>BNJU01000511.1_pt1 | contig 114345 bp, 126 predicted proteins | sample 8539281 | NCBI WGS metagenome assembly BNJU01 (sample SAMD00202456, study PRJDB9452) | human saliva metagenome | isolation source: human saliva | place: Japan
TGGTTTTCTCCTTTACTTATCTATTCGTAAGAAGACAAAAATAAGATCCAGCCTTGGGCTAGATCTTAGTGGATAGTTAGAGCATAGGTGCAAACAACTGGACAATTTCCTTGATGAGGCTTTGATACCAGCTGGTTTTGATAGTGTGGGGATAAATTTCTTGAGAAACTTTAAAAATCTCTTCGAAGTCCCTTTCAATATCGATGATGGACTGCGTTCTATAAAGTAAGACGGCATTTTCATAGTGGTGGAGCAAGCTACGATAGTCAAAATTGATGGTCCCCACAGTAGCTGCCTCTCCATCGACAAGCATTTGCTTGCTATGAAGGAATCCCGGACTATACTCATAAATACGAACTCCAGCAGACAACAAGTCAGGATAGGCTCCGCGAGTAACCAATTGGATGACCTTCTTATCTGGGATACACGGCGTCACAATTCTCACATCTACCCCTCTCAGAGCTGCATTTTTGATACTTTCAGTTAGATCGTAGTCCGCAATCAGATAGGGAGTCGTGATATAGACGTAATCTGTAGCTTGATTGATAAGATTTTGGTAGACCGTTTTTCCAACTTGAGCTCTGTATATGGGTTTTGGCCCACTACTATAGGGAATACAGAGCCCCATCCCTTCTTTGGGCTGATTTTCAAGATGGTATTGGTCAAAGTCACTAATCTCTCCACGGTTGATATACCAGGCAGATAAAAAAAGTCTGGTAAAAGCCTTAACTGCCGTTCCATCCAAACGAATCCCACTATCCTTCCAATAACCAAAACGTTCGATATGGTTGATATACTCATCGGCCAGATTGACACCACCTGTATAGGCAATTTGACCATCGATAACCATGATTTTACGGTGATCACGGTTGTTATAAGCAACAGTCAAACGTGGAATCACCTTGTTAAATTTGTGGGCTTCAATCCCTCGACCACGAAGCTGGATGGTGTAATCTCCAGGCAAGGTTGCCATACAACCAATATCATCATAGAGAAGCTTCACTTCTACACCTTGAGCTGCCTTTTCTTCCAAAATCTCCAAAATACTATTCCACATCAAACCTTCTTCGATGATATAGTATTCGAGAAAGATAAACTTCTCAGCTCTCTTGAGATCCTCTAGCATCTGATGCCAAATGCTTTCACCAGATGCAAAAAATCGTGTATCCGTTCGATCATAGACATCGGCATTCGTGTCCATGCTGAGGAGAGATTTGATAACGCCATAAGCCGACTTGTCTTGCTCTTTTAACTCCAAACGGAGAGCTCTGCTATTGTCCTCTCTATCAACCATTGATTGGAGCTGCTTTAGCTGCTTCAATTCCTTTTTAGATAAACGGCGTTCTCCAAACATGATATAGAGTAAGGGGCCAAACACTGGTACAAAGGCTACTAACAGCCATGTTACCTTACTCTCAGGATTCATAGATCGATTGACAATCGATACAATGGTCGCTAAACTCACTAAAACGACTAGGATAATCCAGACAATTGGAGCCATTTGCCCTAGATAGAGAAATAAACCAAAGACGATAAACAACTCTGCCAACATGATGGTAATACTGAAACCATATTTGGACATGAGTAGCTGCATTTTTCTAGCTGTCATACATCCCCTTCCTTTTCTAACATTCTCCTTAACTGCTTGATAAACTAATGTTTCTACTAGTATACCTCAGTTCAGGGGTAGATGGCAACCGTTTACCTTTGCTCAATTTCCAGTCGTTCCGTGTTTAGATGATTATTACAATTTCAGAGCCAACATATTGACCGTCATACCAGCTGCAGTCCCCATAAGGTAGACGACATCTCCCTCCTTGATAAGTCCATGCTCCAAAGAATAAGCCAAGCCAAACGGTACAGAGACTGACACCATATTTCCATAGTCAGTGACGAGATTGAGGTACTGATCCTCAGCCACACCTAGTTTCCATGACCAAAGGAAGAGCACGACTTGCTTGGTGAGGAATGATATAGTCCACGTCTGTCAAGGCTAGCTGTGTTTTTTCTTGAAACTCTTCAAACATGACTGGGATTTTACGAGCAGACAAGAGGAGGATTTTCTTCCCCTTCATGTCAAACATATAGTTGGTCTTCGTCGCTTCAGAGTACTCTTTTGGTTGAAAAGAAGTCAGACCTCCACGAATCTCCGTATCGTGAGCCCCTTCTGACCAAGTACGTTGGAGACTAGCAATGACCCCTTTTCCCTGATGACTTTTTTGGAAAATAAAGGCTGCTGCCCCGTCACTAAAGAGTTCAAAACTTTCTTTTTGCTTGGGATTGAGCCCTAAACTACCAACCTCACTAGACACAATCAAGACGCGATTGTATTCGCCCGCCTCAATCAAGTGGGACATAGTCGATAGAGCAGAAATAAAGCTGGTACAAGTTGTATTGATGTCCATTGCTGGAATTGAGAGTCCTTTTGCCACGCGCTCATGAATCAAGGCAGCCGTACAAGGAATAGGCTGAACACCAACTGCACTAGCTGATACAAGGCAATCGATATCCTTAATATCCAAATTTGCATGTTCGAGTGCTCTCTGAATGGCTACCTCTGCCAAATCTAACTGGGTTTCTTCATTTTCAACTACACGATAACGGGTCTGGTCTTTAAATTGAACCGTATGCTTTGGAAGGCAAATGCCATAACCTGCGATTTCTACATGTCTTTTCACTTCTGTCATTGTCTTTTATCCTTTCATAAACGTTGGATACGTTTGAGTTTACGGCTAGTATCCCAGTGATAATCTGAAAATTTGATTTGAGGAATTATGAACTCTCTTTGCTGGGCCAAGAGTTGGAACTGTGCTAAAATTGCTGTCTCTACGTCCTCATCTCGTCGGCTTAGACAAACTTCCACTAATTTCTCGGAATGTTGCTTAACTTGGTAATCTCCTACATTCTCCACAAAGAGGATGCAACGCCTGATAAAGTCTGGATAGATGGTTACCTGCCCGCCATTCTGCCCTTCAAAGTAGAAGATATCATCAGAACGTCCCTCGACCTTGTCAATCCGTGTATAGTAGGAGCCACAGGGACAAGGCTCCGGATTTTCAACCAAGATATCATTGAGCTGGTAGCGATAAACAGGCTGACTACTTCGCTTAAAGTCCGTAATCACTGGATAAAAACGGCGGTCATCTAGATACTGCTTTTCCACAAATATAATGTCTTCGTTGAGATGTAGATTGCCAGCTGAGCAAGTACAGGCTAGGAAACCTTCTGTCGCTTGATAAACTTGGTCAATGATGGATAGAGAAAAGGCTTCTGCGATCCGTCCCCTATCACTATCTTCCAAGATTTCCGCCACAGAGACGACCTTTTGTGGGTGAATGGCTAACTCTCCATCCTTGAGACGCTTGCTCAATTCAATCAACATCGAGGCTGGCGCCACAATAATCGTTGGTTGATAGTTGTTGAGTCGCTCTATATGCTCATCTGTATGTTTGAAAATATCAAAATACTCTAGACGAATGAGCGCTGTATTGATGGTCTGATAGAGTTCATTATCAGCTCTCAGGAAAAAGGCGATGCGGTGTCCCAAAAGCTGCCCCTTGGGCAACATCTTTGCCAAGATAGCCGCAGCCCACATACTTCGCTCTTTCTCTGTTGTGATAAAGAGCCCCCGATGTCCAGACGTCCCTGAAGACAGACCGACGGCTACTTCGCCTTTAAGTTCAGTGAAGTCACGGGTCTTCTCACTTTCAATAGCTAAGGATAAGGCTTCATCACGATCCACTCCTTGGGTGTTGAGCTCATTGAAATGTTCCATCATAAAAGCCTTGTCCATATGGTCAAAGTTGCTAGGAACCCCATTTTTAAAGTAGGGCGACTCTCGCTTTAAAAAGTCCATATAGTTAGCTAATTGCTTTTTCTGATAGTTTTCTACAGCTTCTCGAGATTTGAAATGATGAAGCCATCGAGTTTGGATAAAGGTTTTAAGAAAGGTTATTTTTTTCATGTAAGATTGACTCTATCCTTTCTACAGGATCATGGCTAACAACTACCTCGATACCGTCCTTTAAGACTTCCTCCAGAAATTCTGTACCCCTGATATAGTCGGCCTTATTATCCTGGACCAAGGAAGGAATCAGGTGCATCTGCTTGGTGTAAGGTAAGAGGTCAATTCCCCAACAGAGGTCCGCTGCAATGAGGAGATTAAGGTCTGGAAAATATAGACAGGCTTGCCCCCTAGCATGCCCGTCAACAGAGGCTACTAGGATACTGCCATCTCCGAAAAGATCACAAATCGGACGATAGGGAAAAGTTGAATCTTGCTGGTCAGCTCTGATAATGGTTAGATTTTTCTCAAAAGAAGCTGGTAAAAACTCCTTGAAAATCAAGTCTTTAAACTTGGGTTTTTGGTAGACTTCATATACTTCTTTTGTCAAGATAAAGGTTGCACGAGGAAAGAAACTAACTCCTCCCAGATGATCTGGATGTAGGTGTGATAGAAGAACATAGTTAATTTCTTCTGGTTTGATTCCCTTCGCTTCCAGCAAACGTGAAATCTGGTCCTTCTCCGTCATTTGAACGGGCGTTCCTAGCCGATAGAAACCATAGCGAAGCCGGGTCTTAATATCGTAATGATAGCCTGTGTCATAGAGGAGATAGCCCTTGTCCCTGTGTTTGATAAGAAAAACACCTGCTGGAAAGGTCATCTTTTGATTCTTAACTCCCTTAAATAGCAAACCTGTGTAGCTGGTACAGTAGCCTGCTGGGAAATAATCAATGCTTTCGATAATCTTGGACATATTGTTCAATCCCTTCCGAAATACTGATTTGAGGGCGATACCCCAAGTCTCGCTCCGCCTTGCTGATGTCCAACGTCTGACTATAACGGAGCAGATAATAGGTATAGCGTGTCAGAGGCGGTTCACCTTTGAGTTTCAAGACCTTATACAGAAACTCTAAACTAGTAGCAATAACTGAAAGAAGAGGAGCTGGCACTTTTCTGTATGTTATTGGATAGCCCAACCCTCTCAAGGTTTCTTCTATCAAATCCTTAAAGGCTCTTGGTTCCCCATTGGTAATATTATAAACTTCGCCACTAGCTTGAGGAGTCTCTAGTGCCAAGCGAATTGCCAGAGCGACATTTTCCACACAGGTCATATCCATGAGCTGACGACCGTCTCCTATTAAGGGAATGCCAATCTTCTGACTGAGTTTGAGAACTCGGGGCAAAATACTGGTATCCCCAATCCCAAAAAGCCCACGAGGTCGTAAGATAATACTCGGAACATCGGGATAATCCTTAAACAGCTTCTCCGAAGCCAGCTTACTACGAATGTAGTTGTTCAGATTATTTTCCTGAGACGCAGCACTTTCTTTGATAGCTAGCTGATCTCGAGGCGCAGCATAGATGCTAGGCGAGGACACATAAACCAAACGCTGAATACCAGCCTCTCGGCAAGCATCCAGAACATACTTGGTCCCTAAGACATTTGTCTGGTAGAAATCCTCCCAAGGCCCCCAAACGGTAGAAAGAGCACCCGCATGCACAACCATGTCCATCCCCTGACAAGCCCGAGACAAGTCCTCTTGCTTGGTCAAATTTCCCTGAAAAAATGCCACAGAGGAGTTCTCTAAAGACTGACCCACCTTGCGATTGCGTCCAAAAGCGCGTACCTGATAGCCCTGCTGACTGAGCTCTTCAACAACATACTTGCCTAGAAAGCCCGTAGCACCTGTTACCAATACTTTCTTCATTTTTTACTTCTCCTTGTCCCCTAAGAGCCGATGTATTTCGCTCTTCAGAATCTCTGTTGGCTGATAGATTTGAGCTGCACGACTAAGTTTATTCAAGCCTGGCCAGTCATCTCTAGCCAACAACTCATCAAAGGCGCGTCCAATCGCTTCCGTATCCTCTCGTTTAGCAGTCAAGGCAATCCCTGCCTCTAATCCACGAACTGCATAGTCATACTGATCATAGTCATGGGGGAGAATCAAGGCAGGCTTACCATAGATGATAGACTGGTAAAAAATACCCGCACCGCCATGATGAATCACATAATCCATCTGAGGAATGTACTCCTTATAGGGAAGATAGGATACCATAGAAACATTGTCCATGAGCTCTTCACATTGGAAATCTTGTCCGCCAAACCCCAGAGTCACAAAGAAGTGGCAATCTGGATGTGCTTCTGCCAATTGTTGTGTCTGATAGAGGAGATTGTCTTTGGCCCATGCTAGCTGAGTACCACAGGAGACAAGGACCTTCTTATAACCTGCATATGGAGACAAATCGAGTGGATAATTTCTGCCCTCTCAATCGAAGAGCCAAAAGGTCCCACCCAAAGGTAGTGCTCTGGAAAACCACTTTTCAGCTCCAACTCTTTCATCCCAATTCCCAAGATGGAATAGGGTGAATAGATGGTTTCCTGACCTTTCTGATTATAGAGCTTAAAATCGTAACGTTTCAATCGTTCTCTCAATAAAAAGCTTACGATTCGTTTCCCTAAACGAGTCCCTTTTCTTCCTAGCCATTGCAGACCAGATTGGAAAGATGTTTTTGGACTGCCCATTCCTCCAAAGAAACAAGGCGGTCCATCTGTCGTTTCAATGGCAAACTGTGTCGCCATTGTGGTTATCCAAGGAATATCCAACTGTTCCGCCACTAGTCCTCCAGAGAGGGTTATAAAGTCCGCAATCACAATATCAGGTCGATTTTCCTGCCACTCTGGCACTAATTGATCTGAAACCACATTGATCAAATCAAGACTAGCTGACAACTGTCGATAAGCAGAAAACAGGTTTAATTGACCTTCATTGTTGGCTACACGCTCAAACTCATCTACACAATTTTCTAAAATGGGAATCACCCGGAATCCCATCTCCTCTGCTACAGTTTTTCGTTGTGGTCCTGTAAATAATCGAATCTCATACAAGGGATCCTTCAACAAGGGTGCAAGTAAATTCAGTGTTGGGAAGAGATGCCCACTCAAAGGCACTACAACCACATCGATTTTGATTTTTCTCATATGTCTAGGATAGCAAATTTTTAAAAAAAGAACTACCAAAATGATAGTTCTTTCCAGCATTATTTAGCTTCTTTTCACTTTATGAATTAGAAGAGTTCTTTGTAGAGAGCTATGGTTTCTTCTAAGGTTGGCATAAATGGATTTCCAGGTGCACAAGCATCAATCAAAGCATTCTTAGAAAGGTAGTCAAAGTCAAAGTCTTTTTCTTGGATACCGAGTTCAGTGAGTTTCTTCGGAATACCTACTGTTTCAGACAGTTTTTCAATTTCAGCGATAGCATAGTCAGCGCATTCCTGGTCTGTTTTCCCCTCAACATGGAGTCCCAAAGCCTTGGCTACATTGCGGAAAGCTTCTGGTACACGTTTGGCATTTTCGCGTTCTACAACTGGGAGAAGCATGGCACAGCAGACACCATGCGGCAAGTTATATACCGCACCGAGTTGGTGAGCCATAGAATGAACATAGCCCAAACCAGCATTGTTAAAGCTCATACCACCGAGGAAGATGGCATTGACCATCGCCTCACGCGCTTCAATATCTTGGCCATTTGCCACAGCACGAGGAAGATACTCTTTGATGAGTTCAATCGCTCCGATAGAGAGTTTCTTGGTCACATTATAAGCACCTGGTGTTACCAAGGCTTCAACAGCGTGAGTAAGAGCATCCATACCTGTCGCCGCTGTCAATCCTTTCGGTTTTGAAAGCATGAGTTCTGGATCATTGACAGAGATAAGGGCGAGGCTGTTCTTGTCAACCATTACCATCTTGACCTTGCGTTCTTCGTCAGTAATGACATAGTTAATCGTAATTTCTGCAGAAGTTCCAGCTGTTGTATTGATTGCAACCACTGGCAACCCTTTTTCAGCAGACTTGTGAAGTCCTTCGTAGTCCTGTGGTTTGCCACCATTTGTCGCAATGATAGAGATACAACTAGCGGCATCCTGAGGAGACCCTCCCCCAAGACTGATGATGAAGTCACATCCATGCTCTTTCAGAGCAGCAACCCCATCTGTAACGTTCTTGCAAGTCGGATTTGGCTCCACATCGCTAAAAATCACATATTCGATCCCTTCAGCATCTAATGGTTTTAGGACCTTAGGTAAAATATCACTGCCTTCAATGAACTTATCTGTCACCAAAAGGGCCTTCTTATACCCCAGTTTCTTGATATACGGGCCTACTTCATTTACAACACCTTTACCGATAAGGTTAACTGATGGAACGTAAAATGTAGCCATATGCTTTTCCTCCTGCGCCTCTGCGCTAATTGATTATTTACTATAAGTATACGACCTTATAAGAAGTTTTACAAATATTTGTAAGCGCTTTAAGTAAAAAGTTAGTAAAGAACAGCCAGCTACTTTTTCACGAAAAAAGCTCCAAAAGATGGATTTCATCTCACTGGAACTTTTACTTAATCATTACTGCTTAGTTAATACCACTCGGTCAGCTGCCTCTCGGTCCATATCGTCGATAATCAATTGATTACCATTAACTGCGTAAATCTTGACATCATCACCGATAATGACACGTTGATTTTCTGACTCAAAGGTGACTTGCTTGATTTCCTTATCTCCATTTGGCTCGACCTCAGTCCATGTACCAGTTTTACCTGTTACAACAAGAGTGATTTGGTCATTCTCATCTTTTCCAGTATAGGTACCATCGATATTCGTAGGTTGAGCTACAGTAGTATCCTGACTTGAGGACGCTTGTGGTTGACTAGCACTTGTCGCAGCGCTAGAAGATGATTCTTGTTGAGTAGATGATTGCTGAGCAGATTGCTGGGTAGGTGCTTGTGTCTTAGATCCACAAGCTGCTAAAAGACTAAGAATTGCTAGGGAAGCAATAGAAAGTGTGAATGTTTTCGTTTTCATAGCGATTTCCTTTCTTTTGTGCCAATGTTTTGCTGGAATCGTTTCCAGAAATACCTCCTACCTCCAGTATAGCAACTTAAACCTAGAAGGTCAACTAATCCCATCGCTTCCTCTTCCTACTAAACTCGCTCGAACTTCCGAGATAAAGTAGAGTGAACCCGTCACGAAAAGCAGGTCCTGATCATTGGCCTTTTCTTCAAATTCTTTGATAAAATCACCATAAGAAGGAATCAAATCGTAACCCGCCACATCCTTCTCATCCAAGGAACCTTGGTAGTCAAAGCCCGTTACCTTAAGTTCCACCTGAGGAAACTGCTCAGATAGGTAGCCCAACATCCCTTGGTAATCCTTGCGTTTAAGGGCACCAAAAAGGATACGGACTTGATAGCCTTGTTGGATTTCTCTTGGATAAACTCTACCAAACGGGTTAAGGCTGGAAGATTGTGAGCCCCATCTAGGTAGATTTGCAGACGAATCCGTTCCAATCGACCTGCCCAATGTGTCTCCTTCAAAGCCCGTCTGACAAACTCTTCTTCAACCCTTTCACCTCCTGATGCCATAAACAGAAGAAAAGTTTCTAAAGCCAAGGCAGCATTTTCTTGCTGATAAACACCTTCCAAACTGATTTCAAGTTGTGAAAAGCTTGCTAGCTTACTTGAAAAATCCCCAGCTTTCAAGGTGAAGTCTTGCCCAGCTTGATAAAGTTCAACAGCTAACTCTCTTGCTCTTTTTTGACAGACAAGCTCCGCTTCTGGAGCAAGCTTGGCAATGACCGCCTGCTTGCCGGCCTTGAAAATACCAGCTTTCTGCTCTGCTATTTCCTCCAGACTATCGCCCAAGGTCTCCTGATGATCTAACCCAATGGAAGTAATAACTGCAATTTCTCCTGTTACGACATTAGTGGTATCAAGCAAACCACCAATTCCCACTTCTAGCAGGACTAAATCGACTCCCTGCTCTTTAAAGTAAAGCAAGGCAATCAGGGTCAACAACTCAAAGAAAGACAATTGATCATGTGTTTCTAAGAGAATTTTCTCCATTTCCTTGACTTGGTTAGCTATACGGACAAAGTCTTCCTCCGCGATCGGCTGTCCATTAATACAGATTCGATCATGGATACTGATGATATGAGGAGAGGTAAAAGAACCAACTTTTTTACCATGAGTAACAAACAACTCCCTCATGAAGGCAATAGTTGACCCTTTACCATTAGTCCCTGTTACGTGGATAATAGGATAAGTCCTCTCTAGATTCCCCAGCAAATCCACTGCTCGCTGCATTCGTCCAAGTCCAGATCTAAAATTTAAACCAATCCGACTATGAAGCCATTCTTCTACTTCAAACATACATGTCTCCTTAACAAAAGTCCAATCAACTACAGCATCAAAGTATGATTACAAATAAAAAAGCGAGGCCGGGACTAAAATCCCGACCTCTTACCTGGTTAGCTAATCACTAGCTACTATAAATTTCATCGTAGGCTGAAAACGTCACCCGGACATTCCTGCGTTTCTAATTTCTGGCGCAGGGCTAAAAACATCCACTGGATATTCCAACTCTTCCAATTTTTAGGAGCTGGGCTGATACAGTCTCCCAGACTGTATCACTCCTCCATAAAGCTGTTGAAGACTTCTTCAATCATGTTCCATTCGTCTTCTGATTCTTCTGGGATTGGTTGCAATTCGCCTTCTGTTCCGTCTTCATTTTCGATGAATGAGTAAGCTTGGATTTCAACTTCACCGTTTTCATCTTCTTCTGCGTTAACTGGCACTAGAAGAACATAGTTCTTACCAAATTCTTCTTTCCCGTCGATGGTCAAAAGAATTTCAAACAAAGTTTCATTTCCTTGCTCATCTACTAGTGTAATCAATTCACGTTCTTCGTGATCGTGGTTGTGATCGTGTGACATAGTTTCTCCTCTGTCTTAAAATTTTCTATCTAAATAATTTTGCAAAATCAGCTGAGCAGCCAACTTATCAATAACTTTCTTGCGTTTGTTACGGCTGATATCTGCTTGTTCAATCAACATACGTTCCGCAGCAACGGTCGTCAAGCGCTCATCCTGATAGTCTACTGGCAAACCAAAGAGTTCTTCTAGCTTGGCACCATAGGCTTGACTGGCTTCTACTCGCGGACCGCTGGTATTGTTCATGTTTTTTGGCAAACCTACTACAAAGCGTTCTACCTTGTAGCTGTCAACCAATTCCTTGATACGGTCAAAACCAAACTGGCCCTGATCCTCATTAATCTGGATGATTTCAAGTCCCTGAGCAGTGAAGCCTAGTGGATCGCTAATAGCCACCCCTACTGTTTTTGAACCAACGTCCAATCCCATAATTCTCATAGATTATAGATCGACTCCTTGTCCCTTAAGGTAGTAGCGTACCAGTTCTTCAACAATTTCATCACGCTCATACTTACGGATTTGATTTCGTGCATTGTTGTAACGAGGAACGTAGGCAGGGTCTCCACTCAATACATAACCGACGATTTGATTTATCGGATTATAACCCTTTTCATTCAGAGAAGCATAGACATCTGTCAACGTTTCACTGATTTCCTTCTTGTTGGAATCATCCAATTTAAAACGTACAGTTTCTTCAGTAAATCCCATTCTAACACCCTCTTTCCTTAGAATAGTACTATTATAGCATATTTCCTTACGTTCTACAATTAAGTCAATCCATTTATTTGGATTTTCTTACTGTTCTGTCGCACCATTTGCCACTCTGTCTGCGATATATTGGCTTGGTTCATTTTTCAAAAGAGTCTCTAAGCCAAGATTTTTCAAATAATCTGTCTGTGACGCCTTTTTGACATCCAAGACTTGTAAATCATAGGTCGTTGTGGTCTGGATTTCAGTCTCACTGAGCAGTTTGGTTTCAAGTGTAAAACCTGCCAATTTGCGCGCTTCCTGAAGCATTTCATCCTTTTCTTCTGCTTCTAAAAGAGCTTTTTGAGTTTCTTCAAGACCGTGGTCAGCGATAAAGGATTTCAATTCCTCACTTAAGGGCCGTATCTGCCGAATAACCAATTTTAGAAATTGTTTCCCTTTATAGGTGATGGTTTGCGTTTGCTTGACGCCATCTCCTGACTCAGGGAAAATCAAAGTCTTGGTCACAACCGTATTCTTTTCCGCATTTTCCAAAACGGGCAGAGTAGACTGGAGCGTTTCGGATTCATGTTTTGAACTGGATGTCGTTTCCTTCTTTTGGCCACATCCTGCAAGTAGCAGGAGGAGAGTAGCTGCGCCAATTACTATCTTTTTCATAATTCCTCACATAATTTTTTGATAAAAAATGAACAAGGCTAGGAGATACCCCAGCCTCGATGTTTATAGAGCTGCACGCAAACGTGCTTCTGCATTTTCTACATTACGGACAGAGCGTGGTAAAAAGGCACGGATATCATCTTCTTTGTAACCGACCTGCAAACGCTTCTCGTCAACTAGAATAGGACTTTTTAAGATCCGTGGTGTTTCCATGATTAAGTTGAGTACTTCATTGACACTCAAATCTTCGATGTCAACTCCTAAAGCTTTCGCATAGCGGTTTTTTGATGATACAATGCTGGCAATTCCATTATCTGTCTTTGTCAGAATATCAAGTAGTTCTTCTCTCGTAATCCCTTCTTTACCAAGGTTTTGTTCTTTATAACTTAACTGGTGTGCGTTGAGCCAAGTCTTCGCTTTCTTACAGCTTGTGCAACTGGAGACGGTATAAATCTTAATCATGTGCCTACCCCTTTCGCTACATGTTACTATCAGTTTAATCTATTATACCATAAAAAACATCCGACTTGCGACCTATTTTTAAAAAAATTTAACTTTTTTAGCGATTTCCGTACTTTTTTTCTTGACAAAAATCAATTTATAGCCAACTTTTTAAATTTTTTTGATATAGATTCGTTTCACTACTGTAACACTGATCATATAGAAAACGATGATCAAAAGCAAAAAGAGGAAATAAATTGGTTCTAAAGGGGTTAAATGAAGCAGGCTAGCAATTGAAGAGTAGGGAAGGAAGGTCACAAAGCTAGCTGCTAGCAAGGTTGTTCCAAGAACAAACCATGATGGACGACTTTGTAAGAAAGGAAGCTTTGCTGAACGAAGCATATGGATAACCATGGTTTGGGACCACATGGATTCAATGAACCAACCAGTCTGGAACAAGATGATAAAGCCCCTTGCAGAATCTGCTCCATGAACATAAGCATGACCTGTCGCCATTGGGACAATGACAAAATAGAGCAAGATAAAGGTCAAAATATCAAAGGCAGAAGAAATCGGACCCATCCAAATCATAAGCGAGTAATAGACTTGGCCTCCCACTTATGAGGCTTCTTCAAGAAGTCTTCATCCACATTATCAAATGGCAAGGCAATGCAAGAAAGATCATAGACTAGATTTAACACAATCAAGTGAATCGGAGCCATAGGAAGGAAAGGTAAAAAGATACCAGACACTAACAGAGAGAAAATGTTCCCGAAATTAGAGCTGACCGTCATCTTGATATATTTGGTCATATTAGCATAGACTTTCCGTCCTTCAACCAGCCCTTTTTCAAGCACCATCAAATCCTTATCTAGCAAAATGACATCAGCCGTTTCTTTGGCAATATCTACTGCTGTATCAACAGAAATCCCCACATCTGCCACTTTCATAGAAGGGGCATCATTGATTCCATCTCCCATATAGCCGACACAATGTCCATTCGATTTGATTTGTAAAATGATTCGTGCTTTTTGATCAGGAGAGAGTTTGGCAAAGACAGTCACCTTCTCAACTGCTTGGGCCAATTCCTCATCTGTCATGGCATCAATATCAGAACCCAACAAGATTTGATCAACGTCTAAACCAACTTTTTCGCATACTGCTTGGGTTACCTTCTCATTGTCCCCCGTCAAGATCTTTGTTTGAACACCGTGTTCTAACAAAGCTTGGATAGCAGGTGCTGCTGATGGTTTTGGTGGATCTAGAAAGGCAAGATATCCTGTTAGAATCATCTCTTTTTCATCTTCAACGGAGTAAGCAAAACCTTCTTTTAGACCTGTTTTATAAGCGACTCCCAAGACTCGCAATCCCTGTTGATTAAGTTGATCTACTTCTTTTAAGATTTCCACTCGGATATCATCCGTCAGAGGGCTAATCTGACCTTGATATTCCACATGGGTTGAAATCGCAAGCATTTCCTCTAGGGCACCCTTGGTTACCAAACTAACAACTTCGTTCTCATCCTTGACGATGACACTCATGCGTCTGCGTTCAAAATCAAATGGCAATTCATCTATTTTTTGGAAGCTAGTATCCAAATTTTGTAGAATAGCGTGTTCTTTAGCTTCTTTTTCAGTTCTACTGATAATGGCACGGTCCATCAAGTTTTTTAAACCGGTTTGAAAATAGGAATTGAGATAGGCACGTCTCAACACAGACAAATCCAAATCTCCATGTATATCCAAAGGATATTCAAGGACAATTTCGTCTTGGGTAAGGGTTCCCGTTTTATCCGTGCATAGGATATCAATAGCACCTAGATCTTGTATGGCATTGAGTTTTTTGATGACGACTTTTTCCTTGGCCATGATAATGGAGCCTTTTGCTAGACTGGCCGTGATGATCATGGGAAGCATCTCAGGTGTAAGCCCGACACCCACACTCAAGGCAAATACGCCTGCTTCTAACCAATCTCCATCTGTCAAGCCATTGGAGAGAAACACGATGGGAACCATGACTAACATCAAACGGATTAAGAGCCAAGAGATGCTGTTCATCTCCCGCTCAAAAGAGGTCGGTTCGTCATAGGTATTGAGGGTCTGCTCGATTTCTCCCATCATGGTGTCATCACCGACCGCTAGAATCAAAGCCTTAGCACTTCCTGATATCACGTTGGTTCCCATAAAGGCGAGCGCTTCTGCTTCTAGCAGACTATCAAAATTTGACTGACTCATTTTGGATAAGGCCAGTTTTTCAACCGAATCACTTTCACCTGTCAAACCAGACTGTTGGACAAAGAAATCTCGTGATTCAATTAAAATAAGGTCTGCTGGAATCATATCCCCAGCACTTAATTTGACTATATCTCCAACGACCAAATCTTCAATTGCGACCTCTAAACTCTGGCCTTCGCGAATAACTGTGGCTGTGTTCACAATCATTTGATAGATTGGTCGCGGCCTTGTCGCTTCGCAGTTCTTGGACAAATCGAATGCCACCAGAGATTAGAACGAGAACGACGATGATGATAGAGGTCGTCGGATCTTCTTGTCCAGGCTTCGCCAACCAGACATTGGTCACCATGGAGATCATAGCGATGACCAGCAGGATGATTGTAAATGGATTGATAATAGATTCGTAAATCTTTTTAAGGATACTGTCTTCTTGACCCTTGGTGATGGTGTTTTCACCATATAGGTCACGATTTTTCTCCACCTGCTCCTCAGTCAAGCCTGTTAGACTTGTCTTATAAAAAGATAGAGTTTCGTTTAAAGGTGTGTGAATAGCTACTGCTAATCTTTCTTTTGTAGTTTTCATTGGTTTCTCCTATCTGTATGAATGATGTGTTTCATACACAGAGACCAATCACTTTATAAGGGCAGAATGACACAAATCAGCGATTGGCTGTGTATGTGCGGTTCTGGATGATCGTCAATTTGCATCGTTTGTCTCCTTTCCTTGTTCTAAAACAGTAGAAAATCCCACCATAAAATGGCAGGATTAAAAAACTAATTATCTGTTTTTTCGTTCAAGCTTTAACTCCATAGGGCGATGAAATGAGCTTAGTCTTGGCCTTCGCGACCAGGACTGTTGACCAACGAGTAGTGTCTCCACTGCTTTGCGGTAGTCATCCGTATCCCTATGGTAGCCTCACCTACCGTTTTCGTTTATCAGTATAAACCTTTAAAATATAAAAGTCAATGATTTATCTTAATTTTCTTAAATAACAATTAATTCCTTCGGCGCTAGAGTCAACAATTCGCAACCGTTATCTGTAATTAAGATATCATCTTCAATACGAACGCCGTATTTCCCTTCAATATAAATACCTGGTTCATCAGTCAAGACCATACCAGATTTAATGACTTCTTTCGAAGTTTGGCTAAAATAAGGTTCTTCGTGGATATCCAGTCCGATACCGTGTCCAATACCGTGGGTAAAGTAGTCACCATAGCCTGCCTCGATGATAATATCACGAGGGATTTTGTCAAAGTCGCGGAAACCTAATCCTGCCTTAGCTTGATCAATCAGAGCTTGGTTGGCTTTCAGAACCGTATTGTAAATCTCTGCCTGCTCGTCACTGACATGACCTAAATAAATGGTCCGTGTCATATCACTGACATAGTGGTCGTAGAGGCAGCCGAAGTCCATGGTAATGGCTTCTCCAACTTCAACTGGTTTGTGCATCGGATGAGCATGGGGTTTTGAAGAGTTGATACCACTTGCTAAAATGGTATCAAAAGACAAGCCTGCCGCTCCTAGCTCACGCATGCGGAAATCAAGGAAGTTGGCAATTTCGATCTCAGTTTTTCCAGGTTTGATAAAGTCAAGCGCATCGCGAAAAGCTTGGTCTGAGATAGAACAAGCCTTGCGAATAGTCGCAATCTCTTTCTCATCCTTAATCATACGAAGTGCTTCTACAAACTGAGTCTGTGGAAGCAAGTCGATCCCTGCAAAAGCTGCCTGCATACGATGGTAATAAGAGACCGAAATCTCGTCCTCAAAACCGACGCGAGACAAGCCCATATCCTTAACAATGCCTGCAATGACAGCCAATTCATCACGGTCAGCCACAATCTCAAAACCTGTTACTTCTTGCTTAGCCGCAATGATATAACGAGAGTCTGTCACCAAGACTTGACGGTCACGGCTGATAAAGACTGTTCCATTTGAACCCCAAAAACCAGTCAAATAATAGACGTTTTTAAGGTTGTTGATGATGATACCATCTAGTTCTTTTTCTTGCATTTTAGCTAGAAATGCTTGCACACGTTTATTCATGATGTAACTTTCCTTTCAAATAGTGTCCTGTGTAGCTGGCTTCATTGGCCGCTACTTCTTCTGGGGTTCCTGTTGCAATGATGGTTCCACCACCGACACCGCCCTCAGGTCCTAAGTCAATAATATGGTCTGCCGTCTTGATGACATCCAGATTGTGCTCAATGATGAGGACTGTATTTCCATCGTCGACAAAGCGAGCTAAGACTTTAAGCAAGCGAGCGATGTCCTCAGTATGAAGCCCTGTCGTCGGCTCATCCAGAATATAGAAGGATTTACCTGTCGAGCGTTTGTGGAGTTCACTAGCCAACTTCATACGCTGGGCTTCTCCCCCAGAAAGGGTGGTAGCTGGTTGCCCTAGCGTTACATAGCCCAGCCCCACATCCTTGATGGTCTGAAGTTTGCGTTGAATTTTCGGAATATGTTGGAAGAATTCCACCGCATCGTTGACGGTCATGTCCAAAACCTGCGAGATATTTTTTTCCTTGTAGTGAACTTCAAGGGTTTCACTGTTGTAGCGAGTCCCATGGCAAACTTCACAGGCAACATAAACATCTGGCAAGAAGTGCATCTCAATCTTGATAATCCCGTCACCTGAGCAGGCTTCGCAACGACCACCCTTGACGTTGAAACTGAAACGCCCCTTCTTGTAGCCTCGAATCTTGGCCTCATTTGTCTGGGCAAAGAGGTCACGGATGTCGTCAAAAACTCCCGTATAGGTAGCTGGGTTGGACCTCGGCGTCCGTCCGATAGGGCTCTGGTCAATGTCAATCAAGCGGTCTACACGCTCAATCCCTGTGATAGTTTTAAACTTACCAGGCTTGTCTGAGTTGCGATTGAGTTTTTGAGCAATGGCTTTTTTGAGGATACTGTTGATTAAGGTCGATTTCCCTGAACCTGACACACCTGTCACCGCAATGAATTTTCCTAATGGGAAACGAGCGGTGATATTTTGCAAGTTGTTCTCACGCGCTCCTGTCACTTCGATAAAACGACCATTTCCGGAACGGCGCTCTGCTGGCACTGGAATCGCTCGTTTTCCTGATAAGTACTGGCCTGTGATAGATTTGCTGTTGCGAGCCACCTGTTTTGGCGTTCCTGCAGCAACAATCTCCCCACCAAAAACACCAGCACCAGGGCCGACATCAATCAGATAATCCGCCTCGCGCATGGTATCTTCGTCGTGTTCCACCACGATGAGAGTATTTCCTAAATCGCGCATCTTCTTCAGACTGGCAATCAGTCGGTCATTATCCCTCTGGTGAAGACCGATTGAAGGCTCATCCAGAATATAGAGCACACCTGAGAGGTTGGAACCAATCTGGGTTGCCAAGCGAATACGCTGACTCTCCCCACCTGAAAGAGTTCCTGCCGAACGTGACAGAGTCAGATAGTTGAGACCTACGTTATTGAGGAAGGTCAAGCGATCCTTTATTTCCTTGAGAATGGGACGGGCAATGATGGCTTCATTTTCAGACAAGGTCAGCTGACTCACCAACTCCAAATGGTCTGCGATAGACAGGTCCGATATTTCACCGATATGCGGCCCTTGCTCGCCACCCTACACGAACAGACAAGGCCTGGTCATTGAGACGGTAGCCATGGCAAGTTCCGCAGGTCAGCTCATTCATGTAGAGACGCATCTGGGTGCGAGTGTAATCACTGTTAGTCTCATGATAACGACGCTTGATATTATTGACAACCCCCTCAAAAGGAATGTCAATATCGCGCACACCGCCAAATTCATTTTCATAGTGGAAATGGAATTCCTTGCCATCTGAGCCGTAGAGAATCAAGTTTTTATCTTCTTCTGACAAGTCCTCAAAAGGCTTATCCATATCCACTCCAAATGCTGTCATGGCCTGCTCGAGCATGTTTGGATAGTAGTTAGATGAGATAGGATTCCAAGGTGCCAAGGCTCCCTCGCGCAAAGTTTTGCTGGCATCAGGAACCACCAAGTCAACATCCACCTCCAGCTTGATGCCCAAACCATCACACTCACTACAAGAGCCAAAAGGAGCATTAAAGGAGAAGAGACGAGGCTCTAACTCTGGTACGGTAAATCCACAAACCGGGCAGGCATAGTGCTCAGAAAAGAGCAACTCCGAATCGTCCATAGTGTCGATAATCACATAGCCTTCTGCGATACGAAGGGCAGCCTCGATTGAATCAAAGAGACGGCTACGGATGCCCTCCTTGATGACAATGCGGTCAACCACGACATCGATATTGTGTTGCTTGCTCTTAGACAGCTCTGGTACTCCGGTCACATCGTAGACCTCCCCATCCACTCGGACGCGGACATACCCATCTTTCTGAATCTTCTCGATAACACTCTTATGTTGGCCTTTTTTCTTGCGGATGACAGGGGCCAAAATCTGCAAGCGCTGGCGTTCAGGCAATTCCAAGACCTTATCCACGATTTGCTCCACAGAAGAAGCCTTGATAGCCCCATGCCCGTTGATACAGTAAGGCGTCCCCACACGTGCGTAGAGGAGACGCAGATAATCATTGATTTCAGTCGTAGTTCCCACGGTCGAACGAGGGTTTTTACTGGTCGTTTTCTGGTCGATGGAAATAGCTGGGCTGAGGCCGTCAATGGCATCTACATCTGGTTTTTCCATATTGCCCAAGAACTGGCGAGCGTAGGCTGATAGACTCTCTACATAGCGACGTTGCCCCTCAGCATAGAGGGTATCAAAGGCCAGACTGGATTTCCCAGAACCTGACAAACCAGTCACAACAACCAGTTTGTCTCTTGGAATCTCCACATCGATATTTTTTAAGTTATGGGCACGCGCCCCATGAATCACAATTTTATCTTGCATCTTTGTTCTTTCTAGTCCATTATTGCTTTCCATTATACCAAAAAATGTGAAATTCTATTACCCAAAAAGCTGTTTTTATAGTATAATAGTACGGTGCAAAAAATGAATCGCTGAATAGTAGGAAAGGATAGGGGATATGAAACAAGTTTTTCTCTCAACAACAACTGAATTTAAAGAGATCGACACGCTTGAACCGGGTACTTGGATCAACCTCGTCAATCTACACAAAATGAATCGTTGGAAATCGCCAACGCCTTCGATATCGACATCACCGACCTCCGAGCACCGCTCGATGCGGAAGAAATGTCCCGTATTACCATCGAAGATGAGTATACTTTGATCATCGTAGACGTTCCCATCACAGAGGAAAGAAACAATCGCACCTACTACGTAACGATTCCGCTGGGGATTATCATCACCGAGGAGACCATTATCACTACTTGCTTGGAATCCCTCCCTGTTCTTGATGTCTTTATCAATCGTAGGTTGCGTAATTTCTATACCTTCATGCGGTCACGTTTTATCTTTCAACTCCTTTACCGCAATGCCGAACTTTATCTAACTGCCCTTCGTTCCATTGATCGCAAGAGCGAACAAATCGAAAGTCAACTTCACAAATCTACTCGAAACGAGGAATTGATTGAACTCATGGAATTGGAAAAGACCATCGTCTATTTCAAGGCCTCACTGAAAACAAACGAGCGCGTGATTAAGAAATTGACCAGCGCAACCAGCAATATCAAAAAATACTTAGAGGACGAGGATATACTCGAGGATACCCTGATTGAAACCCAACAGGCCATCGAGATGGCAGATATCTATGGAAATGTCCTTCACTCTATGACAGAGACCTTTGCCTCTATCATTTCCAACAACCAGAACAACATCATGAAAACTCTGGCTCTCGTGACCATCGTCATGTCTGTCCCAACCATGATCTTCTCAGCCTATGGGATGAACTTCAAGGATAATGAAATCCCTCTGAACGGTGAGCCACACGCCTTCTGGTTAATCGTCTTTATCGCCTTTGCTATGAGTGTCTCACTCACTCTCTATCTCATCCATAAAAAATGGTTCTAAGAGGAATCCCTATGTCTCAGATTGATTTACAAAAACTAACCAAGAAAAACCAAGAGTTTATCCACATCGCTACCCAACAATTTCTCAAAGATGGCAAAACAGACGCTGAAATCAAGGCTGTCTTTGAGGAAGTCATTCCTCAAATCCTTGAAGAGCAAGCCAAAGGGACGACCGCTCGTTCCCTCTACGGGGCTCCAACCCACTGGGCTCACAGCTTCACTGTCAAGGAGCAATATGAAAAAGAGCATCCAAAAGAAAATGACGATCCAAAACTCATGATTATGGACTCATTCCTTTTTATCACCAGTCTCTTTGCATTGGTTAGCGCTCTGACTACCTTCTTCTCTACAGATCAGGCCATTGGCTATGGGTTGATTACCCTCTTGTTGGTTGGACTTGTAGGAGGACTTGCCTTCTACTTGATGTACTACTTTGTCTACCAGTACTATGGACCAGACACAGATCGTAGCCAACGTCCTCCATTCTGGAAATCAATCCTCGTCATCCTAGCTTCGATGGTCCTTTGGTTGGTTGTCTTCTTTGCAACAAGCTTCCTACCGGCCAGCCTCAATCCAGTCCTTGCTCCATTGCCTTTGGCTATCCTAGGAGCGGCTCTTCTCGCCCTTCGCTTCTATCTCAAGAAACGTTTCAACATCCGAAGTGCAAGCGCGGGCCCATCACGTTATTAAGAAAGTGCAAAGCTATGGCATATAGTCAATCTTTAGCTCAGCAGATTCGAAAAATTCTAGCGCTCAAACTTCCTCCCCAAATTTTCGAAGAAGAGCTAGAAGAAAAGAAACTGTTTGGTGGCCTGGCCTTTATGATTCGTGGGAAAATGGTCCTTACAGTCAGTTCCAGAAAGGACGAGCTGGTTATGGTGAGAATTGGCAAAGAAATGGAAAAGCAAGTTCTACCCCGAACAGGAGCTCATACTACATTGATGAGAGGGCGACCTTATCATGGCTATATAAACCTAGATATAGAAGGTCAAAAAGAACTGCCTTACTGGATTGATTTAGCCCTCTCCTATAATCAAGAGTTGACCAAGTAACTCATATCTAGTGAGATTAGTGATTAGAAAAACGAAAAGCAACTGCACAGGTGGTTGCTTTTTTGCTTGCTTTCTTGAGTTCCAATAGCACTTCTGAATCTCATTCTTATAGTTTTCTCTCATATTTTGTGATAAAATAGGCTCATACTCAATGAAAATCAAAGAGCAAACTAGGAAGCTAGCCGCAGGTTGCTCAAAGCACTGCTTTGAGGTTGTAGATAGAACTGACGAGGTCAGTAACATATATACGGCAAGGCAAAGCTGACGTGGTTTGAATTTGATTTTCGAAGAGTATCAATCTATTTCTAGGAGGATGAGATATAGTTTCTACTATTGGTATTGTTAGTTTATCTAGTGGCATTATCGGAGAAGACTTTGTCAAACACGAAGTCGACTTGGGTCTCCAACGTCTCAAGGATTTGGGACTCAATCCTGTCTTTTTGCCCCATTCGCTAAAGGGCTTGGACTTTATCAAGGACCATCCTGAAGCACGTGCAGAGGATTTGATGCAGGCCTTTCGGATGATAGCATTGACATGATCCTATGCGCCATCGGTGGGGATGATACCTATCGTTTGCTACCTTATCTTTTTGAAAACGATCAGCTTCAAAAGGTTATCAAGCCAAAGATTTTTCTTGGCTTCTCGGATACAACCATGAACCACCTTATGTTGCATAAACTAGGGGTCAAGACTTTTTACGGGCAATCCTTTCTAGCAGACATTTGTGAATTGGACAAGGAGATGTTGCCCTATAGCCTTCACTACTTTAAAGAATTGATTGAGACTGGAAAAATTTCAGAAATCCGTCCTAGCGACGTTTGGTATGAGGAACGGACTGATTTTAGTCCCAAGGCCATGGGAACAGCTCGTATCAGTCATGTAAATACAGGTTTTGACTTGTTACAAGGAAATGCCCAGTTTGAGGGGGAAATTCTCGGCGGTTGCCTTGAGTCTCTCTATGATATCTTTGACAACTCTCGATACGCAGATAGCACGGAGCTCTGCCAAAAATACAAACTTTTTCCTGACTTATCTGACTGGCAAGGAAAGATTCTCTTGTTAGAAACAAGCGAAGAAAAGCCTGATCCGGAGGACTTCAAAAAGATGTTGCAGGCTTTGAAAGAAACTGGAGTATTTGAGGTAATCAGTGGACTCTTGGTCGGAAAGCCAATGGATGAAACCTTCTATGACGACTATAAGGAGACGCTGATGGACATCATTGACAGCAATATCCCGATTGTTTGTAATCTAAATGTCGGCCACGCAACTCCAAGAGCCATTGTTCCCTTTGGCGTCCACGCCTATGTAGATGCACAGGAGCAAGTCATTCGCTTTGACTATAACAAAAAATAAACAATTTCTCCATTTTTGTGCTTTTGTATTGATTTTCGTTACAATTTGTGTCTAAATTTATTGCATTTTGCTTATTTCTATGATATCTTTTTGAAGGAGGTATATATGACTAAACAAAAAATAAATCAAATTGTCGGTTCAATTGGAGCCTTTATCGGGATTATTGTATTTATCGCCTACATCCCACAAATTTTTGCCAATTTACAAGGCAACAAAGCTCAACCATTCCAGCCTTTATCCGCAGCAGTATCTTGTTTAATTTGGGTTATTTACGGGTGGACAAAAGAACCTAAGAAGGATTGGATACTAATTATTCCAAACTCAGCTGGCGTTGTCTTAGGTGGACTGACATTTCTCACTGCACTATAAAAATTACTAGCATATAATCAAAAAGCTGAGAGGAATTTCTCAGCTTTTTCTCTTGTATAACTACTAAAACGTCACATACTACTGATAACTAAAATAATCAAGGGAAGGCTATTGCCTAACATATGAACAACTAGAGGATAATAAATATTCTCTTTTTCTTTCACATAGATGATAGAAAAGGCAATGCCTCCACCTAGATAACCGACTGCACTGACCCACTCTGATAAAGCCAAACTGTGCATATGAGTCAGAGCAAAAACAAGTCCTACCAGAAGAATGCTAACCAACTTGGCAGACTTTTCTGCAAGTGATGTAACAAGAGCTGACGGAAAAATAGTTCTTCCACCAAAGGTCCTATGATACAGGCGAAAACTGCTATCAGTATTGGTTGTTCTTGAAAGGTACTTTGAATATTCGACTGGTTTAGACCTTGTCCGTCTAGCCCCAAAAACTGTCTCAATATTCCTAAGATAAAGCCAAAGAAAGCAGTCATCAGAATGAGAAATAGCCAGCCTGTTAAGACGCCAAAGAAGAATTTTCTCTTAGTTTTTCTAATCTCATTCCATTGTTGGATTAATCTATCCTTAAATAAAAAAGAACCATACAGAGCTAATACTACATAAACTAGATAATTCGCAATAGCAGATGGCATCAAGAAAGCCAGCAATTTAACGCCATCAAACACAAAAAGAACTGTATAGAGAATCGAAAAAATCAGAATTCCCTTATATTTGTTAGACATCATTTAATTCCCCTTCCACTCACAATCATTCTCGTGGTCGTCAATCAGACCTGCCGCTTGTAAAAAAGCTAAAACTGCGACTGGACCTGTGAATTTGAATCCTTTTTTTTTGAGATCTTGAGATAACTTTTCAGACAAGGCTGTTTTAGCAGGTGCCTGGCGATAGTCAGGGACATCATTGATGATGGTTTTCCCCTCAACAAAAGACCAGAGATAGCTATCAAAAGAACCATGCACCTTCTGAACTTGTAGAAATGCTTGGGCATTGGCACGCGTCGCAAAAATCTTGGCTCGATTTCGGATGATGGCTGGATTATCTAACAGGGATTCCAACTCCCCATCTGCCATCTCTGCGACCGCTTGAATTTGATAGTCATGAAATGCTTCTCGGAAAGCCTGCCGTTTGTTTAGTACCGTTTCCCAAGACAGACCAGCCTGATAGGTCTCCATACAGAGCAGTTCAAAAAGAGCGCGGTCATCATGAAGGGGCTGTCCCCACTCCTGATCGTGGTAGGCGATATAGAGAGGATTGGTCATCTTGACCCACGAACAACGTTTTGGCATATTATTCTCCTATTTTACCAACATCTTAAGAGCTGACTTGATATAGTTCTCAGCTGTATCTGTCGTTCCTTCAAAGAATTTCTTGATTTTCTTGAGCTCCGTCGCCTTGTAGCCTAGTGCCAACATGGCCTCCATGGCTTCTTCCAGTTCTTGGTTTTCAGCACTGGCTTGTACTGCGACTTTGGCAGGAAGGTCATCACTAGCCACGACTACCTTGCCTTCCAAGTCCAGCACCATCTGTTGGGCTGTTTTCTTGCCAATTTTGGGGAACTTGGTCAAGTAGGTGATGTTCTTAGTCTCGATGGCTTGAACCAAGCCAGCATTGTCATCGGCAGCGATAATAGCAAGAGCTGATACAGGTCCAATCCCTGAGACCGAAATCAGACTGAGGAAGAGTTTTTTCTCATCTTCTGAGCGAAAGCCGTAAAGCAGATGGGCATCCTCGCGGACAACTTGGTGCACATAAATTTGAGTTTCTTGATTGACCTGACCTGAGTAAGCATAGGGATTAGATACATGCAAGATATAACCGATACCATTCGCCTCTAGGACTATGTATTTAGCAGTGATTTTGGTAATGATTCCTTTTAAATATTCGTACATAGTTTTTCTCCATTATTTTGCTTATCTAGTATACCATATTTCCCCAAGACAGATGGCAACAAAAGGTGCAACCTCTGGTTGACAAATAGTACAGGAGATTGTATTCTCATTATAAGTAAAAATTGTTAGGATAGAAGTAGAAAAAGGAGGATAGAATAATGAAACTCGCAGAAAAACTATTTGAGCTCAGAAAGGAAAAAGGTTGGTCCCAAGAAAAGCTAGCTGAACAAATCAATGTTTCTCGGCAAAGCATCTCCAAATGGGAGTCTGGACAAGTTCTTCCTGAAATCGAAAAAATCATTGAATTAAGCAAGATTTTTCAAGTGACAACTGACTATCTACTACTAGATGAAAACTCTGAAAAAGCTTCCACAGCAGTGATCTTGGAGGAAGACAAGGACAAATACTATAAAGAGGTTAAATCCTATGGTCTCTGGCAAATGATTTATATTTTCGTCTTGGCTCTGGCTATCTATCTCTTTTTAGCTGGTTCTAGTTTCCCAGCCGAATTCACCGCCTGGATCTGGCTGACCTTCGTTCTCTTGATTGCTTCAGCGATTGCTATCAACAAGGCTCTCAAAACCAAACAACGTTATCTTGATAAGGTGATTGGTCTTGAGACTCCTTCAAACCAAGACAACTCTACGAAACCTTGAGTCAATTGATTCATATTTTTCAGTACTTTATAGGACTAGTCTTATCAAGCAAGTGTAAACCTCGTGTCAAGTTGCCATGTCCAATCAAAATTCCCACCATAGAAAAACTAAAAAGCCTTGTTCAAAAGGAACAAAGGCTTTTTGTGTTCTTAATACTTCCCCAACTCACGGAGGCTGGTATGATTTTCCTGAATGCGTCGGAACATTTTTTCCATATCCGACTTGGTAAAATGCACCAAAACGGGACGTCCGTGGGGACAGTTATATGGATTGTCACATTGAGAGAGCTGATAAAGGAGCTGTCTGGCTGAGTGGTCATCGATACGATGGTTGGCCTTGATAGACCGCTTGCAGGACATCATGATAGCCAGCTCTGCTCGGTATTTCTTGATCGAAACTTCCTTGGTCAAGAGTAGCATGTCGCACATTTCATAGATACCAGACTCGATTTCTTCCTCTGCCATCCAAATTGGATGTTCACGTAGGATAAATTGATTTTCTCCATACTCTGCTAGAAAGACGCCCACTTCCTCCAAAGTGGCATTCTTTCCTTGAGACGAAGGACATCATCCGCAGGAAATTCAAAGATGTAAGGCACTAGGAGTTGTTGCTGGCTCTGGTCAACATCGCCGATGCTTTCACGATATTCCTCATACTTGACCCGTTCCTGGGCTGCATGTTGGTCTATGATGTAGAGTCCATCTCGCCCTTGGGCAAAGAGATAAGTCCCGTGCATCTGCCCGAAAAATTCCAACTCTGGGAAGCTTGAAGATTCTTCTCGCTCCAGCTTATCATAGGCCTTATCGAGACTAGCCAGGTCTAACTCTGGATGGTCTAGTTGATCGTAATTAGCAGGCTTTCTCTCTGCAAAATGCAGTTTTGCTGGCTGGGTTAGCTGGTCCAAGGTTTCCTTGGCAAATAAGGTCAAATCTTTCCCTTCCTCAGTTAATTCAACCTGATGATCAGCCACCTCAGCTTGACTGGGTCTAGTTGCCTCCGTTTTTTCATAATAGAGCGTATTTTCTTTGAGTGGGAGAATGGTCTGCTCTACTTTTTCACGATTGCGCACGGTCGACTTGGCAAGATTTTCCAAGGCATCAGGGATTAAGGCTTGCTCCTTGAGACTCTTGGAAATGGCTTCTGAAACCAGCGCCATCAGTTCTTTTTCCTTGGAAATCCGCACTTCTTGCTTGGTTGGATGCACATTGACATCAGCCAGATAAGGATCGATATGGATGTGAATGACAGCCAGTGGAAAACGGCCCACCATAAGTTTACTGCCATAGCCGTCAAGAATAGCACGATTGAGCAAGAAGTTCTTGATATAACGCCCGTTGATGAAGAGGCTGATATAGTTACGGTTGGCTCGGGTCAACTCAGGCAAGGACACAAAACCTGAAATTTCGAAATCTAGGTCAGAATTCTCAATTTCAATCATCTTCTTAGCACTCGCCAAACCGTAAATCCCTGCAATAGCTTGGCGGAGTTGACCCGTACCAGCTGTTCGTGTCATTTCCTTGCCATCACTAATCAAGCTAAAAGAAATCTCAGGATGGGCCAACCCTAGACGGTTGACAATATCAATGATATGAGACAATTCCGCTTGCTGGCTCTTCATATACTTGAGGCGGGCAGGCGTGTTGAAAAAGAGGTCCTCCACACAAACTTTGGTCCCCACAGGACTAGTCGCTGGGATGACTTCCTCAACTTCACCCCCACGCGCAACGAGCTTGGTCCCATGACTCGCACCATCCACCGCCGTCAACAGAGTCAGCACACTAACAGAAGCGATAGAGGGCAGAGCTTCACCACGAAAACCAAGCGTCCGAATCCGAAAGAGATCAGCCTGATTTTTTATCTTACTGGTCGCATGACGACGGAGAGCCAATTCCACCTCATCGTGGGCAATTCCATGGCCATTATCTGTGATTTGGATTTTCTTGAGACCAGCTTCTTCAATCTCAATGATAATCTGGCTAGAACCAGCGTCAATGGCATTTTCTACCAACTCTTTAACTACACTGGCAGGACGTTCGATGACTTCTCCTGCCGCTATCTGGTTTGCCAGCACCTCTGGCAATTCAATAATATGAGACATCTTTCAGCCCCTTTCTGTATCTATTTCCTAGAAATTGATCAGTGCTATTATACCATATTTCAGATGCTATCAGAAAAAGCAAATACCACATAGACTCCAAATCCCTCCACATAGACAAAAGCTCTTGCCAGAGGTCGTAAAATAGTGTTTAATAAAGGTGTACAGGAAGTGATCACAACCTTGTATAACTGAAAAGGAGGGAATTTATGAAAGTAGAACTACAGATTAAGGAGACGTACAAGGAAGAAAAGCTGATTGTCCAAGCACCTCAAGAAACTAAAAAAGTCCAAAAAGTCATCGAGTTCGCTAAAAATCTTGACCAAAAAGAAACAATCAAAGGTAAGATTGATGATCAGGTCTATCTAGTTGAAATTGGCAAGATTCAGCGTTTTTATACAGAGAATCGAAAGGTTCTTGCAGAAACTACCAGTCAGACCTACAGCATTGATTTGCGACTCTATCAAGTCCTTGAAATCTTACCGACCACTTTTATCCAAATTTCCCAATCTGAAATCGTCAATATCGACTCCATCTCTCATCTCAAGCTCACGCCCAACGGTCTGGTTGAAATTTTCTTAAAAAACGAAAGTTTCACCTACTCTTCACGCCGCTACCTAAAAACCATCAAGGAGAAATTAGAACTATGAAAAAACAAATCTTTCACGATGCAGCTGCTGGTGTACTTATCGGCCTCATCCTCTCTATCCTTTTTTCACTCATTTATGCCCCAAATACCTACGCACCACTAAGTTCCGACTCTCTCATCGGCCAAGTGATGACCCAACATCAGGTTCACGGTGCCTTGGTCTTGCTCTACTGCACACTTATTTGGGCAGCTATCGGTATTCTCTTCAACTTTGGAAAGCGATTATTCAGCCGTGACTGGAGCTTGCTCCGTGCAACTCTGACCCATTTCTTCCTTATGCTAGTAGGCTTTATCCCATTAGCAACCCTAGCAGGTTGGTTCCCCTTCCACTGGACCTTCTATCTCCAACTCATTATCGAGTTTGCAATTGTCTACCTCATCATTTGGGTTATTCTCTATAAAAGAGAAGCAAAAAAAGTAGACCACATCAATCAACTCTTGGCTCATAAAAAGTAATAGAAAAATCCCACTCACAAAAATGTGAGTGGGCTCTTTTTATAACTTTTGTTTGAACTCAACTAAGACATTCATAGCCTGCATAGGTGTCATATTGTACACATCCAGTTTAGCTAATTCTGCTAGGATAGGATGCTCTGCAGGCGCGTCAAAGAGTGACATCTGTTCAGTAACAGCACTTGTTTCTCTCATTGGAGCAGGACTTTCCGTCCCTTGATTCTCCAGTTGAGTCAATATCTTATCCGCCCTTGCTAAAAGTTCTGCTGGTAAGCCAGCAATCTTAGCAACGTGGATACCGTAGGATTTATCAGCAGGCCCTGGTTCGATCTTGTGAAGGAAGGTGACCTGTCCATCCTGCTCCAAGGTTGCCACGTGGACATTGACCAAGTGTTCCAAACTGGACTCCAGACTGGTCAACTCATGGTAGTGGGTCGCAAAGAGGGTTTTGGCTCCGATATGTTCATGAATGTATTCGATGATGGACTGGGCGAGAGCCATCCCATCATAAGTTGCAGTTCCGCGTCCCAATTCATCGAAGAGAATGAGTGAGTTCTTGGTCGCATGCGAAATGGCATTATTGGCCTCCATCATCTCTACCATGAAGGTTGATTGACCTGAAACCAAGTCATCTGCTGCTCCGATACGGGTAAAAATAGCATCAAAAATCGGCAAATGAGCGCTCTCAGCCGGAACATAAGAACCCAGCTGAGCCATAACCGCCGTCATAGCTAACTGGCGCATATAGGTCGACTTCCCGCTCATGTTGGGCCCTGTGATTAGCTGAATACTCGTATCTTCTGCCATCTGAATAGTATTAGGAATATAGGTCTGAGCTCCCATGACCTTTTCGACGACAGCATGACGCCCTTTCTGGATAGCGATTTGTGAATCCTCTCCAAACTCAGGTCGGATCAGATGCTGGGTTTCAGCCACAACTGCGAGACTTTGCAAGACATCAACCGTCGCAATTCCTTGGGCTAAAGCCTGCAAGCGCTGGATATACTTGCCGACTTCCTCACGGATACGCATAAAGATTTCATACTCTAGGGTTGGCTGACTTCTCACGCGCCTCCAACATATCCCCTCGATACGGGCTAATTCCTCAGTACCAAAGCGTTCTGAGTTTTTTTCAGCGTCGCCTTACGGAAAAAGTGAGCAGGCACATTTCCCAGTTGCGAATTGGTCACATGGAAATAGTAGCCATCCTTCTTATTGTAGTCAATCTTGAGCGTGCTGATGCCAGAGTTTTCTCTCTTTTGCCTCAATCTCAGCAATCCAGCCAGTCCCTTCTCTTAGCACTCGGCGGTATTTATCCAAGGTCTCATCAAATCCCGTACGGATAATGCCCCCATCTGTAATCACATGAGGGGCTTCAGGAGCAATCGCTGCGCTAATCAAACTCTCCAACTCAGGAATAGCATCCAGCTGTGCGATGAGATAAGCGAGAGCGGGTTGCTCCATTCCCTCTAAAATCGCTCGAATCCGTGGCACACTGGATAAGGTAGTCGCCAACTGCAAGAGGTCCTTGGGATTGGTCTTGCCAAAAGAAACCCGACTAGCCAAGCGTTCGATATCATAAACACCTTTGAGACTGTCCGTTAAATCGCTACGCTCAAAGAAGTGGTCAAGAAAGACCTGCACCACCTCTTGACGTTGGACGATTCGTTCCTTATCAATCAAGGGACGATGGATCCAAGAACGCAAGAGACGCATTCCCATAGCCGTTTTGGTTTCATCCAAAAGCCAGAAAAGACTGCCTTGCTTCTTGCCTGAACGAGCATTTTCTACCAGATCCAGACTAGCCTTGGTCGCATAGTCCATCTGTAAGAAATCTTTGATTTCATAGCGAATAACTGATTTGAGGTGATTCAATTCCCGCATCTGGGTCCGATGAACATACTGGAGGAGCTTACTAGCTGCCGCTTGCTCCACAGCTGCCAATCGTGGATCCAGTAAATGAATATCCTCAAAGCCTTCCTTCTCATAAGAAAGTACCAGATTCATCTGACGACCGAGGATTTGTTCTTCTTCCTCAGACAAGTCATAACCCAGCACCACTTCTCGAGCCTTGAGGTTACGGATTTCCCCACAAACCAGCGTAAAATCCAATAGACCCGTCACATAAAGTCACCGGTCACCAGATCCATATAGGCTAGGCCAAATTGATTGCCATCACGATCTATAGCAACCAAGAAATTGTTCTGACTATCAGGCTTACTGCTATCGACTACTGTACCAGGTGTGATGACCTGGACCACCTCTCGCTTGACAACCCCAACTGCTTGTTTAGGATCTTCCATCTGTTCTGCAATGGCTACCTTATAGCCCTGCTCAATTAAAACATCAATATACTGCTGGGCAGAATGATAGGGAACACCAGCCATGGGTATCGGATTTTCTGCATTTTTATTACGACTGGTCAGTGAAATCTCTAAAATCTGCGCCGCATTGACCGCATCTTCGTAAAACAGCTCATAAAAATCACCCATCCGAAAGAGCAGAAAAGCATCTGGATATTGCTTTTTAATATCCACATACTGCTGCATACCAGGTGATAGTTTTTCTGTCGTCATATTGGCTCTCTCCTTGTCAAAAATAAGGCTTGGGAACAAGTCCCAAAACCCTATTTATCCTTCATCAAATCTAGCAGACGCTCTTCCATGAGCTTGGCAACATGCTGGTCTCGACAAATAACCAGTAAGGTATTGGCACCAGCAACCGTCCCTAAAATCGCCTCGTCCTTATTTTCATCAACAATATTTGCTAACACGGCCGCTTCTCCCAGCTTGGTATGAAGTACCAAAGTAAACTCTGCTCTCGCAACCCCTTCTAAATGATGCGACAAAAACTCTACCAAATCAATCTTTTCTGTTTCATTCGCTAGCACATAATATACCATACCATTTTTCTTAACCTTGATCAAGCCGATTTCGCGCAAATCGCGAGACAAGGTCGTTTGCGTCACAAAGACATTCCGAACTTCTAGGCGATCTTGGATATCCTTTTGTGTAGCTAGTTTTTCCTCAGTGATCATCTTTTTAATCAACTGGTGTCGTTCTTTTTTTCTCATATCAACCTCTTACATGAATATTTATAACCGATTTCGGGTTTATTTTTTTAGATATAATTATACCAAAAAAACTGAATAATTCAAAAAAATCTTTCTTCTTTCACTAAATTTATGATAAAATAGAATAAAAAGTCCAAAAAGGAGCCTACTTATGAGTACAAAAAAACTGATTGCTAGTGAATTGGCTAGCGTCATCGATAGCCTAGATCAAGAGGCTATTTTAAATTTACTAGAACAACCAAAAAACTCTGACATGGGAGATATCGCTTTCCCTGCTTTCTCACTTGCAAAAGTCGAACGCAAGGCACCTCAAATGATTGCTGCTGAAATCGCTGAAAAAATCAACAGCCAAGCCTTTGAAAAAGTGGTTGCAACTGGTCCTTACGTCAACTTCTTCCTTGATAAATCTGCCATTTCTGGAGCAGTTATCAAAGAGATCATCGAAAAAGGATCTGACTACGCTCAACAAACGGAAGGCAAAGAGCAAAATATCACGATTGACCTATCAAGTCCAAACATCGCAAAACCTTTCTCAGTAGGTCACTTACGTTCAACTGTTATCGGAGATGCTCTTTCTAATATCTTTAAGAAAATGGGCTACAACACTATTAAAATCAACCACCTTGGAGACTGGGGTAAACAGTTTGGTCTTCTCATGGTTGCTTATAAAAAATGGGGAAGTAAGGAAGCCGTAGAAGCTAATCCAATTGACGAATTGTTAAAATTGTACGTTCGCATCAATGCTGAAATCGAAAACGACCCAGCTCTTGATGAGGAAGGACGTCTTTGGTTTAAAAAATTGGAAGACGGTGATCCAGAAGCAACTCAACTCTGGCAATGGTTCCGTGACGAAAGTTTGGTTGAGTTCAACCGCATTTACAAACTGTTGAACGTTGAATTTGACAGCTTAAACGGGGAAGCCTTCTATAATGACAAGATGGACGAAGCCGTGCAAATCCTTGAAGAAAAAGGTTTGCTAGAAGAATCACGCGGCGCTAGCATTGTCAACCTAGATGATGTCGAACTGCCACCTGCTATGATTAAAAATCTGACGGTGCAACCCTCTACATCACACGTGATATTGCGACAGCTATCTACCGTGCACGTACTTACAATTTTGTTAAGAATATCTATGCGGTTGGTCAAGAGCAGTCTAACCACTTTAAACAGTTAAAAGCCGTCTTGAAAAAAATGGGATTTGACTGGAGCGATGATATGATTCATGTAGACTTCGGTTTGGTAACCAAGAACCGTCAAAAGCTCTCTACTCGTAAGGGAAATATTATCCTGCTCGAACCTACTCTTCAAGAAGCTATCAGCCGTGCTAAAGCACAAATTGAAGCGAAAAATCCTGATCTCGAAAACAAAGAGCAGGTTGCCCAAGCTGTCGGAGTAGGAGCTGTTAAATTCTACGACCTCAAGACTGACCGCCGAAATGGTTACGACTTTGACCTCGAAGCTATGGTTTCCTTTGAAGGAGAAACTGGTCCATACATCCAATACGCTTACGCTCGTATCCAATCTCTCCTTAGAAAAGCAGACTTCCAACCAAATGCTCAAGCAAATTACAGTCTAAATGATGCTGAAAGCTGGGAAATTATCAAACTTCTCCAAGACTTTGCCCGTGTCATCAAACGCGCATCTGTTAACTATGATCCATCGCTCATTGCCAAGTATGCAATCAGCTTAGCTCAAGCTTTCAATAAATACTATGCCCACACTCGTATTCTGGATGAAAGCCCAGAGCGCGACAGCCGTCTAGCCCTCAGCTACGCAACAGCTGTTGTTCTCAAAGAAGCCCTTCGTTTGCTTGGAGTAGAAGCACCAGAGAAGATGTGATTCAGTACTAACAATTGGAACTAAAGTTCCTAATTGTTAGACGCTAGCCGCTTATGCTTATATGCGAACTAGCTAACTGCTTCACTAGTCATGACCCCTAAATATAATCGATTTAGAGGCCATGACGTCGTAACTATGGTGATTTGGCTAGGCGCTTCACTAATTCACATAAATAAACAGCGATTTGTTTATGTCATAATAATAAAAAACTAGACCTTTCAAGTATATCATCGAATTATCTAGTCTCTTGTGCGGGATGCCTGCCATGCAATTCTAGTCACCTAATAGAAAAGCGAAATGTTTCTTTCGCTTTTCTTATGTCATCAACTTTTTTATCAAACCAGGAGAAATTTTATGAGCCAGTATGCTTATATCTTAGTTCTTATCAGTCTTGTCGTTCTTTTTCTCATCAATAAGTACGAAAAAGAAAAACTTCAACAACTCCTTCAGGAACAGCTTCTGAAGGACGAAGCTTTCAAAACAGACATACGCGAAAGGATCCAAACAACGGAAAATATCAATGATGTGATTGACTACATCAATAAAGGTTACCGTTTGGGACTCCTGCTTTCTAAGGAAATCACTGAGCAACTGAAATAAGGGAATCCGAGAAGCTTTCTTCTCGGATTTTTTACTCCCATCAATACCATTTCCTTGTGATAATCATATCTTTCATATGATTTTTTTCTGAAATTTTCTAAATTTTTTTCAAAAAAATTCTCTTGCATTTTTTTCATAAGTTTCTTGTAGAATAGTAGCTATCTATTCAGATTATTCTGAAAAATTCAAAAAAATAGGAGTGTTTATTATGTCACAAGTTACTTCATCACACCAGTCTACCTGGGCAAGCAAACTAAAGGCAATGGGGCCAGGAATCCTAATGGCTTCTGCTGCCGTTGGAGGTTCTCACATTGTATCCTCTACTCAAGCTGGTGGTTCTTATGGTTGGTCACTACTCCTCTTGGTTATCTTGGCCAATGTTTTTAAATATCCATTTTTCCGTTTTGGTGCCGAATATACTGCCGACACTGGCAAAACCTTGGTGGAAGGCTATGCTGAAAAAGGAAAACTCTATCTCTGGATTTTCTTTATCCTCAATGTCTTTTCAGCTATGGTCAACACAGCTGGTGTTGCCATTCTGTGCTCAGCTATCATCGCCAGTGCCTTCCCAATGATCGGTCTTAGCATCACTCAATGGTCCCTCATCCTTGTTGCGGTCATTTGGGCTATGTTACTCTTTGGTGGCTACAAACTATTGGACGGTATGGCAAAATGGATCATGTCTGCCTTGACTATTGCAACTGTTCTTGCTGTCATCATTGCTGCCATTAAGCACCCAGAATACAGCTCTGATTTTATCGAGAAAACACCTTGGCAAATGGCAGCCCTACCCTTTATCGTTTCCCTTCTAGGCTGGATGCCTGCCCCTATTGAAATCTCAGCTATCAACTCACTCTGGTCTGCCGAAAAGAAAAAGACCGTCAACTTTAATACAGAGGATGCTCTGTTTGACTTTAACGTTGGTTACATTGGAACTGGTATCCTAGCTGTATTCTTTGTGGCACTAGGAGCACTCATTCAATATCCTACAGGGCAAGCGGTTGAAGCTGCTTCTGCCAAATACATCTCGCAATTTGTGGGCATGTATGCCTCTGTCCTTGGCGAATGGTCTCGATATTTGATTACCTTCATCGCTTTCCTCTGTATCTTTGGGACAGTCATTACTGTCATCGATGGCTATTCACGTGTCAACCAGGCCTCCCTTCAACTCTTAGCAAATCAAAAAGAGGATAATCGTAAATCTTTGAACATCTGGATGACCATCACAGCTATCATTGGTATCGTCATCATCAAGTTCTTTGCCGGTCAAGTTTCAACCATGCTCCGCTTGCCATGATTGGATCTTTTCTTACAACACCATTCTTTGCCCTTTTGAACTATGTGTTGGTCACAGGTGAAAATAAAAATCTTCCTTCTTGGTTGAAACTCCTCGCTATTGCAGGATTGATCTTCCTCTTTGGATTTGCCATCTTCTTTATCTATGCACTTGCCATCGGAAAAGCAGGTTAGTTCACAAAGCAGCACCCTCGTCTGGGGTGCTTTTTCTGCATTCAAAAGGCAGTTGAGAAAACCTAACTGCCTACTTGAACGATTCTAACTTTCCGAGTCCAATCCATATAAGTCCGCGATAATCGCTGCGACCTTTTTAATATCTCCCAGCATTCCTCTCATTTCAAAGTCAGCCAATACAGGGAAACCAAAGCGCTGGCTGTACTGCTTGGCAGTCAGACAGTACTGGTTATTAAAATTACGATTACCAGAGCCCACTACACCAAACACTTACTGGCATTGTCTCCATAGGCGATAAAATCACCCACTGGAGTCGTTAAAATCTCAACATCGCCGTTATCGACACCATTTCCACCTTCTAGATAGGTTGGTAAAAAGGCGACATAAGGATGGTCCATCTCAAAGAAATCTTTCCCTTCCTTGACCAGATCCTTGATATGAATCTTTTGTACCTCAATCCCTTCGTACTGGGACAAGAGATAGTCCTTGAGTCGGGTTACAAAACTCTCTGTATTCCCACTCAAACTGATATACACTAAGGATATTTTTTTCATTTTGACCTCGATTTTTATGTTTACGATATAAAAAGAACTAACAAGATTGTAACTTGATAGTTCCCTTTTGTCAATACTTAGGCAGCTTCTTCTGCTTCAACTTCCTCAGACAAATCTTTTTGTTGACGCCACATCTTGTAAAAGACAATGGCAAGGAAGAGGACATTGATAACAACAAATAAAATCGTTGTTCCCTTTCCAAGGACTTCTGTTCCTAGTCGCAAAGTTTCATCACGGATGGCTTGTACAGCATCTTGCATACCCATATAAGTATAAATCGAACCAACAATGGCAAGCAAAACATAAGCAATGTAAGCATAATTTGCATATTGCAAATGATTACGAACCAAGAACACAATACCTGCGACTACTAAAATCGCAGATAAAATAATCAAAACGATGTTAACAGTCGAATGCGATAATTCAGCTGTCTTATGTAGATAATTAATCGTATCCTCCAGCTGCTGAGCGCTAATACCTTGTACTTGTGCTTGACTGGCACCTAGTGCTTCTTTACTAGGTACTGGACTTAGTATTCCAAACAAAGACATAGCTGAAATCAATGCTGATAGGACTAATAAAACCCAAAGATAAATAGGTTTCTTTTTCATAATTTCCTCCTTAAGGTATTTTGGACATTATAGCATTTTTTGCACGTAAATACAAGTTTTACAGGGAACTTTCGACTTGTTTGCGGTAAGCTTTTGGTGATTTTCCGCACAATTTACGGAAAACCTTGTAGAAATATCCAACATTGCTGTAACCAACAGCATAGCAAACATCTTCAATACTATCATTGGTTGAAAGCAAGAGCTGTTGCGCTGCCTTAATCCGCTGTTTGTTGAGCAATTCTGCGAAGGTTGAGTTGGTTTCCCTCTTGATTAGCTGACCAAGATAGACAGGATTGATAAAGAGATCCTTACTAATATCCTTAAGCGAGAGCTCTTTCTGATAATCACGCCCGATGACTTCAAGAACACTCACCACATTTTCATTCATGCGGTACTGGCCAAAAAACTTGGTCAAGGTTTCTTTGATGTAGGCAACCAATTCTTTAAAGGAGTTAATAGCATGGATGGCTTGACAATCTCGGTCATATCATCCGCTTTTAGATGCTCAAACAAGTGGAAGACATCCATGACAAACTGAGTAAAGAGTTGTTTGGTGATGGCCACACGCGGTGTGTTCTTTAAGACAACCTTCTCCAGTAGGGTTAATTCTTCAATGATTTGATTGATATTTCCTTGGATAATCACGCGATAAATCGGTTCATAATAAGCAAATAAACTCTCGGATTTTTCTAGATTAACTGAACCGTAGAAGAGGGCTTTTTCAGCGTTGATCTTCCATTTTTCAAAGGCTTGTTGGTAGGGTGCTCCAAAAGGCGTTACTACGATTCCATCTAGTGGTTGATCAGAGATAAAAATCTGCCAGTCTTGACCTAAAACATAGTAAGGAATAGTGAAAGATCCTTGTTTTTCCTTTGAAAGGCCTATCCACCAGCTGTCTTTACCCGCTAAGAAGTTGGTAAATCCCTCTTCATCCAATTCTTGGCTGAGAGTTTGGCTTTGCTCCACCTTTTCCTGAAGCTGTCTCGCAATTTTTTCTAATAGATGACTCAACTCCACCTTATCCACTGGCTTCACCAAATAATCCACGACACTAAGGTTCATTGCTTTCTTGACATAGTCAAACTCCTGATAGCCAGACAGCAAGATATAATAGGCATCTGGAAGCAGCTCCTTCATCTCCTTGATCATCTCCAGTCCTGTCTTATCTGGCATATTGACATCGGAAATGACCACATCTACTGGATTTCCTTGACATAATCTAAAGCATCATCTGCGTGATTAGCTGTTGCGACGACTTGCATATCCCATTTTTCAAAGGGGATTAATCGCTTGAGCCCCTCTGTCACCATATACTCGTCGTCTACTAATAAAACTTTATACATTTCCCTTCCTTTCTATTCATTTTGAATAGTAATACGGTAACGAACACCTTCTTGCTCAGCTGACTCTACACTGATTTGGTAGCGATCCCCAAAATAGAGGACAAAGCGTTCGTGTACATTGACTATTCCAATTGATTGTCGCTCTCCGCTATAGCTTGCCTCGTGCTCAAAACTTCTCTGAGTTAGTTTTTCTTGCAAGCTAGCCAGTTTCTCAGCAGTCATCCCGCGACCATTGTCTACCACTAGGATTTCAACAAAACCTTGGCCCTTCAAAACCTTGATACTGATCACATTGTCTGTTCGGCGGTGGTCAATACCGTGGGCAAAGTAGTTTTCGACCAATGGTTGAAGCGTAAACTTGGGAATCTTCATATTTTCTAATTCTGGCGCGATCTTAAAGCCATAGGCAACTGACTTTGGATAACGCACCATACAGAGATAGCTGTATTTGCGACAAAATTCTAATTCTTGTTTCAGCGTCGTTTCCCGCTCGTTGGAGATATTATTGCGTAGTAAACTGCTAAATTCATAGATAATATCCGCCAGTTCATCTTGGCTTTCCATGACGGCATACATGCGCAGAAACTCTAAGGTATTGTACATAAAGTGAGGATTGATTTGAGCTTGCAGGGCTCGCATATTGGCATCTTTTTGACTGAGCTCTAGCTGGTAAATATCGTGGATATTCTTTTCCAGTCGATCCAACATATCATTGGTGGTTTCTGCGATGAGGAGCAATTCCTGATCTTTTTCAGAAGTATCGATGCGAAGTCCCTCTTCTCCTTGAGCAATCACCTCGATAGAATCTACTAAATCTACGACCTGCCTTTGGTAATTGGAGAAGGTCTGCCTCAAGGTCACATATAAAATAATAATAAAGAGAACACTCAAACCAACAATGACAGCGGAACTAGTTAAAGTCCCAGTAAGAACAAAAACCTTAGGAACTGCTGATTGGACTTGATAGCCATGTGATGTCAAACCAACAATCCAATTTTCCCGTTCAGCTACTACATTTTCCCCTATATGAAACAATTCAGTATCAAAAGGGGAGGTGATCGTCACGGCCACAGGAATCAGACCGCGAGTATTATCAATTGCTTGGTAAAGTACATCCTGCGATAAAGAAATGTAGATAACACCTAGCGACTGATCGGAGTTAGGATCAAGTACTGGTATGGCAAAACTATTGGCTGCTGGTTTGAAATCCTCAGCAAGAATTTTCTCTCCGCTACGTTTCTCTCTAGTAGAAACGTAGACTTCCTTGTAGTCTTGCAAAACAATTGCAACACCTGTCACAAAGTCATTTCTTACATACAAATCATCAATATTTTCATACAAGGATACTGAAACATAAGGAGACGCTTTACGTTGCAACAGCCAGTAAAAATAATCCGATGTACTCAGACTAAAATACTTATAAATTCCCTCTATCCGTGCTCGATTTTCAACCAGTTCCTGTGCTAGCTGAGTCGACTCTCTGTGGTAATATTCAATCTCACTCACTGTTCGAGTCGTTACACGTTGAGCTACTCGTTGGGCTTCTTTTTCACGAGAACTCCAGTCAGCATAGGAGAGCATGACCGCAAAACTTGCAATGATAGCAATCATCACCAAGGTATAGATGCGCAAGAGCGAGTGGAGCCAGAACGGCTTCATTTTATTTTGTCGCCAATTTTTCATGGATACTTTCATATACGGGTTCCAACATATCACTGATAAAGAAATGCCATACACCAATCCCTACGAAAAAGAGAAGAGCAGGCATATAGTAACCAATTCCTACAAGCATGACCGTACCAAATAAAACCTTGGCAATTGCCGGCAAATTCATAAAAATTCCGATAAGAGCGAGTTTTACAGTATTTCGATAAGAGAGCTCATAGTGAACTTGGAGTTTCAATGAAACGGTATAAGCCAAAAAAACAAAGGCAACAACAAGGATATTGAGAAAGGTTGCCAAGAGATGGAAGATAGTCTGATGGGGCAATTGAACCAAAAGGTACAAACCATAGATTAAGACTAAATCTACAAGTACAAAACTATAGAAAGCTAGGTTACTCTTGACAAAGTTACTCTTATACAATTCCCAAGCTTCTTTCAAACTATAAGCCCGATAAGTATAACCGTTCTCCGCATATAAACTCATAAGAGTTGCACTAGCTGGTGCCAAACCAAAAACCACACCCCCTGCTAGTGTCAATAACCAGAAAAAAGCCGTCGCAATCATTCCTAAAAAGAAACGATTAAAGACGAATTCTAGAAACTTTCCCATAATATCCTCCTTAAAACAACTATGTGACTATTATATCATATTTCAAACGTTTTCAAAAACATAGAGCACCCATTTACAATCCTCTAAAAGCGTGATACAATTGATTTTGACAGTTTTATATAAGGAGATTCTCATGAAGAAAAATATCTTAACTACCCTCTTAGCCGTCGTTCTCTACTTCCTCTGTCTAGGAATTGGAGTATTACTTGGACACTTGGTAGACTCAACGGGCAATATGTTCTATGCGCCTGCCTTTTCTGCCCTTGTCGGGGGGAGCGTCTACATGCTTCTTTTAGCAAAAGTTCCTCGTTTTGGAGCGATTACCACTCTCGGACTCTTTATGGCTCTCTTTTTTCTAGCTAGTAAACACGGCGCTGGCGCTTTTCTACCAGGACTCGCCTGTGGTCTTGCAGCAGATGCTATCGCTCGCCTCGGCAACTATAAAGATCGAATCAAAAACACCCTCTCCTTCCTCGTCTTTGCTTTTAGCACAAGTGGTCCTATCTTCCTCATGTGGATCAGTCCCAAAGCTTATGAAGCAACTCTACTCGCTCGTGGAAAATCCCAAGAATACATTGACCGTATCATGGTCGCTCCAGAGCTAGACAAAATTTTTCTCTTTGTCGCAAGCATCCTTCTAGGTGCCTTGATTGGGGCTTTGCTTGGGCAAGCTATTAGTAAAAAGTTTACACACAAAATCTAATCACTAAAAAAGAGCCCTTCGGCTCTTTTTATTTATGACTTAATTTCTTGGTCAAGAAATCTCCCAAGAACTGGATCGTAAAGATAATCAAGATGATAATGATGGTTGCTAAAACTGTCACATCGTGATTGAAACGGTTAAATCCATAAGCGATGGCTACGTTACCGATACCACCAGCACCAACTGCTCCCGCCATAGCTGTTTCACCAACAAGTGAAATCAAGGTCACAGTCGTCACACGAATCAAATCTGGAAGACCTTCCGATAGATAAACACCCACGATGTCCCAGAATGTCGCTCCGCTCGCTTGAGCCGCCTCAATGACACCACCATCTAGCTCAGCCAAGACAACCTGCACCTGACGGGCAAAGAAGGCAAAGACTGCAAAAGAAAGTGGCACAAGAGCTGCATTTGGCCCGATACTAGTCTTCACAATCAAGTGAGAAAGTGGTGACAAGATTGCCAAAAGGATGATAAAGGGAACCGCACGGAAAATAGAGGTAATCTTGTCTAAAATCCAGAAAACGACCTTGTTCTCCAAGACACCACCTGGTGCTGTCAAGACAAGGAAAAGACCTGCCACCAGCCCCAAGAACCCTCCGATAATGAAGGAAAGAACTGTCATATAAAGAGTTAGGTAAATGGCTGTTCCCCAGCCTGCCTGACCAGACCAGCCCATTTTATAGACATTTGGTAAGTAAGTTTGAATAAACTCTGTCATATTACTGTCCTCCCTTCAATACTTTTAACTGGACACCAGCCTGACGGATGGCTTCTTGAGCACCTGCTAGTGCTGCTTTTTCACCTGACAAGACCACAACCAATTCTCCAACAGGAGTGCCATCGAGAATTTCGATATTTCCATAGAGAATATTAGCTGTTACTTGGTAATGTTTGTACAATTCATTCAAAGTGGTTCGTCTGTCGAAGCACCTGCATACTTGAGTTGCACCAAAAGGCTATTCGCAGACAAATGCTCTACGATTTCTTGCTTCTCAATCTTGACCATGGCTTCATCAATACCTGTAGCTGTTGAGATAAAGTCCTGGGTCAAAGGTTGTTTAGGGTCTGAGAAGATTTCAAGGACACTGCCTTCTTCAATCAAACGGCCATCCTGCATAACTGCCACACGGTTAGCAATGTCTTTGACAATCTGCATTTCATGCGTAATCAAGACAACAGTCAAGCCTAATTTTTGGTTCAAATCTTGCAACAAGGCCAAAATCTGCTTGGTTGTCTTAGGGTCAAGGGCAGACGTTGACTCATCTGAAATCAAGATTTTTGGATCATTAGCCAAGGCACGAGCAATGGCTACACGCTGTTTTTGCCCTCCTGATAGTTGTGAAGGGTAGTTTTCGGCACGATCCGCCAAGCCAACCAAGTCCAACAACTTAGCTACTTTAGCCTTCTTTTCTTCCTTGCTGAGTCCAGAGTGTTTGAGGGCAAAGGCTACATTTTCCTCTGCTGTCTTTTGACTCATCAGGTTAAAATGCTGGAAAATCATCCCGATATCCTGACGTTTACGACGCAGCTGCTCTGCCGTCAAGGTCACCTTGCCATCAAAAATGACGTCGTTATCAATGGTAATTTTTCCTGCAGATGGCTTTTGCAATAGGTTAATCACCCGTACAAGGGTTGATTTCCCTGCTCCAGAATATCCTACGATTCCGTAGATATCCCCTTCTTGGATGTGAATGGTCACATCCTTGACCGCTGTGATGGTTCTCTTCTTCTGATGAAAAGTCACATCGATCTGATCTAACTTAATAATATCTCTACTCATAGCTTCTAATCAGCTCCTCTACTAATTCAATATGGGTGTAGTAATCGGCGATTCGCACGTTTTCGTCTCCACCATGGTCTCGGCTATTAGCATTTCCTAGACCGAAGGCCACCATTGGTACCTCTAGGGCATCAAAGACCGTATGCATAGGTCCTGTTCCCGCTGTTGTCGGTAAGACCGATACGCCCTGCGGATAGAATTTCTTGGCCAACTCGATTACGTTGAGAATGGCTGGCGCGCTCATATCGCTTCGATAGCTCATCTCTCCCAAGGTATAGTATAATTCTACCTTATCAAAGCCATTTTTGTCTAGCTGTTTCCGAATTTTTTCCAGGACATTGTGCGGTTCTAGGCCAGGAATCAGACGAACCTCTAACTTAGCACTGGCTTCCGCTGGCAAGATCGTTTTAACCCCTTGCCCTTGGTAACCTGACTGGATTCCTTCGATATTGAGTGCAGGCTCAAAAAAGAACCGTTTTAGAAAGGCTGCACGATCCTCTTGTAAGAGAGGCAATTCCAAGCCATAAATGCGACTGATTTCCTCTGGATTGCGTTGGGCGTAGGTATCCACCAAGGCTAGTTCTCGTTCATTTGGCTCTTGAACATCCTCGTACAAGCCTTCTACCAAGATACGTCCATCTGCTGCACGCAGGCTACTTAAGGCCTGGATGAGATACCATGGTGCCGACTCCACAACTCCACCATAACTCGAGTGGATATCCACATCAGCACTTTTTACCTTAGCATCAAATGTCACAATCCCTTTGTTTCCGCCAGAGATTTCCAGCTGCTCCAAAGCGTTCTTTGTACCTTGTTCCCAGACTAGAAGATCTGCCCCACGAAGTTTATCTGCGTGTTTCTCTAAATACTTATCTAGATCCATGGAAGCAGACTCCTCTGCCCCTTCCATGATAAAGCTAATATTGACTGGCAGATCATCGTGGTGCTGCATATACTTTCTCAGAGCACTCAAACGAGCCGTGATATGCCCCTTATCGTCGTCAACTCCTCGCCCATACATAAAGCCATTTCGTACAGAAAGGGTAAAAGGCTCCTCTGTCCACACCTGGTCACCATCCGCTGGCACAGTGTCATAGTGGTTATAGAAGATCAAGGTCTTAGCATCTGGACGCGAACTCTTGAAATGCGCCATGACAAAGGGCGCCGTATAGCTCTCATCAATCTCAACTTCCGCTCCCACACGCTTGAAAATCTCACCCAGATAGTTTGCGACTTCCTTGAGCCCAACCTGCTGGGCAAAGACTGATTTCTTGGAAATCAAGGTACGCAAAACTTCAAAATAATGCTGGGCTACATGATCCTTTTCAAATTTTTCAATCTGTTCTTGTTCGCTAGGAAAAACCATTTTTTCTCTCCCTTTCTAGTGAGGACTTGTGTCTATGGACGGACTACATGATTATCTTCTTCAAAACCAACAGCCTAGACAAAAGCAAGAGGTGGAAACTCTCCCACCTCCCTATGTCTTATTACCAAACTGGTTGGTCCAAACCGTCTGATGTTTCTTCGATAACTTTTTTCACTTCATCAGTGTGGTAAGCCGCGATAATTTTCTTGATGGCATCAGCTTTAGGTGATGATTCCCAATCTTTTTTCGCAACGATGATGTTGTACCATTGTTTTGAGTTTTCATCAGCTTGTTCTTTGAAGAGTGCTTTCTTGTAGTCCAATTTTGCTTCTGTAACGAAGGTATTGTTTACAACGGCAGCGTCAACTGATGACAATGAACGAGCTGTCTGGCTAGCGTCCAATTCAGTAATCTTCAAGTTCTTTGGATTTTCTTTGATGTTAGCAACTGTTGCTAGAGCAGTTCCAGAAACATCCAATTTGATCAAACCAGCTGATTGAAGCAAGTAAAGCGCACGGCTTTCGTTTGTAGCGTCATTCGGTACAGCGATTTCACCGTTATCTGGGATTTCTTCCACTTTAGTATACTTGTTTTCTTCTCCATTTTTACCTGAGTAAAGGCGGATTGGTGAGATGTAAGTATCTGCAATCGCTACAAGGTCTTTCCCGTTTTCTTTGTTCCAGTTGTTCAAGAAGTTGTAGTGTTGGAAAGCGTTCAGGTCTACTTCGCCATCAGCAGTTGCCTTGTTTGGTTGAGAGTAGTCAGTAAACTCTGTGAATTCCAATTTAATACCGTCTTTTTTGACCAATTCTTGCACCTTGTCCCAACGTGCTTCTTCAGAACCACTACGGTTAACTGTTGCGATTTTGACAACTGTTTCATTGTCTGCTTTCTTTTCTGAATTTCCGCAAGCTGCAAGAGCCAAACCCGCGACTGTAGCAAGAGCTGCTACACCGAGCCATTTTTTAATTTTCATGATCGTTTCTCCTTAAAAATAATACTGTAACAGTATCTCATAAATTGTTTGATTTAACAAATTGTTAATAGATAGGCAGATATATAGTTTAAAACTATATGCCTCCAGAATGGAAAACCATCCATCTACCAGAGAATGGATGATTCACAAACTTATTTGATATCAGCTTCTGCTGGTAGGTAAGAATCACCAAAGAACTGTTGAGATAGCTTTTCAAGTGTTCCATCTTTGTAGAGTTCTTGGATGCGTTTGTCCACAAATGATTTCAACTCATCTTGACCTTTAGCAAGGAGTGGGTAAACATAAGGTTGTTGGTTGCTTGGAAGTTCGATGACTTTCAAATTGTCCAAACCTTGGTTTGATAACTGTCTCAACACCAATCTTATCAAAAATCTTGTAGTCAAATTGTCCATCACTCAAACGAGACATGATTTGTTGGAAATCAGCCTTTGTGTAATTAAGGATAGTTGGATTGTCCGCATGTTCTGTGTTGTATGCTTCCAATTGTTTAGCTGAGGTTGTTCCTTGAACGACTTCAGTAGATTTTCCACCGATATCATCGAGAGATTTGATGCTGTCATCGTCTTTCTTCACAACGAGAACGTTAGGGTTTTTAGCAGTTGGTGCTGCGTAAAGGTATTTTTCTGCACGTTCTTTGGTATAGCTGAGGTTGTTAACAGCCATTTGATAACGGTCACTATCAAGTCCTGGGAAAATCCCTGACCATTCTGTCTTTTCAAACTTGACTTCATACTTGTCAGAGTCTTTAAAGATCGCGCGGATAAGTTCAATCTCGTAACCAGTCAATTCACCATTTTCTTCATAGATAAATGGTTTTGGTGATCCGTTAGTTGCTACGATGATTTCTTTTTTACCAGATGTTGCTTCACCGGATGCTGCATCTTTCTTCTCACCACCTGAGCAAGCTGCTAGTAGACCTGCGGCAACAAGCCCTAGAGCAGCAAGAGATGAATATTTGACGATTTTTTTCATGTCATTTCCTCCAAAATAGAATACTGTACTATCTTAACAGAAAATATTTTTTTTCGCCATTATATGATATCTATCTCGGTGATAGGTTTTTTTTATGGCTGACTAAAAGACCAGACGCAAGACTGCAATCAAGACCACTCCAAAAAGAACTGTGCCCACTAGATTGCGGTAGCGAAAGGCTACCCAAGCCGTTGGAAAGACTGCTAAAAAGTCCAACCATTTGATTTGAGGAAGGCTCCCAACCTTGCCTGTCACTACGCTTGAAAGAATCAAAGCAAAGATAATGGAAACAGGCAAAAATTTCAAAAAACGCTCAACGATAGCTGGTAACCCCTTGTACTTAACCAAGATGAAGGGAATCATACGAGGTATCCAAGTCACTAGGCCTGAAAAGATAACGGCTAACAAAAGATATTTACTGACCATCTAAGACCACCCCCATTGTACATCCAAGTAGCGTCGCAAATAGAACAGCTAGAGACTGAGACACCACTGTCAAGAGCAAAAAGAAAGACACCGTAACAACTGCTAGGATCTTCAGCAGATTGCGGACAGGAATCCGTCTTTGCATAATCTGGAACTGCGAAGCAAAAATCCCGATAAACATTCCCACCAGGGCAAAATCAAGGCCAAAGATTTCTGGATTTGGTAGGAGTCCACCTAGAGCAGTTCCGACTACTGTTCCCACAAACCAAGCTACATAGCTGTTGAGATTGTTCCCATGCATCCACATAGGATTGACCTTGTCTGTATGGGCTAATTCTCCCATCAAAACTCCGTAAGTCTCATCCGTCAAGAGGCTAGACATACCGATATTTGCCAGAGACTAGTATGACGGAAATAAGTCGACGCATGCAAGCTCAGCAAAAAGAGTCGTAAATTGATTAAAAAGACCGTCATAGCAATAGCTGCCACAGGCGCTTGGACCGCAATCAATGCCAACATGGCAAACTGAGCGCTCCCAGCATAAACAAAGAGGCTCATCAAGCCCATCTCAACAGGTGTCACATAGGGCGCGCCGATAATCCCGCAAGCTAGACCGATACTAACATAGCCAAGGGCAGTCGGCATAGCTGCCTGTACACCTTCCCAAAATCCTTTTTCTTTCATCCTTCTCCTCATATTCTCTCCAATTGCGGCTGTTCGTCATCACAGTCACAGCAAGGAATATTATAACACATTCAAAGAAGAGAAAAAAGTTTCGGAATCGAAACTAAGTGCTAGCAAAAAGTGCTGAAGAGGAAGCATCATGGATACATGAGAAATTGATCCACTCGGATAGTATACTTATCGGTTTCTGTGTCTGTAGCATATTTATTTTCTGTCGGATAGACATCGACCCAGAGTTCCCACTGTTGTCCTTTCAATTTGACCTTGTAGCGATAACCGTCATCGTATAGTCCTACCGGATCAGTGGTCATGGACTGGTAATCTGGGAGTGCTTCAAGTTCTTTTTTTACAGTCTGGGATAAGTTATTGAGCAATGCTTGCTGCTCAGCTTTTGAGGTAACGGGGAAATAAGTCGCTACTGTCTCCAAGCGATGCGACTTTGAAAATGTGAATCTTACTCGACCTGTATGGCCCTTCAAAGAAATATTTTCATAATCATAGAAAAGGCGGCCTGTTTTATAGAAATAAGGGTCTTCTGCACGCCAAGTATCGCGATAAGCCATTTCCTCTTCTTCCTCCATCTCGCTAGCCTCTCCCAATACTTCTTCAAAAGATTTAACAGGCATACCGAAAGAAAGGGACTCAAACAAGACTAGTTGCGTCTTTTTGATATTCTGGCAAGCTGATAAAAGCATGAGTAAAGCTCCAAGAGCAAGCAAACTACTAATTATTTTTGTGAATTTCATATTTCTACTATACAAAAAAAGGCTAGGATTGACAAACTTTGATAGAGTCGGATTCCGTGATGGATTTTAAAATTACTTTTTCATTTAAGGTAACAAGGAATTGAGCAAGGACTATTGTTAGATATTGGAGATAAGAAAAAGACTGGGAAACCAGCCTTATCTATGTGATGTAAAAATTTCTGCTAAATCTAATACCCAAACACCAGTAAACTGACAATAATTAAGAAACTATTCCACAAGATGTGAAGGGCCATTGACCAATAAACTGAACGTGTATAACGAAAGAACATACAGAGTAGCAGACCTGCTCCTGCATAAATGATGAAGTCTGTTAACACCCATCCATACTGTAAAACATGAATGAGACTAAAAAGAGAAGAGGAAACAATGACATCAACATAGTATGTTTTAAATTTAGCTAGAGCTGTCATCAGAAGCCCACGAAAGACTAACTCCTCAGCTATCGGAGCAATAAGACTGCCATAGAGAAAACGCGTTATAAAGTAACTAATTCCTGTCAAATTAGCTGCTTCTTTCACTATTGCACTCCCATTTTGCGTGCTGGGAAAGATCCGAGTCGTTATATTTACCCACAAAAACATCAATATAAAGGAAAGAAAGAAGATACCCAGATAGGACCAACGAAACTGGAAGCGACCGTACTCTTTCCAACGTTGACTCTTGACAAGAACCACAGTAGCAGCAATTCCCTCAATTACTATCAATAAAATTTGAATCCCATAAAATCCAAAATCGGATAACTGGTTCACTGAGTCTAATTTTGCTACAAGATTAAAAATCGAGTAATAGGACACGAGCACCAAAATTGTCCCTAAATAAAATTTCGTTTCTTTCCTTTTCATAGTTGATCCTTTTAAGTTTTATTTGCGTCTTCTTTCAGCCAAACCTGCCCAAAGTCCTTTCGTCCAATCAAAAGCTCTAGCACGAGGAATCGGCCTTATATTTATATTTCTAAAAAGACTCTAAAACAACAAGGGCAGAATTTGACCAATGGCATTATTGACTATATGCAGTCCAATAGGCCAATAAATGGACTTGGTTACTCTAAACAAGACTGCAAGTATGAGGCCACCACCCATATATACGAAAAAGTCTGTCAAGACCCAACCGTGATTACTAATGTGCAAGATTCCAAACAAAGCAGCAGAACCAAGCACATCCAGTCCCCATTTTTTCCCTTTTTCCAAAGCAGTCATCACCAATCCACGATAGATCATCTCTTCAAAAATGGGACCTGCAATCACAGGATAGAAAAAATACATCAGAAATGCCGTTGCTCCTGTAAAAGTAGGAACATCCAGTTGATAAGCAATTTCATTTTTGGTAGGAGGGAAAAGATAAAATGTGACGAAATTCCAAATAACAAAAGCAAGAAGAGCTAAAAAGGAATAAAAAAGATAAGAACCTTTAAACTTTCTACTGTTGATTTGTTGCCATTTTCCCGACCAAATCATAGCAATAAGAGCAAATAAAACCACAAGAAAATTCAACATCATATCCGACAAATAATAGGCAAAGTCAGATAGACCAGTAACAAGGTTGCTGCGTAAAACTAGACCACTGAACTTCTGGTCAGCAATAACTAGTAGAAAAGCCATAATAAAGTAGTGACGTGAGATTATCTTTTTCATTCTATTTTCTCCTATACTATGAAATAAAGACAGTATAACACGAAAAATGCCCTATTTTAGAAAATCGCATATTTGACATTTTTTCTTATAGAAATTTCATTTTTGCGATTGTTTGTTAATCGATAAGGTCTTTATATTGCTGTAAGCGTAGTTCAAAAAGGGCTGTTAATTGTGGATTTTCTAATATTTGCAGAGATTGGATAAAGTGTTCAATCTCTTTTTGATTGCTCCCCTTAGTTTGAAGGAAAATGCTCATCTTCTTTAAAAACTGCCACAATAATTTCTCAAAAACATCGTATGGTCGGAGCATACTCTCCAACTCGGCTTCAAAGATTGGGATATAAGAAAAAAGTTTGCGCTCCATGAGCTCTGATATGATATTCAGAAAGCCACTTTTCATATACAGTCTATTGTGTGCCAATTCTTTAAATTCCTTGGATTTTTCAAGTAAAGAGGTTGATAAAAAAATCAGGTCTTGGTTGCTCAAGAAGGGCATGGTATTGCAAAAAAGATAGAGTTCAAACCAGGTCCAAGACTCGATAGCATAGAGATAGCTAGTCAAAAACTCGCTATCCTCCTCTTCTAGCAGATAATTTTTATCCAGAGAATGGATAGCGTTTTTAATCACAATAGCATTCAAACAACGATAGGTCTTCGCCATCTGTTCTTGCTCGACCTCCTCTAATAATTGCTCTAAGCCAGCCATATCTTGATGGGCAAAGCGATCTACAACCTTCCGTCCAAATCGCATATGTGGTGATTCTTGATAATTGTTAAGCTTGTGTCCAAACTCATCGAAGGTTACATTTATCCCTTGGATAGCTAGAATCAGTTTATCCGCAGACAACATAGACTGCCCCAGTTCAAACTTGGATAACTGAGAAGCTGTTAGACCCTCACAAGCCACATCTGACTGCTTGAGTTTTCTCGCCAGGCGCAATTCCTTGTAAAATTCTCCCAATTCCATTCTCTCAATCATCTCACTACCTCCTATTTTTATATATTATATCATTATTTTTATATTTTTATCAAAATATTCTGACACTTCAGCGAGTGAAAAAGCCAGCCTCAAGCTGACTCTTTATTCTATGGTATCAAAGGCGAGACTCGGTTTGGCATTAAGGTCCAAGTCTGCAAAGTTTTCTTTATTCCACTCGCTGACGCTGGCATAGGCAATCATACCTGCATTGTCTCCACAGAGACGCAGGGGTGGAATGATGACCTTGACATCTGTAATTTCGGCTGCTAGGCGTTCTCTGAGACCTTTATTGGCTGCCACGCCACCTGCCACTACCAGAGTTTTAACAGGATATTTCTCCAAAGCCTTCTTGGTTTTTGCCATGAGAATATCCATGACAGCTGCCTGAAAGCTTGCTGACAGGTCTTGATTAGACAAGACTTCTCCTTTTTGCTGGGCATTGTGATGCAAGTTGATAAAGGCCGACTTCAAACCTGAGAATGAAAACTCCAGATTGTCTTCCTTAATCATGGCACGAGGAAAATCGTAAATATCCTGTCCCTGATGAGCTAGCTCGTCAATCTCGCGACCGGCTGGATAGGTCAAGCCCATGACACGACCGACCTTGTCATAAGCCTCCCCAACTGCATCATCTCGGGTCTCCCCAACAATCTTGTAATCACCAGCATCAGAAACATAAACCAACTCTGTGTGTCCACCGCTGACCAAGAGTGCCAACAAAGGAAACTCCAAAGGCTCTACACTCTGAGCTGCCATGAGATGGCCAGCCATGTGATTAACCGGGATAAGCGGAAGGCCGTGAGCCCAAGCAAAGGCCTTGGCAGCTGACAAACCAACTAGTAGAGCTCCAACTAATCCTGGTCCATAGGTAACGGCAACGGCTGTCACATCTTCTTCTGTAATTCCTGCTTCTGCTAGAGCCTCCTCAATACAGGCTGTAATGACCTCGACATGGTGACGACTAGCTACTTCAGGCACTACTCCACCAAAACGTTTGTGACTCTCAATTTGACTAGCAATGACATTGGACAAGAGCTCTTCGTCGTTTTTTAAGACGGCGACACTGGTCTCATCACAGGATGTTTCAAATGCTAAAATATATCTATCCTTCATCTACTTCTCTCTTCATGATAATGGCGTCCTCGACTGGATCATGGTAGTAAGCCTTTCGCTCAGCGATAACCGCCATCTTTTCTTTCTTGTAAAATGCTTGTGCTCGTTGGTTTGACTTTCTAACTTCGAGGAAAATCTCCTTATCCGTCGGCAACGTTGCAAACAAGGCTGACGCAATTCCCTGGCCCTGATAGTCTTTCTTGACAGCGATTTGCAGGACTTCTGCTTCAAAGAGATTCTCCTGAACGGCTAGAAATCCAATCACTTCTACCCCATCATAAGCCAGAGCATACCAAGTCTGATCTTGGGACAAGTCTGCTTGGATTTGTTCCAGCGTCCACGGGCTGACTGGGTAAACATCTACCATAACAGCATAGATAGCTTGAGCCAATTCAGCTTGCTGTTGGATTCGTTTGATCTCTATCATAGGCGTTTAATGTAAGACTCGCCAGACTCGGTGTGATTCTTGAGCCAGTTTTCCTCGGCTTCGACACGCTTGAGGTAATTTGGCACAAAGTCGTGCAAGGAGTCTGCTTCCTCATCCCAGGCCCAAAGAGCTAGATTGGCTGCATTTGGCAAGGTTTCTTGGTAGTTTGCTTGTGGCAGATTCTCTTGGATTTGTTCCACAAAGGCTCCAACTTCACCGACAAAGGTCACTTGTTCAGCATCCTTGACTTTTTCTAACACTTCCGCAAAAGACAGGTGTGCTTCTGACATGACAGGTTTAGCATTTTCATAAAATCCTGCATAAACATTGTTGCGACGCGCATCCATCAAAGGAACGAACAAGCCTTCTTGTTGGCTTGGTACCAAGGCCAAGAGACTCGACATACCAACCAACTCGATGTTCAGAGTATGAGCCAGTGTCTTGGCAGTTGCTACCGCAATTCGCAAGCCAGTATAACTACCTGGCCCTTCCGCCACCACGATTCGATCCAAGTTCTTGGGGGTCCCATCCAAACTTGCCATCAAAAAATCGATAGCAGGCATGAGGGTAATACTGTGATTTTTCTTAATATTAATAGTCGTCTCGGCAAGAACCTGCTTGTCCTCCAAAATGGCTAGAGAAAGAGCCTTGCTAGACGTATCAAAAGCTAATACTTTCATAACACATTCCTATCTTTTTGTCTGTTTACTATTATACTACAAAAGCCAACGCATGGGAATTTTCTTTCTTCCCAAACAAAAAGCCCTGCCACTTAGACAAAGAGGAAGGCACAAAAATTTTAAAAAAGTTCTAGCTTTTCCTATCTTTTCCGAATAGAAAAGTAACCAAGGCAATTGAAAGGATCTTCGTAAGAAATTTGGATAAGTCATGCTAGATAAAAGTCTCATTTTTAGAAGGGTAAATTTTATTCTCTTCATCTCTTACAGTTTGCTCATCATTTTCAATGATTTAAACATAATCGTTACACCCTTACCAGTTGATCCATCTGTTTACATTGTTTTCTTTTTATGCTTCAACTCGATTTTCGATGCGAGAAATCATCATCGTAACAATAAAGAGCTCATCTAAAAATAGAAAAATCCGCCCCATCTATCAAGACGAGGTGGATTTTCTTATATTAGATGAATAATTAAGTTTAAGCATTTAAACCGAAGTGAAAAACAAACCAGACAACATAGGTGACAAGAAGCAGAAATATAGAGTAGAGTGTTACAAAGGTCAGCTTCCAAAGGAATTTTGTTTTTCGGTGCTCTAGATATGTAAAAATAAGATTTCCTCCATAAACACAAGCTACAAAGACTACAAACATCAAGAGGCGAACCCCAATCGCAAATTCAAACAAACTAAACATCCTTAATCCTCCTTGTTTTAAAAGCTATAGGGAACGTTCCCATCTATAATTTTCCCCTTCTCCTTCCATTATAACACCTTATCGCTATCCGACCAAATCCTACCTGTCTTTTTACTCCTTCTTCCCCTCACGACTTTCTCATTTTCCGTCTTTTACTAATTTCATTTTGTGGTATAATTGAAATAATTGTAACGAATCAAGGTCAATCTAGACACAAAATGGAATGAAATCAAGCAAATCTCTACTAAAAGTTTGGAATAAGCTGACCTGTAAAATAGAAAGGAACTATATGATTTACAAAGTTTTTTATCAAGAAACAAAAGAACGTAGCCCACGTCGTGAAACAACACGCTCACTTTACCTAGACATCGATGCAAGCTCAGAACTTGAGGGCCGTATCGCTGCTCGCCAACTTGTCGAAGAAAACCGCCCAGAGTACAACATCGAATTCATCGAACTCTTGTCTGACAAATTGCTAGATTACGAAAAAGAAACTGGCGCTTTCGAAATCACGGAGTTCTAATATGGCCTACACTCTTAAACCTGAAGAAGTCGGCGTTTTTGCCATCGGTGGTCTGGGAGAAATCGGGAAAAACACTTACGGAATTGAATACCAAGACGAGATTATTATCGTCGATGCTGGGATTAAATTCCCAGAAGATGACTTGCTTGGTATCGACTATGTTATTCCTGATTACTCTTACATCGTGGACAATATCGACCGCGTCAAGGCCGTTTTGATTACACACGGACACGAGGACCACATCGGTGGCATTCCTTTCCTGCTCAAGCAAGCAAATGTCCCTATCTATGCTGGACCGCTTGCCTTGGCTTTGATCCGTGGGAAACTCGAAGAACACGGTCTCTTGCGCAACGCCAAACTTTACGAAATCAACCACAACACTAAGTTGACCTTTAAAAACCTCAAGGCAACTTTCTTTAGAACCACTCACTCTATTCCAGAGCCTTTGGGGATTGTTATTCATACCCCTCAAGGGAAAATCGTTTGTACGGGTGACTTTAAGTTTGACTTTACTCCAGTTGGGGAACCTGCAGACTTGCACCGGATGGCTGCCCTTGGAGAGGAAGGCGTGCTCTGTCTCCTCTCTGACTCGACAAATGCAGAAGTGCCAACCTTTACCAACTCTGAAAAAGTCGTTGGCCAGTCTATCATGAAGATCATTCAAGGCATTGAAGGACGCATCATCTTTGCATCCTTTGCCTCAAATATCTTCCGTCTCCAGCAAGCAACAGATGCTGCTGTTAAGACTGGACGCAAGATTGCGGTCTTTGGACGTTCGATGGAAAAGGCCATTGTCAACGGTATCGAGCTTGGCTACATCAAAGCTCCTAAGGGAACCTTTATCGAGCCAAATGAAATCAAAGACTATCCTGCAGGCGAGGTTCTTATCCTCTGTACAGGTAGTCAAGGTGAGCCGATGGCAGCCCTCTCTCGTATCGCTAACGGAACCCACCGTCAAGTGCAACTCCAACCCGGCGATACCGTTATCTTCTCTTCTAGCCCAATCCCTGGAAATACTACTAGCGTCAACAAGTTGATTAACATTATCTCAGAAGCTGGCGTCGAAGTTATCCACGGTAAAATCAACAATATCCACACCTCTGGACACGGTGGTCAGCAAGAGCAAAAACTCATGCTCCGCTTGATCAAGCCCAAATACTTCATGCCTGTCCATGGTGAATACCGTATGCAGAAAGTCCATGCTGGACTAGCGGTGGATACTGGTGTCGAGAAGGACAATATCTTTATCATGAGCAATGGTGATGTGCTTGCCCTTACCGCAGATTCTGCTCGTATCGCAGGTCACTTCAATGCCCAAGACATCTATGTCGATGGAAATCGTATCGGCGAAATCGGCGCTGCTGTCCTCAAAGATCGTCGTGATCTATCTGAAGACGGTGTCGTTCTAGCAGTCGCTACTGTTGACTTCAAGTCTAAAATGATCTTGTCTGGTCCAGATATCCTCAGCCGAGGCTTTGTCTACATGAGAGAGTCTGGCGACTTGATTCGCCAAAGCCAGCGCATTCTCTTCAATGCTATTCGTATCGCATTGAAAAACAAGGATGCTAGTGTCCAATCTGTCAATGGCGCCATCGTCAACGCCATTCGTCCTTTCCTCTATGAAAACACAGAACGTGAACCAATCATCATCCCGATGATCCTCACACCAGATGAAGAAGAATAAATCAACAAAACAGCCCCGAAGACGGAGCTGTTTCTCTATGCTTTCTTTTCTTGATTTTTAGAAATACTACGATTTTTACCTTCCAGATAGACCATCAAAATAGAAATATCTGCTGGGTTTACTCCCGAAATACGGCTGGCTTGGCCGATAGTTTCTGGATTGATGAGTTTGAACTTTTGGCGAGCTTCTGTCGCAATAGAATCAATATCATCCCAGTCGATGTTAGAAGGAATGCGTTTTTCTTCCATGCGTTTCATCTTGGCAACCTGATCCATGGCTTTGGAAATATAGCCTTCGTACTTGATTTCTGTTTCAATCAATTCGATAATCTTGTCATCCAAGTCCTCAGCAGCTGGTCCGATAAAGGCCACCACATCTTGGTAAGAAACTTCTGGACGGCGAAGGAATTCCTTGGCTGTCACTGCATCTGTCAACGGCTTGAAGCCCATCTCCTCAACCTTGGCATTGGTTTCCTTGACTGGCTTGAGTTTGATACTGTCTAGGCGCTTCATCTCATTGTCAAATTGGTTTCTTAATCTCAAATCGAGCCCAACGTTCATCGTCCACAAGTCCAATCTCGCGTCCCATCTCTGTCAAACGCATATCGGCATTGTCATGACGCAGAATGAGACGGTATTCAGCACGACTGGTCAATAGACGGTAGGGTTCAATGGTTCCCTTGGTCACCAAGTCATCAATCATCACCCCGATATAGCCATCGCTCCGTTTCAAGATTAGCTCAGGTTTGCCTTGGATTTTCAGAGCCGCATTGATACCAGCGATAATCCCTTGACCAGCTGCTTCTTCGTAACCTGACGTTCCATTGGTCTGACCAGCTGTGAAAAGTCCTGAGATTTTCTTGGTTTCCAGAGTCGCACGTAACTGGTGTGGCAAGACCATGTCGTACTCAATGGCATAACCAGTTCGCATCATTTCAGCATTTTCCAACCCTTTGATAGAATGTACCAAGTCACGTTGGACATCCTCAGGCAGACTGGTTGAAAGACCTTGCACATAGACCTCCTCTGTGTTGCGCCCTTCTGGCTCAAGGAAGAGTTGGTGACGTTCCTTGTCCGCAAAGCGCACAATCTTGTCCTCAATCGACGGACAGTAACGAGGTCCTACTCCCTTGACCACACCTGTAAACATAGGTGCACGGTGGAGGTTGTTTTGGATAATCTCATGACTGGTACCGTTGGTATAGGTCAACCAGCATGGCACTTGGTCTTTGACATAGTCCTCATCACGCGAAGTGTATGAGAAGTGATTCGGCGCTTCGTCTCCTGGCTGAATTTCTGTCACATCGTAGTTGATAGAGGAAGCCTTGACACGTGGAGGGGTTCCTGTCTTGAAACGACCGATTTCGAGGCCCAGTTCCTTGAGATTGTCAGCAAGGTTAATAGAAGCTAGGCTGTGGTTAGGACCTGATGAGTACTTGAGGTCTCCAATAATAATTTCCCCACGGAGAGCAGTTCCTGTGGTCACGATAACAGCCTTGGCAGCATACTCTTGATGGGTCGCCGTACGCACACCAACAACCTTGCCATCTTCCACCAAAATCTCATCAATCATGGTCTGACGAAGGGTCAGATTCTCTTGATTTTCAACTGTCTTGCGCATCTCCTTAGAGTAAAGTTCCTTGTCAGCCTGCGCACGAAGGGCGCGAACAGCTGGCCCCTTCCCTGTGTTGAGCATCTTCATCTGGATGTAAGTCTTGTCAATGGTTTTGGCCATCTCGCCACCAAGAGCATCGACTTCACGCACGACAATCCCCTTGGCAGAACCTCCGATAGAAGGGTTACATGGCATGAATGCCAACATTTCAATGTTGATGGTCGCAAGCAAGACCTTACAGCCCATACGGCTGGCAGCTAAGGAAGCCTCGACCCCAGCGTGTCCCGCACCGATTACAATAATATCGTATTCTTCCGTAAAATTATAAGTCATTTCTTAACCTTTCAAAAATTTCTCGCAAATAAGGAACTAACTTCTCCTCCTCTAGAGCTTGATCCATAGTAACCCATTAAAGTGTGTATGCTCTTCAGGATCTAATCTGATAATTGGCTTCTCCCCAACCCACTCTGCTTTATAAACTAAGCGAGTAAAGACCGTATCCTTAGAGGTATCCAGTTGACTATCTTCGTGAAGAAGTTTGAGCGAACTGCTATCTAGCCTAACTCCCGCTTCTTCAATGCATTCTCTAAGAGCTCCATCTCGCGGAAGTTCACCCTTTTCAACCCCGCCACCAGGAATATCCCAGTAAGTTGGATAAACGTTGGGTTCTCCTCTTTTAATTTCCGAACGCTGAATGAGCAAATAATCACTACCACTATGAAAAAGTACATGGGCAATAAGCTTAACCATCATGTTTCTCTCCTATTCTTCAAGATGGATGTGTCTTAGTTGGCCGTCCCAATTTGGTAGGGCTGTTTTTAAAAAGGCTGGAACTAGCTGGATATTCTGGAGCTTATCCAAGTCAATCCACTCACAGGGCAGCATTTTCTCATCTTCCTGCATGGTCAATGGTGCATCTTCAAGCAAGTTCACCAGATAATGAAACTCGATGTTGTGATAGGAAACACCGTCTTGTTCAAAACGATTTTCAACCACAAAAGCTAGCTGCCCAGCTTGAGCTTTGATACCCAGTTCTTCCCTCACTTCACGGACTACCGCGTCTTCCGTGCTTTCATTAACTTGAATCGCACCGCCAATAGTGTAATACTTACCCTTATCTTTGGTGACTAGGAGCTTACCATTTTGGAGAATCAAGGCTGTCGCCCGAACACCAAAAACCGTATTTCCCACTTTTGTCCGAAAGTCTTGTTGAGTCATTTTTGTCCTTTCCCTTGAACGACACAAAAACAGTCAAAACTCGTAAGAAGTGCAGGACAAAAAGCCTGCAACATCCATGAGCTTTGACCATCATTTCTATTGCTTTTATTATTATAGCAAATTGAGAAAATTTGTCAATCTAAATGTACTGACAAACTTGTCCATCGCGGTAGGCATTGTCAATCAAACCGCCACCTAGACACTCTTCGCCGTCGTAAAAGACAACTGCCTGCCCTGGTGTAATCGCGCGTTGCGGTTCCGCAAAGATGACCTCTGCCTTGTCTCCTTTAACATGTACTGTCACCTTAGAATCAGGCTGACGATAGCGGAATTTAGCCGTACATTCTAGCGTGAATTCCTCTGGCATGTCACGAGTAAAGTGGACTTGACTGGCCTCTAAGCTGGTTGACATGAGCGAATCATGATAAAAACCTTGTCCGACATAGAGGATATTCTTGCTTAGGTCTTTTCCGACAACGAACCAAGGGGCATTGTCACCACCGTGTTGGCCACCGATACCGAGACCGCCACGCTGACCAATCGTATAGTACATAAGGCCGGCATGCTCGCCCATATCGCGACCATCCACAGTCATCATGCGCCCAGGCTGAGCTGGCAGGTAGTTGCTGAGGAAGTTTTTAAAATTCTTTTCTCCGATAAAGCAAATCCCTGTCGAATCTTTCTTCTTAGCAGTCGCCAGGCCTGCTTCTTCTGCGAGTCTGCGAACTTCAGGCTTTTCCAAATGTCCCAATGGGAACATGGTTTTTTGAAGTTGTTCTTGCGACAGTTGGCTGAGGAAATAGGTCTGGTCCTTGCCATTGTCCACGCCACGAAGCATATGAACCGTCCCATCCTCATCACGCGCCACTCGGGCATAGTGCCCAGTCGCTACATAGTCTGCCCCCAAGGTCATAGCATAGTCCAAAAAGGCCTTAAACTTGATTTCCTTGTTACACATCACATCTGGATTTGGCGTACGTCCTGCACGATATTCCGCTAGGAAATACTCAAAAACGCGGTCCCAGTACTCTTTTTCAAAATTGACAGAGTAGTAAGGAATGCCGATCTGGTCTGCCACAGCAGCCACATCCTTGTAATCTTCGGTCGCCGTACAGACGCCGTTTTCATCTGTGTCATCCCAGTTCTTCATGAAGATACCAATCACATCGTAGCCCTGCTCCTTGAGCAAGAGAGCCGTCACCGACGAATCAACACCACCACTCATCCCCACGACAACACGTGTTTTAGAGTTATCACTCATGGTAAGTCTCCCATCTATTCGTTTATTCACGATTGAAGGTCGTGTGTGCTTCAACGATTGAAGGTCGCTTGAGCAGTATTCATTATAACACGCTTGGTTGGAGAAGACAAGAAAGAGGCTGATAAATCATCTCAACTTCTCTTTCTTACTTTGCAAACGAATCAATTTTCCCCTTCAAGTTCTTTCTTCGCTTGTTCTATCTGGTATTTCACTTGCTCAAAGCCTGTTCCTCCTAAGGAATTCCGTCTCTGAACAGCGGTTTCTGGGCGCAAGTAGATATAAATATCCTCTTCAATCAAGGGATGGTAGACTTGCAACTCCTCCAAATCCCAATCTTGGATATTTTTACCATGCTTGATAGAGTCTAGAACCAATTTCCCTACTATTTCATGCGCTTCTCTAAAAGGGGAGGCCTTTTTTTCTGCCAAATAATCTGCCAGTTCGGTCGCATTCGAAAAAAATCATTCTCTGTAGATTGCTGCATTTTAGCCTTATGAACCTGCATGCTCGATAGTATACCTGCCAACACATCCAGAGAATTTAAAATCGTGTCTACTGTATCAAACATGCCTTCCTTGTCCTCTTGCAAATCCTTATTGTAAGCCAGAGGCAAAGACTTCATGACGGTCAATAGTCCAAGTAAGTTCCCATAAACCCGTCCTGTCTTCCCTCGAATCAATTCGGCCATATCAGGATTTTTCTTCTGGGGCATGATAGATGAACCCGTTGAAAAGCTATCAGACAAGCTAATGTACTGATACTCAAAGCTACACCAATTAATGATTTCTTCACAAAAACGACTCATATGCATCATCAAAACGCTGGCATTTGACAGAAATTCCAAGATAAAATCACGATCACTCACTGCATCCAAGGAATTGGTATAGGGTTGTTGGAAACCCAGTAAATCACTCGATAATTGACGATTGATTGGAAAAGTTGTCCCCGCCAAAGCAGCCGCACCTAGGGGAGATAGGTCCGTATGTTTTAGGTTAAATGCAAAGCGTTCGCTGTCCCTTTGGAACATATTGTAATAAGCCATGAGATGGTGGGCAAAACTAATCGGTTGGGCGTGTTGCAAATGAGTATAGCCTGGCATGATGGTTTCCACATGTTTTTCAGCCAAATCCAGCAAAACACTGTTCAGATTCGCCAACTTATCCAAGACATGGCCAAGCTGCTCCTTTAGATATAAGTGCATATCTGTTGCGACTTGGTCATTCCGAGAACGAGCCGTGTGCAGTTTCCCAGCCAGAGGACCGATTTTTTCTGTCAGCAACACTTCCATATTCATATGAATATCTTCATTTGCAATATCAAAATGAAGCTCTCCTGCCTCTAAATCTCGCAATAAAGCTTGCAGACCATCTTGGATCTGCTCTGCCTCTTCCAAACTCAAAATGCCAGTCTGTCCTAGCATTTGAACATGAGCTAGGGAACCCATCAAATCAAATTTTGCCAGCTGGTGATCAAAGGAAATACTCGCACCGAACTGTTCTACCCAATCTTCCACAGTGCCTTCAAATCGACCACCCCATAATTTTGTATTTTTCGACATATCCTGTCGTCCCTTTCTATCGCGTCACTACTCAACTTTTTTCTGAACTTCTGAATAAACCTTAGTCGGAAGCCCCCAAAGCTTGATAAAACCAACAGCCGCATCTTGGTCAAAGGTATCTGCACTGGTATAAGTCGCCAAATTTTCATCGTAAAGAGAATTTGGTGATTTCCGAGCTACTACCTGGGCGTTCCCCTTATAGAGTTTAACTTTTGCAGTTCCATTGACAACTTTCTGTGTCTCCTTGATATAGGAAATCAAAGCCTGAGTTGCCGGGCTAAACCACAAGGCGTTATAGATGAGATTGGACAACTCATTTTCGATAATGGGTTTGAAATGAGCCACTTCTCTCACAAGAGTCAAGTCTTCAATCTCCTTATGAGCTGCCAATAAAGTCACAGCGCCTGGGCACTCATAAATCTCTCTTGACTTAATACCAACTAGGCGATTTTCCACATGGTCAATACGACCAACACCGTGTTTGCCTGCAATTTCATTTAGCTTTTGAATCAAATCCGCCACTTTCATCTTCTCACCATTGAGGGAGATGGGCACCCCGCAACTAAACTCAATGTCAATAAATTCTGGACTGTCTGGCGCCTCTTCTGGTGAAGACGTGATTCCAAATGCTTCTTCTGGCGCCTGATTCCAAGGGTTTTCCAAGACACCACATTCATTTGCACGTCCCCAAAGATTTTGATCGACAGAGTAAGGATTGTCAAGGTCAGCTGGAACTGGGACGCCGTTTTCTTTGGCATATTGGATTTCTTCTTCACGAGACCATTTCCACTCACGAACAGGCGCAACTACCTTTAAATTGGGATCCAAAGCTGCAATAGAGACTTCAAACCGAACTTGGTCGTTTCCCTTACCTGTGCAACCATGGGCAATTGTAGTTGCCCCCGTCTGATGAGCTATTTCAACTAGTTTTTTTGAAATAAGAGGGCGACTCAGAGCGGATACCAAGGGATACTTCTGTTCATAGTAAGCATGAGCCTGAAGGGCTACTAATACATAGTCATTAGCAAATTCTTCCTTAACATCAATGACATAAGACTCAACAGCCCCAACCTTGAGAGCTTTATCATGGATGAACTCCAAATCTTTTCCTTCCCCCACATCCATACAAACAGCGATCACATCATAGTCTTTTTTTAACCATGTAATAGCAACTGATGTATCCAATCCACCTGAATAGGCTAAAATGACTTTCTCCTTACTCATTTCTCTTCCTTCTTTCTATTTTTCGATAGAGGCTTTAAAAGCATCGTCAATCAATTTGTCCAACTCCCCAGAATCCTTCAGCTTCTGGATGGTTTTGTCAACCGCTTCTTTCAATTCCTTACTGTCTTTTTTCATCGCAACAGCGTAGGAATCTTCTTTATCATGGTCAACATCAAACTCAGCGATGGCTAGGTCTGGATTATTCTCTACATATCCTTTCGCCACTGGCTCCTCAAAGATAACCGCGTCCAGTTGCCCTGATTTCAAGTCTGTTATCAAATTTCCATTTTTAGGAAGTGAAACGAGAGAAGAATTCTGCAAGGTTTCTTTGACCAAAGTTTCCTGGATAGAACCTTTCTGCGCTCCAACCTTTTTCTGAGCCAAATCCTTGACTGATTGGTAATTCGTTAATTCAGATTTTCTTACGATAACCTTATTTTTCGAAGTGTAGTAGGGAATTGAAAAATCGTAAACTTGACTTCTCTCTTCCGTTTTAGAAACACCTGATATGGCAAGATCGGCCTTGCCTGAATCAAGACTAGCCAGTACATTGTCAAAACTCATTGGAGAGAACTCCACTTCTACACCTAGTTCCTTTGCGATGGCTTTGGCTAGCTCAACATCTGAACCCACAATCTGATTTTTCCCATCGACCAATTTCTGGTATTCGAATGGAGCAAACTCTGGATTTAGGGCCACCACCAATTTTCCTTTAGCCTTAATGGCTTCAACACCTTGAGACTGACTGTTACTGCAAGCAAATAATAAGGGGAACATGAGCAAACCAAACATCGTCATCAGCACCTTCTTTACTTTATTCATAGAAAAGCCTCCTTTTATTTTTATACTTTGTTATTGTATAAATAATACTCCTCTCATCCTCATTTGTCAAGAAAAGAATGTATTTTATTTCATTTTAATCAAGAAAAAACTTATTATATGATGTATTTTTACATATTATAAGCTTATTTATACTATTTGAGTTTTAAAATAATTCGAAGATTTTCGTTTGATTTATACAAAGAGAGCATCGCTGAAAAGATGTTTACACTTTTTTTCTAGAAGAATAAAAAAAGAGTCCTAAAGGACTCTCTCTTGTATTCTTAATACCAACCGTTGTTAAGCCAGAAGTTCTTGGCAGCTGTCCATGAACCGTAACGTCCTGCAACATAGGCATCTGCCACACGTTCTTGGTTTTCAGCTGAGTAGTCACCGTTCAGGTATGAATCTGTCAATTGGTAACGTCCGATGTAACGTCCGTTTGTCGCTGTGTAGCTACCGCCTGATTCTTTTTGAGCGATCCATTCTTTGGCTTCTGCTTCAGAACCACTTACAGTTGAAGCTGTGTAACTTTCTTCTTCATAAGAAGTGCTGGTTGTAGCAGCTGGCGCTTCGTAAGTTGTTGTTTCAGCAACTTCTTCATAAGTTGTAGCTTCGCTTGTTTCTTCTGTAGCAGCTGGTGCTTCATAGGTTGTTGCAGAAGCTGCATCTGTTGCAGTTGCTGTCGATGGAGCTGTTCCTTTGATGACCAAAACTTGGTCCACAAAGATCAGATGGATATCCTCTATCTTGTTTTTTTCTGCCAATTTTTCAACAGTTGTGTTGTACTTCTCAGCGATTTCTGAAAGAGTATCACCTGATTTAACTGTGTAAGTTACAGTTTCTTGGGCAGATGCAAGGGCTGGAGCAAAGAAAGCAAGCAAAGCTGCTACTCCTGCGATAGTTGTTTTAATTTTTTTAGTTGTTAATAACATATCTAAAAATTCTCCTTCCATTGGATATATCTATGATACCTTTTTAAATGTTACCGTTGTTTAACGGTTTTATGTAGAAATATTACAAAAATGTTTTATATTTACCGTTTTACAGAGGTTTTTGTCACAAAAGGCCTTATTTTATACTATCTTTAATCATTTTAAGCTTTTGATAAGGGAAATAAGCGCAGAGGTCCATTCTTTGATATAATAGATATAAGAATCTTTGTAAGGGGAAACAGATGCAATCACTTCGTTTTCAATCTGTCTTTGATATTATCGGGCCTGTCATGATTGGCCCATCAAGTAGCCATACTGCTGGAGCTGTTCGCATCGGGAAAATCGTCTCTTCCATCTTTGATGATACGCCGACAGAGGTGGAATTCCAACTATTTAATTCATTTGCTAAGACCTACCGTGGTCATGGGACAGACCTTGCTCTCGTCGCTGGTATATTAGGTATGGATACGGACGATCCCGATATTCCAAATAGCCTTGAGATTGCCCATAAACGTGGTATCAAGATTGTCTGGACCATTCAGAAAGACAGCAACGCGCCTCACCCTAACACCACGAAAATTACTGTGAAGAATGAACACAAATCCATCAGTGTGACAGGAATTTCCATTGGTGGGGGAAATATCCAGGTCACGGAGCTTAACGGCTTTGCTGTCTCTCTTAACATGAACACACCGACCATCATCATCGTGCATCAGGATGTTCCAGGTATGATTGCCCATGTTACTGAAGCCCTCTCTCGTTTCGATATCAACATCGCTCAGATGAATGTGACTCGAGAAAAAGCTGGAGAAAAAGCCATCATGATCATCGAAGTCGATAGTCGAAGTTGCGAAGAGGCGATTGAAGAAATCCGAAAAATCCCTCATCTCCACAATGTCAATTTCTTTAAGTAGGAGGAAGCATGTTTTATTCTATCAAAGAATTAGTCGAGCAGGCAGACTTAGACTTCCAAGGAAATGTCGCAGAACTCATGATTGCGACAGAATATGAACTGACTGGCCGATGCCGAGACGAAGTTCTCCTCCTGATGGAGCGCAATCTAGAAGTCATGAAAGCCTCTGTCGAGCTTGGCCTTAGTGAAAACAAATCCCGCAGTGGCCTAACGGGTGGAGATGCTGCCAAGCTAGATCGCCATCTCAAAAGTGGCAAGGCCTTGTCAGACTTACCATCCTATCAGCAGCCCGAAATGCCATCGCGGTCAACGAACACAACGCTAAAATGGGCTTGGTCTGTGCCACTCCAACCGCAGGAAGTGCTGGCTGTCTGCCAGCTGTTCTTACTGCAGCTATCCAAAAACTTGACCTCAGCCACGAAGAACAGCTCGATTTCCTCTTTGCCGCGGGTGCTTTTGGATTGGTTATCGCAAACAACGCTTCTATCTCAGGTGCTGAAGGTGGCTGTCAGGCCGAAGTCGGCTCTGCCTCTGCCATGAGTGCTGCAGCCTTGACCTTGGCCTCAGGTGGAACACCCTATCAGGCTAGCCAAGCCATCGCCTTTGTCATTAAAAATATGCTAGGCCTCATCTGTGACCCTGTTGCTGGTTTGGTTGAAGTTCCTTGTGTCAAACGAAATGCTATGGGAGCCAGCTTTGCCTTTATCGCGGCTGATATGGCCTTGGCAGGTATCGAATCTAAGATCCCTGTCGATGAAGTTATCGATGCCATGTACCAAGTCGGATCCAGCCTCCCAACTGCCTTTCGTGAAACGGCTGAAGGTGGACTCGCAGCTACCCCAACTGGTCGTCGCCTACAAAAAGAAATCTTCGGAGAATAAGTTTATCTATATCTATTAGGAGAAACTATGCCCTCTATCTCAGCAATCTTTTTTGATCTGGACGGAACCCTGGTTGACAGTTCCATCGGGATCCACAATTCCTTTACTCATACCTTTGAACAACTAGGAGTTCCGACTCCTGATGCTAAAACCATTCGTGGTTTCATGGGTCCACCGCTTGAAACTAGTTTTGCAACTTGTCTCCCAAAGGAGCAAATCTCGGAAGCCGTTCAAACCTACCGTTCTTACTACAAGAAAAAAGGGATCCACGAAGCGCAGCTCTTCCCCAAAATAACGGAATTGCTTCAAGAACTCTCACAAACCTATCCTCTCTATATCACCACAACAAAGAATACTCCTACTGCTCATGATATGACTAAAAATCTGGGAATCTATCATTTCTTTGACGGCATTTACGGTTCTAGTCCTGAAACACCACACAAGGCGGATGTCATCCGTTATGCCTTGCAGACACATCAACTCCCCGCAGACCGAGTCCTCATCATCGGGGACACCAAGTTTGATATGATCGGAGCTCAAGAAACTGGTATTAAAAAGTTCGCTGTCACTTGGGGATTTGGAGAAGAGGCTGATTTACTCAGCTATCAGCCTGACTGGATTGCCCATACAATCGATGATATCATCAGTCAGCTATAACAAGCTAATAATTTCAAACTACAGAGTAAAAAGACCAAGGTTCTGTCTATACAAAACCTTGGTCTTTAATTTATGATTAATTGTATGAGTCACTCTTACTTAGCATGAGTTGTCTCATTTGCAAGGAAATGATTGCTTCTTTGAGCTCATCCCCACTGAGTGAACGGAACTCCTCAATTTTCTGATTAATGGCTTCTAGTGGCATAACATTTACCTTACCAACGAAAATCTTGTCCATAACTTGGTTATCAACCAATTCGGTCGAAACCAAGAGTTCCTCATAGAGTTTTTCACCCGGACGAATACCGACCTCAACGATTGGAATTTCGCTTTCTGTGTGTCCGCTTAGAAGCACCATTTTCTTAGCTAAGTCGTAGATCTTGACTGGTTTGCCCATATCAAGGATAAAGACTTCTCCGTCCTTGGCATAAGCGCCAGCATGGATTACTAGACGGCTAGCCTCTGGAATAGTCATGAAGTAACGTGTCATGCGGAAGTCTGTGACCGTTACAGGGCCACCTTCAGCAATCTGACGTTCAAAGACAGGAATCACGCTACCACGGCTACCGAGAACATTCCCAAAACGGACTGCACAGTAGGTTGATTTGCTACGTTGGTTAAATCCAGTGACAATTAACTCTGCCACGCGCTTGGTTGCGCCCATAACATTCGGTGGATTGACCGCCTTGTCAGTCGAAATCATGACCATCTTAGGTACTTTGGCTGCATCAACAGCCTTGGCAACATTGTAGGTTCCGAGGATATTGTTCTTGAAGGCTTCTTTTGGATTGCGTTCCATCATCGGAACGTGCTTGTGGGCAGCAGCATGGTAGACAATGGCTGGTTTGTACTGTTCAAACACCTGCAAGAGACGGTCATAATCCTGAATATCTGCAATAACAGGAACATAATCAATCCCTTGGAATGTACGGATCAATTCATGATAAACGAGATAGATTGAGTTTTCACCATGCCCAAGCAAAATTACGCGTTCAGGATTGAAGCGACTGACTTGACGACAAATCTCCGAACCAATCGAACCACCTGCTCCTGTCACCAAGATAGTCTTACCTGTAAGCTCTGCACCAAGACGCGATTCGTCAAGACGAATTTCTTGACGGCCCAAAAGGTCTGTGATGTCAATTTTCTGGAAACCACTACCTGGTTGGTGAAGCCCCTGAACAACTGTCTCAACCTTGGGCATCTTGTAACATTTGATACCGAGTTTATTACACATCTGCAGGATACGTTCATACTCTGACGGGTCAAGCGAAGGGATGGCTACGATGACACGCTCGATTTGGTGACGTTTGGCCAATTCAGGCAGATTATCATAAGAACCCAAAACGGAAATTCCACCTAGTTTTTGTCCCTTTTTCTTCTCATCATTATCCAAAATTCCCACTAACTCAAGGTCACTAGTTGGGTGTTGGTAGCTGTTCATAAAGAGGGCCCCACCATCACCAGCACCGATCAAGAAGGTACGGCGGTGTTCGCCCTCCCCACTTCCCTGCTTGCGCTTAGAATAAATCAACTGCCAAGTGATACGAGGGAGTAAGATCAGGAAGGTACTCAATAAGATAAAGAGTATGATGAACCGGATAGAAAATAGAGGAAGAAAAGCGTAGCAGAGTCCGTAAGAGACAATGCTGCTGACGGTTACACCAAAAAAGATTTTTAAGAAATCTGTGATTTTACTATAGCGACTAATACTCGCATTGAGCCCCCAAAATCCAATCATAATTTGATAGAAGAGGAAAGCCAAACCAGTATAGATAACATAGTCCACAGGCGCTGGGTTAATCAAGCCATAAAAGAGAATGTAAGACACGATGATGGAAACCACCATACTAATAATATCAAATACACCCCAGAACACCTGCTTTTGCTGTTTATTTAAAATTTCAACCAGATCAATCACATAATCTGTTAGTTTTTTATTCATAGGAATTTACTCTTTCTTAAAAGAATGCAAACAAATATACCGTCATTATAACATTTTTTGGCTATTTTATCTTTTACAATACTATTTATTTTTTCTTAATAATTTCACAAAAATAAACTGACGTACAAAGCCTGGACAAAGTGCCACAATCGCCTGAATGGCAATGCTTTTCGCATATTCCATGTAAGAAATTTGCCCTCTTTCAAGCATGCGCTGACGAGCCTGGCGATAGAGTTTGAGGTAGCGCAAACCACCTCGACGTTCGAACATCCCTGCACCGACACGAACCTGACACAAGATCTGATCGAGATTTCCAGTCTTGGCACCTGCGGCAATCATATTGAGCCAAAGAAGATCATCCTCCATATAAAGCCCATCTTCATAGTTGCCTGCCTTGAGAACCATATCCTTCTTGAACATGACTGTCATGTGGTTAAAGGCGCTTCTCATCCTTTGGTAAGCCACAATATCTGCGTGCTGAGTAGGAACACGACGGTAAGAAACAATCTCGTCAGGATTGTCAATGAACTCTGCGATATGCCCGCCTAAGAGATCGAGATCTTCTTTCTCCATTAGCTGAAGCTGTTTCTCAAAACGATCCGGAACAGCTATATCATCTGTGTCCATGCGAGCGATGATATCGTACTGACACTGTAAAACACCGTATCGAAGAGCCAAACCTAAACCTTGATTTTCTTCCAAGGGGCAACGCTTAACTGGAATCTCTGACTGCGCTTCCACTTCATCTAGCACCTGATAGAGTTCGGGCGTGAGCGGCCCGTCCTCAACAAGAACAAGCTCACTTGGTTTCAAGGTCTGGTTTTGAATACTCTTGATAGCATCTCTCAAAAATGTCGGATTTTCCTTTACATAGACCGACATCAAGACGCTGATTTTTTGCTTTTCAGACACAGTTTTTCTCCAATTTATAGATTTCCTTCCACTATTTTATCACAAAATTTCCTAGTTTCCTATTTTTATCTCAAATCAAGAAAAATTCTGGTAAAGAAATCCGTCCCCTTTCACTCTATTTTCACTTCCATTGATTGAACTGTCTTGGCTGTCATTACTTGACATTATAAGGAAAAAACCTTAAAATAAGCTGTTATTAAAATCATCTTATCGAGGTTTTTATGAAAAAACAATCACTCTTTTTTGTTCTAGGAATTGTCTTAATCGGGACTGTTTTACGCTCTCCTTTTACTGCTCTTCCAACCATTTTAGGAGATATCGCTCAGGGACTAGGAGTTGAGGTTAGCTCTCTTGGGATTTTAACCAGTCTCCCTCTCTTGATGTTTGCTCTTTTCTCTGCTTTTGCAAGCCGCTTGGCACAAAAAATCGGGTTGGAACATCTCTTTACTTACTGTCTCCTTCTCTTAACTATTGGCTCTGTCATTCGGATCTTCAATCTGCCCCTTCTCTATCTAGGAACTCTAATCATCGGAGCAAGCATCGCGATCTTCAATGTACTCCTCCCAAGTATGATCCAGGCAAATCAGCCTCAAAAGATTAGTTTCCTAACAACTCTCTATGTCACTGCCATGGGAATTTCGACAGCCATCGCTTCTTATCTATCCGTCCCTATCACCCAAGCTAGTTCTTGGAAGGGCCTCATCCTCGTTCTCAGCTTTCTCTGTCTGGTCACTCTGCTAGTCTGGTTGCCAAATCATCGCCACAACCACCACCTAGAAAGCCAAAAAGAAAAGCAAGTCAAAGAGAATATTCTAAAAAGTAAAGATGTTTGGGCTATCATTATCTTTGGCGGGCTTCAGTCCTTGCTCTTTTATACAAGTATGACCTGGTTGCCAACGATTGCCATTGGTGCTGGTCTTTCTAATAAGGATGCGGCTCTTCTAGCTTCTATCTTCTCGCTGATCAGCATTCCTTTTTCAATGACTGTTCCAAGTCTGACAACTCGTCTATCAGATGGTCGCCGTCGAATCATGCTGGCAATTATCTCTATCGCTGGGATGACAGGAATTGCCATGCTCTTGTATCCAACCAATAATTTCCTCTACTGGTTAGTCGTTCACCTCTTGATTGGGACAGCCTGCAGCGCCCTCTTTCTTATCTCATGGTTTGCTTCTCACTTAAGACAAGTTCGCCTGAAAAGACAGCTCAGCTGTCAGGACTAGCGCAAACAGGTGGCTACATCTTGGCAGCCTTTGGTCCCACCTTGTTTGGCTACAGTTTTGAACTTTTCCAATCTTGGATCCCAGCTGTCCTTGCCCTTCTAGCCATTGATATCATCATGACCATCTCACTCTTTATGGTGGATCGGGCTGATAAAATCCTTTAATTATTCTAAAACACTTCTCAGATATAAACTATGCAAAGCCAGACTCTGTCTGGTTTTTTAGGCGTTTCTATCAAGAAAAAGCACCATCCATCTGTTAGCAGAAAGATGGCATTTTTGATATAATAAGATGTATAGAAACGAATTGTCATACGAAAAATAAATTAGTTTATAAGATAGCTACTATTTTAAGAGAGGTGCACAGAGTGGATGAACAGAAATACAATTTGAAAGAAAGTTTAGAAGAGTTAGATGTGCTCTTTTACTTATCAACCAAGGAGACAGATAAGACTGCCTGTGAAGCTCTAGCAGAAAAAGCAAGAATAATTTATGGGCAATACCCTGAATCAGAAGACATTGCGTTGCGGTATGCTGGAATTTTGGTCAATTTATCAACCAAGCAGACTAGGTTGAAGGAACGGATGGCTACTGCTAAAAAACTAGAGAAATTGCAACAAAAATTCCAAGATTCGCATTATATAGCTTTGCCATATGCCAGGATTTTGTTCAATTTATCAAGCAAGCAGACTGGGTTGAAGGAACGGATGGCTACTGCTGAAAAATTAGAGAAATTACAGCAAAAATTCCAAGATTCGCATGATATAGCTTTGCCATATGCCATGATTTTGTTCAATTTATCAAGCAAGCAAACTGTGCTGAAGGAAATCGAAGCTACTGCCGAAAAATTAGAGAATTTGCAACAAAAATTCCCTAAATCGCATGATATAGCAGAAGCATTGGCTCGGATTTTATTCAATTTATCAACCAAGCAGACTGGGTTGAAAGAACGGGAGGTTTCTGATGAGAAATTACAAGTTTTGCAACAAAAATTCCCTAAATCGCATGATATAGCTTTGTGGTATTCTAGGATTTTGGTTAATTTATCAAGCATACAAACTGAGCTGAAAGAAATCGAAGCTACTGCTGAAAAATTAGAGAATTTGCAACAAAAATTCCAGGAATCGCATGATATAGCAGAAGCACTTACCAGGATTTTGGTCATTTTATCAACCAAGCAGACTGGGTTGAAGGAACTAGAGACTACTGCCGAAAAATTAGAGAAATTGTAACAAAAATTCCCTAAATCGCATGATATAACAGAAGCATTTGCCAGGATTTTGGCACATTTATCAACCAAGCAAACTGAGTTGGAGGAACTAGAGACTACTGCCGAAAAATTAGAGAAATTACAGCAACAATTCCAGGATTCGCCTGATATAGCTTTGACGTATGCTAGGTTTTTGTTCAATTTATCAATCGAGCAAACTGTGTTGAAAGAACGGAAGGCTACTGCCGAAAAATTAGAGAATTTGCAACAAAAATTCCCTGAATCGCATGATATAGCAGAAGCATTTGCCAGTATTTTAATCAATTTATCAATCGAGCAGACTGAACTGAAGGAAATCGAAGCTACTGCCGAAAAATTAGAGAATTTGCAGCAAAAATTCCCTGAATCGTATGATATAGCAGAAGCATTTGCCAGGATTTTGTTCAATTTATCAGCCAAGCAAACTGGGTTGAAGGAACGAGAGACCACTGCCAAAAAATTAGAGAAATTACAGCAAAAATTCCAGGAATCTGAAAATATAGCTTTGCAGTATGCTAGTTTTTTGTTCAATTTATCAATCAAGCAGACTGAACTGAAGGAAATCGAAGCTACTGCCGAAAAATTAGAGAAATTGCAACAAAAATTCCCTAAATCGCATGATATAGCTTTGCTGTGTGCTAAGGTTTTGTTCAATTTATCAACCAAGCAGACTGTGTTGAAGGAACGAGAGACCACTGCCAAAAAATTAGAGAAATTACAGCAAAAATTCCAGGAATCTGAAAATATAGCTTTGCAGTATGCTAGTTTTTTGTTCAATTTATCAATCAAGCAGACTGAACTGAAGGAAATCGAAGCTACTGCCGAAAAAGTAGAGAATTTGCAACAAAAACTCCAGAAATCGCATGATATAGCTTTGCTGTGTGCTAAGGTTTTGTTCAATTTATCAATCAAGCAGACTGAACTGAAGGAAATCGAAGCTACTGCCGGAAAATTAGAGAAATTGCAGCAAAAATTACAGGAATCGCATAATATAGCTTTTCAGTATGCTAGGATTTTGGTTAATTTATCAGCAAAAAAGACTCAGTTGAAGGAAATCAGGGCTACTGTCGAGAAATTAGAGAAATTGCAGCAAAAATTCCCTGAATCGCATGATATAGCAGAAGCATTTGCCAGGATTTTGGTTAATTTATCAGCAGAGAAGACTGAGCTGAAGGAAATCGAAGCTACTGCCGGAAAATTAGAGGCATTGCAACAACAATTTCCTGAGTCGCCTGATATAGCAGAAGCATTTGCCAGTATTTTGTTCAATTTATCAATCAAGCAGACTGAGCTGAAGGAACTAGAGACTACTGCTGAAAAATTAGAGAAATTGCAGCAAAAATTCCCTGAATCGCATGATATAGCTTTGCCGTATGCCAGGATTTTGTTCAATTTATCAGCAGAGAAGACTATGTTGAAGGAACTAGAGACTACTGCTGAAAAATTAGAGAAATTACAGAAAAAATTCCAAGAATCAGATAATATAGCTTGGCCGTATGATATGTTTTTGGTTAATTTATCAATCGAGCAGACTCGTTTGAAGGAAATCAGGGCTACTGTCGAGAAATTTGAAAAATTACAGAAAAAATTTCCAAAATCCGAAGAAATTGCTTTTATATATAGTATATTATTAGCAAGCTTTATTTAATCATCAAACGGAGTTAGATGAACGTCTTCAAACCACAAAAAAATAATTAAAAAAACTCTATGAAGAATTCTCCAACTTTATGTTACAAAAATTTTTGATAATCTATTTTTTTAGTAATGATAATGTTTGTGACCGTAAGGAGTACAAGTTATTCAACTTTATCTTAAAAGAAGGTCTTCTAAAGAACACTAAATATGCTATTTTACAAACTTGGGCAGAGCGTTATAAAGAAGACTCGAATGAACTAAAGAATCTGCTGTCGATTTATCAATATGTTCAAAAAATTAAGTATCAACTGGGATTGAAAGACGAAGATAAAAAGGAAAATATAAAGTTTGGTCATTACACTAAAGGAAGCGTACTTCAAATTTTGTTGGATCAGGATCAGAGGGAGGAATCAAGTTTTTCCATAACTGGAAAAACTCGTTTGAATAACGCTAATTATATGAATGATCCCGAAGAAGGTATCATCATAGAAAAGATCTTGGGCTTAGATAGACGAGATGCTTTGGAGCCAAGTTCATGGTTTTTAATGAGCTTTACGATTAAAACGGATGATTTAGCTATGTGGTCCCAGTATGGTGACGATGCCCAAGGTGTCTGTATTGTGCTTCGGGAGGATGACTTTTCTAGATTTACATCCTTCAATGATGTTTCTTGGCGTCGAGAAAAAATCTCTTTAGAATTTTCTGATAAGATGTATCTAATGAAATCTGAATTAAATAGTGGTTTAAAAAAATCTATCTTTCACAGTGAGAGTGAGAATTCAGTCGATACTGTTAATGATGAAAGAACTGAATCTAATTCTGAAGAAAAAGATAGTGTTTCAAAAGGAAATGTAGATTATCTCTACCGAATAGCCTATGTCAATGACTCAGGTGGTAAGTTTAGCATAGAAAAAACAGAGCTCTTTAACGATTATGAAATCAAAAATTTAGAAACATTGTTGAAAGCTTTAAAGGAAAAACTAGATAAGGATTTGAACAAAGGAGATGATTTTTATCAAAAAGCGATTTCTGACTGTATAGAGGAAATTCGTTATTTGTTTAAATCTGTAGATTACAAATATGAGGACGAGTTGCGTATCTTACGCTATTCCAACCTAGATCCTAGCAATAAGGAAATCAAAATTGATAAAGAATCTGGAATTGGTAAACTTTATGTAGAACGGGAAAATCCAATTCAAATCGATGAAGTCATTTTCGGTCCTAAGTTTCCGAATCCTGAGTATGTAACTCCTTTACTAAAACTATTGGATGAAAAATATTGATTATAAAAAAATCTACGATAAAAATTTAGATAAAGTCTGACAACATTCTCTAAACTTCTAGTTTTTTACTAGGAGTTTTTTTATATAAAATTTTTACACATATTTCTTGACAGGGCTTTCAACTTGAGATACAATGTATTTGAAAAGAGTATATATAAAATTTTTATATAATATAAAGGAGGTTTCCCATGTACTTCCCAACATCCTCTGCCTTGATCGAGTTTCTCATCTTGGCTGTACTGGAGCAGGGAGATTCTTATGGTTATGAGATTAGCCAAACCATTAAGCTCATCGCCAATATCAAAGAATCTACGCTCTATCCTATTCTCAAAAAATTGGAAGCCAGTGGCTTTCTAACCACCTACTCTAGAGAGTTTCAGGGGCGTATGCGCAAATACTACTCCTTGACCAATCGGGGCGTAGAGCAGCTCATTACTCTAAAGGAAGAGTGGACGCTCTATACCGACACCGTCAACGGCATCATAGAAGGGAGTATCCGCCATGACAAGAACTGACTATCTGACTCAGTTAGAAACCTATCTCCATAAACTACCTGAAGCTGACCGCATCGAAGCCATGGACTACTTTAAGGAACTATTTGACGATGCAGGTCCAGAGGGCGAAGAGGAGCTCATCGCCAGTCTGGGAACTCCAAAAGAAGCCGCTCATGATATCCTCTCTGACCTTCTCAACAAAAAAGTCAATGAAGCACCTGCTCAAAAGAATGACCGTCAACTGCTACACATTGCCCTACTTGCCTTACTAGCAGCCCCTATCGGCATTCCTGTTGGAATTGCAATTATCTTAACCATTATCGGGCTTTTTATCGCAGCTGCCTCCGTCATTCTTGCCTTCTTTACCGTCTCTGTGACGGGAATCCTGCTGGGCGGACTCTTTATCGTAGAAAGTTTTAGCATCCTAGTAGAAGCTAAATCTGCCTTTATCTTGATTTTCGGGGCTGGTTTGCTTGCTATCGGTGCTTCTTCTCTTGTTCTACTAGGCATCTCCTATGTAGCTCGTTTCTTTGGCCTTCTGGTCGTCCGCTTGGTTCAATGGATTCTTAAAAAAGGAAAGAGAGGTGACAGACATGCGTAAATTGACGAAAGGTTTTCTCATCTTTGGTGTGGTTTCCACGATCCTTGGTTTTATCATGATCATTGTAGGGGCCCAGTCCAATGGTATTCAAAGTTTGCTTGCCATGTCAAAAGACCCCGTCTATGACAATCGTATCGAAGAAGTGACCTTTGGAAATGAAGTGGAAAAACTTGATTTAGCCCTTGAGGAACATAGCCTAACCATCACAGAGTCTCTAGATGACAAGATCCACATCACCTATCATCCTTCCGTGTCTGGTCGTCACGATTTAACTACTGGCATGAGTGACAAAACACTGAGCGTCACTGACAAACAAGCCTCCCAACATCGTTTTCTCGGTTCAGGAATCGAAGGCCTACTTCGTATCGCCAGCAACTATTCTCATCGTTTTGACGAAGTCGTTCTCTCCCTACCTAAAGGAAGAAAGCTGCAAGCTATCACCGTCTCAGCCAATCGTGGACAAACTAATATTCGTCAAGCCAATCTTGAAAATGCGACAATCAAAACAAAAGGCTACCACTTAAGAATAACAGAAAGCTCCATCAAGAACAGTACACTAACGACACCTAGTATTATCAATATTTTTGATACAGAATTGACAGATAGTCAAGTCAAGACGGAGGGGGGGGGCACATCTATGCTGAAAACATCAAGATCCAAGGCAAGGTTGAACTAGACTCTCATAACGACTTAAGACTCTTTCTTTCTAAGACAGAATTCGATCGTATCAATCTAGATATGTCTTCTAAGCACGGCGGTATTTATCGTAAAGCACAAAGAGAACATCCTAAACAAAAAGAGAATGAACTTGCCAACCCTTATAAAACGGAAAAAGCAGATGTCAAGGACCTGCTCATCATAAAAGCCAATCAGGATATCTACCTCCCCAAGGAAGAAGAGTACTCTGCCCCACCTAGCAACCATTGACAAAAACGCTTTCATCTGCTAGTCTAAAAATAGAAAATAACCATAAAAAAGGAGGTTCCACCATGACACAAGAATGGTTTGAAAGCGCCGATCTTGAGAAGAAATCAGCTCAGACGAAATCGGAAATCCAGCCCGACCAACCAGAGACTTCGGAAATTGTGGAGACCGAACCACAAGTAAGCGAAGAAACAGCTGTCTCACCTAAAGAGTCGGAAACGCATGAGGAGGAAACTCCCGAAATAATCGGGGAAACCCAAACCGAGGAAGAGGGAGAAGAGAAGGATGAAGAGGAACACAAGCAAGAAAAACCTGCAAAAGAGAAAAGCATCTTCAGCAAGGCTTTAGAAAGCCCCTATATCCCAGATATTGACCCACGTAAAACTGCCCGATTAAAAGAAGAAATCGCACTATTTTGGTCTTGGCTACTGGATGCTATCCAAGAACCAACTGCCAGCAAGACTACGGATCAAAAGCATCGTTATAGTGTTTTTGCCCTGCTCACCCTGCTATCCTCGTTCAACCTTTTCTTTAGTATCTATCATATCAAGCATCTCTACTACGGCTATATGATTTCTATGGCTAATAGTTATCCTAACCAGCTTCCACCTTTAGATCTTTTTGCTGAACTCTCTATCTTGGTCGCTAGCGCTCTATTTTACTTTTCTATCATTTTGGGAGGATTTACTGTTCGACGTGTGCTGGATCAGGAGAGCGACTTCACTTTCCAAGAAGCTTGCGATCGTTACAGCAGACTCTTTGCTATCCCTCTTGTCCTAACGGCTCTAGCAAGTTTCTTTGCACTTTTTGGTGGCTTGCGATTTGCTGGTATCCTCACTCTTCTAAGCATGGCCATCTTTTCCCTTGGCAATCTCTTTGTGATTAGCAAGCCAAGTAAGACCAGTAGCCTCGACCCATTTTATCGTTTTCTGCTAGCTGTCTTACTTGATGGTGCTATTCTCTTACCCTTCTTCATTGCAGAGCTCGCGCTGACAGTTGACTACCTTCGCATCTTGACCTTCTTTTAACCAAAAATCCCTGCCATTGACCAATGACAGGGATTTTTATACTTACTCTTTTTTTGAGCCGTGGCTACTTGACGGCTGCCAATTCCTCAAAAATCTTTTCCCAAAATAGCTTGTACTTCTAGTTGATTAGCATCTAGTTGCTGATAAAAACGCTTCTGGTAGTGACTCTAGGAATTTTTTTCGTAGTCTAGACGAGCGATGGATTCGTAGGCTTCTGCTTTGGACCCATCACCAGAAATCGTCACTAGGTCAATCTCCCAAACAAGCTCCTTGCCTGCCAGCTGCTCAGTATAGGATGCTGGTACAAAGGGTTCCTTTGGCAAAATTGTCTTGACTCCCTGGGCTAGGGTGGTAGATACCGTGTACCTTGCCTTGGGCGTCTGGGTAAAATTTCACACTGGCAAGGTAGGCATCAGAGCCTTGAACTTTCTTGACCATCTCTTCAAAACGTGCCAATCCATCCTCAGCCAAAAAGCTCTCGAGGTATTCCTTGTTGAGATAGATAGGGGACAAGAGCCCTTGGCAATATACTAAACGAACCGCCTTATCCGCTAAATATTGCTTGACCGTTTCTCGGAAATAAGCTTCAAAGTCAAAGCCTTCTAGCCCTTCTACCGCTTCCCCCAACTTGCCAGATAGGGCCTGGAGGAGAGTCTCTACAATCTCCCAGTCCACTCTAGTAAGAAAATCTGGAATCACCACTTGATAACCTTTTCGGCTATCCGCATAGTTGACCTTGAAGAGAAATTGCGACTGGCCTACAATCCCACACTCGATATATTCGAGACGATTGAGGGGCTGACGGAGATAGACCGCATCATAACTGTGTGACTCCAAGCCCTCCACCAAGGCCAGGATGGACTTGGCAGTCAAGACCTCCTGTTGTCCTAGAATGCTTTCTTTATTTGGTATAAAAAATGTTTTTGCCATAATCGGCCTCCTTTGAAATCGTTTACATACAGTATACCCTATTTTCCTGAAAGATACAGAAACAAACTTTAGATTTTTAGATAAAAAGCATAGAAAAAACAGCCCCTGAAGGCTGTTTACTTTATACTGTAGCGACTTGATCCAAGCTTTCACCGATAGCAGCTAAGCGCTCCACCACTTCTGCTTGTGTCAATTCATTTTCTGAAACATAGCGGTTGCGTGGGTGAACACGGCACTCGTGTGAGCATCCACGAAGGTACTTGTCTTCATTTTCTTCTGATGTTAGGATACGACGGTTACAGAAGGGATTTCCACAGTTGACATAACGTTCACATGGTGTTCCATCAAACCAGTCTTTCCCTACGATGGTTGGGTTAACATGGTTAACATCAACGGCGATACGCTCGTCAAAGACGTACATTTTCCCATCCCAAAGTTCACCTTGGACTTCTGGGTCTTTACCGTAAGTTGCGATTCCTCCGTGCAATTGACCAACATCTTTGTAGCCTTCACGAACCATCCAGCCTGAGAATTTCTCACAGCGAACTCCACCTGTACAGTAAACCACGACACGCTTGTCCATGAATTTTTCCTTGTTGTCACGGACCCATTGTGGCAATTCACGGAAGTTGCGGATGTCTGGGCGGATAGCCCCACGGAAGTGTCCTAGGTCGTACTCATAATCGTTACGTGTGTCAAGGACAACGGTATCTTCGTCAAGAAGGGCTTCTTTGAACTCTTTTGGAGACAAGTAAGCACCTGTTGTTTCAAGTGGGTTGATGTCGTTGTCAAACTCGTTGTCTTCCAAACCAAGATGGACAATTTCTTTCTTGTAGCGAACAAACATCTTCTTGAAGGCTTGTTCATTTTCTTCGTCAATCTTGAACCAAAGATCTTCCATGCCTGGGAGGCTGTGAACGTAGTCCATGTATTTTTGAGTTGTTTCGTAGTCACCTGAAACAGTCCCGTTAATTCCCTCGTCAGCGACGAGGATACGGCCTTTGAGACCGATTGATTTACAGAAAGCCAAATGATCTGCTGCAAATTGCTCTGCATTTTCAATTGGAGTATAGAGGTAGTAAAGTAAGACACGAATATCTTTTGCCATAAGATTTGTTCTCTTTTCTATTCTTAAATTTCAGAATTTTTCATTCAACTATACTAGTATACCCACTTGGGAAAACGAATGCAATTTATTTGACCGGAAATTGTAGAAAGAGTCCTGCCACTGCACTTCATCAGTAACCATAGCGAATCGCAGATAATTCTCTCAATTTTTTTATTTGCTTAGCTTGACTTTCTGACAAACTTAGCTTGTTATCAATCAACACACGTGAGATGTCAACGTTCATTTGGCTCAGAACAAATGGAGTAGAGGTTCCATCATCCTCTAATCGTTTTTGATAAATCACTAACTGATTTTTCAAGGGAGAAAGTTGAGGCGCATCCTTTATATCTTCCAATAGATGATCTATGATAGTCATCGCTTCACAACACCTTTCTTTACCTCCATCAAACCATTTTAATGGTGTCATTCTTATTTTTCCTCCTTAAATTGAAAAACTATCATTCCTAACTCTCGTACCAATATTTTACCCAAATACCCTGTGTAAAAAAGTCAGCAAAAATGGTAAAGTCGCGACAATATTATTGATAACATGCACCGCATAGGATGGATAAATGCTCTTGGTATAGCGTGTCAAACCAGCAAAAATGATTCCAAATGTTGTAAAAACGAAAATATCTAACAGACTAGGCAGGCTTGAAAAATGAGGAAGAGCAAACAAAATAGAAGGAAGAAGCAAATCAAGGCCAAATCGCGAATGTTTAAAGAAAGCATGTTGCAACAAACCCCTATAGATCAATTCTTCCATCAGTGGCACTAGAAAGAACAGAGTTATATAGATACCGAGCTCAGCAAAATTGGTTTCACTATAACCAATCAATACGGCCCAACCTTCAGCAGTTGACTGAACATGTTTAGCTGTCTGAACGTTAAAAGAGATATGGACCACTACCACTAATACTGTTAAAATCGAATACCAAAGCCATTTTTTTCTTGGAATGCGAAAGAGATAACCATGGCCTGTCTTAACAAGAATCCAAATCATGACTCCACTAAATAGCAAACTCAAGAGATTTCGAATCCAGAAAAAATTTCCTACCTGAGAAGAAAATTGCCAATAATTTTGGACGATAAGCGTTAGCTGAGAAAGGCCAAATACGAAAAATAGGTAGGATAAAATTGCACTACTTTTTAAAATAAGATGGTATTTTTTCATATGTCTGTGTCCAATGTTATATGTAAGAGCAAATATCTAGATACAAATGCAGATAATTATATGCATTTACCCTAAAAAGAATCACTACCTCCCCTAGAAAACTAGGGAAGGCAGTGATTGTATTTTTAGGAATTAGGAATGAATACACGAAATCAGTTTATCTTATGATTTTTGCTTTTCAAGAATTCGTCATATTGTTTTTGCATTTCATCCAATACTTTTTGGTATGCACCTTCAGATTTCAGTTTTTCCATCAATTCTGGAATAGCTTTATCTGGGTCTACAGTACCAGTGTTGATAGCTGTATCGAATTGTTGCATTGTGTTAGTGATTGCAGAAATTTCAGATTTCACGCTATCAGTGTTAAAGATGAATCCAAGCGCTGGAGATTCTTTAGCTTCTGCCAATTGTTTCTTAGAATCTTCGATTTGTTGGTCTGTAACGTTTTCGTTGATGTAAAGGATCCAGTTGTTACCAGTGTTCCAACCTGACATGTGAGTGTTTCCTTTGTATCCATCAAGGACGCGGACACGGTTTTCTTTACCTTCAACTTTTTCCCAGTTCTTGCCTTCTGGACCGTAAACAAGACCGTTCAAGAGTTCTGGGTTTGTGTTCAAGAGATTCAACACTTCCATTGATTTTTCTTTGTTCTTAGAGTTGTTTGAGATGACAAAGTTAGCAACTTGTGTTGTTTGGTTTTTCTTGATGAAGTTAGTGATTGGTTTGATTTGGATGTCTTTGTTCGCAACACGTGAGAGCAAGCTGTTACCGTAGTCAGCTGGTCCTACTGTTTCTTCACGAACAAACCAAGTATCTTGTTGAAGGTCAAATGAAGTGTCGCTTGTTGCTACGTCTTTTGGAATGTATCCTGCTTCATAGAATTTGTGAAGAGTCTTCAAGTGTTCTTTGAAACGAGGTACTTCGTAACGGTTTACAATCTTAGTAGTGTCTCCTTCAAGGTCGATAACGAATGGAAGTCCGTTTGGTACTGGGTAGTCAAAGTTATCAGATGGGATAAAGTTCTTCGTAACTGCAAATGGTACTACGTCTGGAGCTTTCTCTTTAATTTGTTTCAAGACTGGTTCAAGTGTTTCGTATGAAGTGACACCTGAAATGTCAATGCCATATTTGGCAAGAAGAGCGCCATTAAAGGCAAAGTTTTGAGATGATGCAACGTTGGCTGCAACTGGAACAGCGTAAATCTTACCGTTTACAGTGTTCCCTTTGATGTAAGCTGGGTCAAGTGCTTTGTAAAGCTCTGCTCCTTCTTTCTTGTACAATTCTGTCAAGTCCGCATAAGCACCTTTTTGAGCATTTACAACATAGTTATCTGCAAAGGCAATATCGTAGTTTTCACCTGATGATGTGATAACTGACATTTTCTTACCGTAGTCACCCCATCCAAGGTATTGGATATCCAATTTAGCACCAACTTTTTTTCTTCGATGATTTTTGTTTGCATTTTTCTAGCAATTCATCCAAGTTATCTGGTTTGTCACCGATTTGGTACATTTTAAGAACAGGTTTGTCACCTGAAGCTGAGTCAGCAGCTTTTTTTGTTGTTACCTGAAAGGTTTCCACAAGCGGCAAGGCTTGCAGCCAAAAGCTACTACGCTAGCAGATGCAAAAAGCATATTTTTTTCCAGTTTTTTTCATGATAAAAAAACTCCTTTTTTTATTTTTTTAAACTTATAAACGATTTAATGATTTGTAACTTCAGTCACTAAGATGAAGTTGGGAAGGAGAAACGGTGTTTCTCAGCAAGTGCTACTCTTTTCACACCACCGATGGTCAAACCTTTTTACAAAGTAGCGTTGGAAGAATGGATACAGAATGGCAATCGGAAGGGTTGCAACCACAACCATGGCCATACGTCCTGTTTCTTTTGGTAGAGCAACTCCCAGTTGACCAGATAGGCCGACAGCTTTTGCAATGTAGTCCATATTTTGCTGGATTTGCATGAGCAAATACTGCAATGGATACAAGTTGTCACTCTTGATATAAAGAAGGGCGTTGAACCAGTCGTTCCAGAAACCAAGAGCTGTCAAAAGCGTGATGGTTGCGATACCTGGAAGTGACAATGGCAAACAAATCTGGAAGAAGATCCGAGCTTCACTGGCACCATCGATACGAGCGGATTCTAGAATGGCTTCTGGAATGGTCTTCTTGAAGAAGGAACGCATCAAGATGATGTTGAATGGTGAGAGAAGCATTGGAACAATCAAGGCCCAAACCGTATCACCAAGTTGGAGCAAACGAGTCACCACGATATAGCCTGGTACCAAACCAGCATTGAACAACATACTAAGAAGAGCAAAGATCGTAAAGAATCTGCGGTACTAAAGGTTGTACGTGAGATGGCGTAGGCATAAGTTGTCGTGATGAAGACGTTGGTCACTGTCCCGACTACTGTTACAAAGACTGAGATAAAGAGCGCTTGGAGAATCTTATCTTTAAACTGAGCCAAGAACTCAAAACCATCTAATCCAAACTGTGATGGGAAAAAGCTATATCCATACTGGAGGATGCTCTTTTCGTCTGTCACCGAAATGATGATAACGAAGATAAAGGGCAAAATACAAGAAAGAGCAATCAAACCAGAGATGATACTAAAGAAGATATCTGCCTTCTTACTAAAGGAGTGAATGCCGACATTATCGATTTTTTCTTTTTTAATTTTCTTTTCTGCCATATTCTCCTCCTTTCTAGAACAAAGCTGAGTTTGGATCGACTCGTCTTGCAAGCAAGTTTGATAGGATAACCAGTATCAAACCGACAACGGATTGGTAAAGACCGGCTGCTGAAGCCATACCGATATCTGCTGTCTGAGTCAAACCATTAAATACATATACGTCCAAAACGTTGGTTACATTGTAAAGCTGACCAGCATTGTGTGGGATTTGATAGAAGAGACCAAAGTCTGCACGGAAGATATTTCCGACCGCAAGGATGGTCAAAACTGTTACAAGCGGAGTCAACTGAGGAATGGTTACATTGCGAATACGTTGCCACTTGCTCGCCCCGTCCACTGTTGCTGCTTCGTAGTAGGTTGGGTCAATTCCCATGATCGTCGCATAGTACATGACACTGCTATATCCAAAGCCTTTCCAGATACCTAGGAAAAGGAGAAGATATGGCCAAATGCCTAAGTCAGCATAGAAGTTGATTTCCTTCATGCCAATGGAGGTTAGGAAATGGTTGAAAACTCCTTTGTCAATGTTTAGGAAGGCATCTGTAAAGAAACTGATGATAACCCATGACAAGAAGTAAGGGAACAACATAGACGTTTGGAAAATCTTAACCATTCTCTTAGAGCGAAGCTCGCTAAGGATGATGGCAATCCCTACTGATACAATCAAACCGATAAAGATAAACCCGAGATTGTAAAGAACAGTATTTCGAGTAATGATAAAGGCATCTTTTGAACTAAACAAGAATCTGAAATTATCTAACCCGACCCATTTACTATTCACAATACTATCTATGAAACCATTACTGGTCATATGGTAGTCTTTAAAGGCGACCACATTCCCAAATACTGGAATGTAAAAGAATAGAATCAGCCAGAGAGCCCCTGGTAAAACCATCAAGAGAAAGATCCAGTTATCTCTCAAGGTCTTTGAAAACTTTTTCATAATTTCCTCCCTTTTTATTCCTAAAAACTGATTCTATCGAATTTTTAGGTTTGATAACGATTACATTATTAGTATACTCCTATTTGAAGGTCAGTTTAAACTACTAATTATAGAAAAAACTCCACAAATTATTTTATGTGGAGAAGTTTTTTTATAAGAAATAGGTTTCACGAGAAACCTTTTTCCACGGGCAGGGTGTTTTTTAGGTCGTATAAATCGTCGATGCGGTCACAATGGTATGCCACTGGTTGGCTGTAGTTGCTGCGAAATCCCTGTCTGCGTAGAAATCAGTAAATGGTAGAATTTCAACTTCTAGCTCGTCAATGCGGTCAATCTGACCTGCCAGATAAGCCTCAATGCGACTTTCTGCTCGCTTGATGCGTTGCAAGAGTCCGCCCATACGGATATCGACCGTATCCAAACCAAAGACCTTGTTTTCTTTCAACCATTGACGGCTAAAGAGGATATGGAAGTGTTCGATTTGGCATCTGAGTTGTGGTAATTCTTGTCTTGCGATTTCTTGCAGACTTTCCTTATCACCTTCTTGGTAAGCCTGACGGATGCGTCGTCCCACATTGACTTTGCCACTTAAAATCTGGTTCAACTGGGCCTGAGTTTCAAAGAGGTAGGCGTAGTTCCCAGCTTTTTCTTTGATTTCAGCAAGCGTCTCAGCTGCCTGAGCGAAGTGCGGCTTGTCCTGTTCAGGTGTCATGTGTCTATCAAGAATAGGGCAGAGAACATCCTGATAAAAGACATAGCGGTTGGGATTGATACCACTGAGATTGCCTGGCAGGTCTGGCAAGCGGTTGGCAAGGTCAATCTGCATAAATTCCTCAACCGATAGACCTGTATTGGTCTTGAAGTGAGCAGACAAACGGTCTAAGTCATTGCGATAGCCGAGTTCTGCCCAGATTTGCAGACTTGGTAGAATAGAAAACTGGGCTGTTTCACCACCATTATCCCCCCAACCTGTCACGATGACTTCTTTGATTTGATTGGCACGACAGGCTTTAGTGGCCTCGATAGCGATGAGACGGCTGAAATGGTTGTTGGGTGTGAAACCAATCCACTTCCAAGCTCCGCCTGCAAAGGCAATATCCTGGCTAATCTTGTGATGGTTGCGGAAATTCCGGTTGTATTTTTCCTCGCTATCCTGATAATAATCCCAGTAAACCAAGGTTACACGGTCTTTGAGACGATCTAGGTAGACACGAGTTTCCTCAGGAATTTCCACATCACGGTCGTACTGGCCATCTGCTGACATGAGTTTGAAGAACATATCGCTCCACATCTGGCAGTGGAAACCATACTTGTCTGCAATATCCAGCACGCGCTCCAAGTGTTGGCACATGAGAAGACTACGGTCCACAACACCGTTCAAGATGAGGTAACGTCCCAAGCCAACCAAGTGGGCTTCGTCCATCCCGATATTGACCTTGCGAGTCTGCAGTTTAGATAGAGTGGCAAACATGCCATCAATCAGGTCATACACCTTTTCTTCGCCGATAAGGAGAATATCCTCCACATCACGGAGTTCTTGCACTTCCTTAACGCCCCATTTGACGAAGGCCGACAAGTGGGCCAAGGTCTGGATGCAAGGCACAAAGGTCATGTCAAACTGCTGGGCGTAGGCTTCTATTTCCTGCAACTCCTCTGCTGAATAGGCGCCACGGAAGTAACCAAAGTAAGGTTGCCCCTCAATCTGATAGGTGTCTTCCATGTAAAGTTCAAAGGTTGAGTAGCCCATGAGAGCCAAGACCTCAATCATCTGCTTGGCAGAAGCCACATTCAGAACCGCATTTCGAGAACAGTCTGCCATGTAGGCCAAATCTTCATAAGCTGCCTGCTCCTCAATCGCTACTTTATCACCTTCTACTAGAGCTGTTGCCAATAAGGACAAGGCGCGGTAAAGTTGGTGAGGTTTGTGATAAGTCAGTTGATAGTGGCCTCCCTCACCCTTGATAGAGATAGAGGCTTGGTCAGACTGAGCGACTGCAACTTCCACATCTGGTAAAGAGATATGCTTTGTCAGTAAGTCGATTGCCTGAGTTTGTTTGGGACTAAGTCCTATAAAAACTACCATTGGTTTTCCTCCTGTAGCCAGTTGACAAGGGCACCGTAGAGATTGGCATCTGCATGATAGGTGCAAGCTTGGATAACAGGTGCGACCGTGTATTCTTCGTAGCTTTCGACAAATTCATCGACGGCTTTTTTAACACCTTGGATGAAGTCTGGATTTTGACTGATAGAGCCTCCAAGACTAATGACATCTGGATCGATGAGATACTGGATATTGAGCAAACCTTGAGCCAGATTGCGATTCATGCGCTCGATAGCTTCTTGGCAAAGGGCATTTCCAGCTGCAGCCTCTTGGTAAATCTTGCGACCATCCCAGTCAGTCTGACCAGATTTTTCAATCACGTATCGAACCATGTTCCCTGTAGATGCTAGTTGCGACCAGTTGTTAAGCTTTTCTGCTGGTGCAATGGTTGTCATGTAGCCAAACTCTCCTCCCAAGCCGTGGCGACCTCGGTGAAGTTTGCCATTGATTATCATAGCTCCGCCAATTCCTGTCCCAATCACGACGCAGGCTGCATTTTCAATCTCTGGGTGAGCCAGCAGTTCACTAAGTCCAACACAGTTGGCATCATTTTCTAGATGGACGGGTAGCTTGTGATGGGCAAGAGCTTCATACCAAGAAAAGCCATGGATGTAAGGCACAGCACTAATCCCCTCAATCACACCTGTTTCTTGATTGACCGCGCCTGGAACGCTCATGGCAATGCCCTTATAATCTTTCTCCGACAGACGTTGGTCTAGCCATGCCAGTAAATCTTCTAGGGTTTCTGGTGTCGGCGTACTTGTCTTATCTAGTATTTTTCCATCAGGAGTCAGACTGGCAAACTTAATCCCAGTCCCTCCGATATCAATAGTTGCAATCATCATATTTTTCACTCAAAAAAGGGGCGAATCAGTAGTCAATCCTTACTCTTTTCGCCCCTCCTTTCTATCTCATAGTATTAGTTATAGAACACTTTAAAACTGTTAAATGTCTTCTTTTTTAATCAATTCTGTACGAATTTCTTGTGGCGCTAATAGTCCTGAATGAACTGGATATGGTCGCTCAAGTAAGTCCAAAATGGTTTGTTGGTGTTCAGATATGCGCACATTTTCTTGACTCATATTGTAGTAACGGAGGACATATCCTTCTTCATTTTCCGCCACTTTAAAGGCTGTTGGGCAAACTTGTGGTAAGCTGAGTGCCGCATGACTCAAGAGGCTACCAGTCGCAGCAACACTTCCTTCTTGTTTAGCAAGCTGAAGACTAGTGAATGGTGTTTGGAAGGCTTTGGCACGACGGAAGGCTGAGAAGCGTTCCCCTGCTTGGTGGCATTCAAGTGTAAACTCGACTTCAAACTCACGCAAGCATTGAGCTTCTGGTGTTGGGAAGTAACCCCAGTCACCTAACTCACCTGAGGCACGAAGAATGGTCACGGCAATGGTATCGTCTCCAAGGATTTCATACTCGTGCAATCCTTTATTGGCCACCGTCACTCCTTTTTTTCATCATCATAAAGACTGACAAAGGCTTGTTGGTGTTGTGGATTTTTCAGGATTTTTCCCAAGAAGCAGCTGGTTTGTTTGGTCGTGTCACCACCTCATAGATGCTTTCAGAATCATTGCTTGGACGTGTGTTATGAGTCTTAACCAAGAGACGGATACGGTGGTCCTTGGCTGTGTTAGTAAAGCGAGTCTTGAAGCGGATTTGTGGATTGTCAACAAAGACGGTCATTTCTGTTTCAAGAGGAAGGGTTGTCCATTCTTCTGAGCGCCCAGCTTCACGCGTCATAAACTCGATGATGCCTCTTTGTTCTGCATCCAGTTTTTTTCGTCTGCACTTACTGGAATTGTCAATTCATGCTTGAGCAAGATCTTGGCAAAACGAGCTGTATTTTTCCAAGACTTCATAGCCTTTTCAGCTCGGCGTAGATAGGCTCTGTTCCTTTTGGTTGGAAATAGATATACTCATTTCCGATGTCACCACGGTCTTCAAAGCGAATAACATCCTCATAAGCTTCATGAGTTGTCTTGTCGTAGACCGTGATATTTTTCATCCACACTGACCGTTACAAATGGCGTATCAATCACTCCATTTTTGGTAAATACCATCACGGTGTTCTTGTTCTCCCTCAAGCAATTGGAAAGTTGTCCAAGAAAGTGGTGCCAGATGAATAGGTACTGTCACGCGCACTTGACGAGCGATACGAGCCTGACGGAACTTGTCTTTTGGCAAATCATACTCAAAGTTAGCTCCCAGATCTTCGATTTTTGCTTCTACAGCATGGCCTTCCAAGTCTTCGACACGGTAGTTTGGCAAGGTCAAGGCTGCCATTTTCTTGTAGCCTTCTGTTGGGTGCAATTCCTTGAAATCACAAACCGCCACATCAATCACTGTGCTGACAGTGTCAACCTTGTCATGCAAGCCTGTATTGATAACCGTAAAGAGATGGTCGCTTTGGGCTTCGTGAGTTGCGATTTTACCCTTCCACTCGTTGAGAAGATTGGTCTTAACGAAATTTCCAACTTGGTTGACCTTGGCAAAACGTGTTTCCATCTCGCGGTGAACTTCGTCCACACTACAGCCACAGATACTATCATGGGGCGCATTTTTGTAGAAGGACTTTCCAAGCATAGGTCAACTGGTCCTTGTGGTTGTGGCCGCCAGTGATGACAGTCAATGGCTCCACTACTTGTTCTAACAAGTTGCTATTTTTCTTGGAAGGCTTGTTTGAGGTAAATGCGTGATGAGGAAGTGTTGGCAAGTGTGTACCAACCATCTGTTTCTTGACTGGTCAACTCACCTGTAACGGTAGATAGTTGCTCAGGTAGAGCACTTTCTACTGCATGGACATAGTCATCAAAGGAACTATGCACAAAGGTCACATCTGGAAAGAGTTCATTGGCCACACGAATGGCTTCGCTCAGATTTCGCTGTACAGGTTGGTGGTCACAGCCGTTCATCATCAACCACTGGTTGGTCGAAGCGTAGTCACGCACGTCTGCCAATTTTTTTGTTTCCAAAAGGCCAGAGCTTCATCCTTATCAACAGGGATTTCATTCCCATTACTGTACCAGTTGGCAAAGAGGATACCGAGGACACGACTTCCGTCTGCACCCTGCCAGTACATTTCTGAAAAACTGAGAAGTAAACTGCTCATCTTCGAGGACTTGGTTGTCAAAGCCAATCGGCTTGACACCACGGCCAAAAGGCTGCCACGTGAATGCCTGATTTTTTTGAAGGATTTGAGGAGCTTGCCCCATATTTCCAAAGGTATCTGGGAAGTAACCAATCTGAGTGGATTTGCCCCATTTTGCACATTCTGCTTGACCAATCAAGGTATTGCGGACATTGGCTTCACTGGAAATCAAGTAATCATCCTGCAAGATGTAAAAGGGACCAATTTTGAGTTTGCCTTGATCGATGTAACCTTGAACTTTGTCGCGATTTTTCAGGGCGAATTTCCAAGTAGTCATCAAGGACAATGGTTTGTCCATCCAAGTGGAAGCTCTTGAACTCAGGATCATTCTCAAAGAGGTCAAAGAGATTGTCAAATAACTCCACCAACTGCATCCGGTGACTTTCAAAAGGTAAGTACCACTCACGATCCCAGTGGCTATGTGAGATAATATGTACAACAACATTTTTCCATGAAGTAAAAACCTCATTCTAACTTAAATTTTTTTATTTTTTTATCTAACTAAAGAACTGACTAGCGAATATCTAGATAATCCAAGACCAACTCACAGAACATCATGTTGGCCCATGAGAACCATTCGCGAGAGTAGAGAGTTGGATCATCTACGTGGAAGCTTTCGTGCATGACACCTGTGCCACCATCGCAGGCAACGAGCTGATCGAGCAAGAATTTCTTCTCCGCCTTATCTCTTGTTGTCAAGCCTTGGATAGAAAGGGCGATTGGCCAGATATAGCGATAGAAGGTATGAGAACTTCCGAGACCACTAGCGTATTCTCCTTGGTAGAAGTATGGATTTTCAGGGCTCAAAATGGTACGACGAGTTGCTTGGTAAACCTCATCGTCAATCGCACAGTAACCAAGATATGGAGCAGCCAGTAGACTTGGTACGTTTGGATCATCCATGATGCTAGCATTTCCTAGACCATCCACTTCAAAGGCGTAAATCTTTTCGCCCTTGCTATTGGTGGTATAGGCATAGTTTTTGATACCTGCTTGGATCTCTACTTGCAGACGTTTAGCGTCTGCGATAATGCTCGAGCTATCTGTTAGGTCTAATTCAGCAAAGATTTCTTGCACATAACCCAAGACAACGACTGCAAACATATTGGACGGAATCAAATAGCTATACTGACAGCAGTCGTCACTTGGGCGGAAGGCTGACCAGGTCATGCCTGTCACTGCAAAGTTAGGCCCAAAACCATCATTTACCAGAGTATCTTCTTTTCGATCTGTGTCGCGGACAAAACGATATGGAGAGTTGTTGTGGTCCTGCTCTACTGTCCAGAGATGAAGAATTTCCTTGGTCGCAGCGACAAAAGTGTCATCAAACTGACTGGTCTCACCAGTCTCTTTCCAAAGGAGATAAGCCAACTGCAAAGGATAGCAAAGCGAGTCCACCTCATACTTGCGTTCCCAAATCCAACCATTAAGCTCTGTATGGTCAGTCTCGTGGTGCCCCTTCCAGTTTTCCTCAATGTTGAAGGAGTTGGCATACGGATCTTTGAGTACTAAGGTCATCTGACGCTTAACCAAACCTGCAATGGTCTGACGCAGGAGGACATCTCTTTTAGCCACATGCAGGTAGGGTCTGAGTTGGGCTGTCGAGTCCCGAAGCCACATGGCAGGAATATCCCCTGTTAATACAAAGGTTGAACCATCTTCTAGAATCTCGACCGTATTGTCCAAGGTGTCGGTGTAGCAACGCTCAAAGACATCCACCCACTCCGGATGGTCCTTAGCCCGCTCCGCTACTTCATCTAGCCATTCTCTAACAATTTCTTTCGAATAAATCATCGTGCAGTTTCCTCTTTCAAACAAGTTTCATGTTCAGTATAAAGCTTTTAGCTTAGAAAATATATACACAAATGTTAGTCATTTCTCTACAAAATTGCTTTCTTTTGAGCTCCATATCTAAAGCCCCCCTTTTTCTGATATAATGTAGAAAAACAGCTAAAGGAACGACTATGAAACCACTACTTGAAACCATCGATACTCGTTTTGGCACTGCCAGCAAACGTGCCTTTTCTCGAGGAAATGCCCTGCCCTACACAGGCGTTCCTTTTGGGATGAATTATTTTGTTCCCCAGACCAGTGATCAGGAGGGATCTTGGTTTTTCGATCCGCATCTGCCCATTTTCCAGGGGATTCGATTGACCCACCAGCCCAGCCCTTGGATTGGTGATTATTCTTGGCTCCTTCTGACACCTGTCACAGGTCAGCTTAGGGGAGACAGTCTCTTTCACCGCCAGTCTTCTTATGATATAGATAAAGCTTGCTTCCTGCCTCACTACTTGAAGCTCTTTTCTCTGCGCTATCAGATTGAAACCCAGCTCACACCGACTTGCTATGGTGCCTCTATTCGTTTAGAGCAAAAGCAAGGCAAAGCCCTCTCCCTCTATCTTCACGCAGCGGATGAACTGACAGTTGAGCAAGTAGATAAGCGGACTCTAGCCCTAAGACAAGAAGGAAAAACTGAGACCAATAAAAATCCGCTGATACTCTTCACTGCCCTACAAATAAATACGGATATTCTTGCTGTCAGTCAAGAAAGCGGAGAGTGGCGAATTGAACTCGCAGACAGTCATGCTGAGATACAGCTAGCAACTTCTTTCATATCACCTTCTCAAGCGCTATTTAATCTACCTCAAACGGACTTTGATAGCTGTAAAGCAAATGCCCAAGCAGACTGGGAAAATCTCCTCCACCGTTTTGATGTTCTTGAGACAGGGGAAGCCGACCGAACCTTCTTTGACCACTGCCTCTACAGACTCTTCCTCTTCCCACAGACATTTTATGAGGTGAACGAGTCAGGGCAGGCCATCCACATGGATTTGGCTTCTGGTACTGTCAAGCCCGGCGTCCTCTTTAGCAACAATGGCTTCTGGGATACCTTTCGCACCACCTTCCCCCTCTTTGCCCTTATCATACCGGAACACTATCACCGTTTTTTAGAAGGCTTCCTCAATAGCTACCGCGATACTGAATTCCTGCCTAAATGGCTAGCCCCAGATGAACGTGGCATGATGCCAGGGACTCTATTGGACGGTATTATCGCAGATAGTGCCTGCAAGGATATGGCTCCCGACTTAGAAAAAGAACTACTTCAAGCCATGCTTGAAACAGCCAGCAAGTCCGACCCTCTCGGCATCAATGGTCGCCATGGACTAGCCCAATACCAAGAACTGGGCTACCTATCTACCGACCACCACGAAAGCGTCAGCCATACCCTAGACTACGCCTATAGTGACTTTTGTATCGCCAGTTGCGCCGAAAAACTAGGGGAAAGAGAAATAGCTGAGACCTACATGTCTGCATCACAAAATTACCGCCATCTCTTTGACGCTGAGACAGGTTACATGCGTGCGCGAGACAGTCAAGGAAACTTCCGCCCTGACTTTTCTCCTTATAGTTGGGGACGAGACTACGCCGAATGCTCTGCCATTCAAGCGACTTTAGGCGTCCTCCACGACATCCCAGGTTTAACCCAGCTTATGGGCGGAAAAGAAGCATTTAGCCACTATCTTTTGAAAGCCTGTCAGGATACTCCTTTCTTTGAAACGACAGGTTATGGTTATGAGATTCATGAAATGAGCGAGATGGCTACCGCTCCTTTTGGGCAAATCGCCATTTCCAACCAGCCTAGCTTCCACATTCCTTATCTCTTCCGCTACAGCGACTACCCTGACTACACTGCCCTTCTCATCAAGCCCCTGCGTCAGAAAGCCTTTCACCCAAGTTGGCAAGCCTATCCTGGCGATGAAGACAATGGTAGCCTCTCGGCCTGGTACATCTGGTCGGCTCTTGGATTCTACCCGACCTGTCCAGGAAACCAAGCTACGACCTCGGAATTCCCCTCTTTGATCATCTCCGTATCTACCTAGCTAAGGAAAATAAATGGCTAGATATCCATGCCGAGCAAAACCACAGCCACTTCAACTTTGTCAAAGAATGTCGATTGGACAAGACCACAGTATCTAGTATCCAACACCAAGACCTCTTGAAAGCTGAGCAACTAACCTTCACTCTCAGCTGGTTACCAAACCACTAATAACCAAAAGAAAAGAACCTTTGAACGATTCAAAGGTTCTTCTTTTATGAAACTTGAACTTGAAGTTGATCAATAAGCTGCCCCTCTACCGTCAAATTCAGATAAAAATCAAGGATTTTATCTCCTGCAAAATACAAGGTTGGTAGCGTCAGCCTTTTTTCAGTCTCACCAGCTTGAAACATAAGGACTTGAATCTCATCCTGATAAGCGACACCATGCACACCCGTCCCTGGTTGAATCGAAATCTTAGCTTCCAAAGGACTGCTAGATTCTCTTCGCTTAACTGTAAATTGGACATTTTCTCCCTTGGTCACAGCCAGACTTTTTTCTGAGAACTCTAGTTGCTGAACAGCTTCTTTTTTTGACAAGCTAGGTGTTTTATAGAGTGAAATTTTGGTCAACAAAGGCAAAGCCTGTGCCTCTGTAATAGTCACACGTATCTTCTGCGCCTCAACGACCGATCCTCGTAAGAGACGTTTGTGGCCAACAGTATAACCAGATCCAAACTCCTGCCAGACACCATCCAACTCTACCTGAACATGGAAAGCAGCGATGCGTTGCCCCAGCTTCAAATCTTCTCTTAACTCAATCACATCAAAAGCTTTAGGAGCCCCTAAATCGAGCTCTAATTGGACTGGCAACTCTGCATCACTTGCCCATGAACTGGTCTTCCGTCCATCTGTCAGGTGAGAACAGGCAAAGTCTGGTGATAGATCAGGGCCAGATACCTTGACTCCCAAAGCCAAATCTTCTTTATAGAGCTCATCACGGTAGGCAGCAAATTCATAGAGACGCTGGATATCCTTTTCGTCAAAGAGGCCATCTTGGTTCGGTGGGATATTGAGCAAAAGAGGGGTGCCCCGCCCCACTGAGTGAAAGTAGATTTCAACCAATTCCTCAAGAGACTTGGGATCCTGATTCTCATGGTAAAACCAGCCCGGGCGAAGGGAAACATCTGCCTCCCCGATTGAAAATAGCGTCCCAGAGGGGTCTCCGTGCTGTAGATAATCTAATTCCGCCTCTGTTCCTAACTGGTCTGGTTTGACTTTTTGCCACAAGGGATCCCCTGCATAGCCACGTTCATTTCCAATCCAGCGAATACTAGTTCCCTCAGCTGAGAAAATCAAACAATCGCCCTGCAATTCACGAATGGTTTCAAACCAAGTCTCAAACTCATAGTTGACCTGCTGGGCCCCTTCCCCTCGAGCACCATCCATCCAAACCTCAGCGAACTTACCAGCATTCCCATAGTCAGGATTTGATAAGATTTCCTTCAATTGAGCCAGATAGTAGGCATTGTAGTCCACTTCTCGGTCCACATGATAGAGGGGACTGTGAGCATCCCAAGGAGATAAATAAACTCCCATATCCATGTCAAACTCTGTTGCAGCTTGGGAAGCCTCGAGGAGCAAGTCCCCTTTTCCATCTCGCCAAGGACTAGCCTTAACCGAATAGTCTGTGTAAGCGGTCGGGTAGAGCACAAATCCATCGTGGTGCTTGACCACCAAAATCAGCTTTTTAAAACCCGTTTCTTTAAGTACCCGAACCCATTCACGCGCATCCAACTTGGTCGGGTTAAAACGCTTGGGATCCTCTTGCCCACTTCCCCATTCTTGGTCATAAAAGGTATTGGGGCCAAAATGGATGAAGGCAGCTAGTTCATCCTCTAAATAAGCTAGCTGGGCCTGACTTGGTAATGGTCCATGAGGTTTTATTTTCGTCATCATCTCGTATCTCTTTCTCTGATTATTTCTCTTGTTCACAAAGTTATCCACAACTTGTGGATAAGAAAACATGCCTAAAAACTAGCTTTTCTAGACTCCGGCTCTTTGACTTTGAACCTATCACCTTCAGCAAACTCTGCTCAAATCCCCACTGTACTAGGATTTCTACTAGAAAGCTGGCTCGTTACTAGTTTCCGGTACTATTATCAAGAACCCTCTAGGATATTAGCTGAATTTCCTGCTCTCCCCAGACTTATCCACAACTTGTGAATAAGTCCTTCTTCCTAGTTCTTACCTCGTTGACTATAACAAAAAATCTAGGTACCGTCAATAAGACAAGGCTGTCTCCCTAAATACTCAGAAAAGATTCTATAATTTGTACAATATACATTTAAAGTGGCCTAGAAGAAAGACTTTTCTGATAGATTTCATATAATTTTCTAAGTGGCTTTTCAACCATTGCTCTTCTCAATTCCTCGTCAGAAATGACTTAAAATCTGGACATTTCTTCTTAAAATGTGAAATTTAGCATAATTTCTTCAAAAAAATATTATATTCTTTATAGTAGAAGTTTATACATTTATTTCCTCTAATTCCTTTTGCTATCGTATAATAACATAAAATACTACTAAAACCTTGTTTTGTCCGAATTTTTAATCATTTTTTACTATTGACACGCCTCTGAGAATATGATATAACGTAAATGTAAGCGGTACCAAAAAGGTGCCACCGTGAAAATTTTTTTAAGGAGGAAAAAGGAGGATTCACATGTCTTCACATCCAATTCAGGTATTCTCAGAAATTGGGAAACTGAAAAAAGTTATGTTGCACCGTCCAGGCAAAGAGTTGGAAAACTTGTTGCCGGACTATCTCGAAAGGCTTCTTTTTGATGACATTCCATTCTTGGAAGATGCTCAAAAAGAACATGACGCATTTGCTCAAGCTCTTCGTGATGAAGGAATTGAGGTCCTTTACCTAGAGCAATTGGCTGCTGAATCATTGACTTCCCCAGAAATCCGCGATCAATTTATCGAGGAATATTTAGACGAAGCTAACATCCGTGGCCGTCAAACCAAGGCGGCTATTCGTGAATTGCTTCACGGTATCAAGGACAACCAAGAATTGGTTGAAAAACTATGGCAGGGGTTCAAAAAGTTGAATTGCCAGAAATTCCTGAAGAAGCAAAAGGCTTAACTGACTTGGTTGAGTCAGACTATCCATTTGCTATCGACCCAATGCCAAACCTCTACTTCACTCGCGACCCATTTGCAACTATTGGTAATGCCGTATCACTTAACCACATGTATGCAGATACTCGTAACCGTGAAACTCTTTATGGTAAATACATTTTCAAACACCATCCAATCTATGGTGGAAAAGTAGAATTAGTCTACAACCGTGAAGAAGATACACGTATTGAAGGTGGAGATGAGCTCGTTCTTTCTAAAGACGTTCTTGCAGTAGGTATCTCTCAACGTACAGATGCAGCTTCGATTGAAAAACTCTTGGTGAACATCTTCAAGAAAAATGTTGGCTTCAAGAAAGTATTGGCATTTGAATTTGCTAACAACCGTAAATTCATGCACTTGGATACTGTCTTCACCATGGTTGACTATGACAAGTTCACAATTCACCCAGAAATCGAAGGCGATCTTCGTGTACTCTGTCACTTATGAAAATGAAAAAAACTCAAGATTGTTGAAGAAAAAGGTGACTTAGCTGAACTTCTTGCGAAGAACCTCGGCGTAGAAAAAGTTCATTTGATCCGTTGCGGTGGTGGCAATATCGTAGCAGCTGCGCGTGAACAATGGAATGACGGTTCCAACACTTTGACTATCGCACCTGGTGTAGTCGTCGTTTATGCCCGCAATACCATTACCAATAAGATCCTAGAAGAATACGGGCTTCGCTTGATTAAGATTCGAGGAAGTGAATTGGTTCGAGCCGTGGTGGACCTCGTTGTATGTCTATGCCATTTGAACGTGAAGAAGTATAATCGCTGTTCAGTATTTGTCAATAAAAAAATGTAAAAAAATAGAAAGAGGAAATAATAGAATGACACATTCAGTATTCCAAGGACGCAGCTTCTAGCAGAAAAAGACTTTACTCGCGCAGAGTTAGAATACCTTATCGGTCTTTTCAGCTCACTTGAAGGATTTGAAAAACGCAATATCCAACACCACTACCTTGCTGGTAAAAAAATATCGCCCTCTTGTTTGAAAAAACTTCTACTCGTACACGTGCAGCCTTTACAACTGCAGCTATTGACCTTGGTGCTCATCCAGAATACCTCGGAGCAAATGACATTCAGTTAGGTAAAAAAAGAATCTACTGAAGATACTGCAAAAGTTTTGGGTCGTATGTTTGACGGGATTGAATTCCGTGGTTTCAGCCAACGTATGGTTGAAGAACTAGCAGAATTTTTCAGGTGTTCCAGTATGGAACGGTCTAACTGACGAATGGCACCCAACTCAAATGCTCGCTGACTATTTGACAGTTCAAGAAAACTTTGGTCGTTTGGAAGGCTTTGACATTGGTATACTGTGGTGATGGACGTAACAACGTTGCCAACAGCTTGCTCGTAACAGGTGCTATCCTTGGTGTTAACGTTCACATCTTCTCACCAAAAGAACTCTTCCCAGAAAAAGAAATCGTTGAATTGGCTGAAGGCTTTGCTAAAGAAAGTGGCGCACACATCCTTATCACCGAAGATGCAGACGAAGCTGTCAAAGGTGCAGATGTACTTTACACAGACGTTTGGGTATCTATGGGTGAAGAAGACAAATTCGCAGAACGCGTTGCACTTTTGAAACCTTACCAAGTTAACATGGAATTAGTGAAAAAAGCAAACAACGAAAACTTGATCTTCCTCCACTGTTTACCAGCATTCCACGACACTCACACTGTTTATGGTAAAGATGTTGCTGAAAAATTTGGCGTAGAAGAAATGGAAGTAACAGACGAAGTCTTCCGTAGCAAGTATGCTCGCCACTTTGACCAAGCAGAAAACCGCATGCACACTATCAAAGCTGTTATGGCTGCTACTCTTGGAAATCTCTACATTCCTAAAGTATAAAACTTACTCGTATACACAACACAGGGGTTGAGACGAAAGCTATGATAGCTTATCAGTTCTAGCGAAAGAAAGCAAGGATCCTCTTTGACAAATTTGCCACCTTACTCTTGTCATCTTCCTGCTTCCTAGTCTCATTCTGATAAACGTCGGCTATGCGTTCAACCCCTTTTACTAGTAGTAATGACTAATTTGTCTTTTGAAAAGACGCTACCTCCACTTCATATTTTATCATCATACCTGCCTGTAGCTCTTGGAGTTCTGTCAGGTTTACCATATTAAAGAAAGGAGAGCTCATGTCTCATAGAAAAATCGTCGTTGCTTTAGGCGGAAATGCCATCCTCTCCACTGACCCATCTGCCCAAGCTCAACAAGCTGCTCTGGTAGAAACAGCTCGTCATCTGGTCAAGTTGATTCAAAACGGAGATGAACTGATCATCACTCACGGAAATGGTCCTCAGGTGGGTAATCTCTTGCTTCAACACTTGATGGCAGATTCGGAAAAAAATCCTGCCTTCCCCCTTGATTCTTTGGTTGCCATGACCGAGGGTAGTATCGGTTTTTGGCTACAATGTGCTCTTGATAACGCACTGCTCGATGTAGGACTTGATAAAAATGTCGCTTCTGTTGTTACCCAAGTTATAGTAGACAAAGAAGACCCTGCCTTTATCAATCCAACCAAACCAATCGGTCCATTTTACTCAGAAGAGGATGCCAAAGCTGAGAGCGAAAAAACAGGAGCAACCTTCAAAGAAGATGCCGGTCGTGGCTGGCGTAAAGTGGTGGCTTCACCAAAACCAATCGACATCAAAGAAATCAACAGCATCCGCACCTTGCTTGATAATGGTCAAGTTGTCATCGCAGCAGGTGGAGGAGGTATCCCTGTTGTCAAAAATGAAAACGGTTACTTGCGTGGGGTCGAAGCCGTTATTGATAAAGACTTTGCGTCTCAACGACTAGCAGAACTCGTCGAAGCTGACCTCTTTATCGTCCTTACTGGCGTAGACTATGTTTATGTCAACTACAATAAACCAGACCAAGAAAAACTTGAACACGTTACTGTCAGTCAACTAAAAGAATACATCAAACAAGGACAATTCGCACCGGGTAGCATGCTACCAAAAGTCGAAGCTGCTATCGATTTTGTGACCAACCGCCCAGAAGGCAAGGCTGTTATCACTTCCCTCAGTAATCTAGGCGCCTTGATTGAGTCCGAAAGCGGAACAATTATTGTTAAAGACTAGCCATTTTAACCCAAGTACAAGCTCTAACCAGGAGTACTCAGGTAAACCAACATCATTCGTTTTTATACTTTGTAGCATAGTTTAGGAGGAAAAACAAATGAGTGAAAAAACAAAAAAAAGGTTCCAAATGCCTTCATCTTACACTGTTTTGATCATTATTATTGCTATCATGGCAATCTTGACTTGGATCATTCCAGCAGGTAAGTATGACACGAACGAAGCAGGTGGCCTCATTGCAGGTACCTATCAAACTGTTGACTCTAATCCCCAAGGGATTTACGATATCCTAATGGCTCCGATTCGGGCGATGCTCGGTCACGAACCAACTAAAGCCGCTATTGACGTAGCCTTCTTCATCCTCATGGTTGGAGGATTTCTAGGTGTCGTCAATGCAACAGGCACATTAGATGTTGGTATTGCCTCTATTGTTAAGAAATACAAAGGACGCGAAAAAATGCTGATCCTCATCCTCATGCCCCTCTTTGCACTTGGAGGAACAACTTATGGTATGGGTGAAGAAACCATGGCATTTTATCCACTCCTTGTCCCTGTTATGATGGCTGTTGGTTTTGATAGCATTACTGCTGTTGCCATCATTCTACTAGGTTCCCAAGTTGGCTGTCTTGCCTCTACTCTCAATCCTTTTGCTACTGTTATCGCTTCTGATACCGCAGGTGTGTCATCTATGGACGGGGTTATCCTTCGTATCATCTTCTGGTTTGTTATGACGGGTATTAGTACTTACTTTGTCTACCGCTATGCAGAAAAGATTCAAAAGGATCCCACAAAATCACTTGTCTACTCTCAACGTGAAGAAGACCTTAAACACTTCAATGTCACTGATAACGAAAATGCTCCATCTGTCTTGAACAAGAAACAAAAACATGTTCTTGCCTTGTTCATCTTGACTTTCATCATCATGATCGCCAGCTTTATCCCTTGGGTAGACTTGCACATCACTCTATTTGAAGACTTCAAGAATTGGTTGATTGGTCTTCCTGTTATCGGTGGAGCTATCGGTTCATCTGCTCTACCATTCGGTAGCTGGTACTTCCCAGAAGGTGCGATGCTCTTTGCTGTGATGGGTATTCTTATTGGTGTTGTTTACGGTCTCAAGGAAAGCAAGATTATCTCTACTTTTATGGCTGGTGCAGCAGATCTTCTCACCGTAGCCTTGATTTGTGCAGTAGCTCGTGGTATCCAAGTTATCATGAACGACGGTATGATTACTGCAACTATTCTACACTGGGGTGAAGTCGGACTTCAAGGTCTCTCTTCTCAGGTCTTCATCGTTTTGACCTACCTCTTCTACCTTCCTATGTCATTCCTTATCCCATCTTCATCTGGACTTGCTAGTGCTACAATGGGAATCATGGCACCACTTGGTGAGTTCGTTAATGTAAAACCTAGTCTCATCATCACTGCCTATCAATCTGCATCTGGTGTACTAAACCTTGTCGCTCCAACTTCTGGTATCGTTATGGGGGCTCTCGCGCTCGGCCGTATCAGTCTAGGAACTTGGTGGAAATTTGTTACTAAACTCATTGTCGTTATTGTCATTGTGAGCATACTTCTTCTTATCCTAGGTACCTTCCTACCATTCCTTTAGAACAAAGTGTGAGGTAAAACGAATGACCGTCTACATCACTGACTCCATTAAACAGAGCTTTATACAGAGTCTAAAGACTCTCATCTCCTACCCATCTGTCCTCCAAGAAGGGGAAAATGGGACACCTTTTGGACAAGCTATCCAAGACGTTCTAGAAAAGACGCTGGAAATCTGCCGTGAACTTGGCTTTAAAACTTATATTGATCCCAAGGGCTATTATGGTTATGCAGAGGTTGGTGAGGGAGAACTTCTTGCCATCCTCTGTCACTTGGATGTTGTGCCTGCAGGAGATTTAACAGATTGGCAATCTCCTCCATTTGAAGCAACTATCAGAGAAGGAAAACTCTACGGACGAGGGGCACAAGACGACAAGGGGCCTTCACTGGCAGCTCTCTATGCAGTGAACAGCTTGCTTGACCAAGGTATCCAGTTCAAAAAACGCGTACGTTTTATCTTTGGTACGGATGAAGAAACCCTTTGGAGATGTATGGCACGCTACAACACCCTCGAGGAACAAGCCAGCATGGGATTTGCACCGGATTCGTCATTTCCTTTGACATACGCTGAAAAGGGGCTCCTTCAAGTCAAGCTTCATGGCCCCGGTTCTGATCATCTCAAGCTCGATGTCGGAGGTGCCTTTAATGTTGTACCAGATAAGGCAAGTTACCAAGGTCCTCTTTATGAAGCGGTTTGTAGGGGGTTGAAGGAAGCAAATTTTGATCACCAAACCACAGACCAAACCGTGACCGTACTCGGGGTACCTAAACACGCCAAAGATGCTAGTCAAGGTGTCAATGCAGTCATTCGGCTTGCTAGTGTACTCGCACCTCTCCAACCCCACCCTGCCCTCCATTTTCTAGCTGATCAAGCTGGGCAGGACGGCAAAGGGCTGAAAATATTTGGAGAAGTTGCTGATGAACCGTCTGGTTCCCTTTCCTTTAATATTGCAGGGTTGACCATCAATCCCGATCGCTCCGAAATTCGGATCGACATACGTATACCTGTGCTAGCAGATAAGGAGAAACTGGTGACACAGCTCACTCAGTGCGCCAAAGACTACCAACTTGACTACCAAGAATTTGACTATCTAGCACCCCTCTATGTCGCAAGAGATAGCCAACTCGTTACTACTCTTATGCAAGTTTACCAAGAAAAAACCGGAGATAAAACTCCTCCTCTCTCATCAGGTGGTGCTACCTTTGCTCGCACCATGCCAAACTGTGTAGCCTTTGGCGCTCTTTTCCCAGGAGCACAACAAACTGAGCATCAGGCAAATGAAGCAGCTGTCCTAGACGATCTTTATCGCGCTATGGACATCTACGCAGAGGCGGTTTACCGTCTCGCAACCTAACCAGATAATCGTTTCTACCAAAAAAATCCCGCAGATTTGCGGGATTTTCTCTTGCATCAATGCGCCAACATTTCTTGGGCGATTTCTTGACCAGATAGCTTATCTGGATAGTAGGTTGGCCAGTTGTCCATCTCCTCAAAGAGGGCTTCTTGGCTAGTACCTCCAAAGAAGATATGGAAATGTTCTGCCTTGACTAGGGCGATATTGTGGTCGCTAAACTGAACATACTTGAACTGTCCAGCGTCCGCATCTGTCGCTTCAAAGAGGAAGCGCACGCCACGATTGCCTTTCTTATAAGTCAAGATTTTCTTGCCGACATACTTGTAGGTGAATTTCTTGCTTTGGCCACCTTGAACAAATTCAATAGTGTTGTCCGTGATGTTGATCTTAGTCACATCTGTCTGATAGCCTTTTCTATAGTAGGCCTTGTACTCATCTTTGGTCATCTTGCCAGTCAACTTAGCCTTGTAGTCAAAGACTTGATCAAACGTACCATCTTCAAGGAAAGGATAGACAGACTGCCAGTTGCCAGCATAGTCACTCAAGGTACGGTCTTTGACATCTGCATCCTCAAAGTAACCATTGTGAACTGTCTTGGTATTTTCTTCCTTCTCTGGTTCGATTTCTGGTCCTTCTTGGTCTGTTGTTTGTTTCAAAGCCTTGAGGTTTTTCTCCATCACGGAGATATAGTTCTCACCGGCCTTGGTTGCTTCTTCTGTCAGACTTTCTAGCGGATTGAGCACGTCTAGTTTGACGCCCGTTTCTTTTGAGAGTGTATTAGCTAGGGCTTGTGAGGCATTTTCTTCAAAGTAGATATAAGAAATCTTATTTTTCTTGATATACTCTGCCAATTCTGCTAAACGTGCTGCCGATGGTTCTGCATCTGGTGAGAGACCTGAGATGGATACTTGCTAAGGCCGTAGTCCAAAGCCAAGTATCGGAAAGCTGCGTGCTGGGTCACAAAGCTCTTTTGTTTCGCTTGAGACAAGCCATCTGTGTAGGCCTTGTCCAAGGCTTGCAATTTTTCGATATAGGCAGCCGCATTCTTCTCAAAAGTCTCTTTTTTATCAGGATAATCTGCTGACAAGCTATCACGGATATGTTCTACTAGTTTAATGGCACGAACTGGTGATAACCAAACATGGGGATCGTAGTCGTGATGGTGACCCTCACCGCCATGATCATGCCCTTCCTCTTCTTCCTCACCACCTGGCAAGAGGAGCATATCACCTGTCGCCTTGATAGTTTTCACTTTTTTCTTATCCAAGGATTCTAGCAATTTTGGAACCCAAGTTTCCATATTTTCATTTTCATAGACAAAGGTATCTGCATCTTGGATTTTGGCAACTGCCTTGGCAGACGGTTCGTATTCGTGAGGTTCTGTACCAGCACCGATGAGGAGTTCTACATTAGCAGTATCTCCTGCGACTTGCTTGGTAAATTCGTAGACAGGGTAAAAGGTTGTCACGATATTGAGTTTCCCATCTGCCTGCTTTTGATTGGAACAAGCCACTAAAAACAGGGCACATAGACTAGCTAGCAATAAGCTAATTTTTTTCATTTCATTCTCCTATTTGATAAAACGTTTCAGTAGACTGACTAACAAAAAGACGGCTACAAAGATAATGGTGATACTAGCGCTAGCAGGGGTTTCCGCATAGTAGGAAATATAGAGCCCTGCCACCATTCCTAAAAAGCCAATAGCACTGGCAAGCAGCATAACGGATTTAAAGTTTCCCCAAACGAAGGGCAATACTAGCTGGCAAGACCATAATGGTCGACACCAAAAGAGCTCCTGCTGCTGGTATCATAAGGGCAATGGCCACCCCTGTCACCATGTTAAAGAGGATGGACATAGTACGAACTGGCAAGCCATCCACAAAGGCCGTGTCCTCATCAAAAGTCAGGATATACATTGGTCGCAAGAACAAGAAAGTCAAGAGCAAAACGACCGCCGCAATGGCAAAGAGGAATATCACCTGCTCCTGGCTAATAGTCACAATAGACCCAAAGAGATATTGGTCCAAACTCATGGAGCTCGAACTTTTCCCCTTACTCATTACGATAAGAGACACTGCAAGCCCTGTAGACATGAGGATGGCTGTCCCGATTTCCATAAAGTTCTTATAGACTGTACGGAGATACTCTAGAAAGACCGCAGCGATCAAGACGATAGCAATGGTTGAAATAGTTGGAGAAATTCCCAAAACCAGACCAAAGGCTACCCCTGATAGAGAAACGTGACTGAGTGTATCACTCATGAGACTCTGACGACGTAAGATAAGGAAGGTCCCAAGAACTGGAGAAAAGAGACTCATGGCAATGACCGCCAAGAAGGCACGCTGCATGAAGTCATAAGATAACAAACTAAGCATGTTCCACCTCCTGGTCGCTTTCGTGAACGTTAAAACAACGCCATGGCGAGTCTTGATTGCGAACTAGATGGATATTGCGATCCGCATAGTCCTTGACCTCCTCAGGATCATGGGTAATCATCAAAACAGCCTTGCCATGATGGTGGGCACTATGGTGCATGAGTTCGTAAAATTCATTTTTGCTTCCAGCATCCATCCCTGTCGTCGGCTCATCCAAGACAAAAATATCTGGGTCAGAAGCAAACATCCGAGCAATAACTGCTCGTTGCTTTTGTCCTCCCGAGAGGGAACCAATTCGTTTGTCACGGTGTTCCCACATACCAACTGAGTCTAGACTGGCCTTGATATGTTCCTCATCATGAGCATTCAAGCGACGAAACCAGCCCTTTCGAGGATAGCGACCCGACTTGACAAATTCATAAACTGTACTTGGAAAACCAGCATTAAAACTGGCTATCTGCTGGGGAAGATAAGCTATCCTAAGCTTTTTCCCATGAGTATTTGTCTTTGAGATGGTTACCTTGCCAAATCTTGGCTGCAAGATGCCTAGACTCGCCTTGATGAGCGTTGTCTTGGCAGCCCCATTTTCACCAGTCAGGGTGACAAACTCCCCACTATCAACACTGTAGTTGATATGCTCGAGGACAGGTTCCTTGTCATAATAGAAAGACAAATCCTCTACTGTAATATACCGCATTATTTGATTTCTCCTACTAAAGCAGTTAAAAACCGCTGGATCACTTCTTGTTCATTTGGAGTAAACTGACTTGCTACTTGTTCATAGGCTAAGAGCGTGTGTTCATGATGGTGGTGGTGCTCCTCTGCCACTGGGCGAGCCAGCTCTGTTAGTTGATAAAAGATCACACGCGCATCCTTGGGATCTCTGGATGTCTCTAACATACCCTCTTTGACTAAAGACTTGATAGCCTTGGTCACTGCCGCCTGACTGACATTGAGACGACGGGCTAGCTCCGAGTTGGTTAAGGATTCTTCTGACAAGAGCATGAGGATGTGTTCCTGAGTATTGGTCAAGGCAACGTCACTCGTGCAATGCCCGATCAGAATTTCATGCTGGTTCTCAGATCTCAAGATCACCTCGTTTAAAAAGTTATCGATTTCCTGTGCAAGCTGTCTCATGTGTTACTCCTTCCCTAGCTATCTTTTTCGTAAAAAAGCATAGATAGCCACCGATTCTTTACTGGTTAATTATATCACAAATCAAAAAAGAGTCAAGGGAGAACATGAGAGCACATTTCACACTTGAACTCTTTTGATTTGTTATTGGAAATCTTTGATATTTCCATCATAGGTCGCCCAGTCCTTGCTAAAGAAGCGGTCATTCATCTTATAGTCTGGAGCTGGTTTTGGATCCGTCAAGAAGGGATTCACAACCTTATCAAAAGCCAACCAGCCCAACCAACCTAAGTGGATGGTATCCTTGATAAAGTAAGGTTCTCCTCCGTTTTTTGAAAAGTCAGCAATGTTGGTAAAGCCTTGACTTTCTAACTGGTAACGAATTTTCTCCACTGCATGTTGATACATTTCTTCACTGAGCTCTGTATATTCCATCCATTTCTTGTTGACAGGCTGGATAACAAAGAGCACATTGACTTTTGATTTGGCAAATTGATTGAGAACCAGCTGCAAATCATTGTATTCAGACGACTTTAGGAAGTTATAATTTTTTTGATACCCTTCCCATTTTTTTAAGTCTTTTTTGACCTCATACGTGTAGAAATGATTCTCCATCCCCATATCGTTATTGGTCGTATTTGCCTCTGCATCCTTACGGGCAATTTCTTCTAAAGCGTCATAAGAAAACTGATCAGGAAGATCTTTTAAATAGTTTTCTACATGTTCTTTGTACTTGAGTTTCCCCCGAATGGAAAATTGACCAAAAAGAGAGGACTGCTTTTCATTGAATCGTGCAAAGACGTTGATGATAAGTCGATCAGCATCTGACAAGTCCTCTCCTTTTGAAAGCTTTGAAGGATGCCTTTCAATGCCACACTCGGGTTCTGCTTCAACAAACGCGTCGCAGCATGCTTAGCCGAGATGTCCCCAGATTGATTTTCCAAAAAAGCTGTCAACTGGTCGCTATTAAAGAATCTCTGAAACGCCGCTGGCTCGTAATCCGTCTCTGTAAACCACTGAGGAGAGATGACAAACACCGCCTGCTTTTCCTCGATTTCTGGCAGAATCTGCTGCAAACCGAAATATTGATTAAGCGAGGCCGCTCCTGCCTGACCCATAAAGTACGGGCGATAGGGACGATTGTATTTTTCTGCTAAAACAGCTGGATGGACACTATCAAATCGAATCCATTCACTTGACCCTAGAAAAGGGACAAAACGCATATTGGGATCCGTTAGCGCCCTCACTTTTTGACTTCTCTCTTTAAAACTTTCTCTACTGATGGAAGCTGCAGAGTACTTCTCCTCCGTCAGATTATGGCTTGTTGTACTTGGATAAAAAAAGATGAGTAGAAGAACCAAAAATCCAGCGATGAAGATAGGCCCGAAGATCAGCCACAAGCGTTTAAGCATTCTTTAACTCCGCAATACCTTCTACAATTTTATTAGCTGTATTCCAGTCATCACGACCGAACTCCGTCACTGGAACACGAATGTCGAAACGATTTTCAATCTCAACAATCAACTCAACCGTTCCCATGCTATCCAAGACACCGGCATCAAAAAGATCTTCATCCATCATGTCAGAAACATCTTCCATAAACAACTCATCAATAATTTCAATAACTTCTGATTTGATATCCATTTTTTATATCTTTCTATTTTTTAAACCATAAATCATTCAAAAATCCAGAAAAGATTAAGAATGAAACCATCACGACATGGAAGGTGACAACCATGCCAAGCAACTGAATCCAGCGATTCTCAGGTAAGGAACCCTTCCCAGCTTTTTTTCGTTCTTTATTGAGCGCTTTTTTCTTACGAACCCAAGCATCATTGATGACCAGCCCAATCCCATGAAAAAGTCCATAGGCGATATAGTACCAGGTCACACCATGCCAAAATCCCATAATCAGCATATTGAGAATATAGGCTACACTTGAAGTCACATTGCGATTTTTAAAGACCTTCTTTCTGGTCAACACCATAACCATCCGCATAAAGACAAAGTCACGGAACCAGAAAGACAGACTCATGTGCCAGCGATTCCAAAACTCTTTTAAATCCCTTGACAAAAAGGGCTTGTTAAAATTGATGGGACTATGAATCCCCATCAAGTTTGAAATTGCTAAGGCAAACATAGAGTAGCCCGCAAAATCAAAGAAGAGCTCCAGACCGAAGGTGTACATGACCGCCAGAGCATAATGGTTAAAGAAACCACCTGTCTGCAAGGCCAAATTTTTCAGCGGAGGCAATAATGTCTCTCCTAAAATATGGGCCAAGATAAACTTGTAGAGAAAGCCAAGCATGATATACTTGACAGCCTCTTCTAGCATGTCCATCAGCTCATCCCGCTCAGGAATGTTCTCATAATTTTCATTGAAGCGTTTAAAACGATCAATGGGACCACTTGAGAAAGTCGGCATAAAGAGAAGAAAACGCAAGAATTGCCAGATCGTTAAATCCTTGATGACACCGTCTCTCAACTCAACGATGACCCCTACTGCACGAAGGTTAAGTAAGAAATTCCCAAAAATCCAAGCAAAGACTGCGTTCCATTGATAGCTGGCTGAACCTTGACAAAGATAATGGGAAGTAGGGACAGAAAACTAACTAGGTAAAAGACCCACTTGCCATCCTTACTTTTTCGATAATGCTTGTAGAAGAGTACGAGCAATATTTCCCAGCAAAGGTAAATACCTAATGCAACCAATTGATTGGTCTTCCCACCCACCAACATGGTTACGATAAAGAAGAGACTAACCAGCACCTCATACCAGGAAAAACGTTTCTTGAAAAAGAGCCCGATAAATATCGGTAGGGTCGCAGCAATCACATACAAAAAATAATAAAGATTGCCATAAGGTTCCAAATGAGGTAGCTGTTTGTAAAGCTCCATCATCTATTGTTTACCTCATTAATCAAGCCCTTAATATCAATTTTACCATTGGGCGTTAGTGGCAAACTGTCTCGATAGAGAAACTTGGATGGCATCATATAAGACATCATGATATCTGCTAAGTCTTCCTTAATAGCCTTGGTAATATCGATATCACGTTCAAACTGCTGACGGACACCGTCCTTTAGGATGACATAGGCCAGTAGATTTTGCACCTTGTGATCCTTGTTATAGCGTGGAACAGCAACAGCCGACTCGATATAGCGAGATTTGTTGAGATTTTGAGAGACATCTTCAAGCTCAATGCGATAACCATTGAACTTAATCTGGAAGTCCATGCGTCCACCGTAGAGAAGCAAGCCCTCATCTGTCATAGTTCCTACATCCCCTGTATGGTAGGCCGGAAGACCTTCGAACTCAAAGAAAGCTTCTGCCGTTTTTTCAGGATTATTCATATAGCCTTTTGAAACAGCTGGCCCAGAAACAATGATTTCTCCCTGTTCACCATTTGGCAGCTTATTGCCTTCCTCATCAATGATAAAGGTTGGAGAATCAGCCTTGGTATAGCCGATTGGCAGGCGTTTGAGAGTCGTCAACATCTCGTCTGTTACGGCAACAGCTGATAGGGCTACTGTCGCTTCCGTTGGACCGTAGGCATTGATGATGCGGGCATTTGGGAATCGCTCACGCAGTTTTTGAGCTGTTTTGACAGTCAATTCTTCACCATCAAAGTAGAAATGCGTGATTCCAGGCATTTTCTCACTATTAAAATCTTCTGACAACATGGCCATATCCGCAAAGGAAGGCGTTGAGGTCCAGATAGCGATCGGGAGTGAAAAGATTGTCGCAAAGAGTTTTTTGAAATCCTGAGTAATCGCTGAAGGAAGAGCGAAAAGCGTACCACCCAGTGCCAAGGTTGGCGCCCAGTACATGACAGATAGGTCAAAAGAGTAGGGTGGTTGGGCCAGCATTTGCGGACGACTTGGCGTCGCAAATTCCTTGTCTGTAATCATCCAGTTGGTAAAGCTGAGGAGATTATCATGGGAAATCTGCACTCCCTTTGGCTTACCAGTCGTACCAGAAGTAAAGATGATGTAGTAGTTATCATCTCCCTTGACTGGATGCGTAATCTCATAGCTAGAAGCTTGAGCAAAGGCTTCTTGGACTTGCTCTAAATTCAGCATCGGTGTGCTAGTTTGCTCTAATGGAAAATCCGAGATGGCAATAATCAAACTTGGCTCTGCAACTTCTACGATAGCAGAAATTCGTTCCAAGGCCGAATGGCTGTCAATTGGAATGTAGGCATGACCTGACTTAGTTAGCGCTACAAAGGTAGCCAACATCTCATATTCCTGACCACCAAAAACGACGACTGGAGATTTCTCAGGTAAGCCTAGTTGGTCGATAGCTACAGCCAAACTATCCGAATCAGCCTTCAGATCACCATAAGTATGTTCTTGACCTAAAACATTGTAGACAGGATATGTTGGTTGTGTTTGAGCAAAGTGCTCAATCGTTTCAATCATATCTTTTATCGGTTTATTAGACACTGTTCCTCTTCTCCTTTAAACTAGAACTCATTATAAATAAAGGTGCCTTGGCTCTGACCAAGGTAACTAAAAAAATAAAGCAAACCAAGTAAGATTACAAAATATAGGACGGTCTGTCCCAAAAACATATACAATTTTCTGTGTTTTCCCATAGTTAGTGTGTTCAATTTTCTATGATTTTTCAAAAAAGCTATGCAACTATGCATTTACTATCTTATCTTCCTAACATTTTACCATTTTATCAACCTTTTTTTCAACTGTTTACCATAATTCAAAAGTTTGTTTTTAGCTTATTTTTAAGATAAGTTAAAATATTAATAAAAATTGTTACCAACAATTCTATTTCTTCAAAATCCTAACACCTATTATCACACATTAAACGATTAAAAAATGACAGCAAACACACGGCTCCCCCTTTGAGCATTTTTATGCTAAAATAGTAGCTATGGATAAAATTATTAAAACTATATCAGAAAGCGGAGCCTTTCGTGCTTTTGTCCTTGATAGCACTGAAACTGTCCGCACTGCTCAAGAAAAACATCAAACTCAAGCCAGTTCAACTGTTGCACTTGGTCGTACCCTTATCGCTAGCCAGATTCTCGTAGCCAATGAAAAAGGAAATACCAAGCTAACGGTTAAAGTTCTTGGAACAAGCTCTCTCGGTGCCATCATCACGGTCGCAGATACCAAGGGCAACGTCAAAGGTTACGTTCAAAATCCAGGCGTTGACATCAAAAAGACCGCAACAGGTGAAGTCCTTGTTGGACCTTTTGTTGGAAACGGTCAATTCCTCGTTATCACAGACTACGGTACTGGAAATCCTTACAACTCCATGACTCCTCTCATCTCTGGAGAAATCGGTGAAGACTTGGCCTATTACCTGACAGAAAGTCAACAGACCCCTTCTGCAGTCGGCCTCAATGTTCTTTTGGATAAAGACGACAAGGTCAAAGTTGCCGGCGGTTTCCTTCTCCAAGTATTGCCAGGGGCCAAGGAAGAAGAGATTGCTCGCTTTGAGAAACGCATCCAAGAAATGCCAGCTATCTCAACCCTTCTAGAAAGCGATGACCATATCGAAGCCCTCCTCAAGGCTATCTATGGTGACGAATCTTACAAACGTCTATCTGAAGAAGAAATTCGTTTCCAATGTGACTGCAGCAAAGACCGTTTATGAACGCTCTTGCCAGCCTTCCAAACTCAGACCTTGAGGAAATGAAAGAGGAAGACCACGGGGCAGAAATCACTTGTCAATTCTGCCAAACAACTTATAACTTTGACGAAAACGACCTGGAGGAACTCATTCGTGACAAATCTTAATACACCTTTTATGATTGGAAATGTTGAGATTCCCAATCGTACTGTTTTAGCACCCATGGCTGGTGTCACCAACTCAGCCTTTCGTACCATCGCAAAAGAGCTCGGAGCTGGACTCGTTGTGATGGAAATGGTCTCTGACAAGGGCATCCAGTACAACAACGAAAAAACACTGCACATGCTTCATATCGATGAAGGCGAAAATCCCGTTTCTATCCAACTCTTTGGTAGTGATGAAGACAGCCTCGCACGCGCAGCAGAATTCATCCAAAAAAACACCAAGACCGATATCGTCGATATCAACATGGGCTGCCCAGTTAACAAAATCGTGAAAAACGAAGCTGGCGCTATGTGGCTCAAGGACCCAGACAAGATCTACTCTATTATCAACAAGGTCCAATCTGTCCTTGACATCCCCCTCACCGTCAAAATGCGTACTGGATGGTCTGATCCATCCTAGCCGTGGAGAATGCCCTCGCAGCTGAAGCTGCTGGTGTCTCTGCTCTCGCCATGCATGGCCGTACCCGCGAACAAATGTACACAGGCCACGCAGACCTCGAGACCTTGCACGATGTAGCCCAAGCACTGACTAAGATCCCATTTATCGCCAACGGTGACATCCGTACAGTTCAAGATGCTAAACAACGCATCGAAGAAGTTGGTGCTGACGCAGTTATGATTGGCCGAGCAGCCATGGGAAATCCCTACCTCTTCAATCAAATCAACCACTACTTTGAAACAGGAGAAATCCTTCCTGATTTGACCTTTGAAGATAAGATGAAAATCGCCTACGAACACTTAAAACGCTTAATTAGCCTCAAAGGAGAAAAAATTGCAGTCCGTGAATTCCGTGGTCTCGCTCCTCACTACCTTCGTGGTACATCTGGTGCAGCCAAGCTTCGTGGAGCTATTTCACAAGCTAGCACCCTAGCAGAGATTGAAGCCCTCTTGCAATTATACAAAGCATAATAGAAAAAACCGTAACTCGCTTGGAGTTTACGGTTTTTTAGATACTAGGAAAACCTAGGTACTATTATTGAATCAAGGCAACGCTCGAAACT
>BNJU01001813.1_pt1 | contig 114044 bp, 105 predicted proteins | sample 8539281 | NCBI WGS metagenome assembly BNJU01 (sample SAMD00202456, study PRJDB9452) | human saliva metagenome | isolation source: human saliva | place: Japan
GCTGTGGCGCAGTTTGGTAGCGCACCTGCTTTGGGAGCAGGGGGCCGCGGGTTCAAATCCCGCCAGCCCGACTTCTCGTCTCGTGGGCGGACGGCCTGTGCGCAGACCGCATTCTGGTGCGCGTCGAGGCGGATGCATGGCCCGTGAATATGCCGATGCGGCCCGCGGTCGCGACGACCGTGCCCGGTGTCACCTCCTGTGTCCAGACTCATGCGTCAGGTGCGGACGCAGCGTCGATCCCACTGTCCGTTTGCCCTAAGATGGCACGGATTGACGCCACAGACGCGCGTCCGCCGAGCGCCTCCGAGCGCGTCGGTGTTACCGCAGAACTCAGACCTTGGGAGCAACCCCCGTGAAGACCACTGTCGAGAATCTTGACCCCAGTCGCATCAAGCTGACCGTTGAGGTCCCCTATGAGGAGCTCAAGCCCAGCCTGGATGCCGCCTACAAGGAGATCGGCTCCCAGATCCAGGTCCCTGGCTTCCGTCGCGGTCACGTCCCCAACCGGGTCATCGACCAGCGCGTCGGCCGCGGGACCGTCATCCAGGAGGCCGTCAACAACAAGCTCTCCGACTTCTACCGGGACGCCATCACCGAGGCTGAGCGGGTCCCCATGCTTCAGCCCGAGGTCGACGTCGTTGAGCTGCCCAACGCCACCGGCGAGAACGGTGGCCAGCTGGCCTTCACCGCCGAGGTTACTGTTCGCCCCGTCATCGAGCTGCCGGACCTGAGCAAGGCCAAGCTGACCGTGGACGCCGTCGAGGTCACTGATGAGGACGTCGACACCGAGCTGGACAACCTGCGTGCTCGCTTCGGCTCCCTGAAGTCCGTGGGCCGCAAGGCCAAGACCGGCGACTTCGTCACCATCGACCTCAAGGCCGTCATCGACGGCGAGGAGGTCGACTCCATCTCGGGCGTCTCCTACGAGATCGGCAAGGGCAACATGCTCAAGGGCCTGGACACCGCCCTGCGTGGTCTGAAGACCGACGAGTCCGCCACCTTCACCACCGAGCTGGCCGGCGGGGAGCACGCCGGTGAGCAGGCCGAGGTCACGGTGACCGCCACTGCCGTCAAGCAGCGTGAGCTGCCCAAGGTCGATGACGAGTTCGCCCAGCTCGCCTCCGAGTTCGACACCGTCGAGGAGCTGCGCGAGGACCTCGTCAAGCAGGTCACTGAGCGCAAGACCGGCGAGCAGGCGGTCGCCGCCCGTGACGCCCTCCTCGAGCACCTGCGCAGCGAGGTCGCCTTCGATGTCCCCGAGGCCGTTGTCGAGGCCGAGGTCGCCCAGCACCTGCGGGCCGAGGGCAAGGACGGCGACGAGGAGCACGCCAAGGAGATCCGCGAGGACATCGTCAACGGTGTGCGCGACCAGATCATCCTCGATGTCCTGGCTGAGGACCTCAAGGTCGGTGTGGCGCAGGACGAGCTGCTGGAGTTCCTCTTCCAGACCGCTCAGCAGTACGGCATGGAGCCCGCCCAGTTCCTCCAGGGGGCTCAGCAGGCCGGGCAGATTCCCGCCTTCGTCTCCGAGGTCGCCCGCAACAAGTCCCTGGCCATGGCGCTGCGCCAGGCGGCGGTGGTTGACTCCAAGGGCGAGACCGTGGACCTGTCCGCCTTCATCGGCTCCGACGAGGACGACGCCGCCGCGGCAGCTCAGGCCGCAGCCGTTGCCGCTGAGGGCGAGGACGCCGAGTCCGCTGAGGACGAGGACGCCGAGTGAGTCCACGGCGCTCAAGGCGCGTATGAGCTGAGGCGCGTTCCCCGCTCATGCGGGACGCCTCCCAAGCTGAACAGACGGGCCCACCTTCTTCTGGAAGGTGGGCCCGCTGCTGCGAGTGTTGTCGGGATGATCTCCCGCGTTGACCGAGATGCGTCCCGGATGAGGATCAGTTCGCTGTGACAAGGTCCTTGCGCTTGGGGCGAATGACTCCGAAGTTGCGCTCAGGAATGGCCATCTTGAAATAGTAGGCGACGCCGATGGGAACCACGATGAGACTGACGAAGAGGCAGTAGAAGGGCTGGAAGATCAGCCACTTGTTGCCGTGGTCCCAGTGAAGCCACACGATGGCGGCGTAGTAGATGAACAGTGCCAGCAGGAGTGTCCATCCGGGATTCACGACTGCTATCCACCTGAGCACAAACATGCTGATGACCACGATACCGCTGTACAGCCACAGGAAGGGGTGCTGGAAGACGAATCTGAAGTTGATGATGAAGAGCCTGAAGGAACCGCCGCTCCAGGCGATCCGCTGGCGCCACCAGGAGTACAGGGTGTCGGGCGCGTTGGTGTTGACGTGGGCAAGAATGTGGACGGCCTTGTATCCCAGTGCGTCTCCGATAATCCCGGACTCGATGTCATTGCCCTGGAAGAACAGTGAGTGGCGGGCCATGATCTGGCGCATGACGTCGGTCTTGCCGATGTGAAGGGCACCGCTGAGCAGCCACGGCATGATTCTGCGTGCGCGCATCGAGACCACGTACTCGTGGCGCTGCATCTGGACGATGAAGGGCCCCTTCTTCTGAGGCACGATGGTGACCGAGGCGAAGTCGGCCTTATTGGCCACCAGGGCGCCGATGATGTGGGTCAGCGGCTCCTGCGCCGTAGTATCGGCGTCAAGGCAGACGATGTAGGAGTTGAGGGGGGCGGCCAGCAGTGCGTCGCGGACAACCGTGTCCCGGGTGATTCCCGAGGTGCTCCGCTTGCGCCCTACCTTCCGTGGGACGTAGTTGCTGCGGAAGATTCTGAACCCGTAGCGAATGGCGATGTCCTCCAGGTCGCGGTAGAACTCCTCGGACTCACCAGATGTGGTGCACAGGACTACTCGATCTCCATAAGGGCGCAGATAATCCGCGTTCTGCAAGTACTTGACGTTGCCGTAGATCGGTACCAGAACGCTGAAGTCGTCCGAGGTGATGTTCGGATTCAGCTCCACGGCTTTGTACCACTTTGAGGTAATGCCGGCCCAGATGTCAATTCCGATCCAGAACAGGATTCCCACCAGCAGGGTAATGACGATCATGCAGTGGTCCTCTCTGATGCATGGAATTGTGCGAACGTGCTGAACACGAGTAGCCCCTTACTGGGTGGTGCGGCAAGCGGAAAAGACGTGTTGTTCGAGCAGGGACGGGATTATTGAATCGTGAAAGAATGTGGCTGACTGACGTTGGAGTGAAGCCTGAGTCGAAGGGCTTTGGTGTCGTCAGGCAGGCGGACACTCCAATGCTATCGGTCGGATAAATTCGATGGTGCCACGCCGCCCTCACCGATGCCACGGTGTGGGAAGCGGGTCACGTCAAGATCTCGGGCGCCTACAACCTATCCGATGGAAGGTGTAGGTTTCCTACAAGGAAGAGTGAGTTGGCTTACCGTCGTCTCGCGCCTGTGGGAGCGAGTGATCCGCGACACCGGGCGCGATACGTCGGGTGGTGCCTGGTCGTCCGGCGTCTGTACTGCGGCCGGATGAGGTGCTCGACTTAGTGGAACTCACAAGGAAACGGGATGGGGGCGAAGACTCGGCGCTTCGCCCCCATCCCGCGCGGTGGTGGCCGTCAGTCGGACGGCTCCCGATCGGTAGGCGGTTGCCCGCTCCCGGGCTACTTCTCGTTCGCTGCTGCGGCCTTGTCGACGTCGACCATCACCAGCTGCATGCGGCACGGCGTCACGGCCGTCAGCGCGTGACGGTCACCGGGTGCCAGGTAGATGACGTCCCCGGCGCCCATCCGCTCGGTGCGCTCGCCGATGGAGAAGTCCATCTCGCCCTCCAGGAGCGTGACGATCACCGCCCTGGGGGAGGAGTGCTCGGTGAGGACCTGACCGGCGTCGAAGGTGAAGACGACGGTGCGCAGGATGTCGTTGTTGACGACGACCCGTGAGGTGGTCGCCTCCTCGGAGATGGGCAGGGCGGCGTTGAGGCCGAGTCGGAACAGGGACTCGGTGGAGGGGGTGCTGGATGAGGGGGACATGTGCGCTCCTACGGTGTTGGGTGACGGCGGGGCGAAGGTTGCGGAGTGATGAGCTACGGGCCGACTGTGCCGAGAGGCGGCGCGTCGGGCGCCGAATGATGCCGTCAGTGCAGACAGTACTGGCGGTCAGGCCCGAGGAGACGATCCGCCGGCTCGCGGACCGTCGGGGAAGGTGTCGTGATTGCGAGGGGGCTTGGCGTGAGGCGCCCCGGGGCGTTGCACCTGCGCCGTGGGCGAAAAGGGTGCGACGGCGGGCATGGTGGCCGGGGGCGTCGCGTTAGCGTTGGCGACACCGACCATGAGAGGACTGACGTGAGCGAGCTCTACACACCCGCTGCGGTCGCCCCTCCTCAGGCAGCCGACGCCGCAGGCGCGGGTCTGGGGTTGACCGACTCCATCTACAACCGCCTCCTCAAGGAGCGCATCATCTGGCTCGGCTCTGAGGTGCGTGACGACAACGCCAACGCCATCTGCGCTCAGATGCTGCTGCTGGCCGCCGAGGATCCCGAGCGGGACATCTACCTCTACATCAACAGCCCCGGCGGCTCGGTGACTGCCGGTATGGCCATCTATGACACCATGCAGTACGTCCAGCCCGACGTCGCCACCGTGGCCACGGGGCTGGCTGCGTCCATGGGGCAGCACCTGTTGTCGGCCGGCGCCAAGGGCAAGCGCTACCTCACTCCTCACGCCCGCGTGCTCATGCACCAGCCCTCCGGAGGTGCAGGGGGTTCAGCCACCGACATCCGCATCAATGCCGACCTCATCATCAAGATGAAGCAAGAGCTCGCGGAGATCACCGCGGCCAACACCGGGCACACGGTGGAGGAGATCATCGCCGACTCCGATCGCGACCACTGGTTCTCGGCCCAGGAGGCCCTGGAGTACGGCTTCGTCGACCACATCGTGCGCTCCAGCCGGGAGATCGGCAAGCAGAACGGAGACAACTGACATGTCCTCGACCCGTCCCTACTTCGAGGCCATCGCCCGTCAGGCAGGTGCCATGCCGCAGGCCCGCTACGTGCTGCCCCAGTTCGAGGAGCGCACCGCCTACGGCTTCAAGCGTCAGGACCCCTACGCCAAGCTCTTCGAGGACCGCATTGTCTTCATGGGCGTCCAGGTCGACGATGCCTCCGCCGATGACATCATGGCTCAGCTCCTGGTCCTGGAGTCCCAGGACCCCGATGGTCTCATCACCATGTACATCAACAGTCCCGGCGGCTCCTTCACGGCGCTGACGGCCATCTACGACACCATGCAGTACATCAAGCCGCAGGTGCAGACCGTCTGCCTGGGGCAGGCGGCCTCCGCCGCTGCCGTGCTCCTGGCCGCCGGAAGTGAGGGCAAGCGGCTGGCCCTGCCCAACGCGCGCGTTCTCATCCACCAGCCCGCTATGGAGGGAGTGCAGGGGCAGGCCAGCGACATCGAGATCGTCGCCAACGAGATCGACCGCATGCGCTCCTGGCTGGAGGACACCCTGGCCGCGCACACCGGCCGGGACCGCGAGAAGATCCACGCCGACCTCGAGCGAGACAAGATTCTCACGGCTGCAGATGCCAAGGAGTACGGGATCGTGGACCAGGTGCTCACTTCTCGTAAGGCCCCCGCCTCTCCGCACTCCTCCTGAGGGGCTGCCGGGACGCAGGCCGGCCGTCGAGGCTGTGCTGACGCTGAGTGCAGTGCTCCCTCACACAGCTGGGGGAGCGCTGCACGTGCAGCCGGTGGAAATAAAACTCGCAAACGCTGGCAGCGTGATGCTCAACGTGGCATATTGCGGACTGGACACGCCGCCACGTCCTCGGCGAACCTGCCACATGAGCCCGTAGGCTGACGCAGGACCGCCCGGGCGCGGGGGCCGATGACTAACCTGGAGGAAAACTGTGGCACGTAACGCCGAGAGTGTGGATCTGCTCAAGTGCTCCTTCTGCGGCAAGAGCCAGAAGCAGGTCAAGAAGCTCATCGCCGGGCCCGGTGTTTACATCTGCGACGAGTGCATCGAGCTGTGCAACGAGATCGTTGACGAGGAGCTGAGCGATTCAGGCGCCGGTGTGCCTCTCGAGCTTCCTAAGCCCCAAGAGATCTTCGACTTCCTCAATCAGTACGTCATCGGTCAGGAGGCCGCCAAGCGCGCCATGAGCGTGGCGGTCTACAACCACTACAAGCGTGTCCAGGTCAAGGAGCGCTCCGTGGCCGAGGGGGATGGCCTGGAGCTGGGCAAGTCCAACATCCTCCTGCTGGGGCCCACCGGAACCGGTAAGACTCACCTGGCCCGAACCCTCGCCCGCCTCCTGGACGTCCCCTTCGCCATTGTTGATGCCACGGCTCTGACCGAGGCGGGGTATGTCGGCGAGGATGTGGAGAACATCCTCCTCAAGCTCATCCAGGCCGCTGACGGTGACGTCAAGCGTGCTGAGAAGGGCATCATCTACATCGATGAGATCGACAAGATCGGTCGCAAGGCGGAGAACCCCTCGATCACCCGCGACGTCTCAGGTGAGGGCGTCCAGCAGGCACTGCTCAAGATTATCGAGGGGACAACGGCCTCCGTGCCGCCCGGCGGCGGGCGCAAGCACCCGCACCAGGAGTTCCTGGAGATCGATACCACCAATATTCTCTTCATTGCCGCAGGCGCCTTCGCCGGTATCGAGGAGATCGTGCGCCAGCGTCAGCGCAAGGAGTCCGGAGCCCAGATGGTGGGCTTCGGGGCGCAGCTGACCGGCAGCACGGGATCGCAGGACGTCTTCACCTCACCGGTGCGCCCCGAGGACCTTCACAAGTTCGGCCTCATCCCCGAGTTCATCGGCCGTCTTCCCGTCATCGCCACGGTTCAGGATCTGGGGGTGCGTGAGCTCGTGCGCGTCATGACCGAGCCCAAGAACGCTCTGGTCTCCCAGTACCAGTACCTCTTCAGCCTTGACGGCGTCGAGCTCGAGCTGACCGATGCGGCCATCGAGGCGGTGGCCTCCCTCGCCCTGGAGCGCAAGACCGGCGCCCGGGGACTGACCTCCATCGTCGAGGAGGTCCTGGGACAGGCCATGTTCGAGGTTCCCTCCCTGCCCTGAGGTCGGGCGCGTCGTCGTCGACGCCGATGCCGTCAGGGGTACCGGCAAGCCCAGCTACCAGTCCGGTTCGGGAACGCTGCGCTCGACGAGCAAGATGGGGGAGCGGAGCCGGACCGCATGAGCGAGGGGCAGGCCGGCATTCCCCCGCAGCTGGCCGTCTACCGGGACACCATCGACAACCTCGACGCCGCCCTCGTCCATCTCCTTGCCGAACGATTCCGCTGCACTCAGCAGGTGGGCCTGCTCAAGGCCCAGCTGGACCTGCCGCCGGCCGACCCCGGGCGCGAGCGGCAGCAGGTGGCGCGTCTGCGGGCACTGGCCGAGGAGTCCGGTCTGGATCCGATCTTCGCCGAGAAGTTCTTCACCTTCATCGTCGCCGAGGTCATCCAGCACCACGAGGAGATCCGCGACGGCCACGAGGCCGAGCGCGCCAAGCCCTCAGAGCCGTAGGAGCCACTGGACGCCTCCTGCCAGGCGAGCCGTCGATGACTTGCTGCGATACAGGGCCATCGAGGTCGGGGCGAGTGAGAGCGCGGTCGTGGAGCAGCAGGCTGAGCCCAACGTGCTCTCGTGGGGGCCGTCAGTCCTGCGACGGTGAGACGGTGGTGCTGGGGATGAGCGGGGTACGCGTGTAGAGAGCCTCGATCTCGGCCGAGAAGCGCTTCTCCGCCTCGGCGCGGCGTACCTTGAGTGAGGGGGTCAGCAAGCCGTTGGCCACGGTGAAGTCCGTGGGCAGCACCTCGAAGGTGCGGATCGACTCCGCCCGTGAGACCGCCTCGTTGGTCCGGGCCACCGCCTTCTCCAGGGCGGCGCGCACCCGCGGGTCCCGGGCGGCGTCGACGACCGTCATCTCCTCCAGCCCGTGGGAGGACAGCCACAGCGGCAGCATCTCCGCATCCAGGGTGAGCAGCGCACCGATGCAGGGGACGGTTCTCCCCGACGACGAGTACCTGGCTGACCAGCGGGTGACCCCGCAGGCGGTCCTCCAGAGGGGCCGGGGCGACGTTCTTCCCACCGGCGGTGACGATGAGCTCCTTCTTGCGCCCGGTGATCCGCAGGAAGCCCTCAGCGCCTTCAAAGGAACCGATGTCCCCGGTGCGCAGCCAGCCCTCGGTGGTGAAGGCCTCAGCCGTGGCCTCGGGGTTGTTGTGGTAACCCGTGAAGGTGCCGATGCCCCGAACCAGGATCTCCCCGTCGTCGGCCAGGCGGAGCGAGCAGCCGGGCAGTGGGGTGCCGACGGTCCCGATCCGGGTGGCCTGGGGCAGGTTGACGCTGCACGGACCCATGGTCTCGGTCAGGCCGTAGCCCTCCAGGACGGTGACTCCCGGCGCCGCGGTAGAAGTGCCCCAGGCGCTCGCCCAGAGGCCCGCCCCCGGAGACCACGTGCGTGACCTGCCCGCCCAGCACGGAGCGCAGGGTGGAGAAGACGAGCTTGTCGAAGGCGGCGCGCTGCGCCTTGAGGCGGCGCGACGGGCCCTCAGGGGTGTCCAGGGCCCGGGAGTACGCGATCGCGGTCTTGGCCGCCAGGCGGAAGACCTTCTGCTTGGCGCCGGTCGCCTTGGCATCGGCGGCGTTATAGATCTTCTCGAAGACCCGGGGGACGGCCAGGACCGCGGTGGGGCGGAAGGAGCCCAGGTCGTTGAGGAGATTACGCACGTCGGGCACGTGCCCCAGCACGCCCGCGCGCGAGCAGACGACCGCGATCTCCACGAACCGGCCGAGCACGTGGGCCAGGGGCAGGAACAGCAGGAAACGGACCTCGGCCCCGCCCAGGACCTCGGGCACGTGCGGGCAGACGTTGACGCACAGGTGCACGAGGTTGCCGTGGCTGAGCTCGACGCCCTTGGGGCGGCCGGTCGTCCCGGAGGTGTAGACGATGGTGGCCAGGGACTGTGAGGTCAGGGCCGCGCTGCGCCGGTCGAGCTCGCCGGCATCCACGCCTCGACCGGCCTTGATGAGCCCCAGGACGTCCTCGCGCTCGATGCACAGCACCTGCAGGCTCGCCAGCTCGGGCACGGTGGAGGTCAGTGCGCCGACCATGGAGGCCATGGCCTCGTTCTCCACGACGATGAGCCTGACGCCGGCGTCGGTGAGGATCCACTGGGCCTGCTCGGCTGAGGAGGTCTCGTAGACGGGGACGACGACGAGGCCCGCCTCCCAGGCGGCGAAGTCCAGAAGCGTCCACTCGTACGACGTGTGCGACATGATGCCGATGGCGTCTCCGGGCTGAAGACCTCGGGCCACCAGGCCCGCGGCCACCTCACGCACCTGGGTGCGGAAGGCGCTGGCGCTCATCTCCCGCCAGCGCCGCCCCAAGGGGGACTTGCGGGCGATGAGCCCGCCGTCGGGACTGCGGCGCACGCGCTCGGCCAGAGCCCAGGGAGTCGTCATGCCGTCGTGAACCGGGACCAGGAGCTCGGTGGCGTGCTCCTCGGACGAGGCAGAGGGGCTGAGGTCGGCCGGTCGGGCGGGGGCGTCGGTCATGATGGCAAGTATGCCCGCCCGAGGCCGCCGGTGAGGTTTGCTCCCGTTTACTCCTGCGGCCCTTTGCGCGTGGAACTGTAGATCTCCGCGATGACGTCGGCGTGGGCCTCCATGACCGGGCCGCGCTTGACCTTCAGCGACGGGGTGAGCAGGCCGTTGGCCTCGGTGAAGTCGGTGGCCAGTACCCGGAAGGTACGGATCGACTCGGCCCGCGAGACCGCGCGGTTCGTGCGCGCCACGGCCCGGTCCAGGGCGGCGAGCACCTGCGGGTGGGAGGAGGCCTCGACCACGTCCATGGTCGGCAGCCCGTGGTTGCGCAGCCACTGGGGGAGCATCTCCTTGTCCAGCGTGATGAGCGCGGAGATGAAGGGCTCCCCGTCCCCGATGACGAGCACCTGGCTGATGAGCGGGTGGCCGCGCAGGCGGTCCTCGAGCTGGGTGGGGGCGACGTTCTTGCCTCCGGCGGTGACGATGAGCTCCTTCTTGCGTCCGGTGATGCGCAGGTAGCCGTCCTCGTCGAGGGCGCCGATGTCGCCGGTGCGGAACCAGCCGTCGGCGGTGAAGGCGTCGGCGGTGGCCGAGGGGTTGTTGTGGTAGGTGGAGAAGACTCCCATGCCGCGGACCTGGATCTCGTCATCCTCACCGATGCGGATCTCGTTGCCGCAGACAGTGGGCCGACGGTGCCGATCTTGTTGAGCCAGTCGGTGTTGACGCTGACCGGGCCAATGGTCTCGGTCAGGCCGTAACCCTCCAGGATGACCAGGCCCAGCCCGCGGTAGAAGTGTCCCAGACGCTGTCCCAGCGGCCCTCCGCCGGAGATGATGAAGCGGGCGTTGGGGCCCATGAGTCCCCGGATCTTGCGGAACACGAGCCGGTCGGCCACGGCGTGCGCCCGACGCAGGCCGCGGGAGGGGCCCTGAGGGGTGTCCAGGGCACGGGAGTGGGCGATGGCGACCTTGGCGGCCCAGCGGAACAGCTTGAGCTTGGCGCCGCTGCCGGCCTTGGCGTCGGCGGCGTTGTAGATCTTCTCCAGGACGCGTGGGACGGCCAGGATGTAGGAGGGGGCGAAGGACTGCAGGTCGGGCAGGAGGGTCTTGGCGTCGGGGGTGTGGCCCAGCACGCCCTCGCCGGCCAGGGACAGCAGTTGGAGGCAGCGGGCGTAGACGTGGGCCAGCGGCAGGAACAGCAGCAGGCGCACGTTGGTGCCCCACAGGACTCCGGGCAGGTAGCGCACCCCGTGGTAGGGGATGCCGACGGCGTTGCGGTGGGTGAGCTCGACGCCCTTGGGGCGGCCGGTGGTGCCGGAGGTGTAGATGATGGAGTAGACGTCGTCGACCGTGAGGGCGTTGGAGCGCTGGTCGACCTGGGAGGGGCTGACGCCCGAGCCCGCCTGGACGATGGTGGTGATCGCGTCGGCGTCCAGGGCGAGGATCCTCACCGTGTGCTCGATGCCGGCGACGGCGCCGCGTACGAGCTCGGCCAGCGTGCCGCTCTCGGTGATGATCACACGCACGTCGGCGTCGGTGACGATCCACTCGACCTGCTCGGCCGAGCTCGTCTCGTAGATGGGCACGGAGATGAGGCCCGCGCGGGCGATGGCCATGTCCAGGAGGAACCAGTCGTAGGAGGTGTGCGCCATGATGCCGACGGTGGTGCCCGCCTCGAGTCCCATGCCGATGAGACCCGCGGCCACGTGGGCCACCTCCTCGCCGAAGGCTCGGGCCGAGACCTCCTGCCAGTCCCCGGACAGGGGTGACTTACGGGCCACGAGCGGCCGGTCGCCGCTGCGGGCGATGCGGTCGGCGAGCAGCCACGGAACCGACCAGTGCGCCTCGGGCTGGAAGGGGATTTCAGTGCCGGAGACCCCGCCGGCCATGTGGCCGGGATAGCGTGGCGGCCTGGTGCTGGTGGCCTGGGGCGAGGAGGGTGAGAGCTCACGGCCTCATTGTGTCAGGCGGCGATGAGGGCGGCGCACCGTTGAGGTGAGAGAAGGAGAGCGGTGCTGTGGAGGTTTTCACATGCGGTACGCGGTGGTCTCGTGGGGATCACGGGGTGCGGGTGGTGGGAGGGCAGCCTGCGGTTCGGAGGTTCCTCTCAAGGATTCCGAGACGGCGAGTGAGAATCACTTGACCGGGTAGTTGCCGATGTGTAACGTGCCTCTCATGCCCTAGTCGACGCGCGTCGACAATGTGGGTCCTTCCGGAACGGAGCCGGTGGGCTTCGCAGCAGTTTCAAGGAGGAAACACACATGACACCCCTACCCCGTCGTCAGTTCATCCAGGGCTCGGCCCTGGCTGCGGTGCTGGCCTCCGTCGGGGCCTGTTCCACCTCCCGCGGAGACGACGACGGTCCCGTCACCTTCGAAGGCACTGGACCAATCACCTGGGTCCAGGGCAAGGACAACTCGGGTGGCAAGGTGCAGGCCAGGATCGATGAGTGGAACAAGGCTCATCCCGGTGAGGAGGTCGCTCATTGAGCTCTCCGCCGAGGCCGACCAGCAGCGCACCTCGTTCATCAATGCCGTCAGGATCAACTCCAACGCTTACGACGTCGTCTCCCTGGACAATGTCTGGGTCTCCGAGTTCGCCGCCAACCGGTGGGTGGTCGAGCTGCCCGAGGACGAGCTCAAGAACGACGACATCCTCGAACCCGTGTGGAAGACCGGGGTCTACAAGGACAAGGTCTTCGCGGTTCCCCATGCCACCGATGCGCCGGTGATGTTCTACCGCAAGGACTTCCTGGCTCAGGCCGGCGTCGAGGTCCCGACGACCTGGGACGAGGTCAAGGCTGCCATCGACAAGGTCCGGGCCCTTCCCGAGCACAAGAACATTGGTGGGTTCGGCGGTCAGTTCGCCAAGTATGAGGGCCTGACCTGCTGCGCCTCGGAGTTCATCCACACCGCCGGCGGTGGCTTCTACGACCCGGACAACCAGGTCATCCTTGACTCCACCGAGTCGGTCGCCGGCCTGCAGTGGCTCATCGACGGCTTCTCCCAGGGCTACATCCCCAAGGAGTCCCTGGAGTGGAAGGAGGAGGACGGTCGTAACGCCTTCGAGAAGGGCGACCTCCTCTTCTACCGTCAGTGGCCCTACCAGTACGCCAACAACAAGAAGTCCCTGGGGCCGGACAAGTTCGACGTCGCCGCCCTGCCGAGCATCGATGGCAAGCCATTCGTGCCGACCCTGGGTGGGCACAACTGCGCCATCACCAAGGGTTCCAAGAACAAGGCAACCGCCTTGAAGTTCCTCAAGTGGTGGATCGGCGAGGACTCCCAGCGCTATTCCCTCAAGGCCCAGGCGAACGCTCCGATCCTTGGATCCCTCTACGACGACCCCGAGCTCCTCAAGGAATTCCCCTACCTGCCGATTCTCAAGAAGAGCCTCGAGAACGCCAAGAGCCGTCCCCAGGCCGTCTACTACGGCGACGTCACCGCCAAGATTCAGGACAGCATCTACCCTGCGATCCAGCAGCCGGGGGGCAGGGCGGCCAAAGGACGTTATCGCCGGCCTGAGCAGCAGCCTGAAGAAGCTGGAGGGCTAAGAGTCCCGATACGGTGACCGCCTTGCGGCGGCCCCTCGTGAACCCGGTCATGTCAGTAAGGACAGTCAAAAGGACGGTCAAAGGACAGTCATGAGTACAACGACGCACTCCGAACAAGTCGTCAATCACCAGTCCAAGAGCTCCAAGGCCCAGGCCCGTCTGGCCTGGATACTCATCTCGCCCACGGTGCTGGTACTGACGATCGTCATCCTCATCCCCATCGCGCAGTCCCTCTACCAGTCGCTCTTCGGGCGGCCCCGGCTGGAGGACAACGGCTTCTTCTCCACCATCGAGCCCTTCGTGGGCCTGAAGAACTACACCGACATCTTCTCCAGCGCCGGTGAGCGGTTCTGGGTCGCCTTCTACAACACGACCCTCTTCGGCGTGGTCACCGTGGTCCTGGAGACCGTTCTGGGTGTGGCCATGGCGCTCATCATGCACAAGGCGATGAAGGGGCGCGGCATCGTGCGCGCCTCGATCCTCGTGCCCTGGGCGATCCCCACCGCCGTCTCCGCCATCCTGTGGGGCTGGATCTTCAACCAGAACGGCGTTGCCAACGCCATCCTGGGACGGCACGTCATGTGGGCCTCGGGGGGACCTGAGTGCCAAGGCGGCCATCATCATCGCCGACGTGTGGAAGACGGCACCCTACATCGGGCTGCTCACCCTGGCCGGGCTCCAGCTCATCCCCGATGAGGTCTACGAGGCCGCCAAGATCGACGGCGCCAGTGCCTGGAAGCGCTTCACCTCCATCACCCTGCCACTGGTCAAGCCCGCGCTCGTCGTGGCCGTGGTCTTCCGCGCCCTGGACGCCCTGCGTATGTTCGACCTGCCCTACATCCTCATCGGCCCCAGAAAGGGCAGCGTGGAGACCCTCTCCATGCTGGTCCAGGACGAGAGCTCCAACTCGCGCTACGGCAGTGCCGCGGCCTATGCCCTCATCCTGTTCCTGTATGTCTTCGTCTTCGCGGTCGCGTTCTTGAAGATCACCAACACCGACATCAGCGGTAACGACGAGGCTCGGCGCAAGCGCAATGAGCGCAAGCTGCCGGTCAGCGCCTTCTTCAAGCGCTCCGGCTCCTCCACCCCGGCCTCCCCGACGGCTACTGAAAGGAGCCAGCAGGCATGAGCACCTCCACCGCCGCACCGCTCAACAAGACCAAGAGGGACTGGGGAAAGGTCTTCTCCACCGTCGGTATCGTCCTCATCGTCATCTACTGCTTGGCGCCCTTCTACTGGATGCTGGTCTCCTCGCTGCGCAACGACAAGGAGATCTTCGAGAACAGCTGGTGGCCCCGGCACCCCTCGCTGGAGAACTACAAGGCGGTCTTCTCTGAGAAGAACGACTTCGCCAACGGCCTCATCAACTCCCTGGTCGTCTCGATCATCGTGACGATCGTGGCGCTGGCGGTGGCGACCTTCACCGCCTACGCCCTGGCGCGCCTCGACTTCCGGGGTAAGGGGGGTGCTGATGCTCCTCATCATCGCCACCTCGATGTTCCCGCTCGTGGCCATCATCGTGCCCCTGCTGAAGAACTTCGCCGCTTGGGGCTGGACGGACACCTACCAGGCGATGATCGTCCCGGACCTGTCCTTCTCACTGCCGCTGGCGGTGTGGAACCTGACGAGCTTCTTCCGGCAGATGCCCCAGGAGCTCGAGCAGTCCGCCATGGTCGACGGGTGCACCCCCGGCCAGGCCTTCCGCAAGGTCATCCTCCCGCTGGCCGCTCCAGGAATCTTCACCACCGCCATCATCATCTTCATCGGCGCCTGGAACGAGTTCCTCGTGGCCGTCACGATGATCGTCAACCCCTCCATGCAGCCCGCCACGGTGCTCCTGTCGAAGTTCACTGGGGAGTCCCAGTTCGATACGCCCTTCGGTTCCCAGATGGCGGCCGGAGTCATCATGACGCTACCGCTGGTCATCATGGTGCTGCTCTTCCAGCGGCGGATCGTGGCAGGACTGGCCGCAGGAGGACTCAAGCAGTAGGGCAGACGCAGCCCTGGGCCCGGCTCGCCGGAGAGCCCTCCTATCATCCGTTCGTCTCTGTGGGGCGGCACCACAGCGTTGCCGCCCCACAGAGATCGTTCGGGACGACGCAGGTTGCCTCTGCCTCCCGCTCCCCATTCCTCGTCTCATCCACCTGGCCGCAGCGCAGCGGCCCGACCTAGGACCCGTTCATGACCCCGACCAGTGCCCGCCCGCAGGGCCTCCTGCCACGCACCGACATCGACGCCTGGTGGCGTGATGCCGTCATCTACCAGATCTACCCCCGCTCCTTCGCCGACGCCAACGGCGACGGGATCGGCGATATCCAGGGGATCCGGGAGCACGTGGACCATCTGGTGGCCCTCGGCGTGGACGCCGTGTGGCTCTCGCCCTTCTACCCCTCGCCCCAGGTGGATGCCGGCTACGACGTCTCGGATTACTTCGATCTGGCCCCCGAGTACGGCTCCCTGCAGGACCTCGACGCCCTCATCGCCGACCTCCACGAGGCCGGCATCCGCGTCATCGTCGACCTGGTCCCCAACCACTCCTCCGACCAGCACGAGTGGTTCCGTGCCGCCTTGGAGGCGGGCCCGGGGTCTCCCGAGCGTGACCGCTACATCTTCCGCCACAGTGACGACGGCGCCCCGAACAACTGGGGCTCGCTCTTCGGTGGGCCGGCCTGGCAGCCGGTGGAGCCGCTCACCGGCCGCAGCGAGGACCGGGGCTGGTACTACCTCCACCTGTTCGCAGCCGAGCAACCCGACTTCAACTGGTCCAACGCGGACGTCCACGAGCACTTCCGCACCTTCCTGCGCTTCTGGGTGGAGCGCGGTGTCGAGGGCTTCCGCGTGGACGTCGCCCACGGCCTGGTCAAGGCCGAGGGCCTGCCCGACGACGACCTCGGCCCCGACCGTTGGAATATTGCCGCCTCCCCGGACGAGGACACGGCCCACGAGAAGCTGCCCGACGTCGGACCGGCCTTCAACCAGCCCGGGGTCCACGACATCTACCGCGAGTGGCGCCGTGTCCTGGACGAGGCTCGGTGAGGACATCCTCCTGGTCGCCGAGGCCTGGGTGCCCACGGAGGCCGATGCCGCCCAGTACGTGCGCGCCGACGAGATGAGCCAGGCCTTCAACTTCCCCTTCCTGGGCGCCGGATGGGACGCCGACGCGCTGCGCCGCGTCATCGACGTCTCCCTGAGCGAATACGGCGCCGTGGGGGCGCCCGCCACCTGGGTGCTGTCCAACCACGACGTCGTGCGCCACGCCTCCCGCCTGGCCTACCCCGCCGACATGGACACCGACCCCGGGATCGGCCCCAAGGACCCCCAGCCCGACGCCGAGCTCGGCCTGGCCCGAGCGCGCGCCGCCACCCTGTTCATGCTGGGACTGCCCGGCAGCGCCTACCTCTACCAGGGCGAGGAGCTCGGACTGCCCGAGCACACCACCATGGAGGACGAGGCCCGCCAGGATCCCCTGTGGGAGCGCACCAACCACCTCATCCCGGGGCGCGACGGCTGCCGGGTCCCCCTGCCCTGGACGCGGGACGGGGCCTCCTACGGCTACAACGCCACCGGCCGCACCTGGCTGCCCCAACCCGAGGGCTGGGGCGAGTACTCGCCCCAGGCCCAGGAGGGACGCGAGGACTCCACCCTCACCCTGTACCGGCGGGCTATCGCCCTGCGGCGCGAGCTCCGACTCGGGCGCGGGGCAGTGGAGTGGCTGGACAGCGAGCCCGGGGTCCTGCACCTGCGCAACGGCACCACCGGGATCGTCCTCAACACCACCGAGCAGCCGGTGGCGATTGAGGGGGCCGGCAAACCCCTCATCACCTCCTGGCACTGGAGCGAGACGGACGGGGTGGATGCAGTGGATACCGTGGATGCGGCGCGCGCCGTCGTCGTGCCGCCCAACGGCGCCTGCTGGTTGGATGCCTCCGCCGGAGGAACCGATGGCGGCGACTCGCGCTGACGTGGCCCGGGCGGCGGGGGTGTCGCCCTCGACCGTCACCTACGTCCTGAGCGGGCAGCGTTCGACGAGCTCGAGCACGCGGGAGCGGGTCATGCGGGCCGTGCGCGAGCTCGACTACCACCCCAACACCGCCGCCCGCTCACTGGCCTCGCCGGTGCTGCGCACCGTAGGAGTCCTCTTCCGGCGCCAGCGCTCCACCATCGACGCCAATGACCTGGACTATGTCGACGGTGTGCGTCGCGCACTGGCGCCCAGCGGAATCCAGGTCGTCATCCCGGTCATGACCTCCTCGGCGCCGCTGATCGAGCTGCGCTCGCTCGTGCGCTCCGGCGCCCTGGGCGGGGTGGTTCTCATGGACGTGGCTGACGGTGATGACCGCGAGGCGATGCTGCTGGAGGAGAAGGTCCCCACCGTCCTCATCGGCTCCTCGGATCGCGCCGGTGGGGCGCCCGGCATTGACGCGGACTTCGCTCAGATGGCCCGCGCCGGCGTGGAGCACCTGTCCGGGCTCGGGCACCGTCGTATCGTCGCGCTCATGCGGGAGACCGCATCCGATGACGCTCACGCCCGCCAGGACCAGGCCCGCGAGCTCCTGCGCGCCGCGCAGGAGCTGGGGGTGGAGGTCCTGGTGCGCCAGGTGCCGGAGGCGGCGCTGGCCGGCGCCGAGATCGTGGAAGCCGAGGGCCTCATCGAGGGGTGCAGCGCAGTCCTGTCCAACAACCCCGCCGCCGTGGTGGGACTGGCCTGCGCGGCGCAGGCCCACGGGCTGTCTGTTCCCGCGGACCTGTCCGTGCTCACCCTCGGGATCACCCAGGACAGCGGCCGCCAGGGTGAGGCCTTCAGCGAGCTCAGCGTGGACCGTGAGGCCATGGGGGCCGAGGCGGGCTCGCTCCTGCTGAGGTGCCTCCGAGGAGAACCGGACCCGGCCCAGCGCCGCAGGCTCATGCCCGCCCTCCTCACCGACCGTGGTACCACGGCGCGCCATCAGGAATAGCCGGAGCCGCTACGGATTGCGTCCCCCTACTCCGGGAGCCCCACATACTTGACGAAGCGGAAGGAGAGGTCCTTGTCCATGCCCGGGGCAGAGGAGGCGGGGTGGTGCTCATTGAAGAACTCCACGATGTGGAAACCGCACTTGTTGACGTAGAAGTGGATGTTGCGCACCTCGAAGTAAGGGGTCACCAGCTCCCACTCCCGCACATCGGGGTACGCCTCCTCGATGGCGGTCCATGCGCGTGCGCCGATGCCGCGTCCGTGCGCGCTCGCAAGGACTCGCGGCCGGCGGCTTCCAGGGGCTTGAGGCTGATCGTCATCGAGACGAGTGTATGAGACCGTCGTCAGGGAGCGGTGAGCAGATCGACGATGACGGTGGCGCCGCCCGAGGGGGACGGCGCCACCGTTCGTCACAGGACCGGGTGCTCGCGGCTCACTTCTTCTTGGCCGGGGCCTGGCCGAGCTCGGCGGCGGTCACGGCCACCGGGGAAGCGCCTTCAGCCGAGTCGGCTGCCGGGGCGGCCTGCTCCACGGTGAAGGGGCCGGTCACCTTGGCGGCCTCCGTCAGGTCCGCACGAACCGCCTCGATGGCCTCGGCGTACTCGGGCCGGTCGGCGGCAACGGCCAGCGTCACCGAGAGGATCGGCGTCTTCTGACTCGTCTTGGCCTCCGACTTCACCTTGCGCAGTGCCGCCAGGGCGACTCCCGCCCGGGCCACCAGCTCGGCGTCGGCCCCGGTGGAGGCCTCCCGCAGACCATCGGACTGCGGCCAGGCGGCCCGGTGCACCGAGCCGGTGCGGTACCAGCTCCACACCTCCTCGGTGGCGAAGGGCAGGAAGGGGGCCAACAGGCGCACGAAGGTGTCCACGGCGATCGCCAGCGTCGCCCGGGCCGAGCGGACGGCAGCGGCGTCGTGAGCGCCGTCGAAGTCATTGGCCCGGTCCTTGACCAGCTCGATGTAGTCATCGCAGAAGGTCCAGAAGAAGGACTCGGTGACCTCCAGGGCCCGGGCGTGGCCGAACTCCTCGAAGGCCGCCGTGGCGGCGTCGACGACGTCGGCCAGAGCCGCCAGGACCGCACGGTCGATCGGCTCACTGACCACCGAGGCGTCCAGGCAGGGAGCGGGGGCCGCGGCCACGGTGGCCTCGTCGGCGTCCCACGGGATCCCCATGGACAGGGCGAACTTGGAGGCGTTGAGGACCTTGATGGCCAGGCGACGGCCGATCTTGATCTGGGTCTCCTCGAAGGCCGCGTCCAGGCCCAGGCGGGCCGAGCTGGCCCAGTAGCGCACGGCGTCGGAGCCGTACTGCTCCAGCAGGCCCATGGGGGTGACGACATTGCCCTTCGACTTGGACATCTTCTTGTGGTCGGAGTCCAGGATCCAGCCCGACAGGCCGGCATTCGTCCACGGCAGGGCCGCGAACTCCAGGTTCGCGCGCACCACCGTGGTGAACAGCCAGGTGCGGATGATGTCCTGCCCCTGAGGGCGCAGGTCCATCGGGTAGACCCGGCCGAAGAGGTCCTCGTCGCTCAGCCAGCCCGAGGCCAGCTGGGGTGAGAGGGAGGAGGTGGCCCAGGTGTCCATGATGTCGAGCTCACCGACGAAACCACCGGGCTCGCCGCGCTGGTCCTCGGTGTAGCCGGCCGGGACGTCGGAGGAGGGATCCACGGGCAGCTCGGACTCGGCCGGCGTCAGGATCGCGTCGTAGTCGACCTCGCCGTCGGCCCCGACCTGGTACCACAGCGGGAAGGGGACGCCGAAGAAACGCTGGCGCGAGACCAGCCAGTCGTTGTTGAGGCCGCGCACCCAGTTCTCGTAGCGCACGCGCATGAAGTCGGGGTGGAACTCCAGCTGGCGGCCGCGCTCGAGCAGCTCCTCGCGCAGGTCGGTGCCGGAGGCCGGGTTCGTCCACTCCTTGCCGCCGTTGCGGATGTACCACTGGCGGGAGGTGACGATCTCCAGGGGCTTGTCGCCCTTCTCGAAGAAGTTGGTCTGACGCACCGTCTTGACGGGCTCGCCGCGCATCTCACCGGTCTGCGCCAGGCGGGCCACGAGGGCCTCACGGGCCGAGAAGGTGGTCTTGCCGGCCATGGCCTCATACATCTCGCGGCCGGCCTGGGAGGTGATCCACTCGGGGGTCTCGGTCTCGATGCGCCCGTCCTTGCGCAGGATCGCGCGCAGCGGCAGCTGCAGGTCGCGCCACCAGTCGATGTCCGTGGTGTCACCGAAGGTGCAGCACATGGCGATGCCGGCGCCCTTGTCCTTCTCCGCGGCCGGGTGCGGCAGGACCGGCACCTCGACGCCGAAGACGGGGGAGGACACGGTGGTGCCGAACAGGGGCTGGTAGCGCTCGTCGTCGGGGTGGGCCACCAGGGCCACGCAGGCGGGCAGCAGCTCGGGACGGGTGGTCTCGATGCACACGTCGACGCCGTTCTCCACCGGGGCGCCAGCGGCCTCTGCCTTGGCGGCGGCGGCCTCATCGACGATGTGGAAGGCCAGGCGGTGGTAGAAGCCGGGGTACTCGCGCGACTCCAGCTCGGCCTGAGCCACCGCCGTCTGGAAGGTGACGTCCCACAGACCCGGCGCCGCCGCCTGGTAGGCCTCCCCGCGCTCAAGGTTGTGCAGGAAGGCGGTCTGGGCGACCTTGCGGGCCCGCTCGCCAATGGTCTGGTAGGTGTGCGACCAGTCCACACTCAGGCCGAGCCTGCGCCACAGGGCCTCGAACTGCTTCTCGTCCTCCACCGTGAGGCGCTCGCACAGCTCGACGAAGTTGCGACGCGAGACCGGCACCTGGTCACGGGCCTTGATCGACTTACCCTCCCCGCCGGTGTGCGGAGGAGTGAAGTCCGGGTCGTAAGGCAGGGAGGGGTCGCAGCGCACCCCGAAGTAGTTCTGGACGCGGCGCTCAGTGGGCAGGCCGTTGTCGTCCCAGCCCATGGGGTAGAACACCGCCTTGCCGCGCATGCGCTGGAAGCGGGCCACGGTGTCGGTGTGGGTGTAGGAGAAGACGTGCCCCACGTGCAGGGAGCCGGAGACCGTCGGTGGCGGAGTGTCGATGGAGAAGACCTCGGCGCGCTCGGCGCTGCGGTCGAAGGCGTAGGTCCCCTCGGACTCCCAGCGCTCGCCCCAGGTGGTCTCCAGGCCGTCGGTCGACACCTTGGCCGGCACTCGCGGGCTGTGGGGCTCGGAGGGCAGCAGACGGCTGGATGACGACGGGGGAGCGGAGTGGCTCGTGGGGATCTCAGACATGGGTCGATTCTGTCACGGCGCTGCCCGGGGCCTCGACCGGCTGCGGTGTGAGGTCGGTGGGCGTCGGCGCCGCCCCACCTGCCACATGGATATGGATTCGGGTTACGAGACGGGTGCAAATTGGTACGCTTGTACCAACACGGATCGAGGGGGACCGCAGCGGCCCCGGGTGGCAGTCGAGGAGGACGCGCATGGATGAGGAACCGGTGGAGCACAAGGATCCGGTGGCGCAGACGCTGACGGGCGCCTCCCGGGACCAGTCTGTGCAGGCCGGCAGCCAGTCCGGAGGGGACGTCACCGAGCGCCTGCGGGAGCTCAGCGAGCACGCCGGCGTGCTCAGCCGTAAGAACACCCACCTGGCCAACGCCCTCAGGGCGGCGCGCCAGGAGCTGGCGGCCCTGCACGAGGACATCAAGGCCCTCCAGCTCCCGCCCCTGGCGCACGCCACCGTCCTGGCCGTGGACGCAGGCGCGCGCACCGCCGACGTCTCCATCGCCGGGCGGCGCCACCGGGTGGGCGTGGGGCCCGCCGTCGTGTCCTCCTCCCTCCACCCGGGTGACGACGTCGTCCTCAACGAGCACCTCGTCATCACCGCCACCTGCCCCTCGCCGCGCTTCGGGGAGGTCGTCACCGTCAAGGAGACCTACGACGACGGCACCGTCCTGGTCCTGGCCCGCCACGACGAGGAGCAGGTCCTCAGCCTCTCGGAGACCCTGAGCGACCACCGCCCCCGGGTCGGCGACGCCCTCGTGGCCGACCTGGCCGTGCGCATGGCACTGCGTCCCGTGGTGCGCTCCGAGGTCGAGGAGCTCGTCCTGGAGGAGGTGCCCGACGTCGGATACGGCGACATCGGGGGACTGGGCGAGCAGATCGAGCTCATCCGCGACGCCGTCGAGCTGCCCTTCCTCCACCCCGACCTCTACCGCGAGCACCGGCTCACCCCGCCGCGCGGAGTGCTGCTCTACGGGCCGCCCGGATGCGGCAAGACCCTCATCGCCAAGGCGGTCGCCGCCTCCCTGGGGGCCGGCGGGCGCGGCGAGGCCTACTTCCTCAACATCAAGGGCCCCCAGCTGCTGGACAAGTACGTGGGGGAGACCGAGCGGCGCATCCGCGTCATCTTCGCCCGCGCCCGGGAGAAGGCGGCCACCGGCGTGCCCGTCGTCGTCTTCTTCGACGAGATGGACTCCCTGTTCCGCACCCGCGGGTCCGGACGCTCCTCGGACGTGGAGACCACCGTCGTCCCGCAGATGCTCGCCGAGATCGACGGCGTCGACGAGCTCGACAACGTCGTGGTCATCGGTGCCACCAACCGCGAGGACATGATCGACCCGGCGATCCTGCGGCCGGGCCGCCTGGACGTCAAGATCCGCATCGGCCGGCCGGACCGGCGCGGCGCCGCCGAGATCCTGGCGACCTACCTGACCCCCGACCTCCCCATCAGCGAGGAGCTCCTGGCCGCGCACGGTGACGCGCAGGGCGCGGTGGACGCCCTCATCGAGCAGGTGATCGAGGCCCTCTACACCCGCCGCCGCGCCACCGAGATGGTCGAGCTCACCCGCGCCGACGGGGCAGATCGAGATCCTCCACGTCGCCGACCTCGTCAGCGGCGCCATGCTCGCCAACATCGTCGACCGCGCCAAGAAGGCGGCCGTCAAGGACCTGGTCACCAAGGGCAGGCGCGGCCTGACGTCCGAGCACCTGCGCCGCGCCGTCATCGAGGAGATCCTGGAGAACGAGGGCCTGCCCGCCACCGTCCACCCCGACGACTGGGCCCGCGTCAGCGGGAGGCGCGGCACGCCGGTGGTCTCCATGAGCGTGCTCCAGCGCTCGCGGGAGGAGTGAGTGCCGTGGCGCCGGCGAGCACCCATCGGATCCCCGGCCGTGAGGTCACGGTCATGGGCCTGGAGACCGAGTACGGCATCCTCGGGGCCGAGCCCGAGGACGTCGTGGCCGCCTGCCTGGAGGCCGAGGGTGAGGCCGGGCGCAGCCGAGGCGTGCGCTGGGACTACTCCGGCGAGTACCCCCTGCGTGATGCCCGTGGCTTCGAGATGGACCGCGCCGCGGCCGACCCCTCCATGCTCACCGACATCCCCGGAGCCGCCTCCGTCGAGGCCCCCGTCCCCGGGCGGGTGCGCACCACCGCCGTCGTGCGCCTGACCGCCCAGGAGGAGGCCTGGCAGCGCGGCACCGCCACCTGCGTGGGCACCGGCGGGCGCCTCTACGTGGACCACGGTCACCCCGAGTACGCCACACCCGAGTGCACCGGTGCCGCACAGGCCGTCCTGGCTGACCGGGCGGGGGACCTCCTGGTGGCCAGCGGGGCCGAGCGGCTGCGCCGGCGCGGGGTGAAGGCCCGGCTGTTCAAGAACAACGTCGACGGCAAGGGCGCCACCTACGGCACTCACGAGAACTACCTCGTGCCTCGCGCCCTCGACTTCGACGACCTCGTTCAGGCCCTGGTCCCCCTGCTCGTGGTCCGCCCGCTCCTGGTGGGCTCGGGCCGGGTCGGCACCGGCGCTGTCGGCCAGGGCGCCGACTTCCAGATCAGCCAGCGGGCCGACTACCTGGAGAGGATCGTCGGCCTGGGCACCACGGTGGACCGCCCCCTGGTCAACACCCGCGACGAGCCCCACGCCGACCCCCAGCGCTGGCGCCGTCTTCACCTGGTGGCGGGCGACGCCAACTGCTTCGACACCATCGCCTGGCTCAAGCTCGGTATGACCGCCCTCGTCCTCCAAGTGCTGGCCGACGGCGTCCCCGCCGCCTGGCGCCGCCTGCGCCTGGCCGACCCCGTGGCCCAGGCCCGGGACGTCTCCCGTGACACCCGCCTTCAAGGCAGGCTGGAGCTGGCCGACGGGCGGCGCCTGAGCGCCCTGGAGATCCTGGAGCACTACCTGCAGGCGGTGCGCAGCCACCTGAAGGACCACGGCCGCCCCGCGCCGGCGCCGCAAGGCGACCCCTGCGCCCGGACCTGGCCGCGCTGGCCGACGGCGCCGACACCGACGGCGCCGAGACCGGCGCGATCCTCGCCTTCTGGGAGGCCTCACTGGCCTCACTGCGCGAGCTGCAGGCCCAGTGCGCCGGTGGCCACGAGCCGGGGGAGTCGCAAGGAGCGGCTGGGCACCTGGAGTGGGTCGCCAAGAAGCAGCTCCTGGACGCCACCGCCCGCCGCCATCCCGGCGCCGGCGGACACGACGTCCTCCACGCCGTCGACCTGGCCTGGTCCGAGCTCTCCCCGGCTGGGAGGGGCCTGGCCGACCGGGTTCCCGCCGGCGTCGACGCGCGAGGCGGGCTCAGTGACGAGGTGGTGGAGGCGGCCCTCGCCGAGCCTCCCACCACAACCCGGGCCTGGCTCAGGGGTAGGCTCGTGAGCGACTTCCCCGGGCAGGTGGTCGCCGCCGGCTGGCACTCCATGGTCCTGGAAACCGGTGAGATGGCCCAGCGCCGCCTGCCCCTGACCGACACCCTGGCCTTCACCCGCACCGCCACGGCGCCGGCCCTCAAGGACGCCGCCGACGTCGTCGAGGTCCTCGCGCGCCTCACGGGCGAACGCCCCGGCGACCCGGGGCGAGCCACCGAAGCAGTGACCACATCCGCCACCCTGTCAGGAGAGCAGACATGAGTGAGTTCGCCCAGCCGTCCCGCAGCCGCCAGGACGACCCCGCCCCCGACGACGACCCGACCCCCGCCCCCGCCGGCCCCGCTCGAGGCCAGGGCCTGGACTCGGTGCTGGACATGATCGACGACGTCCTGGCCGTCGACGCCCAGGAGTTCGTGCGCGGCTTCGTCCAGAAGGGCGGCCAGTGAGCACCAGCGCCCCGGGGCCGCGCGTCACCGGCCTGGAGACCGAATTCGGCGTCCTGTGCGCCCCCGCGGGGCCGTCGGAGGCGGCGAAGGCGGACCTGCCGGACGTCGAGCGGGCGGCGGCGCTCATCTTCCGTCACCGGCCGGTCGGCTACCGCAGCACCAACCTCTTCCTGCCCAACGGCGGGCGCCTCTACCTCGACATCGGCGCCCACCCCGAGTACGCCACCGCCGAGTGCGTGAGCGTGCGCGACCTCGTCGCCCAGGACCAGGCCGGCCGGGCGATCCTGGCCGACATGGCCAAGCGCGCCGCCACGAGCCTCGCCCAGGAGGGGACCGCGGTCCGCTTCCACCTCCTGGCCAACAACACCGATTCGGCCGGCCACACCTACGGCTGCCACGAGAGCTACTCCGTGCCCCGCAGCCTGCTCGACGCCACCGACGACGCATCGGCCGCCAGCAGTGAGACCACCATGGCGGTCCTCACCTCCTTCCTGGCCACGCGCCCCGTCCTGGTCGGCTCCGGGCGCCCGCTGGCAGGCGGCCCGACGGAGCCGAACGACGGCAGCCGCGGTGCGGGGGAGGAGGCCGCCTGGGGCCTGTCGCCGCGCGCCCCCCACCTGCAGGCCCTGACCTCGGCCGACACCACCGGGCAGCGCGCCCTGGTCAACACTCGCGACGAGCCCCACGCCGACGCCAGCCGCCTGCGCCGCCTGCACGTCACCTGCGCCGACACCACCATGGCCGAGCCGACAACGGGCCTGCGCAGCGCTGTGACCCTCCTGCTCCTGGACGCCCTCGAGGTCGGCTGGGACTTCACCGACCTGATCCCTGGCCGACCCTCTGGTCACGCTGTCCGCACTCGGGGAGAGCCCTGGGGGACGTGCCCGCCACCACCGTCCAGGGCCGGTGCCTGAGCGCCGTCGACATCCAGGAGGCCTTTCCTGGAGCGACTGACCTCCTACCTGGACGACGCCGGAGTGCCGGACTTCCTGCGCGGCGCCGAGCATCTGCTCGCCGACCTGGCGCCCCGCGTCATCTCCGCGCTGCGCCACCACGACGACAGCGCCATCGACACCGAGATCGACTGGGCCATCAAGCGTCGCCTCATGCGCGCCCAGCGTGAGCGCCACCCCCAGCTGAGCGGCCAGTCCCTGGAGACCCTGCGCTCGCGGGTGGACCTGGCCTACCACGACCTCAACGCCGAGACCGGTCTGGTTCCGCGCCTGGTCGCCCAGGGGGCCATGGTGAACCTGTGCGATCCGGAGGAGATCGAGCGTGCCCGCCAGACGCCCCCGGCCACGCGCGCCGCCCTCCGGGGTGCCTTCGTGGCGGCCTGCCTGGAGGTGGGAGCTGACTTCTCCGTCTCCTGGGAGAGCTTGCGACTGGACTCGCCGCCCACTGCGCCCGTGGACCTGCCGGACCCGCTGGAGACGGCCCACGAGGCCGCCGAGTCCTGACCCAGCGGGTGCTGGGCCTGCGTCCCGAGGACATGCACCGCATCGATCTCGTGGGCCGCGGCGGCCTGGGGGCCCCGGGCTGAGACTCCCGAGGGCCTGGGCCCCGTCGCCCTTCAGTGCTGTCCGCTACCGGTTTCTCCCGTCTTTTCAACGGTCGGGCCCGGGTGCTCCCTCACGGCCCGGGGCCTGGTCGACCCTTGCGTGAACTCCCAAGAAGGAGTAAACACTTAGGTATGCCTCACCAAAGTTGTGGGGTGAGTTGCCTCTCGGGGTGACGCCCCTGGGGCGGCTCGTTCGGCATGTCGATCGCACAACTCGGGTCAGATACTTCTCTGAGCAAGTCAATAATGATAATGATTTGCAAAATGGGGTGGGGGCGGAGTAGATGTGCGGTCATCACGTCGGCGCGCTCGACATGGCGCGCCCCGGGGCTCCGGTACGAGGCCGGAGTGGTCACCGTGACCCGTGAGAACACGCAAGGAGTCAGCATGAGCACCACCAACCGCACGCCGGCCGCCACCGAGCAGGACAGGCCATCGGTTCGCACCTCGTCCCGCTCAGGCCTGGCCGACTCCGCCCTGGGAACCCGCAACCTCATGATGATCGCCGCACTGGCGGTCGTCTGCATGATCCTCATGGTCCCCCTGAACTACCTGGCCCCGGCGGCGGGAGCCTCCCGGGACGCAGTTCTTCTGGGCTGCGCGATCATGGGACTGTGGCTCGTTCCGTTTCTGCTGCCCGCCACCGTCGTTCGTCGCCCCGGCGCTGTCATGATCGCGGCCCTTCTCATGGGGATCATGAGTGTCTTCACCACTCCGACGGGGCCCGCCGCCATCGTCGGCACCCTCATCGGCGGAGTCTTCGTCGAGGCGCCCCTTGCCCTCATGCTCTACCGGAAGTGGACCTGGTGGTCCTTCCTCATCTCAGCGGCAACCTTCGGCCTGCTTAACGGCATCATGTACGTCTCCGTCATGAGTGCCTCAGCGGGAATGGCCTCGGCGAGCGCCGGCGTCATCATCGCCGTGGTCTCGGCACTTGTCGGTGGTGTCGTCACCATTGTCCTGACCCGGCTGCTCAACCGCGCCGGCGTCGGTATCGACCACCGCGCGACCGGCCGTGCCTGAGGCAGTGCCCGCCGCACCGGCTGCTCTCGGGGCGGAGCAGCCTCAGGGAGAGCCGGCCGATCCGGCACTGGTGAGCATCGAGGGCCTGAGCGTCCACTACCTCGGACGCGAGAGCTGGGTCCTGGAGGCCGTCGCCCTCACCCACCTGCGCGCTCAGGTCACCGCCGTCATCGGCCCCTCGGGCTGCGGCAAGACCACCCTCGTGCGCGCGCTGTGCGGCCTCATCCCGCACTGCCTGCCCTCGGAGTACGCCGGCAGCCTGAGACTGGCCGGCACCGAGGTCGCCGACGCCACCGTCCAGACCCTGGCCCAGACCGTCGCCTACGTCGGCCAGAGCCCCGACGCCGCCGTCGTCACCCGCACCGTCCACGACGATGTCGCCTTCCCGCTGCAGAACCTGTGCCTGACCAGGGTCGGAGATCACCGCGCGGGTCGAGCAGGCCCTGCGTGCGGTGGGACTCATCGAGCGCATCTGGGACGACCCCTGGACGCTCTCGGGCGGACAGCGTCAACGGCTCGCGCTCGCCGTCGCCCTGGCCATGCGCCCACAGCTCCTCGTGCTCGACGAGCCGACCAGCACCATCGATGCCACCGGCCGGGAGGAGTTCTACACCCTCATCTCCTCCCTGACCGCCTCCGGGACGGCGGTCGTCGTCATCGACCACGACCTCGACCCGGTACTGCCCATCGTCGACCAGGTCCTCGCCCTCAACGCCGACGGGCGGACCATCGCCGTCGGCTCGCCGCGGGAGGTCTTCATGAGCCACCGCCGCGAGCTGACCGACGCCGGAGTGTGGATGCCCCGAGCCCTGCGTGAGGCCGGCGACGACCTCCCCGCGGGGATGCAGGCCTCGGAGGCGGCGCTGACCTGTGCCGAGGCCGGAATCCGGGTGCCCCGGCTCGCCGACCTGTGCGCCGAGGGCGAGGTGCGCTACCTGGAGAAACAGGCGCCCTGGCTCCGCTGAGAGCTGGCAGCAGGTCGAGGCCATCGACACCCGCGAGGTACTCGCCGGCCGCCCCCGGCCCGAGCCCAGAACCAGTGTCGAGCTGGTCGACCTCGAAGTGCCGGGGCGCTCACCCCGGGTGTCTCTGCGTCTGGGTGGTGGCGAGCTCGTGGCGCTGGTCGGGCCCAACGGCGCGGGCAAGTCCTCGATCCTGTCCGCCCTGGCCGGACTCGTCCGCTCGCGGGCCGACAAGGCAACGGTCGGTGGCCAGGATGTCGGCAAGGGCAGGCACCTGGTTGGATACGTCTTCCAGAATCCTGAGCACCAGTTCGTGGCCACCACCGTCGGGGCAGAGCTCGCCGTCGGAGGGACCTCGCCGGAGCGGGTCAGTGAGCTCCTCGAGCAGTTCCACCTGACCGCCCACCGGGACCACCATCCCCTGACCCTCTCGGGCGGCCAGGCCCGCAGGCTCTCAGTGGCCACCATGGTCAGCGAGGAGCGCGACGTCGTCGTCCTGGACGAGCCCACTTACGGGCAGGACTGGGACAACACCTGCGAGCTCATGGACTTCATCGACCAGCTGTGCCACCAGGGGCGCACGGTCATCATGGCCACCCACGACCTCGAGCTCGCCCTGGAGCACTGCACCCATATCGTCGCCCTGCCCGGGGCGGCCGGAACCGGAGCAGCGGACTCGCGCGCCGGTCTGCCCGAGCCCGCCCCGGTGCCGACCCGGCCCCAGCCACGGCGAGGTCTGTTCACCTCGCTCAACCCCTTCACCCTCTTCGCCTCGGTCCTGCCGGTCATGGTGATGGTCTTCGCCCTGCGCAACCATCACCTCAACCTGGGCATCCTGCTGACATCCTCGGTCCTCATCGTCGCCGCGCGCGCCTCCCTGAGACGCACTGTGGCCTCGGTGGTCGCCCCCTGGGTGGTCGCTGCGCTCATGACCTGGATCTTCAGCAGCGGGGTCCACCACCAGGAGACGGCCGCGCGCCTCTACGACCTGGGTGACGCGGTGACGGGAGGCACCGGTATCGGCGCGCTCATCGCACTGGTCCTCGTCTCGGGCGTCTCCACCGACCCCGAGGCCCTCATCCGCACCCTGACCACCACCTTCCACATGCCCTACCGCCTCGGGGCGGCGGGCACCGCGGCCATCGCCTTCATCACCCGCTTCCACGGCGACTTCGTCCTCCTGCGCACCGCCAGGGCGCTGCGCGGGGTCGGCGGCCGCTGGGGGATGCTCGCGCCCGTGGTCCGCTGGATCGGCTCCATCCTGCCGCTGATGATCCTGGCCATCCAGCACGCCGAGCGCGTCGCCCTGTCCATGGACTCACGCGCCTTCGGCGCCCACCGACGGCGCACCGAGATGACCGACGAGCCCTGGAGAGGACGCGACTGGGGAGTCGTCGTCCTGACCTGGGCGCTGGCCCTCATCATCTGGAACACCCTCCGCTGAGGAGACAACCATGCCGAAGCAACCGATGCACCAGGCGAGTCACCAGGAGGCCGCAGGCGTCACCGTCGGCGAGCTCATCCGACCGGCGCGCCCGGCCATGATCGCGACCGGGCTGCTGACCGCCCTCGGAGCGCTGCTGTCCATTGTCCCCTTCGAGGCCATGCGCAACCTGGCGGCCATCTGGCTGGGCGAGTCCTCACCGCAGGGCTGGCGCGGCAGCCCATGGGCCTGGGCGGCCATCGCCGTCGGGGCGCTCTTCGCCTCCCAGGCCCTCTACCTGGCGGGCCTGGGGATCACGCACCTGGCCGAGGCCCGGCTGCGCCACCACCTGCGCAGACAAGTCATCGAGGCCATCAGCGGCCTGCCCCTGGGGCGGGTGGCGCAGATCCCGCACGGCACCATCCGCAAGATGGTCTGCGACGACACCACCTCCATCCACACCCTCGTCGCCCACGTCCCCGGGGACGCCACCAACGCCGTCGTCATGGCGGCGGCGGGGACGGCCTACCTGCTGTGGACCGACTGGCGCCTGGCCTGCGCGCTGGTGGGGCTGTGGGTCCTCGCCCTGGGAGCGATGCTCCTGACCATGTCGGGCCTGTCGGGCATCACCGAGCGCTTCGGCGCCGCTCAGACCGCGCTGGCCGCCGCGACCGTCGAGATGCTCGAGGGCATCAAGGAGATCAAGGGCTTCCAGGCCACCGACGCCTCCCGCACCCGCTTCAGCCAGGCGCGCACCGAGTTCTCCAGCCTGTCCTACGAGTGGGTGAGCAGGTCCGGGAAGGCCATCAGCGCCATGACCGCCGTCCTGCGTCCCTCCACGGTCTTCGCCACGGTCGCGCTCCTGGCCGTCCTGTTCACCTCCCAGGGCTGGACGCCCCTGTCGGCCACCCTGCCGTTCTTCCTGGTGGCCCTCGGGCTGCCGGAGGGACTCATGACCCTCATCGGCCTCATGCAGCACATGTACGAGTCCAGGATGGCCGCCCAGGCCACCGCCGACCTGCTCTCCCCTGCCGCCGATGCCCGAGGGAACCCATGACGAGGGCGAGGGACCCGCGCCCGGGCGCGTCGACGTCGAGGACGTCACCTTCTCCTACGAGGCCGGCTCCCCGGTCCTGCACGGCGCCTCCTTCACCGCCGAGCCCGGAACCGTGACAGCGCTCGTCGGCCCCTCCGGCGGGGGCAAGTCGACCCTGGCCCGCCTCATCGCCCGCTTCTACGACGTCGACGACGGAGCCGTGCGCATCAGCGGCGTCGACGTGCGCGAGGCGACTTTCCCCTGGCTACTCTCGCGCGTGGCGGTCGTGCTGCAGGACGTGGCCCTGGCCCACGAGTCCGTCCACGACAACATCGCCCTGGGACGCCCCGACGCCACCCGGGAACAGGTTGAGGCAGCTGCCCGCGCGGCCTGCATCCACGAGCGCATCGCACGTCTGCCCCATGGCTACGACACGATCCTGGGTGAGGAAGGCGGGTTCCTCTCCGGAGGGGAGCGCCAGCGCGTCACTCTGGCGCGCGCCTACCTCCAGGACGCCCCCATCCTTGTCCTGGACGAGGCCACCGCCCAGGCCGATCCGGCCTCCGAGCGCGACATCCACCAGGCCCTGTCCCGGCTCGCCGCCGGGCGGACCGTCATCATCATCGCCCACCGCCTGTCCACGATCCGCGACGCAGACCAGATCCTCGTCGTCGACGCCGGACGCATCACCGAGCGCGGCACGCACGACGAGCTGTTGGCCGCCGGCGGACGCTATGCCGCCATGTGGCGTAGCCAGGACCTGAGTGAGGAGACCGACGCCGCCGCACTGACCGCCCAGATCGACCGGCTGAGAGCCGAATCCGCCGGGCAGGAGGAGAAGTAACCATGTGGAAGCTGCTGACGCGAGTCGTCAACGCCGCCGAGATGCGCACCATCATCGCCTGGTTCGTAGCCTCCGCCGTCCTCCAGGGCCTCACCCTGGCCCTCATGATCCCCTTCCTGCGCGCCCTCTACTCCCGCTCGCAGTTCCTGACCGCCTGGCTGATCGCCGTCGTGGTCATGGCGGTGAGCGCCGCGCTCGTCGAGACCATCGCCATGCACCGCTCCTACCGGGTCAGTGTCTTCGAGGTCTGCGACACGATGATCGACCGCGTCGCCGATCACGTCCTGACCCTGCCGCTGGGCTGGTTCAGCGCCGAGCGGGAGGCCGCCGTCGTCAACGCCACCTCCAAGGAGGTCAACACCCTCTCCCACCTGGCCTCCATGGTGATCCCCAACCTGTGCAACGCCTTCATCGTCCCGCTGGTCATGCTCGGGGCCACCGCCGTCGTCGAGTGGCCCCTGGCGCTCATCATGGCCGCCGCCATCGTCCCGCTGGTCCTGACGTGGCGGCTCATGGGCGCCGCGACCACTCGCGCCAACGAGATGGAGGACCGCACCTCGAGCGCCGCGGCCGGACGCCTCGTGGAGTTCGCCCGGCTCCAGCCCGTGCTGCGCGCCACCGGTGCCACCAAGACGGGCTGGGCGCCGGTGCAAGCCGCCCTGGAGGCCGACTCCGCCTCCACCCTGGACGGCCTGCGGGTCAAGGGCAGGCCCGGGCAGTACTTCAACCTCATCGTCAACGTCGCCTTCGCCCTGGTCATGGCGGTGGGGCTGGCACGGGTGAGTGGGCACCGGCTCGACGTCGTCGCATACCTCGCGATCATGGCCGTCACCGCGCGCACGCTCCTGCCACTGACCAAGGCCGCCATGTACGGATCCGAGGCCGACAACGCGAAGGTCGCCCTACGGGCCGTGGGGGACATTCTCGACGCGCGTCCCCTGTCCGACCCCGAGCCCGGTCAGGAGATCGAGCCTCGGGGGACCACGATCGCCCTGAACGACGTCTCCTTCTCCTACGACGCAGGCCGCCCCGTCCTGGCGGGCGTCTCCCTGAGCGCGCCGCAGGGGAGAGTGACCGCCCTGGTGGGCCCGTCAGGGGCGGGCAAGTCCACGATCCTGCGCTTGGCCGCCCGGTTCTGGGACGTCGACGACGGGACCGTCACCATTGGCGGCGCACCGGTTCGCTCCATGCGCGCCTCGACGATCATGGGCATGACCTCCATGGTCTTCCAGGACGTCTACCTGTTCGACACCACGATCCGGGAGAACCTGCGCATCGCCCGGCCCGAGGCCACCGACGCCGAGCTGGCCGACGCCGCCCGACGCGCCCGCCTGGACCGCGTCATCGAGGCGCTGCCGCACGGGTGGGACACGCAGGTCGGTCCCGGCGGGCTGAGCCTGTCCGGCGGGGAGCGCCAGCGCGTCGCCATCGCCCGGGCCTTCGTCAAGGACGCCCCCATCCTGCTGCTCGACGAGATCACCTCGGCCCTGGACGGGGAGAACGAGTCCGCCATCACCGAGGTGGTGCGCGAGCTCTCCGAGGGGCGCACCGTCATCGTGGTGGCCCACCGCCTGTCCACCGTCCGCCAGGCCGACGAGGTCGTCTTCCTCGAGCCCACTCAGGCCGGCGCCCGCGTGGCCCAGCGCGGTACGCCCCAGGAGCTGGCTGCCGTCCCCGGCCCCTTCCGCGAGTTCATCGAGGCCTCCACGGCCTCCTCGCGCTGGCACATCCGTCAGGGGTGAGGCGGGGCCGCTTCAGGTCAGACGACATGGTGGGCAGACGCTGTCCCGTACCGGTTGGTATGGGACAGCGTTTCTGTTGTTATGAGAACCCTCAGAGCCCCATGAAACCTTCTGGTAATACTGAGTGGTATGGTTGATACCAACCGGTACGGATCGGTCTGGTGGTCGATCAGGTGCTCGGATCCAGGTAGTTGAACGAAAGGAGGGGGCTTCATGGCCGACGTACTAGCCATTGAGGACCTTCACAAGCACTTCGGAAGTGGGCCGCACGCGGTGAGAGCCAACGCCGGCGTCACTATGCGGGTGGGTGCCGGCGAGGTGGTCGGGCTCCTCGGGCACAACGGCGCGGGCAAGACCACGCTGGTCAACCAGGTGGTGGGGCTGCTGTGCCCGACCTCCGGGAGCATCAGGCTCGACGGGGTTGACGTCGTCGCCAACCCCACTCTCGCCCGCCGCCTCACCAATGTCCAGGCGCAGGCCAATGTGCCCATCACAGGACTCACGCCCCTGACGGCGATCGACCTCGTGGGGCGTATGCGAGGAGGGCGCCCGCGTCAGACGCGCAGGCGCGCCGAGGAGCTCATCGAGGCCCTCGACCTGGGGGAGTGGGCGAGGACTCCCGCGCAGAAGATCTCCGGCGGTGTTGCCCGTCTGACTGCCTTCGCCATGTGCGCCGTCGTCCCCGGGCGCCTGGTCATCCTCGATGAGCCCACCAATGATGTCGACCCGGTACGCCGGCGCCTGCTGTGGGACCAGATCCGCCTTCTGGCCGAGGCCGGCGCGGCGGTCCTCCTGGTGACCCACAACGTGCGGGAGGCCGAGCGGGCGGTCGACCGGCTCACCGTCCTGGACCACGGTCACGTCATCGCCGAGGGGACCCCTGCGGCACTCGTGGCCGGCCACGGATCGTCCTTCGTCCTGGAGGTCAGCCGAACTCCCGGCCGGCGGATCGAGCCTCCCGCGGGAATGAGCCTGACGCAGCACGACGCCGTGCGCGCATCCGTGGCGGTGGACTCTCAGCGTACGACCCAGGCCGTGGAGTGGGCCGCTCAAGCCCTCAAGGACGGAGTGATCGAGCGCTACGAGCTGGCACCGATCTCACTGGAGGACGTCTACGTCGATCTCACCGGGAGTACGGGAGAGGAGGTGCGCCGTCATGCCGCCTGAACCGTGTGAATCCGTCGGAGTTCCGGCCCGTCCCGATGATTCGCGTCATCCCCGCGCTGCTACGTAGGCGCGGTGTGACTCCAGTCCCCAGAGAAACATGAAATGAAGGAGAATCATGATGTCTGCTCCAACCAGTACGACTGCTGATCCCGGACCCAGGCCAGTGAGACTGTTCTCGAGGTCGCGTCCCAGAAGACCTCGCTCTGGCGTCAGCTCGGCCTGCTCATCCAGTGGCAGTTCCGTCGCAGCCTACCCGTGCTTCCTCTCTTCATCATCGTCCAGACGCTGCTGTCCGTCTCCATGGTCCTGGGATACGGGCTCATCGCGGGCCACCCAGGCCGCGAGGCGAGCCTCTACCTGGCCGGCGGCGGCCCGGCGATCGCGCTCATCTCGCTGGGCCTCATCATGACACCTCAGTGGGTCTCCCAGTCCCGCACTGAGGGCAGCCTGGACTGGATGCGCACCCTGCCCGTCCCCAGGGTCGCCTTCCTCCTGGCAGACCTCGCCATCTGGACCGCTCTTGCACTGCCCGGCCTGGTTGTGGGCGTCCTCGTGGCCAACGCCCGCTTCGACGTCGACCTCGCCCCGCAGTGGTGGCTGGTGCCCGGCGCCGTGCTGGTCGCCCTGACAGCGGCCTGCATCGGATACGCCATCGCCACGCTCCTGGCTCCGGCCCTGGCTCAGATCCTCTCCCAGGTGCTCGCCTTTCGGCATCATGCTGTTCTCGCCCGTCAGCTTCCCCGCCGACAGGCTCCCCGACTGGGCCCAGGAGATCCACCGCTGGCTGCCCTTCGAGCCCATGGCTCAGGTGGTGCGTGCCGGTCTGTTCTCGCACGACGCCAGCCATGCCCGCCCGTTCCTGGGGCCTCCTGGGCGGATGGTGCCTGGTGGCCGTCGCCGGAGCGTCATGGGCCCTGGGAAGGCGGCCCTGAGTCGGCCGGGATGTCCCGCATGGTCGGAGACCGGTGGAGGGAGTGACGAACGTGGAGGGGGGAAGTGCCGTGAACCCCTTTCTGAGGGGCCTCCTCTACAGTGGGGGCATGACCGCCAGGAGCTCCGCCCGTGGGCCGAACAGTGACAGTGATGACTCCGGGGCCTCCGCCTCTGATGACATCAGGGAGGCGACGCGCGCCCTCAATGAGGCGATCACCGCCTTCTCCCGTGCAGTGGGGGCGGCCGGTCAGGGAGCGCGCCGGAGCAGTGAGAGTGCGGTAGCGGCCTCCCTGGACCTCGCCTCCCGGGAAGCTGGCCTCCGCCTCCACTGCAGTCAGCGGAGCCACCCCGGGTCGGAGCGGCGGGCGCCGTCGGAGCGAGGAGACCAGGGCACGAATTCTTGCTGCTGCCAGGGAGGTCTTCGCTGCCAAGGGCTACGAGGGGGCGTCGGTCAGTGACATCGCCTCGGCGGCTGGATTCACCAAGGGCGCCTTCTACTCCTCTTTCCCCTCCAAGGAGGCCCTGTTCCTGGAGGTCGTCACCTGTGGTGAGGAGAGCTCGGATGAGGCCGCTCGGGAGATGGCGAGCCCCGAGCAGTGGGGCGAGCAGCTCCAGGAGCTTCCCATGGAGGATGTTGTCCTGCACCTGGAGACCTGGCTCTACGCGATTCGTCATGAGGACTCTCGGGATCGGCTGGCCGGCAGCTGGCGCCGCTGGCTGAGAGAGACCTCCCTCCTGGTGGCCCGTTCCCATGGACGCCGCGAGCCGAGCCAGCAGGATGAGGAGACGGCCTTCGGACTTCTGGCGGTGGGCATCTTCGGCCGCGTGAGCGCCGCAGCCACCACCTCGCAGGAGGTCGAACCCATCGTTCAGCGCCTGTCCGAGCGGCTCCTTGAGGATGGCCGTGACTGATATGCCTCTCCGCCGAGAGCGGCATGTTTCGCGTAAAGACACGGACAACGGTTGCCTTCCGCGAAGAATGCCCGGCTCGGTGGAGGGAGGGCCTGCGGTCAGGCGACCTGCTCCCGGTAGCGGAGGGCCACCAGCTCGGCGAGCGCCGGGTGGTCGCCGATGGGAGCGGCCACGACGTCGGCGCCCGTGGAGTGCAGGGCCCGGTGGAAACGCCCCTCCGCCAGCAGGTAGGTGGCCACACCCACCCGCCTGGCGCCCCGGGCCCGGGCCGTGCTCACCGCGTCACGGACGCTGGGGCGCGCAGCCGAGAGGTAGGCGGGTGTCACCTCGCGCCCCAGACGCGCCTCGAGCAGGCGAGTGATGGTCTCGACCTCCTCCAGCGCCGCCGCCTGGCGTGACCCGGCCGCGCCCAGGACGATGTGGTCGAGCCCTGCGAGTCCGCCCAGGGGCGCGGATGCCTCGTGGAGACGCTGCGCGACGGCCTCCACCAGGTGCTCCTCGACCCCCAGGTGCCCGGTGACCGTCCCCGATCCGTGCCGTTCCACCGCGGCCGGTACGTCATGGAGGACGTGATAGCCGCGGGCCAGGAAGAAGGGCAGCACCACCGGATCCACCAGCCCCTCCAGGGCCGTGGCCGGGTCCGGGGGCTGAAGCTCGACGTAGCCGGTGCGCACCTCCACCCCCGGCAGGATCGTGCCGACGCGCTCAGCGGTGCGCGACAGGACTGAGGACGGCCCGGGCCGGCGCGAGCCGTGGGCCAGCAGCACCAGAGGGACGAGTGCTCATGCCGGCTCCACCACCAGAACCGTGTGCGTGTGAGGACGAGTCGGCTCGACCGGCCTCGGGCCGACGGAACCACCGGCGGCGATCGCCTCCTCCAGGACAGTAGCCTCAGGTGCGTGGCCGCGTGGAGGATCAGAGCGGACCTCCTCAAGCACCTGCTCTGTCTCCTCTCGAATCTCTGTGGCAGCGGCGCGCGCCTTGCGGACCGCCAGGGTCAGGAAGGCCGCCCAGATCACCCCGAGCGCGCTGTACAACATGACCCCGGTTTGAGCCGAGGTCTCGGCCCAGGACAGTAGCACCCGCAGGTTCGTGGCCAGGATCAGCCCGCCGACGGCGGTGCCCAGCACCGCTCCGGGCAGGCGGGAGACCAGCCAGGCGGAGATCGGTGCGGCCACGAGCCCGCCGGCCAGCAGGGTCAGGACGATCCCGAGGCTGATGCCCGCGGTGCCCAGTCCGGTGAGGAATCCGGCCGAGGCCGCCACCGTCACCAGGAACTCCGAGGCCCCCACCGAGCCGACCACGGTGCGCGGCGCTGTGCGACCACCCGTGAGCAGTGTCGTCGTCACGACCGGCCCCCAGCCGCCACCACCGGTGGCGTCAACGAAACCGCCCACCAGTCCCAGGGGAACCAGGAGCCGCCTACCGTGCGGGGAGCGCCTGCTGCCGGAGCCTCGGGGCGGGCGCAGTGCGAAGCGCCCCAGGACATAGGTCCCCAGCAGGATCAGCAGGCTCGCCGTCACCGGGGTCGCCGCGCGGGTCGACAGGTGAGACAGGACCGCGGCACCGCTGAAGGCCCCCACCGCGCCGGGCAGCCCCAGCCGGACCACCAGGCGAGGATCGGTGTTGCCCAGCCTCCAGTGGGAGGCCCCCGAGGCCAGGGTCGTGCCGATCTCGGCCAGGTGCACGGAGGCCGAGGCCAGTGCCGGGCTCAGCCCGGCCAGAAGCAGCAGGGAGGAGGAGGTCATGCCGTACCCCATCCCGAGGGAGCCGTCGACCAGCTGGGCGGCCAGGCCGACGAGGGCGAGAAGAACAAGCTTGCGCATCAGTGACTCCGGGACATTCAGTCTGCATGCGCCGAGGAGGACTCACGCGGCGGGACTCGCCGGCCGAGCCTCCTCGACGACTCGGTCAGCCCAGTACGGGCTCAGGGTGACGACGTCGCCGATGACGATGACCGCGGGGGCGGTCACGCCGTACCGGGCGGCGACGTCGGCCAGACATCGCAGCTCGGTGGTGGTCACACGCTGGTCGGGGTGGTAGCCGCGCTCGATGATCGCCGCCGGAGTGGCTGGATCGCTGCCGGCCTCCAGCAGGGAGGCGACCGAGTCCCGCAGCCGGGAGACCCCCATGAGCAGGATGAGGGTGTGGTCGCGGCGCTGGGGGAGCACCCCCAGATCCGCATGAGCCGTGATGACCGAGAAGCCGCGCGACAGCCCCGGTGGGTGACGGGGATCCCCGCCGCCGCGGGCACGGCGATGGCGCTGGTGATCCCCGGGACGACCTCGACGGCGACATCGGCCCGGCGGCAGGCGGCCGCCTCCTCCCCGCCGCGTCCGAGCACGTAGGGGTCGCCGCCCTTGAGACGGACCACCCCCTTGCCGCGGCGGGCCAGGTCGACCAGGAGTGCGTCGATCTCCTCCTGACTCATGACGTGTCGGCCGCGACGCTTGGAGGCGTCGATGACCTCCGTGCTGGGGTCAAGGTCCTCCAGGAGGTCTCGGGGCGCCAGCGCGTCGACGACGACCACGTCCGCCCGGCCCAGCAGCTCCAGGCCTCGGGCGGTGATGAGAGCCGCTGCTGCCCGGGCCGCCGCCCACCAGCGCCACCCAGCCATCCGCGGAACCGTCGGGTCCATGGGGAGAGACGTCGTGCGTCATGCCTCAGCCCCTGCCTGAGGAGGCGGCCGCAGCCGGTTCTCCGCGCCCTGCGCCTGCCAGCTGCACCATGCCCGCCCCGAGCGTGCCGCCCTCGTGGGCGTCGATGAGGAGGAAGGCGCCGTCGGACCGGGAGACCGAGTAGTCGGCCAAGGGCACCGGCGAGGCCAGACGCAGCCGCACCAGGCCGATGTCGTTGAGCTCCAGGCGGTCAGCCGGCACCGTGGTCAGGTCATCGAGGTCGAGGCGCCCCTCAATGGCGCGTACGATCGCCTGGACCGTCTGGGCGCCGTGCTTGAGCAGCACTCGCGCCCGGGGGCGCAGGGGCTCCTCGCTCAGCCAGGACACGCGGGCGTCGACCTCGGTGAGCACCTGGGGCGCGTCCCCGCCGCGGCCAGAGTGTCACCGCGGGCGACGTCGATATCGTCGGTCAGGCGAACCGTCACCGACTGGCCCTCAACGGCCTCCTCCAGGCTGCGCTCGCCCAGGTCGATGCCGGCCACGCGCGAGTGCCTGCCCGAGGGCAGCACCACCACGGGGTCGCCGACGCGCACCGTGCCCGAGGCGATCCGCCCGGCGTAGCCGCGGTAGTCGCGCAGCTCGGGCCTCGGCGCCGCCCCCTGGGGGCGGATGACCAGCTGGACCGGGAGGCGGAAGGCGCCCTCCTCGCGGGCGGTGGGCAGGGACTCCAGCAGCCCCAGCAGGGTCGGCCCCTCGTAGAAGGGCGTGCTGGCCGAGGCCTCGACGATGTTGTCCCCCAGGAGCGCGGAGGTCGGCAGGACATGGATCTCGGCCACGCCCAGCTCGGCGGCCACGGCGCGGATATCGGCCTCGATGGCCGCGTAGACCTCGGCGGAGAAGTCCACCAGGTCGATCTTGTTGACCGCGACGATGACGTGCGGGACCCGCAGGAGGGCGGCGACCGCCAGGTGGCGGCGCGTCTGCTCCAGGACCCCGTTGCGGGCGTCCACCAGCAGCACGACGACGTCGGCCGTGGAGCAGCCGGTGACCGTGTTGCGGGTGTACTGCACGTGCCCGGGGCAGTCGGCCAGGATGAAGGAGCGCTGCGGGGTGGCGAAGTAGCGGTAGGCGACGTCGATCGTGATGCCCTGCTCCCGCTCGGCCCGCAGCCCGTCGGTCAGCAGCGCGAGGTCGGCGCTGGTCAGGCCCCGATCCAGGCTGACCTGCTCGACGGCGGCCAGCTGGTCGCGCAGTACGGACTTGGAGTCGAACAGCAGGCGGCCCACGAGCGTGGACTTGCCGTCGTCGACGCTGCCGGCCGTGGCCAGCCGCAGCAGTGAGCCGGTGGCGGCGGCGCGTGCCTCGGCCTCGGCGGGGATGTCGGTGAGGGTGGGGGTGCTCATCAGAAGTAGCCCTCCTTCTTGCGGTCCTCCATGGCCGCCTCGCTCAGGCGGTCATCGGCGCGGGTGGCTCCCCGCTCGGTCAGGGTGGAGGCGGCGACCTCCAGGACGATGTCGTGGTTGGTGGCGGCGGTGGACTCGACGGCGCCGGTGCAGGACATGTCGCCCACAGTGCGGTAGCGCACGGTGCGGGTGACCACCTGCTCGCCGTCGCGCAGCCGGTTGACGCCGCCGGCCGCCAGCCACATCCCGTCACGCAGGAAGACCTCGCGCTCATGGGCGTAGTAGAGGCCGGGCAGGGCGATGTCCTCGCGCTCGATGTAGCGCCACACGTCCAGCTCGGTCCAGTTGCTCAAGGGGAAGACCCGCACGTGCTCACCGGGGCGGTGGCGGGGGTTGAGCAGGTTCCACAGCTCGGGGCGCTGGTTGCGCGGGTCCCACTGGCCGAACTCGTCGCGCAGGGAGACGATGCGCTCCTTGGCCCGGGCCTTCTCCTCGTCGCGGCGCCCGCCGCCGAAGACGCCGTCGAAGCCGCCCTCCTCGATGGCGTCGAGAAGCGGGATCGTCTGGAGCGGGTTGCGGGTGCCGTCGGTGCGCTCGCGCAGACGGCCGTCGTCGATGTAGTCCTGGACGCGGGCCACCACGAGCCGCAGACCGAGCTCCTCGACCGTCCGGTCGCGGTAGGCCAGCAACTCGGGGAAGTTGTGGCCGGTGTCCACGTGCAGGACGGGGAAGGGGATCGGAGCGGGCCAGAAGGCCTTGCGCGCCAGGTGCAGCATGACCACGGAGTCCTTGCCCCCGGAGAACAGCAGCACGGGGCGGCGGCACTCGGCGGCGATCTCCCGGATGACGAGGATGGCCTCGGCCTCCAGGACGTCAAGGATGTCCAGGGCCTCAGTGGTGGCGGGGGCCCGGGAGAGGTCGGCCAGGCCGGCCGGTTCGAGCTCCGGCGTCTGATGGGGGACGGGGGCCGGACGGGTGTGGGTCAGGGTGATGCTCATAGGTGGATTCCGCATTCTGTCTTGGTGAATCCGGCCCAGCGGCCGGAACGGGGGATCGTCTCCGGGCTTTGACTCGCGCCGTGCACGGGGCGCAGCCGATCGAGGGGTAGCCGTCGTACAGGAGGGGGTTGATGAGCACGCCGTGCTGGTCGGCGTAGCCGGTCAGCTCCTCCATGCTCCAGGCGGCCAGGGGGTTGATCTTGACGATCTCGTGGGTGGCGTCCCATCCGATCAGCGGTGTGTGGGTGCGGGTGGGGGCGTCCTCGCGGCGCACCCCGGTGGCCCAGGCCTCGTAGCCGCTCAGGGCCCTCGCCAGCGGCTCGACCTTGCGCAGACGGCAGCAGGCGGCCGGGTCCCGCGACCACAGATCCGGCCCGTAGCGCTCGTCCTGCTCGGCCAGGCTCAGCTCAGGGAGTCACGTCGACGACGGTGACGTCCATGGTGGCGGCCACGGCGTCGCGGGTGCCCACGGTCTCGGTGAAGTGGTAGCCGGTGTCCAGGAAGAGGACGTCGACGCCGGGCAGGACCCGGGAGACCACGTGCGGCAGGACGGCGTCGGCCATGGAGCAGGCCACGGCCAGCGTGTCGGGGAAGTTCTGGGCCGCCCACTGGGCGACGTCGAGGGCCGGGGCATCGTCACCGAGCTCGCGCGCACCGGCCTCGGCCAGGGCACGCAGCTCCTCGGTGGACCGCACGCGGGGCCGAGCCGGCTCCCCGTGACCCTCGAGGCGGCAGGAGCACGGTGCGCCACGTTCAGGGACGCCCTGGGCGCTGTCAGTGGTTGCGGCGCTCACTGCAGGGCCTCCTCATCGGCTCGGTGCGCCCACTGGGCGAAGCTCTCCTCGGGGAGGCGCTGGTCCAGGTAGCGGCGCACCAGGCGCTCGACGTAGTCGGTCAGGCCGGAGGCGGGGACCTTCAGGCCCCGCACCGTGCGGCCCAGGCTGGCCTCGGCGCGTCCGTCGGTGGCCAGGCCGCCGCCCAGGTGCACCTGAAAGCCGGGCATCTGCTCGCCGTCGACCGTGATGATCTGGCCCTTGAGGCCGATGTCCGCGATCTGGATGCGGGCGCAGGAGTTCGGGCAGCCGTTGATGGTCAGGGTGATGCGCCGCTCCAGGTCGGTGTCGGCCAGGCGAGCGTCGAGCTCGGCCGAGACGCGCGCCGCCAGCTTCTTGGTCTCCACGATCGCGAACTTGCAGAACTCCAGCCCGGTGCAGGCCAGGGTCGAGCGGGTGAAGGCGCCCGGATCGGGATCGAGCCCCAGCTCGCGCAGGCCGGCGACGGCGTCGTCGACCTTCTCGGCAGGCACGTCCAGGAGCAGCAGGTTCTGCAGCGGGGTGGTGCGCACCCGGTTGGAGCCGACCCGCTCGGCCAGGTCGGCCAGGCCCAGCAGGACGTCCCCGCTCAACCGGCCGACGGGCGGCTTGGCCCCCACCCAGAAGCGGCCGTCCTTCTGCTCGTGGACGCCGATGTGGTCGGAGTCCCCGCTCGGCTCCTCAGGGGCCGGCCCGTCAGGCAGGGCGCGCCCCAGGTAGTCGTCCTGGAGGACCTGGCGGAACTTCTCCGGCCCCCACTCGGCCATGAGGAACTTCAACCGGGCCTTGTTGCGCAGGCGACGGTAGCCGTAGTCGCGGAAGATGCGGATGACGCCGTACCAGACGTCGAGGGCGTCCTCAGGGCGTGACGAAGGCCCCCAGCCGCTGGCCCAGACGCGGGGCGGTGGACAGGGCGCCCGGCCACCCACAGGTCGTAGCCGGGACCGAGCTCGGGGTGGTTGACGCCGACGAAGGAGATGTCGTTGATCTCGTGGAGGATGTCGAGGCTGGGGGAGCCGGTGATGGCCGTCTTGAACTTGCGGGGCAGATTGGCCAGCTCGGGGTCACCCAGGTAGGTGTCCTTGATGGCACGGGCCAGTGGGGTCGGATCGATGACCTCGTCCTTGGCGATGCCGGCCACCGGGGAGACCAGGAACCCCCGAGGCGTGTCCCCACAGCCCTCGATCGTGGTCAGCCCCACTGACTCCAGGCGCTGCCACAGCTCTGGGACGTTGTCGATCTCCACCCAGTGCAGCTGGATGTTCTGGCGGTCGGTGATGTCGGCGGTGCCGCGGGCGAAGTCGTTGGAGACCGAGCCGAGCACCCGCAGCTGCTCGCGGCTCAGGCTGCCCACCGTCCAGGCGCACCCGCTGCAGGAAGTAGCGGTCGGAGAGCTCGGAGGCATCCAGCTGGGCGGTGCGGCCGCCGTCGATTCCCTGCTTGCGCTGGGTGTACAGACCCCACCAGCGGAAACGGCCGTTGAGGTCATCGGGCGCGATGCTCTCGTAGCCGCCGGGACCGTAGATGTTCACGATCCGGTCGCGCACCGCCAGCGGGTCCCCGTCCTGCTTGAAGGCCTCGTTGTCATTGAGCGGCTTGCGCCCGTCGAGGGCCCACTGGCCGTTGGAACGGGCCTTGCGCGGTGGGCGCAGGGTGCGGGCGGGTGGCGTGACGGTGGTGGTCATTGCTCCTCCATGACGGTGGCGTGTCATTGGCGTATGAGGAGCGTCCGGGGGCGGCCTGGTGTGCTGCTGCGTGCAGAGCCTGCAGGGCCGTTCGGTTGGCGTCAGCCGTCTCAACGGGGCCTTCCGGACGCTTCATTGCGCCGGATACCTCGTTGCGGGGGAAGTCCCCGTGGTGTCAGGCGCTGGTCAGGCCCGACAACACATGACCGCATGGGCACGCAGAAGATCAGCGGGATAGGTACCGCTGAAGAGCGCTGCGTGAGAGAAGGTCATGGCCGAAACATTAACCATGCATTTACCTGGCGACAAGCAGGAATGATCTGTGCTTCGAGTCACGGCAGGGGTGTTGGGGGTGCACCTAATCGCGTCAGGACGCGGAAAAGATCGTGCTGCCGCACGCGGCACCGGTGGTGGTCTGCGGCAGCGGGATAGGGCGGGATATGGGACCCTTGGGCCTGGGGCTGCGATCAGGCGCCCAGCTCGCGGTCCCTCTCGGCGATGGCCTCGAAGGCGCGCACGACGGCGTCGGAGAAACCGGCCCGCTCCAGGGCCACCATGCCCGCCACTGTTGTCCCTCCGGGGGAGCAGACCGCGTCGATGAGGTCGGCCGGGGTGCGGCCGTGGCCTCCCTCGGCGGTGCGCTGAGCCTCGGTCTGCACGGTGCGGGCGGTCCCCAGCACCGCCTGCGCCACGATCTGGACGGCCTGGGCCTTGGGGATGCCGCCCATGACGCCGGCGCGCGCCAGGGCGTCGATGAAGGCGCACACCAGGGCGGGGGAGGAGCCCGCCAGGCCGATGAAGGAGGAGAAGTCCTTCTCCTCCAGGATCACGGTGCGACCGATGGTCTCCATGAGGGTGCGCACCGTCTCCAGGTCCTGGGCGCTCGCACTGCTGCCGGGGGCCAGCGCCGTCATCGACTCGCCCACGGAGGCGGCCATGTTCGGCATGGTGCGCACCACCCGGGTACCGTCCGGCAGCATCGACTCCAGACGCTCCAGGGTCACGCCGGCCGCGATGGAGACCACCAGGGGGCGGCTGGCGGCGATGGCCTCCGACAGCCGGGGCAGGACATCGGGGATGACGTAGGGCTTGAGGCCCAGGATGAGGACGTCGCTGCGTGACACCAGCTCGGCGGCGTCGGGCACGTGGACGGCCCCGACCTGCTCGGCCAGGCGCTCGGCAGAGCCGTGCTTGCTGGTCAGCAGCAGGTGCCCGGCCGGTGTTCCCGCAGCCACGGCCCCTCGCACAATGGCGCTGACCATGTTGCCGGCGCCGATGAACCCGATACGCATGAAGGCCTCCTGCTCGTGAGCGACATGAGGCCATCACCGTACCGCGGCTGTGCGCCAGGCGATGCGACTTCCGGGGTGCCGGTGGCCGTCAGAGCACCATGGCGGCGATCCACCCGGCGATGAGCAGCGGAATGTTGAAGTGCAGGAAGGTCGGGATGACCGAGTCGCGCATGTGGTCGTGCTGCCCGTCGGCGTTGAGCCCGGCCGTGGGCCCCAGCGTGGAGTCCGACGCCGGTGAGCCGGCATCCCCCAGGGCCCCGGCGGTCCCGATGAGAGAGACCGTGGCGACCGGTGAGAAGCCCAGGGAGACGCACAACGGCACGTAGATCGCGGAGATGATCGGCAGGGTGGAGAAGGACGAGCCGATACCCATCGTCACGATGAGGCCCACGAGCAGCATGACGAAGGCGGCTGCGGGCTTGGAGCCCGCGAACAAGGAGGTCGCCGACGTCACCAGCGGCTCGATCTGCTTGGTCTCCTTGAGGACATTGGCGAAGCCCTGCGCCGTGATCATGATGAGCCCGATGAGCGCCATCATCCGCATGCCGCCGGTGAAGACGTCGTCGGCCTCGGCGATGGTGACGACCCGGGTGGCCATGAACAGCAGCAGGCCGATCAGGGCCCCGACCAGGAGCGGGTCGGCCTCGGACCCCGTCCAGGTCAGGAAGGTCTGGACCACGAAAGCAGGCGACGAACGGCGATCAGTGCGATCGACGACCTTGAGCGGCTCGATCTCGACCGGGCCGGAGTCCTCGTCGCCCGAGCCGGTGGTGCCGCCGGTGTCGATCCGGTAGACGCGGGGCTTGCGGTAGGTGACGAACACGGCGATGAGCAGCCCCGCGAGCATGCCCAGCGCCGGGATCCCCATGGCCTGGGTGGCCGGGACCTGGGAGACGTCCAGGCCCGCCTCCTCGATGTTGGCGTAGAGGATGTCATGGAGGAAGACCCGCCCGAAGCCCAGGGGCAGGAACATGTAGGTGGTCACCAGACCGAAGGTGATGGCGCAGGCCACGGCGCGACGGTCCAGCTGCAGACGGCTCATGACGATGAGCAGCGGAGGGACCACCAGTGGGATGAAGGCGATGTGAACCGGGATGAGGTTCTGACTCATGACAGCCATGGCCGTGATCCCGCCCAGCACCAGCATGGTGGTGGTGCGCACGGCCCTGCGGGAGACGGACTCGTCCTTGTTCTCGATGCGGCCGATGAGCCAGTTCGCCAGCAGCTGGGGCAGGCCCGAGTGGGCCACCGCCATGGCGAAGGCACCCAGCAGCGCATAGGACAGGGCGATCTTGGCCCCGGCGGCCAGCCCGTCCTGGAAGGCGACCATGGTGCGGCTGATACCCAGGCCGGCGCTCAGCCCGCCCGCGAGAGCGCCGACGAACAGGGACAGGACCACATGGACGCGCAGCATCGCCAGGATGAGCATGACCAGGACGGCGAGGATGATGGCGTTCATAGGGGGCCTTCCGATATGGGGCCGACTGTGCTGGGCTTCGCGAGCGGGCCTGGGTAAGTCCGTGTGAATCGCGGCCGATTGTGCCAGGTGGGCGTGACGGGGACGTATCGTGGACCGATGAGCGAGAACCCGAAGAACGTCACCGTCGACTCCGCCGTCTCCGCGCCGGGCCCGCCGCGCCCTGATCACCGGTGCCTCCACCGGTATCGGTGCCGCCACCGTTCGGCTCCTGCGCTCCCACGGGTGGGAGGTCGTCGCCACCGCGCGGCGGGTGGAGCGCCTTGAGGCGCTGGCCGCCGAGACCGGCTGCACGTGGGTGGCCGCCGACCTCCAGGAGCCCGGCGACGTTGAGCGCCTGGCCGGCGAGGTGCTGGCCGCGGGAAGCATCGACGCCGTCGTCAACAATGCCGGTGGCGCGCTGGGGGTCGACCCGGTCGCCGAGGGCAGCGCCCAGGAGTGGGCCACCATGTATGAGCGCAACGCGCTCGCGGCCCTGCGCGTGAGCCAGGCCTTCCTGCCCGGGCTGCGGGAGCGGGGCGGGGACCTGGTCTTCCTCACCTCCACGGCGGCCCACGACACCTACCCCGGTGGGGGCGGTTACGTGGCGGCCAAGCACGCCGAGCGGATCATCGCCAACACGCTGCGCCTGGAGCTGGTGGGGGAGCCGGTGCGCGTCATCGAGATCGCCCCCGGCATGGTGGCCACCGAGGAGTTCTCCCTCAACCGTCTCCACGGGGACGCCGAGGCCGCCGCGAAGGTCTACGCCGGTGTCGCCGAGCCGCTCAGCGCCGACGACGTCGCCGCCTGCATCGTCTGGACGCTGGAGCTGCCCGCTCACGTCAACATCGACTCCATGGTGGTGCGGCCGCGGGCCCAGGCCTCCAACACGCTGGTGGCCCGGGAGCAGTAGGGGAGCGGCGTCGTCGCACATAGGTGGTCCACAGGCTCGACCTGCCCCGGGCACAGCGCGGGTTCCTAACGTCTGTTCCAGCCCCGGCCGGGCCGGGAACCAGACTGAAAGGACACCCATGACCAAGCACGTCTCCTCCGGTGGCGAGGCCACTTCGTCCTCCGCGCGACGCGGCCACGGAGAGTCTTCCCATCAGGGAATCCGCCGACGCCGCTGCGCAGCACCTGCCGCAGGGCGCCGTGGGCGACCCCGGCAGTGATGGCAACACTGCCGGCAGTACGGACGTCAAGGACCTCAAGGCGGCTGCGGGTAGCGCTGACTCAGGGCCGGTGAGGACCGAGACTCTTGCCAAGGACGTCACGCCGGACTCCGCCAAGGGCTCCGGGGCGGCTCACTCGGCTGCCGGCAGCAGCACTGCCGACACCCGGCTGGGCGGGGCGTGGGCGTCTCCGGATGCTCAGAACGCCGCCACCATCGGCGTCGTGCCCTCCACGTCCGCGGCGGCTAAGAAGGCCCGGACCAAGGCGCGTGGGCCCTGGTACCGCCGTCGCGCCGTCGTGGGCGCTGCCGGGGTGGCGCTGCTGGCGGGCTCCTTCGGGGCCGGGTGGGGGACCAACGAGCTCCTCGGCTCCCACTCCCAGCACGGTCAGGCCCAGCAGCAGGGAGCCGGCAACGGTCAGGGCATGCCCGGAGGGGGCCAGGGAGGTCCCGGCGGGGAGGCCCCGGTGGTCAGGGCGGGCCCGGTGGGCAGATGCCCGGAGGCGGCCCCGGCGGACAGGGTGGCCAGGGAGGCCCGGGCGGCCAGAACGGACAGAACGGCCAGGGCGGTCCGGGAGGAGGCTCCGGTGGAGCCGGCCGGACCACCCCCAACGGGGACGCCTCCAGTGGCTCGGGCTCGAGCGGCGGCCAGCAGTCGGGCTCCGGCTCGGGTGATGGCAACCAGAAGGGCGGCTCAGGCTCCTCGGGCGTCCTCCAGCAGCAGGACGCCTCTCCGAGCACGCAGGGCTGAGGCCGCCGGCACCGCCGCCCACAGATCACCATTTTCTTCACAGGCGACGCGTATTCGTGTCGCCTGTGAAGTTCTTGTCGGTGTGTGCAGATTCGGTTACGGTCGATGGCACGCCTCGCAGCGCTCACCCTGATGACACGGAGGAGAGGAACCCGATGACTGACGCACACCCCCGCATGGCGTTGGGCACCATGCACTTCGGAACCCGCCTGCCTGCCACCCAGTCCCGTGAAATCCTCGACGCCTACCTGGATCTGGGCGGCCAGTGGATCGACACCGCGAACTGCTACGCCTTCTGGGGAGCCGAGTCCGGCCTCGGGGGCCAGAGCGAGACCGTCATCGGCCAGTGGCTCGCTGATCGCGGCGTGCGCGACCAGGTGAAAATCAGCACCAAGGTCGGTGCGGAGCCGACCCGCCCCCACGGCTTCCCTGGCGCCGTGGAAGGTCTCGGCAGGGAGACCGTCAACCAGGCCATCCGGGACAGTCTGCAGCGCCTGCAGACGGAGCGCGTCGACATGTACTGGGCCCATATGGAGGACCGGGAGCAGTCGGTCGCGGATGTCGCTGAGAGCTTCGGCGCCCTGGTTGACCAAGGGCTGACCGCACGGATCGGGCTGTCCAACCACCCGGCCTGGTACGCCGCCGCAGCCAACGTGCACGCCCAGCAGCGGGGCTCAGCCGGCTTCAGCGCCCTGCAGCTGCGGGAGTCGTACCTCCACCCGAGGCCGGATACTCCCGGTTGAGGGCGAGGACCACCCTCACGGGATGATGACCATCGAGAGCAAGGACCTCGCCGAGCGCTGCGGGCTGGACCTGTGGGCCTACACGCCGCTGCTGACCGGCGCCTACGAGCACCCGGAGCGCCCACTGCCCGAGGCCTACAGGCACCCGGGGACTGACAAGCGGCTGACAGCGCTGCGCACGTGGTCGGAGCGTCTTGCCATGAAGCCGAGCCAGGTCGTCCTGGCCCTTCTCAACGCCCAGCAGCCGACGATCACCCCGATCGTGGGCGTCAGCAGTGTCGCCCAGCTCACTGACGCCATCGAGGCCACGCGCTTCAGCCTCCCTCAGGAGGCCGTCGAGGAGCTCAACGCAGCCGGCTAGAGGTACGGCTAGACCGAGCGGCTCCGAGCCGGCGACCAGCAGGACCACCGCCCACAGATCAACATTTTCTTCAAAGGCGACGCGTATTCGTGTCGCCTTTGAAGTTCTTGTCGGTGTGTGCAGATTCGGTCGCTGGCGCTGGCGCTGGGGTCGGGTCTGGGCTAGGGAAGGTGGTGCCCGCCGCTATTCCACCGCCGGGTGTGGGGAGGACGACGCCGCCAAGCCGCGGCGTGAACTGGCCCCGGCGGCACGCGCCCCACTACACTCCCCGGAGCAAAGGCACTGACCCGGCCATCACCGGCGAGCCTCCGGAAGAACCGGACCCCCGGCGCACCAGCGTCGTCGGCCCTCAGTAGAACCGGACGGGACAGCCCGTCACAGCTGGAAACGAAGCGGTCGTGCACACCGTCCCTCTCGGGGCATGCAGCACGGCAAGCGAGGTGGTACCGCGGTGCGGCACCAGCCGGGCACCAGTCCCGGCCGGGAGCCGACGTCGTCCTCGTCAGGCCTCGGGCACCCGCCCGAGGCGGTAGGAACGAGTGAGACGAGAGCACACCGCGATGGCTGAGAAGATGGCTGACAGCACCACCGCCGACGGCAGCGAGCCGACCGGCGCCGCCTTCTACCCCCTGCACCGCCCGGGGAGCAGATCGACCCCTCGCCCTCCTTCCCCGCCATTGAGGAGGACGTCCTGGCCTACTGGAAGGCCGACGGCACCTTCCAGGCCTCCATCGACAACCGCGGCGAGCCCTGCGACGAGTTCGTCTTCTACGACGGCCCGCCCTTCGCCAACGGCCTGCCCCACTACGGCCACCTGCTGACCGGCTACGTCAAGGACGCCGTCGGGCGCTACCAGACCCAGCGCGGCAAGCGCGTCGAGCGCCGCTTCGGCTGGGACACCCACGGCCTGCCCGCCGAGCTCGAGGCACAGCGCCTGCTCGGCATCGACGACGTCACCGAGATCACCCGCCCCGGCGGCATCGGCATCGAGAAGTTCAATGAGGAGTGCCGCAGCTCCGTCCTGCGCTACACCAAGGAGTGGGAGGACTACGTCACCCGCCAGGCCCGCTGGGTCGACTTCGACAACGACTACAAGACCCTCGACCCCGACTACATGGAGTCGGTGCTGTGGGCCTTCAAGCAGCTGTGGGACAAGGGTCTGGCCTACCAGGGCTACCGCGTCCTGCCCTACTGCTGGCACGACCGCACCCCCTTGAGCAACCACGAGCTCAAGATGGACGACGACGTCTACCAGGACCGCCAGGACAACACGGTCACGGTGGGCCTGCGCCTGGAGGAGCCGCTGCGCCAGGGCGCCGAGCGCCCCGAGCTGGTCCTCATCTGGACCACCACCCCCTGGACGCTTCCCTCCAACGTGGCCATCGCCGTGGGACCCGACGTCGAGTACGTGACCGTCCACGTCGACGAGGACCTCGACTCGCCGGTGGCTGGCCAGGACGTCGTTATCGCGAAGGACCTGCTGGGCTCCTACGCCCGCGAGCTCGGTGAGGACCCGCAGGTGCTGGCCACCTGCACCGGGGCCGACCTGGTGGGGCGGCGCTACCACCCGATCTTCGACTACTTCGACGACGCCGCCCATCGGGCCGAGGGCGCCGCGCCCGGGCCGAAGGCCTGGCAGATCATCGCCGCGGACTTCGTGACCACCTCCGACGGAACCGGCCTGGTGCACATGGCCTCGGCCTTCGGTGAGGACGACATGATCGCCTGCTCCGAGGCCGGCATCGAGACGGTCGTGCCCGTCGACGACGGCGGCTGCCTGACCGAGGAGATCCGCGACTACGCCGGGCTGCAGGTCTTCGAGGCCAACAAGCCCATCGTCGCCGACCTGCGCGACGGCACCGGCCCCCCTGGCCCGCCGCGACGAGAGCCGGCGCGCCGTCCTGGTGCGCCAGGCCTCCTACGTGCACTCCTACCCGCACTGCTGGCGCTGCCGCAAGCCGCTCATCTACAAGGCGGTCTCCTCCTGGTTCGTGCGCGTCTCGGCGATCCGCGACCGCATGGTCGAGCTCAACCAGGACATCGACTGGTACCCCGGCCACATCAAGGACGGCATCTTCGGCAAGTGGCTGGCGAACGCGCGCGACTGGTCGATCTCCCGCAACCGCTTCTGGGGCGCGCCCATCCCGGTGTGGGTCAGCGACAACCCCGACTACCCGCGCACCGACGTCTACGGCTCCTACGCCGAGCTCGAGCGCGACTTCGGTGTCAAGGTCACCGACCTGCACCGCCCCTTCATCGACACCCTCGTGCGGCCCAACCCCGACGACCCCACGGGCAAGTCCATGATGCGCCGCATCCCCGACGTCCTGGACTGCTGGTTCGAGTCCGGCTCGATGCCCTTCGCCCAGGTGCACTACCCCTTCGAGAACGTCGAGTGGTTCGAGTCGCACTATCCGGGCGACTTCATCGTGGAGTACATCGGCCAGACCCGCGGCTGGTTCTACACCCTGCACGTCCTGGCCACCGCGCTGTTCGACCGGCCCGCCTTCACCTCCTGCGTCTCCCACGGCATCCTCCTGGGCAACGACGGGGCCAAGATGAGCAAGTCGCTGCGCAACTACCCGGACGTCTCCATGGTCTTCGACCGCGACGGGGCCGACGCCATGCGCTGGTTCCTGCTCTCGGCGCCGGTCATGCGCGGAGGCAACCTCGTGGTGACCGACAAGGCCATCCGCGACACCGTGCGCCAGGTGGTGCTGCCGCTGTGGAACACCTGGTACTTCTTCGCCCTCTACGCGGGCCAGGTGGGTCAGTCCGGCTACGTCACGAGCGGCGTCGACCTGGACGACGCGAGCCTGTTCGCCAAGCACGGCGGCCTGCACGTCATGGACCGCTACGTCCTGGCCCGTACCAAGGACCTGACCGAGACGGTGGCCGCCCAGATGGACGGCTACGACATCACCGGGGCCTGCGCCACGATCCGCGACTTCCTCGACGTGCTCACCAACTGGTACCTGCGCACCTCGCGTCAGCGCTCACCGACGGCGAGACGGCCGCCTTCGACACCCTGGCCACCGTGCTGCGCGTGCTCACCGAGGTCATGGCGCCGCTGGCGCCGCTGGTGAGCGAGGAGATCTGGCGGGGCCTGACCGGTGGGCGCTCCGTGCACCTGACCGACTGGCCCGTGCTGCCCGGCCACGTCGCCAACGCCGAGCTCGTGGCGGCCATGGATGAGGCCCGAGCCGCGGTCTCGGCCGCCCTGAGCCTGCGCAAGGCCGAGAAGCTGCGCGTTCGCCAGCCGCTTCGCAGCCTGACCATCGCCACGGCCGACCCGGCCGGGCTGGCCCCTTCCGCGAGCTCGTGGCCGAGGAGGTCAACGTCAGGAGGTACGGGTCCTGGACGCCGAGTCCGCCGGCTACGAGGCCCGAACGGACCTGGCCCTCAACCCGCGCGCCTTCAGCCCCGAGGTCCGCAAGCTCACCTCCAAGCTCTTCGCCGCCGTCAAGGCGGGAGCCAGTGGGAGCTCACCGAGGACGGGGACGTGCGCTTCAACGACGTCCTGCTCGATGGCGCCCCCGTGGTCCTGGAGGCGGAGGACTCCGCCTTCACCCTGACCACCCGCATCGAGGTCGACGACGACTCCCTGGCCGCCACCATGCTGCCCTCGGGGGCCTTCGTGGTCCTGGACACCGCCCTCGACGACGCCCTGGAGGCCGAGGGCTGGGCCCGCGACCCTGGTGCGTCTGGTCCAGGACGAGCGCAAGGCCGCCGGCCTGCACGTGGGGACCGGATCCGCCTGGAGCTGAGGGTTCCCGCAGGACAAGGACGCCTGGACCGGTGCCCACCTGGACCTCATCAAGCGGGAGGTCGGCTGCGTGGACGCCTCCGTCGTCGCCGACCCGGCCGTGAAGGAGCCCACCGCCACGGTTGAGAAGGTCGCCGAGGTAAGGGAGAGCTGACCCAGCAGCCGAACAGGCTGCGTCGTGGGGTCGGCCGGACCGATGAGCTCGGTCTGGCCGACCCCACTCCTGCATCCAGGTCGGAGAGCCGGGAGTGCGTCACTCGGGAGAGAGACGCGCTGAGGTTCTCCCGCCCTAGCCCAGTGATGTCATCGTGGTGATGAGCTGCCGGGAGGCGTGCTGCACACGGCGACGCGAAGCCGATCCGACACGCCGGTCGGTTAACTTTCCTATTACCTGAGGTGTGATGCAGAATAATTCCGTTGCTCAGCCACCAGGACCTGGTTGAGCAACGGTGCTCCTCCTCCCGCGGTTCGCCTCTCCCGTCTCCCGGTCGCATGCTTCCTACCGCCATGACGGCGGTAGGGGGAACGTCGTGCGCAGCTTTCTCCCTGGAGCAGGCTCGCTGGTGGCCTTGGTTGTGAGAGGTACGGACGATGAGTATCAAGGGTGCTGCAGAAGCAGTTCTTCCCCCGCCGGCTCAGGGGTGGTTGAAGCAGGCGATCTACCATCGCAACTGTCACCTGTCGCCGCCCCAGTACCGTGCGGCCCTCAAACACTGGTACTGGCTCTTCAAAGGACGCCCCTGCCACCTGGAGGCGCCGCGCACCATGACTGAGAAGATCCACTGGCTCAAGCTCTATGACTCCACACCCCTCAAAGGGCGTCTGGCGGACAAGTTCCTGGTGCGCGAGTGGGTCGCCGACACGGTGGGGGAGGAGTACCTCGTACCCCTGCTGGGTGTGTGGGACTCGCCTGACGAGATCGACTTCGCCTCCCTGCCGAGCAGCTTCGCGCTCAAAGCCACGCACGGCTCGGGGTGGAACATCCTCGTGCCGAACAAGAGCGCTCTTGATGAGGAGTGGGCCCGTCGACGCCTCGGGGAGTGGCTCGGCCTGCGTCAGGCGATGAAGGGCGGCTTCGAGCTGCACTACGAGTACTGCGAGCCGCGCATCGTGTGCGAGCGCTTCCTGCGTGATGGCACAGGGGGGGCTGCGGGACTACAAGTTCATGGTGTTCGACGGCGTCGTCCAGTTCGCCTTCACTGTGGACAGACGTGCGGGGCGCGCGATGCGGGGGACCTACCTGCCGGACTGGACCCGAGCCCCCTTCGAGTACACCTGCGAGGCTGTTCGCGCCTCGGACGTTCCCCCGCCGAGCGGCCTGGAGACCATGCTCCGGCTCGCCAGCAGGCTCGGGAAGGGGTTCGCCTGCGCGCGCATTGACTTCTATGAGGTGCGGGGACGCGTCTACTTCGGTGAGATCACCTTCACCGACGCCGATGGGTTGTCTGAATTTGTTCCCGCTCGCTACAACCGTATATTCGGTGATCGAATCGTCCTTCCCGAGAAGAAGTCGTTCAAGGGTGTCATACTGTGATGGTTTAACACTCAGGGGACGGTGTCTGTAGATTTTCTACGAAGATCGTCGTGCTCGGTGAGTGAGACCTCTCAAGTCTCTCGATGTGCATGAGGGCTTTCTCATTAAATCCGTCGGTTACTTGCCCTCTTCGGGCTCTTGCGTGTTACTGTCTGTGTCATTAATTCTGGCGCTCCTTCGTGGGGTTTCCTGACTGTCGCTTCATGTTGGTGAGTGCTGTGTCCTATCAGTCCTGAATAATGACAGGTGGTATGCGGATGACGCTCGAGGACCTTCTTCATCTAACTCGTCGACGCTTTGGATCTCTCGCGCTGGCGATCGTGATCTGCGTACTTTTGTCGGTAGCGTTCGCTTTCGTGACGCCGAGTTCCTATACGGCGACGGCTCAGGCCTACCTACACGTGGAGGTGGGCGGGGACCCGGGGCTGAACACGCAGTCCCACTACAACGCGGCACAGCTCGCCGACTTGAAGGCCGAGTCCGCCGTTCCGGTCTTCACCTCGGAGGCGGTCGCCCAGCGCGTGATCGAGTCCCTCAAGCTGGATGTCACCCCGGAGGAGTTGGCCTCCTCGGTGTCGGCGACGCGGACGCCTGAGACCGTGTCGGTGCAGGTCTCCGTGGAGGCCTCCACCTCGCGTCAGGCTCAGGTTCTGGCCGATGAGGTCGTCCGTCAGACGGCCGAAGAGGTGACTGAGCTGGAGGGCAGTGATTCTCCGGTGAAGATCTCCCTGCTGTCCTCCGCCGAGCTGGTGAGTGCCACTCGGTCCCCCGCCCTGGTCACCTGCGTGGGGGTGGGGCTGCTGGCCGGGCTGGTTCTGGGGTACGTGTGGATTCTCGTCCAGGAGCTGCTCGATAAGAGCCTCAAGGGACCTGAGGATGTGCGCAAGGCTCTGTCGGCGCCCGTGCTCGGTGTCCTGCCGAAGGATCCGTCGCCTCTGCGACTGGGGCGTGGTGCGCAGACGGAGGTCGAGGAGCGGCTTCGGGCCACTCGCACCAACGTGCTTCACGCCCTGTCTCACGGGGCTCGGCAGGTCGTGGTCGTCACCTCTGCTGGTCCGCGGGAGGGGGCCTCGACGACGGCTGCCGGCCTGGCGCGGGTCCTGGCTCTGTCCGGTCATCGGGTCGTCTTGGTCGGGGGAGACCTGCGCTCGCCAAGTGCTGTCGGCGCCCCGGGCGCCCCAGGACTCGCGGAGGTCCTGGTCGGGACGGCTCGTCTCAGCCAGGTCCTGGTCGAAGGCGAGGTGCCGGGTCTGGAGCTCCTGCCTGCCGGCGACATGCCCGGGAACCCCTCTGAGCTGCTCGGCGGCCGCAACATGAGCGACCTCCTGCATCATCTGGCCGCAGACCGCATCGTGATTATCGATGCGCCTCCGGTGTGCCGTTTCACCGACGCCGTGGTGCTGGCCGAGTATGCCGGTGGAGTCCTCCTCGTGGCGCGAGCCGGGCGCACGTCTGCCGAAGAGCTTCGCGAGGCGGCGCTGGCCGTGGGGCAGGGAGGCGGGCACATGCTCGGCGTGGTGCTCACCAACGTGTCCGATCCCGGGCGCGGTAGTCGGAGTGTCCAGGCCGGCGTCACTCATGCGGAGAGCGCAACCGTCTAACCCTTCTTTCTCAGCGCGCGGCACGTGCGCAGAGAGTCGAGTCGTGACGTCAAGGATATTTATTTAAATGTTACCTTGCGGCGGCACTGACGTTAGTCGGCGGGTGTGCGCTCCGGGTTCCCTGCTGTAATGAATCTTGACGCTTCAGGCTCTCGGGTTCAGCGGCCTGTGGATTTATACCATTGCACCGAAGTGGATCTGTTGGTAAACGATGATTGACGTATGATCTCACCAAAATCTTCCAATCGGTGACTCTTGGTGTTAGATTAATGCTGAGCATTAAATACGGAATCTAATAGTGATGGTTCAATGGGTTCCGTATGCCCTTTTTCTGTGCCGTTTCCTCCTGTTGAGCAGTAGGAGCCGCATCCCCAAGTCCGTCCCGCGAAGCAGTGAAACCTGCTCGCCCATATGCAGATTGAAATCCTGATGACATTTGAAATCTGTCGCTCCAGCCAGCGTCAAACGCTTGATCGGAGTTCCTCACTCTCAGGCGGTGTGTCCCATGCTCCTCAGCAGGCTCAATGGAGCGTGACGACTCATGGCTGATGCACGGCAGGACTCCCATGGCACCACTGGCCGTGATGAGCGCAGTACCGAGGTGAGCCGCCCTGGCGCGCCTCAGCCCGCACGATCCCTCGCAGTGCCGGGGGGTGCCACCGCGGGCGCCCCTTCGGCACCGGGCTCAGCGCCCGTGAGACCGTCGGACTGCGGCGCGCAGCGGGGAGGCTTCGCCCTGTGCCGGCTCGAGCCGGTCGCCCTGATGCTCGTCGACTTCCTGGCCACGTACGTGGCGCTGTACTCCGCGGCCTGGGGGACCACGAAGTGGGCGACCGCCACGGGGGCGACCGGCGGCCTCCTGGCCGTCGGGGTGCTCGGGATCGTCAACGTGGGCGTCTTCGCCACTTTCAAGATGTACAACAGCCTGTGGCGCTACGCCTCGATGGCGGAGGCGCTGAGGATTCTGTACGCGACCGTCGTCGGCTCGATCTGCGGCGATCTGCTCTTCTCCCTGGCCTTCGATGGTGGGCTGTCCGTGCGTTCCTACGTCATGGCCTGGGCGCTGCTCGTCATCATGACCGCGGGGACTCGCCTCGCCGTCCGGGCGCTGTGGCACAGCCGCGCCCAGCGCAGCGCTCGCGCAGGCGAGCCGGGTCCCCGGCCCCGTACCCTCATCGTGGGAGCCGGGCAGACCGGTTCTCTGACCATCAAGCGCATGCACCTGGGGGACGAGGACATGTGCGGAGAACCGGTGGCCCTGGTCGACGACGACATGACCAAGCACGGTCGCCACGTCCACGGCGTCAAGGTCTACGGCGCGTGTGACGACATCCCCCGCATCGCCCAGGAGTGCCGGGCCGAGCAGATCGTCCTGGCCTGCCCCTCGGCGCTGGCCTCCGAGCGTCAGCGCATCCTGTCCATCTGCCTGACAACGGGCCTGAGGATCCTCACCCTCCCGAACGTACGGGACCTGGCCCAGCAGGATGACGGGCGGATCGCACTGCGGGAGGTCGAGATCTCCGAGCTGCTCTCCCGTGACGAGGTTGCCTTCGACTCCACAGGGATGGGGTACGTGCGCGACCAGGTCGTCCTGGTCACCGGCGGTGGTGGCTCCATCGGCTCTGAGCTGGTCCGTCAGCTCATCGAGGCCCGGCCCAGCCAGATCATCATCTTCGACGTCTACGAGAACACGGCCTACGAGCTGCTCCACGAGATGCAGCCCAAGGCAACCGAGCTGGGGGTGACGCTCTCGGTCGTCATCGGCTCAGTGACCAACGAGCGCATCGTCCGCGACTGCTTCCAGCGGTACCGGCCCAAGGTCGTCTTCCACGCGGCGGCCCACAAGCACGTGCCGCTCATGGAGGACAACGCCCGTGAGGCCGTGGAGAACAACGTGCTGGGCACCTGGGTCGTCTGCCGTCTGGCGGAGGAGCTCGGCTGCAGCCACTGCATCCTGGTCTCCACCGACAAGGCGGTCAACCCCACCAACGTCATGGGGGCCACCAAGCGGCTGTGCGAGCTGGAGATCCAGGCCCTGGCCCAGACCAGCCGCTCCACCGTCTTCGCCGCCGTGCGCTTCGGCAACGTGCTCGGCAGCCACGGCTCGGTCATCCCGCTGTTCAGGCGTCAGCTCAGATCAGGTGGGCCGCTGACTGTCACCCACCCCGACATCACCCGCTACTTCATGACGATCCCCGAGGCGGCCCAGCTGGTCATCACCGCCGGCTCCATGGCCCAGGCCGGAGAGATCTTCATCCTGGAGATGGGCAAGCCCGTGCGGATCTACGACCTGGCCGTCAACCTCATCAAGCTCTCGGGCCTGCGGGTGGGGCGTGACATCGAGGTCGTCTTCACCGGGCTGCGTCCTGGCGAGAAGCTCTACGAGGAGCTGCAGATGCACGACGAGGATCTGCATCCCCACGCAGAACCCCTCGATCCTCGTCTCCACGGCACCGCCTCCCACCAGGCTGGAGGTGGAGGACAAGATCGCTCGGCTCATGGCCTGCCTGTCCCCAGGGCGGAGAGCAGATCAAGCGGGAGCTCGCTCGCGCGGTGCCCACCTATCACCCACGTTTTGACAACAGTACGAATCCGTCGCCAACAGTGAGGACAGCTGACTGATGCGTGTTGATTTCTCGCCCCCAGACATCACCGACGCCGAGTGCCAGGAAGTGGTGGATGCACTGCGTTCTGGCTGGATCACCACCGGACCGCGCACCAAGACCCTGGAGAAGCAGGTGGCGCAGCGCTGTGGAACCACCCGGGCCGCCTGCCTGAACTCCGCGACCGCCTCGCTGGAGCTGACCCTTCGGGTCCTGGGCATCGGTCCCGGAGACGAGGTCATCGTCCCGGCCTACACCTACACGGCCTCTGCCTCCCCGATCGTTCATGTGGGCGCCACCCCCGTGATCGTCGATGCCGGCCAGGCCGACGGCGGCTACGGGCTGGACCCCGGCGCCCTGGAGGCCGCCATCACCCCGCGGACCAAGGCCGTCATCCCGGTCGACATCGGTGGGCGCATGTGCGACTACCCGGCGCTGCGCGCGGTCGTCGACAGCCACAGCCGCCTGTTCACACCGGCAGGGGCAGTCCAGGAGGCGCTGGGACGTGTCGCCCTCGTCGCCGACGGCGCCCACAGCTTCGGTGCCCGGCGCGACGGCACGCCCTCGGGCAGCGCCGCCGACTTCACCACCTTCAGCTTCCACGCCGTGAAGAACCTGACCACCGCGGAGGGCGGTGCCGTCACGTGGAGGCCGGAGCTGGGCCTGGACGAGGAGCTCTACCGCCAGTACATGCTGCTGTCCTTGCACGGGCAGAGCAAGGACGCCCTGTCCAAGACCCGCCTGGGGGCCTGGGAGTACGACGTCGTCAGCCCCGCCTACAAGTGCAACATGACCGACGTGTGCGCCGCGATCGGCCTGGCGCAGATGACCCGCTACGACTCGATGCTCGAGCGTCGGCGCCAGATCATCACCCGCTACGACCAGGCCCTGGCGCCGGCGGGCGTGACATCGCTGCGGCACTACGAGGACGGGAGCGTCTCATCCGGGCACCTCTACCTGGCGAACCTGCCGGGCCTGGGGGAGGAGGGCGCGCAACGAGTTCATCGAGCGCATGGCGCGCGCGGACGTGGCCTGCAACGTCCACTACAAGCCGCTGCCCCTGCTGAGCGCCTACCGCGACCTCGGCTTCTCCATTGAGGACTTCCCGCAGGCCTACGCCCTCTATGCCAGTGAGGTGAGTCTGCCTCTGCATACCTCACTGACCGACGAGCAGGTCGACTACGTCATCAGCTGCGCGCTCGAGACGCTCGCGGCGATGGGCCGCTCATGACGATGCCGCCCTGGGGTGAGCTGCCGGCCTCCCTGCGTACCGAGGAGGTCCGCCCCTACTACGAGGCACTGGCCCGGCGCGGAGTCCAGCTGCGGCTCAAGCGCCTGCTCGACGTCGTTGGAGCGACGATTCTGATGGTGCTGCTCGGGTGGCTGTTCATCATCCTGGCGGCCCTCATCAAGCTGGACTCGCCCGGACCGGTGTTCTTCCGCCAACGGCGGGTCACCCAGTTCGGGCGCGAGTTCCGGATCGTCAAGTTCCGCACCATGACGCACCGGCCGGCAGACCCCGGCGACCAGATCACCCGGGGCAACGACCCCCGGGTCACCAAGGTCGGAGCGGTGCTGCGCCGCTACCGGCTCGATGAGATCAGTCAGCTCATCGACATCCTGCGCGGCACGATGAGCTTCGTAGGGACCAGGCCGGAGGTGCCCGAGTACGTCCAGCAGTACACCCCGCAGATGCGGGCCACCTTGCTGCTGCCCGCCGGAGTCACCTCCACAGCCTCCATCGAGTTCAAGGACGAGGCCGAGATCCTGGCGGCCGCCCCGCCGGGCCAGGACGCCTACCTCACTCAGGTCCTGCCGGCCAAGATGCGCCTCAACCTGCGTGACGTCCAGAACTTCAGCATCGGACGAGATCTGTCGATCGCGCTGAGGACCGTCCTGGCGGTGGCCAGGTGAGGCGCGCAATGACGACACCTAAGGAGCAAGCATGACAGCAGGCACTGAGCAGGATCGCGAACTGGACTCCGACCTGGTCTCCATCATCATGCCGACGTACAACTGCGGGGCCTTCATCGCCGAGACCATCGCCACCGTCCAGGTCCAGACCCACCCCCGCTGGGAGCTGATCGTCGTCGACGACTGCTCCACCGACGACACCACCGATGTCGTGGGGGCCCTGGCCAAGGACGACCCGCGGATCCGGTACGTGCGGCTGGAGACCAACAGCGGTGCCGCCATGGCCCGTAACCGGGCGATGGAGCTGGCCCAGGGGCGCTACATGGCCTTCCTGGACTCCGACGACCTGTGGCACCCCGACAAGCTCAGGCGCCAGATCGACTTCATGACCTCGCGTGACGTGGCCATGTCCTGCACCGCCTACGCCCAGATCGACGAGCAGGGCGTGCCCACCGGAAGGATCGTGCGCAGCCCGGCCAGGATCAGCTACAACCGCCTGCTCCTGGACTGCCCGGTGGGCAACTCCACCGTCATGTACGACGTGGCGCGCCTGGGCAAGTTCGAGGTTCCCAACATCCGCAAACGCAACGACGACGCCCTGTGGCTGCGCATGCTCCGCACCGAGCCCTACATCTGGGGGATGCCGGTGGTGCTCATGAGGTACCGGCTCCGCTCGGGATCGGTGTCGGCCAACAAACGGAGCCTGGTCAAGTACCACTGGACGCTCTACCGCGACATCGAGCATCTCAGCGTCCCCCGCTCCGTCTTCCACATCGGCGTGTGGGTCCTCATCAAGACCCTCAAGGTGAAATGAGGACCGGCGTTAGCAGGACGAGCAGTTCCCCGGACCGATCCGGGGCCGACGGAGGCAGACAGGCAATGAGTCAGGAACAGTCATCGACCACGCGGGACCTTGGGGGCGGCCCCCTGCGGGTCCTGCAGATCAACTCATCAATCTCCCGGCGCTCCGGAGTCATGAGCGTGCTCATGAACTATCTCAGGCACATGGACCGCTCGCAGGTGGTGTTCGACTTCTTCTGCTACGCCACGCCCGACGAGACCCACCGTGAGGAGATCGAGGCACTGGGCGGGCGCTGCTACGTCATCGATGCCGGGAACCATATCGGACGCATCCGATCATCCCTGGGGCAGGTGCTGGAGCAGCATGCGGGGCAGTACCCCGTGGCGCACCTGCACGACCCCATCCTGTCGCGCTTCCTCTACCCGGTGGCCCATCGCCACGGGGTGCGGTCCTTCGCCGTCCACTCCCATGCGACGGCGTACTCCGACTCCCGGCTGCGGAGCCTGCGCAACTGGCTCGTCTGCCGCAATATCGGGGCCTACTCCGACGCGCGCCTGGCCTGCTCCCGGGCGGCCGGTGACTTCCTGTTCGGCTCAGGCCGCTTCGAGGTGGTTCCCAACGCGATCGACGTGGAGACTACCGCTTCAACGAGTCGGTCCGTGCCGAGGTGCGCTCCCGGCTGGGGCTGGGGGAGGCACCCGTCGTCGGCCATGTGGGACGGTTCAGTGAGCAGAAGAACCACCGGTTCCTCATCGATGTGTGCACCGAGCTGTTCCGTGCGCGCCCCGAGGCCCGTCTCATGCTCATCGGCGACGGCCCGCTACGGCCGGGCATCGAGGCCGTGGTGGCCGAGCGCGGCCTGAGTGACCGCGTTCTGTTCCTGGGGGACCGCAAGGATGTCCCTGACCTCTACCAGGCGATGGACATGTTCCTTCTGCCCTCCCTCTACGAGGGGCTGCCGATGGTGGGGGTGGAGGCGCAGTGCGCGGGGCTCCCGCTGGTGTGCTCCGACGAGGTGACCGATGAGGTCACGATCGGGGAGGTCTCCTTCCTGCCGCTGGACATGCCGGCGCCTCAGTGGGCGCATCATGTCAGCCAGGCCCTCGACCACGGGCGGGACCCGCGGCGCAGGGCTGAGGGGGGAGCGGGCCACGCGCGTCGCGGGTTTCGACATCACTCACGAAGCCGAGCGGCTGGCGCACCGTTACCGTGCGCTGGCGGAATGGTGATGCCGGAGCATGTGGATTCACTTCGCGCTCTTCGCCGCCCTTCTCCTGCCAGCAGCTCTCCTGGGGCTGCGGGGCAATGCCAGTCGGCGGGGCTCCCGGGTCATTCTGGTCGTGGCCTTCGTGGCCTTCGTGGCCTTCTCCTCCATGCGAGCCGTCAGTGTTGGCAATGACACGGTTGAGTACCACCGGGTCTTCGAGGAGATCAAGGCGACGACCTCCCTTCCAGGAGGCCTTCACCGTCAGCCGCTTCGAGTACGGCTATGTCGTACTCAACTACCTGGTCAGCCGCATCACGGACAGCTTCAACATCCTGCTGCTCATCATCTCGGTGTTCGTCTACGGATCAGCGGTGCTGTTCATCAAGCGGTACGCCGCCAACTACTCCCTGGCGGTCCTCCTCGCCTTCGGCATGTCCGCCTTCTACGACTTCACACTCCTCGCCCGGCAGGGTATTGCGGTGGCGATCTTCCTGCTGGCCGTCCCCGCGCTTATGGAGCGCAAGCTGTTGCGCTACGCCCTGCTCATCGTGCTCGCCTCCCAGTTCCATGTCAGCGCCCTGCTCCTGCTCATCATCTACCTCGTCTCCGCCATGCGGCTGAGTACCTTCGGTGACTGGATCAAATGGGGCACCCTCATCGGGACTAGCATGCTCTCACTGAGCTGGGTGATGAACTCCCTTGCGGCGTCCTCCGCCTACTACGGTCACTACCTCAACAGTGACTACGCCGATGGTGGGGTGCGCTCGGCCACCGTTCTGCTGATCGTAGTGCGCATCTTCCTCATACTTCTGGCCTCCACCTGCGGATGGAACGCTGCGGTGGAGAGTGATCCGTCCGGGAATACCCGTAACCTTTTGGCACTCGCTGTTGCAAACATTGCCATGGTGACGGTGTCCCTGGGCTTCAACCTCGTTGACCGTCTGGAGATGTACCTGACGATGCCCTTCGTCATCGGTCTGGTGAACCTCACCGTGCGGGGCCGCCGACCCGAGCGCTCCTACATTGGCGCCCTTTTGGTCATCATCGCCTTCGCAGCCTCCACGACCTTCTTCCTGTACCGCCCCGAGTGGTACCACCTGTTCCCCTACCATACGTTCCTCGAGAAAGGGCTCTCATGATAGATCCTGTTTACGTCTCATATGCGGCTGCCCGGTGGCTTTCACGGCACCGTCTTGCGCCCGCCGCATACCTCATTCGCGGAGCTATGCGTGTGGTGTTCGCCTGTGACGTTCCGTATGCTGCCCGCATTGGTGAGAATACAGACTTTCCGCACCATGCTCTGGGAGTTGTGATCCATCCTCGCGCGGTGATCGGTACGGGATGTCATATCGGTCAAGGGGTGACTATTGGCGGTCGCAAGGGCATCGAGACAGTACCTGTGTTAGGGAAGAATGTCGTCGTGGGCTGTGGGGCGACGATTCTCGGGCCTATCACAGTTGGCGATGGCGCGATGATTGGGGCGGGGGCCGTTGTGATCCACGATGTCCCTGCTGGTGCGACGGTCGCGGGAGTTCCGGCCAGGATTATCAGGGAGACGGCTGTATGACACGGGTTCTGCAGTGGGGTAGCTCTCTCTGCTCAGTCAACACGGGTGATGATCCCGTCGAAATCGAGGCCCGGAAGGCGCAGTTCGGTGGCGGCAAGCAATAAGGGACGCATTGCTTTCCTGCTGGGTAACACCCTGGTCTTCGCGCTGGGGGGTCTGGCGGTTAAGGCGGTCTCGTTGGTCCTCATGCCGTTGTACACGACTGCGCTGACGGCTGGTGAGTACGGGACGGCCGAGCTGCTCAACAGTGCGATCGAGATTGTGCTGCCGCTGCTGTCGGCGGGCGTGGTGGAGGCCCTCTACCGGTTCTCCATTGACGACGACGTTCCCAAGGATGAGCTCTTCGCCAACTCCCTTCTGGTTCTCGGCGGGGGTGGCTTGTGCACCGGGGTGCTGTGCGCCTTGGGCAGCGCCTTGTGGAACATGGAGCACGCGGCAGCGTTCTTCGTCCTGTTCTGCTCGGTGTGCGTCTTCAAGGCCACGACCCAGCTCGCCCGTGGGTTGGGGCACGTGCGCCGCTTCGTGGTCTACGGGCTCATCAATGCGCTCGCCATGGTGGTGTCCACCTACCTGCTCCTGGTCCGCGCGCACCTGGGCGTGGAGGGGTACCTGTGGTCCTTCACCATTGGCTATCTGGTGGGTGGTCTGGTCGCCTTCCTGGGGTCGGCCGAGTACCGGCTCCTGGCTCCGTTCCGGGTCGATCGGGTACTGCTGCGCCGGATGCTTGTCTACAGCCTGCCGCTCGTGCCCAATCTGCTGTCGTGGTGGCTGGTCAGTGTCTCCGGCCGGTACGTGGTCCTGTGGGGCAGCGGAGTCGTGGCCGCTGGGCTCTTCACCGCGGCGAGCAAGATGCCTGCGCTGGTTAACATCGTGGCCTCCGTGTTCCAGCAGGCCTGGCAGTACTCGACCGCCCGCGAGATCGACTCGCCCGACCGAGGCGCCTTCTTCGGCGTCGTGATGAGGGGCTACTCGCTGGCAACCCTTACGGTCGCCGGGCTGGTCATCGCTCTGAACCGGCCGATCTCCAGGGTGATGCTCCAGGCCGAGTTCGCCGAGGGGTGGCGCTACGTCCCCCTGCTCATGTTGGTCGCCTCCTTCGGGGTCATCAGCATCTTCTTCGAGAGTTTCTACCAGGCCTTGAAGAACAGCGGCGTTCTCATGGTCTCCACGGCGCTGGGGGCGGTGGTGAACGTCATCCTCGGTGTGGCTCTTGTGCCGTTCATGGGGCCGTGGGGCGCCGGCCTGGCCGGAGCGGTGGCCTACGCCCTCGTCCTGGTCGTGCGAGCCCGAGACCTCAGGCGCCGCATCAACCTGCCGATAGACCGCCTTCGTCTCGGCTACCAGCTCGCGCTGCTCATCAGTATTACCGCATGCATGTCCTTCGATGGCGGCTCATGGCTGACTGCCGTGGTCTGGGCCTGCCTGGGGCTGCTGGTGACCAGCGACATCACGGTTCTCACCAACAGCGCTCGAGCTGTGGCGGAGTCCCTGAGGCACAGGAGTGGGGCACTGCTGCGCCAGCTCTGACACGGGGGCTCGGCGCAGGGTGTGTGCGGTATGACGACCTTGTGTGAAAAGCGACGATTTACTGCCCTGCTTGTGAAATTGCTTTTGTGTTCACCGGTGCGTTTTGTCTTAACTGTACAGTGTGATGATCTCTGTTGTCTTTTCGTGATGTCTATGGGAAAGCGGGTCCGTCGATACGACGTATCCTTGCCGGGCCGATCTGACTGGTTGAGCTGAAGTATCTTGATGATACGAGAAGGGAAGGTTATGAAGCGTATTCTGCTTTTGGATACATCTGTTGGATCCCTCAATATGGGGGATGAGATCATTGGGCGATCCATTGAGATGAACTGGCGTGAGCTGTTCTCCTCGAACTATGTCATGCGCTTGGCCTCCCATACCCCGATGTACACGCCGGCGCAGTATCTGCTGTCCAAGCGCAAACTCAGCATCTTCAAAGGGGCCGACATCAAGCTCCTGTGCGGCACCAACGCCCTGTACACGAATATGCTGCGGCCCCTGCCGACCTGGAACATCAACTACCTCAACTGCGGGATGGCTACAGGCACGGTATGTCTAGGGGTGGGCGCGGGTGCCAACTCCTCATCGGTCAACCTCTACACGCGAGCCCTCTACCGCAAGGTGCTGTCCCATGACCTGGTGCACTCGGTGCGTGACGAGCACACCAAGCATCTCCTGCAGCGGGTGGGACTGCGGGCCTGGAACACCGGCTGCCCCACCCTGTGGGGACTGACCCCTGAGCACTGCGAGACCATTGCCCGCACCAAGGGCGACGAGGTGGTCTTCACGCTCACCTCCTACCACCCGAACCCGCGCAAGGACCGGGCAATGGTCGACGTGCTGCGCAGGAGCTACTCGCGACTGCACTTCTGGCCCCAGTCCATCGACGACCTGGACTACCTGCAGTCGCTGGGAGCGGCCGACGGCGTCGAGATCGTCACGCCGAGCCTGGCAGGTTTCCGGGAGGTGCTCGACCGGGGCGTCGACTACGTGGGGAACCGCCTGCATGGGGGCATCTTCGCTCTGCAGCGCAAGCGGCGCGCCATCATCGTGGCCATCGACTACCGCGCGCGGGAGATGGCCAAGGACTACTCCCTGCCGCTGGTGGAGCGCGACTCCATCGAGACCGATCTGGCCGACTTGATCGAGTCCTCCTGGCCGACCGCGATCCATGGCCTGGACTTCGACCGCATCGAGAAGTGGAAGGCTCAGTTCGATGTCGGCAAGCCATAAGGGGCGCATGAGACTCCTGCTGGGTAACACCCTGGTCTTCGCGCTGGGGGGCCTGGCGGTTAAGGCCGTCTCGTTGGTCCTCATGCCGTTGTACACGACTGCGCTGACGGCTGGTGAGTACGGGACGGCCGAGCTGCTCAACAGCGCGATCGAGATTGTGCTGCCGCTGCTCTCGCTTGGTGTCGTGGAGGCCCTCTACCGGTTCTCCATTGACGACGACGTTCCCAAGGATGAGCTCTTCGCCGGCTCCCTGGTGGTCCTGGGCGGCGGCGTCGTCTGCACCGGGGTGGCGTGCGCCTTGGGGGGCGCCTTGTGGAATATGGAGCACGCGGCAGCGTTTTTCGTCCTGTTCTGCTCGGTGTGCGTCTTCAAGGCCACGACCCAGCTTGCCCGTGGGTTGGGGCACGTGCGCCGCTTCGTGCTCTACGGGCTCATCAATGCGTTCGCCATGGTGGTGTCCACCTACCTGCTCCTGGTCCGCGCGCATACAGGTATCGAGGGCTACCTGTGGTCGTACACCATTGGCTATCTGGTGGGTGGTCTTGTCGCCTTCCTGGGGTCGGCCGAGTACCGGCTCCTGGCCCCATTCAGGTTCGATCGGGCGCTGCTGTGCCGGATGCTTGTCTACAGCCTGCCGCTCGTGCCCAATCTGCTGTCGTGGTGGCTGGTCAGTGTCTCCGGCCGGTACGTGGTCCTGTGGGGCAGCGGCCTGGCGGCTGCCGGGCTCTTCACCGCGGCGAGCAAGATGCCCTCACTCATCAACATCGTGGCCTCCGTCTTCCAGCAGGCCTGGCAGTACTCCACCGCCCGTGAGATCGACTCACCCGACCGAGGCGCCTTCTTCGGCTCCGTGATGAGGGGCTACTCGCTGGCCACTCTGTCGACCGCCGGGCTGGTCATCGCCTTGAACCGGCCGATCTCCAGGGTGATGCTCCAGGCCGAGTTCGCCGAGGGGTGGCGCTACGTCCCCCTGCTCATGCTGGCGGCGACCTTCGGGGTCATGACCATCTTCTTCGGCACCTTCTACCAGGCGCTCATGAACAGTCGCATGCTCATGGTCTCCACCATGATGGGGGCGGTGGTCAACGTGGTGCTCGGGGTGGCTCTCGTGCCGTTCATGGGGCCGTGGGGCGCCGGCCTGGCCGGAGCGGTGGCCTACGCCCTCGTCCTGGTGGTGCGAGCCCGGGACCTCAGGCGCCGCATCGACCTGCCCATGGACCGCTCGCGCCTGACCTACCAGCTCGCGCTGCTCAGCGTCATGGCCGTGTGCACGTCCTTCGACGGCGGCTCATGGCTGAACGGGGCGGTCTGGGTCTGCCTGATCCTTCTGGCGACCAGCGACATGTCAGTGCTGGGTGGCGGCGCTCGAGCCGTGGCCGCAGCGTTCGCCGGCAGGCTTGGGCGGCGCTGAGGAGACCGCGCCGCCCAAGCCGCTCACCGCCGGCCGATGCCGCGGTAGCTCCAACCGGCCGCCTTCCAGGCCTGCGCATCCAGGCAGTTGCGTCCGTCAATGACGTAGCGGTTACGTGCCAGACCGGCCGCCTGGGCGGGGTCAAGATCCTGGTACTCGCGCCACTCCGTGCCGATGATGACCAGGTCGGTTCCCTCCAGGGCGGACTGCGCTGAGGCGGCGACCTCGTAGGGGCGGTTCGTCCTCTGAGCGAGGATCGGGCCGGCGGCCGGGTCGTGCACGACGACTCGCTCGACCATGCCCGACAGCTCCACGGCGAGATCCAGGGCGGGGGAGTTGCGCATGTCGTCGCTGTCCGGTTTGAAGGCGGCCCCGAGGACCGTCACCGTGGCCACCGACGTGTGCTCGCCGAGAAGCTCTGCGACTGTGCGGATGACGCCGGCACGCATGGTGTCGTTGACGCGATCGACCTCCGCGAGGAAGGCCAGGGCCTCGCCGACGCCGAGCTCACCGGCGCGGGCCTGGAAGGCACGGATGTCCTTTGGGCAGACAGCCTCCGCCGAAACCGATACCGGCGCGCAGGAACCGGCGCCCGATACGGTCATCCATGCCGATCGCCTCAGCGAGGGCCGTCACATTGGCCCCTGCAGCGTCGCAGACCTGGGACATGGCGTTGATGAAGGAGATCTTCGTGGCCAGGAAGGCATTCGCACTGATCTTGACCAGCTCGGCGGTGGCGTAGTCCATGACCAGACGCGGGGTGCCGGCGGCCAGGATCTGCGCGTAGACCGCGTCCATCGTCTCCTGGGCGCGGCCGGCGGCGTCGGGATTCTCCGGCAGGCCGTAGACCATCCGGTCCGGACGCAGCGTGTCCTGAACGGCGAAGCCCTCCCGCAGGAACTCCGGGTTCCACAGCAGCAGCGCACCGGTCGGCTCGATCAGCTGGGACAGACGGGCGGCGGTGCCAACGGGAACCGTGGACTTGCCGGCGACCACCTCAGGGCCGCTGGTGCAGTGCCCCAGGTGGGGGAGCATGGCGGTCACGGCTGCGTCGACGTACGTCATGTCCGCCGCCCCCGACTCGGACTGCGGTGTGCCCACGCCGATGAAATGGACCTGGGCTCCCTCAATGGCGGAGAAGTCCTGAGTGAAGGTCAGGCGTCCGGCCTCCACGTTACGGGCCAGAAGCCCTTCTAACTCGGGCTCGAAGAACGGCGCCCTACCAGCACTGAGAAGATTTACCTTGCGAGCATCGACGTCCACGCCCACCACATCATGTCCAAGCTCCGCCATTGACGCAGCGTGAACAGCACCGAGATATCCGCAACCAATCACTGACAAACGCATGGAGGAAGCCTAGGCAGGCATACGGGGGGTATGTCTACCCCTATACCCATAGGGTTCCCTGGTGAATTCCTCAAATATTTCACCGAGAATTAGGATGTATTCATCGAGTTTTTGTACAACAATCATGGTAGTCGTATTGTCGAAGCCGCCCGAATGGGCTTGTGTCCCGAAAAAGATTTAAGAAGAAATCGTTGTTCGGGTGCGGACCTTGCTGTGAGAGATTGCGCTCACGTGATTCTCCTGCCGACCATGATGACGGTGCGGTGGTCGGGAGGCTTCGGGCCTCGGCTAGATTAGGGCTGGGAGGGGGCGCTTGAGAGAGCCTCTGTCCAGCCCGTCACGTCGAGTAAAGGATGGCACAGTGCCCGTAGACGACGACTCCAAGCAGGTCAGGCCCGGCGCCGCCTTCGGCATCCCCGAAGGGGCCACGGGGGAGGAGGTCGTTGACGCCGTCTTCGGCCAGGCCGGCATCGACCCCGAGCTCCTGCCCTACCTGGAGGCCGCAGGCGCCCCCGACCTGGCCGAGGGTGAGGGGCTGACCGTCTCCGTCTCCGAGCTTCAGGAGGCCGGTGCTCAGCGACAGGCTGACGCTGAGGCCGAGGACCGCGAGGACCTCGAGGCTCTGCGCGAGCTCGTTGCCGCCAACATGATCCCCGGCGGTGACGCTGATCGCCTCGAGGAGCTCCTGGCTGAGGTGGACGCCGACGACTCCGACGACTGGGACTCCTGGGAGCCCCAGCTCGCCGACGACTCCGAGGGTGAGCACCTGCGCGACCTGCAGGCCGCCGCCCGCGGCGTCGAGGTCGCCGCCCGCATGCGCGAGGTCGAGGCCGAGATCCTCGCGCGCCCCCGAGCACCAGGTCCAGCCCTCCCTGGAACGAGTCGAGGCCGTCCTCGACCTCCTGGGCAACCCCGAGCGCACCTACCGCACCGTCCACATCACCGGCACCAACGGCAAGACCTCCACCGCCCGTATGACCGAGCGACTGCTGGCCGCCGGCGGCATGCGCACCGGCCGCTTCACCTCCCCGCACCTGGCCACCATCCGCGAGCGCATCAGCCTCGACGGTGAACCGATCAGTGAGGAGGGCTTCATCGCCGCCTGGGAGGACGTGGCCCCATACGTCGCCATGGTCGACGAGCGCTCCCAGACCGCAGGCGGGCCCCGCCTGTCCTTCTTCGAGGTCCTGGCCGTCATGGCTCTGGCCGCCTTCGCCGACTACCCCGTCGACGTCGCCGTCATCGAGGTGGGCCTGGGCGGGCGGTGGGACGCCACGAACGTCATCGGCTCCGACGTCGCCGTCATCACCCCGATCGGGCGCGACCACGAGCGTTGGCTGGGCTCGTCGATCACCGAGATCGCCCATGAGAAGGCCGGCATCATCAAGGACGGTTCCACCGTCATCGTCGCCCATCAGGTCTCCGAGGCCGCTGCCGAGATCGAGCAGGCCGTGGCCTCTCACCGGGTCGTCGTGCGTCGGGAGCGGGACCCTCATGAGGACCCCGCCTCGCCGGAGGCCGGCGTCCTGCAGGTCCTCGACCGCCAGCTCGCCGTCGGCGGTCAGCTGGTCACCTTCGCCACGGCGGCGGCCGTCTACGAGGACGCCTTCGTCCCGCTGCACGGGGAGTACCAGGCCCACAATGCCCTGCTGGCCCTGGCCGCCGCCGAGGCGGTCCACGGTGGGCGCCGGCTGCCGGCGCGCATCGTCGAGGACGGTTTCGCCTCCGTCACCAGCCCGGGCCGTCTGGAGGTGCTGCGCTCCTCGCCCACGGTCCTCGTCGACGCCGGGCACAACCCGCACGGCATCGAGGCCCTCACCGGAGCCATCGAGGAGGCCTTCGGCTTCCAGCACCTCGTCGCGGTCCTGGGCGTCATGGCCGATAAGGACGCCGAGGGCATCCTGGCGGGCCTGGAGCCCGTCACTGACGCCGTCGTGTGCGTCCCCATCGACTCACCCCGGGCCATGGACGTCGAGGACCTGGGTGAGATCGCCCGGGAGGTCTACGGCGCCGACCGCGTCGTGGTGAGCCAGCAGCTCGGCGAGGGAGTGGAGCGGGCGGTCGCCCTGTCCGAGGGGTATGACGCCCCGCTGACCGCCTCGGGAATCCTCATCGTCGGCTCCGTGGTCCTGGCTGCCGAGGCTCGCGCTCTGTTCGGCAGGCCCTGACAGCAGCGGCCCGCTCCTTCGACGGCGCTCCTTGAGTCCCCGTTCCAACTGCGGAGGCATGTGCGTTTGGGCTGGTCGCAGGCCCTGCGGTCATCTCAGCGCGCGAGGCGGCAGGGGGCGTGAGAGGATGGGGGCGCGAGCGGGCGATGAGCACCTCGCCGGCCTGCTCCGGCGCACCCCACGGACGTTCCCAGGACGCGTCGGGACCCATCGGGGCCGTGCGGAGCCCGATCACAGCCGCATGGTCGTCCTTCACCCTCAGGTGCGTGGCGCTCATGCCTGGAACCAACACCTGCTAAGACCCGAGAAGGAAGCAGTATGTCCTTAGACGCCGCCTGGGCCCTTGACTGGGCCCGTCGCGCCGCCGAGCTGATCGCCGAGAACCGCGCGGAGCTGACCGAGCTGGACCGAGCCATCGGAGACGCCGACCACGGGGACAACCTGGAGCGCGGCATGACGGCGGTGGTCTCCAAGCTCGATGCCGCTCAGCAGTCCGGAGGTGTCCCAGCAAGTCCCGGAGGGGTCCTCAAACTCGTCGCCACCACGCTTATGGCCACCGTCGGTGGTGCCGGTGGGCCACTGCTGGGAACGGCCTTCCTCAAGGCCGCCCGCTCCAGTGAGGCTGCCGCTTGGGGGCCTGGGGACCTGGCTCGCGCCCTGGAGGAGGCCACCTCGGGTCTGGAGGCCAGAGGACATGCCATCAGCGGTGACAAGACCATGGCCGATGCCTGGCGGCCCGCGGCGATGGCCGCCAGGGAAGCCGCCGAGAGCGGGCAGGACGAGGTCGGTGTTCTCGCCGCAGCCGCGCAGGCCGCGGCCACGGGTGCCCAGAAGACCGAGCCTCTCCAGGCCCGTCGTGGTCGGGCCTCCTTCCTGGGGGGAACGCTCCTGCGGCCACCGCGATCCCGGAGCCCAGTCCTCCGCACTCATCCTTCAGGCCGCCCTCGATGCCGCCCGAGACCGCGCCGCCGACCCGATCCTGGTCGTCGAGCAGGCCTGATTTCACCGGCCCCGCCATGGCAGGTAGGCGCCCGGACCCGTTATGGTCCATCTGGTCCCTCCGATGCCAACCCACCAAGGAGCCCCCATGGCAAGCACTTCCCACGCCGGCCGCATCCTCATCCTCATCAAGCCCGACGCCGTCGAGCGTCGTCTCACCGGTGAGATCCTGCGTCGTATCGAGGCCAAGGGGTACGCCCTGACGGCCCTGAAGGTCCTCACCCCCACTGAGGAGATCCTCGCCCAGCACTACGCCGAGCACGTGGACAAGCCCTTCTATCCCGGTGTTGTGGAGTACATGACCTCCGGCAACGTGGTGGCTGCAGTTGCTGAGGGGCAGCGTGTCGTCGAGGGCGTGCGCAGCCTCATGGGGCCCACCGACCCCACCACGGCCGCGCCCGGCACCATCCGCGGAGACCTGGGACGTGACTGGGGCACCCCCGCCATCCTCAACCTCGTCCACGGCTCGGACAGCGACGAGTCCGCCGCCCGTGAGATCGCCATCTGGTTCCCCGAGCTGGCTGACTGACCACCAGCCCCTCTCACGGGGCGCCTGACGCCCGCCATGAGACAACGATGGTGCGACTCCCTTCATAGGAGTCGCACCATCGTTGTCGCGATGTGGCAGGTGAGAGCCGATGAGACCTCTCGCTCAGGCCCGTTCGGCCCTCCTGAGGACCTCCTTGAGGGGGACTCGGGCGCCGGTGCGGGTGACGGCCCGGGTGTAGATCGCCGCCGCCACGCGCACCAGCAGTGGCAGGAAGACGAGCGCGAGCCCCAGGGCGATCAACTGCTCGGTCCAGGAGGAGACCCCCAGCACCAGGCGCGCAGGCATCATGAAGGGGGAGAAGGGCGGCAGGTAGGACAGCACTCGGAAGGTCATGCTGTTGGTGTCTCCGGTGGCCATCATGAAGCTCAGGACATAGGGGATCATCGAGAGCATGACCAGGGGCATGCTCACCGAGCTGACGTCCTCCTGGCGGCTCACGAGCGAGGCCGCGGCCCCGAAGGCGACCGCGAAGATCGCATAGCCCACGATCATCCACACGATCATCGCGACGAGCACGCCGTCCAGGTTGAGGCTGATCTCCGGCATGACTCCCGTGGCCTTCGCGGTGATGACTCCGACGACGGCGACGAGTCCTGTGGTCAGGACCGAGGCGATGCCGATCCCCAGGATCTTGCCGGCCAGCAGCGAGCTGGGCCGCACGCAGGCCAGGAGGATCTCCACGATCCGGCTCGACTTCTCCTCCACCACTCCCTGGGCGATGAACTGACCGCCTCCCATGATGGCGAACAGCAGCAGGATGTCGATCGTCATGAGGATCGCGTAGCGTGAGCCGAAGTCGGCCGAATCGCGTTGAGGGGCGTGGAGCACTGTCACCTCGGGCTTGGCGGCGCTGAGTTGAGAGGCCACCTGGGCGGGGTCGCCTCCCAGGGACGCGATCTGCTGGCCCAGAGCCGACTGCTGGAGGAAGGCCGTGACCCCTGAGACGACTGCGTCGTCGGCTGACTTGTCCACAGTGATGGTGGGGGTCGAGCCGGAGACGTCCAGGACCATGTCCACGTGCGGCGTGCCCTCGGGGGCGTCATCGGCCAGGACGTCCTTCGCCTGGTGGGCGGAGACGTCGACGAGCTCGATCGCCTCCCCGTTGGAGGCGGCCGCCTTGTCCAGGCCAGCGGCCTGGGAGAGGGACATGCCCTTGAGCCCGATCCGGTAGGCCTGGTCCTGGCCCGAGGTGTAGAGCTTGACGCCGACGATGCCGCCGACGGCGGCGATGAGCAGCACCAGGGTCAGGATGATGGTCGACTTCTTCAGCAGGTGCGCCCGCAGCTCGCGGCCGGTGACCAGGGCGATCTCCTGACGGCGAGTAATAGGGGTGGTCCGGTCGCTCATCGGTGCGTCTCCTTCGTCTCATTGGTGTCGGCGGTTCCCTCACGGGAGGGCGTGGTCAGCACATCCCGGAAGATCTCGGTGAGCCGGTGGCGCACCGGGCCGAGCTCGCGCACCGTCCCCAGGCGCTGGGCCGTGCTCAGCAGCTCCTGCTCATCGGCTCCCGCCGCGGTGATGACCAGGCGGCCGGCGTCATCGACCACGAGCGTGGGGGCGGGCAGGTTCAAGGAGGCGGTCTGCACTGGTGCGCTCCCCGCGGCCGGCTCGACAACGGCCCGCCATCGGGGCGTCGCGGTGGCCTGCAGCTCGGGAATCGTCCCATCGGCCACGAGCCGGCCCGAGCGGACGATGACCACCCGGTCGCACAGGCGCTCGACGACGTCGAGCTGGTGGGAGGAGAACAGAGTGGGCACGCCTGCTGCCGCCCGCTCCAGGATGACCTGGCTCATGACGTCCACGGCCACCGGATCCAGGCCGGAGAAGGGCTCATCGAGAATGAGCAGCTCGGGGCCGCTCACCAGCGCGGCAGCCAGCTGGACACGCTGCTGGTTGCCCAGCGACAGGCTCTGCACCTCGTCGCCGCGGCGCTCCTCCAGGCCCAGGCGCTCGGTCCACTGGCTCGCGGCCGCCTTGGCAGCGGAGGCGGACAGACCGTGGAGACGGGCCAGGTAGACGAGCTGCTCGGCCACCTTCATCCGGGGATAGAGGCCGCGCTCCTCGGGCATATAGCCGATACTGCGGCGGATGGCGGCGTCCACGGGGGCTCCCTTCCAGGTCACGGTGCCGGCGTCAGCGTGGAGCACCCCCATGACGATGCGCATCGTGGTGGACTTGCCCGCTCCGTTCGCACCGACGAAGCCAACAATCTCACCGCGGTCCAGGGACAAGGAGAGATCGTCCAGGGCCTGTAGGCTCCCGAAGCGTTTGGACAGGCCGGACAGTTCAAGCATCGTGGCTCCTTCGGGTTCGGGAACGAGGCGGGATGGCGGGGAGGGCGTGCGCGCCGCGTGCCCGACTCCCTTGATATGGAAAGTGTGCTTGTCTCACGTGGTTGTGTCAAGTCTCTTTGTCGTTTGAGTCCCCGTGAGAACCGTTGGCGCTGTTAGGGTGGCGCCCGTGCACCTCAAGACGTTGACGATCAAGGGATTCAAGTCCTTCGCGTCGTCGACCACCCTCCGCCTGGAGCCAGGCATCACCGCCGTGGTCGGACCCAACGGGTCCGGCAAGTCCAATGTCGTCGACGCCCTGACCTGGGTCATGGGGGAGCAGGGCGCCAAGAACCTGCGCGGCGGCTCCATGGCCGACGTCATCTTCGCCGGCGCCGGCTCCCGCCCGGCCCTCGGGCGTGCCGAGGTCTCCTTGACCATCGACAACACCGACGGCGCCCTGCCGATCGACTACACCGAGGTCACCATCTCGCGCACCCTGTTCCGCGGCGGCGGGTCGGAGTACCGCATCAACGGCAGCCCGTGCCGCCTCCTCGACGTCCAGGAGCTCCTCAGCGACACGGGCCTCGGGCGCCAGATGCACGTCATCGTCGGGCAGGGGCAGCTCGACGCGGTCCTGAGCGCCACGCCTGAGGACCGCCGCGGCTTCATCGAGGAGGCCGCCGGCGTCCTCAAGCACCGCAAGCGCAAGGAGCGCGCCCTTCGCAAGCTGGAGTCCATGGCCGCCGACCTCGCCCGCGTCGCCGACCTCACCCAGGAGCTGCGCCGCCAGCTCGGCCCCCTGGCCCGACAGGCCGCCATCGCCCGGCGCGCCCGGAGCATCCAGGTCGAGGTCCGTGACGCCACCGCCCGGCTCCTGGCCGACGACGTCGTCCAGGCCCAGTCCCTCCTGGAGGCCGGTGACGAGGACAAGGAGGCCCTGGCCCGGCGCCGCAGCGCCGTCGAGGAGGCCGAGCGCGTCGCCAGGGCCCGCCTGAGCGAGCTGGCCGCCATCGAGACCACCTCCGCCCAGCGCCTCGCCCGCGCCGGCGGCATCTGGGAGGAGCTCACGGCCGCGGCCCAGTCCCTCGGGGCGCTCGCGGACGTGGCCGGCGAGCGGATCCGGCTCCTGGCCTCCGCCCCGGCCCCGAGTCACGGCACCGATCCTGAGGAGCTCGAGCGGCGGGCCGAGGCCGCGGGCCGGGAGGAGGCCGAGCTCGCCGACACCCTCGAGGCCGCCCGCACCGCGCTCAGTGACGCCACCCGGGTGCGTACGGACGCGGAGACTGCCGAGAAGGCAGCCGACCAGGAGCTCTCAGCGGCTCAGCGTCGCGTCTCAGACAGACGTGAGACCATCGCCCGGGCCGGTGGGCGCGTCGCCTCGGCCCGCAGTCGCCACGAGGCCAGCCTGGCCGCCCTCGAGCAGGCGCGCAGCGCGCTGCGCGCCGCTGAGGCCCGCGAGGACAGTGCCCGGGCCGCCCTGGCTGAGGCCGGGGGAGAAGTGGAACCGGTAGAGGTGGCCGCCGGTGGTGCGCGGGACGCCGTCGTCCCAGCGCAGGTACCTGCCGAGGCCGGCGCGGCTGCCGACGCGGCGGTGCGGGCCGCCGCCGTGCACGACGAGGCCGCACGCCACCTGGCCCAGGCCCGTGAGGCCGTTGCGGCCGCGACCGACGCCCGCCGGGAGGCGGCATCCGACCGGGCCACCTGGACCGCCAGACGCGACACCCTGGCCATGTCCCTGCGGGGCCAGGACGGCACCGCCGCGCTGCTGCAAGCCGGTATCGATGGTCTCCTCGGACCGCTTGCCGAGCACCTCAGTGTCGAGCGCGGCTGGGAGAACGCCGTCGCCGCCCTTCTGGGAACGCTCGCCGAGGCCGGCCTGGCCGCCGATGTCGAGGCGGCTCTGGCCGGGCTGGAGCATGCCCGTAGCCAGGACATCGGGGCGGTACGACTGGTGCTGGCCGACGACCCATCACTGACTGCCGAAGCCGACACGGATGAAGAGGCAGGGGCGGCTCCCGTTGACGGGGCCCTGGCGGCTCGCGACCTCGTCGGTCCCGCGCAGCCGGGACGTCTCGAGCGGGTCCTCGACCGGCTGCTCAAGGACTCCTGGGTGGTGGAGGACCTTGAGGCAGCCAGGACCCTGCGTAGCGAGCTGCCCGATGCCATCGTGGCCACACGTGGCGGAGACGTCCTGGCGCCCGGCTGGGTCGCCGGAGCCGGTCGAGGAGCCTCCTCAGTCCTTGAGCTCACTGCCGCCCACGAGGAGGCCGACACTGAAGCCGCCGCCGCTGCGCAGGCCGAGACTGAGGCCGACGCGGCCCTGGAGGAGGCCCGTCGCCAGGAGGATGCTGCTCGCCAGGCGCTCAGCGAGGCACTGTCCGCCCTGCGCCAGGCTGACGCCGAGGCCGCCCGGGCCGCCGAGGTGATGGCTCGCCTGACCTCCGCCGCCCACGCCGCCGCCGAGGAGACCGGGCGTGCTCGCCGGGTGCTGGAGCGTGCCGAGGCCGAGTCGGTCCAGCGCACCGCCGAGCTCGCCGCCGCCACTGCCGCGCTGGCAGAGGTGGAGGACGGGGTGGGTGACACCAGGGACGGTGACGGCGCCGGAGGTGCCGGTGGGTCGGGAGCGGCGGGCGCCTCGGGGAAGAGGGTCCCGACAGCCTTGAGCGCGCCCTGGAGGTGGCCCGCCGGGAGCGTGAGGCCGCTGCGGACACCGCGCGCCAGGCCCGCGCCGCGGAGACCGACGCCAGGCTCGCCCTGCGCACTGCCGAGGAGCGCGAGCGCTCCAGCCGCGGGCGGGCCGACTCGCTGCGAGCGGCGGCGCGCCGTGAAAGGGACCAGCGTGCCGCCGCCGAGCGGGCCCAGCAGCGGCGCAGCGCCCAGCTGGCCGTCGCCACCCATGTGCGGGACCAGGCGCGGGCGGCCGCTGAGGCGGCACGCCTCAGTGTGCAGCAGGCGGCAGATGAGCGCGCCGCCATTGAGACTGAGCGTGCCCAGGCCCTGGCCGCCACCAACGAGGTTCGCGAGGAGATCGACCGGCTGACCAAAGAGCTGGGCAGCCTCACCGACGCCGCCCACCGCGAGGAGGTGGCTCGGGCCGAGCAGCGTATGCGTCTGGAGGCTCTGGCGGAGCGCGCCATGAACGAGCTCGGCCTGGAGCTGGATCCCCTTGTGGAGGAGTACGGACCGCACATGCTCGTTCCCGAGCTCATTGAGGACGCCGAGGCTGCCGCCGATTCTGGCTCCGACTCCGCCGCGGTTCAGGAGACTGCTCAGGTGTCGGCCGGCGGCTCGGGCCACCTGGGCCGTCCCTACGTGCGCTCCGAGCAGGAGAAGCGCCTGGCCAAGGCCTCGCGCGACCTCGCCCGGCTCGGCAAGGTCAACCCGCTGGCCCTGGAGGAGCACGCGGCTCTGGAGCAGCGTCACCAGTTCCTGGCCGAGCAGCTGGCCGACCTCAAGCGCTCGCGGGACGACCTGCTCAGCATCGTCGAGGAGATCGACGCGCGAGTTCAGGAAGTCTTCGCCCAGGCCTACGAGGACACCGCCCGTCAGTTCGCCTCCGTCTTCGATCGGCTCTTCCCCGGCGGGGAGGGGCGGCTGGTGCTCACGGATCCCGATGACATGCTCACCACCGGCATCGAGATCGAGGCGCGCCCCGCCGGCAAGAAGGTCAAGCGACTCTCCCTGCTCTCAGGAGGGGAACGTTCGCTGGCCGCCGTGGCACTCCTGGTGGCGATCTTCAAGGCACGGCCCTCGCCCTTCTATGTCATGGACGAGGTCGAGGCGGCCCTGGACGACACGAACCTGGGGCGGTTGCTGGAGATTTTCACCGAGCTGCGGCGCTCCAGCCAGCTCATCATCATCACCCACCAGAAACGGACCATGGAGGTGGCCGACGCCCTCTACGGCATCACGATGCGCGACGGGGTCACCAAGGCCGTCTCGCAGAGGCTGGCCCAGCCCGACCGCGGTACGGCTGTGACTCCTGATGTCTGAGTGAAACGTGATGGGAATGTGATAGACTGCTGGCAGCATGACGCTCGTTTTCAGATATGAGCCATTGTTGTGTCAGGAAGTTGTCAGGTTTTGTTGTTGATTGGACGACAAGTGCGTGCAAAGTCTGGTCAGATCGTAATTCGCAAGGCAGAATCCTAACTATGGGTGTCATGATTCTTCCCCTCGTTGTCGTGCTGGTTGCCGGCCTGCTTGTGCTCGGCATGGTTTGTGCTGAGCGCTTCCCGGTGCGCTCTTGGCCCTCACGCATTCGCAGCGTGGTCCGCAACTCCCAGGAGGTGCGCCTGGCGGAGCAGGACGTCGAGGTCGAGGTCGTGCCCCAGGAGGTCAGCCTGTCCGACCTCATGACGCGTGAGGGGCCGGCGGCCTACGCCGGCACCGAGGGCTTCGGAGGGCTGGTCGGCGTCGTCGGAAAGGCGATGGATGCTGCCGAGAGGACCCGTGGCTCCGCCGGCGCCCGGCGTCGCGCTCAGGCGCATGAGCCGGCAACCGGTGGTCTGTCGCAGTCTCAGAGTTGAGTAGCGGCGGCCTTCTCGTGAAATACTGCGGTCAACGTTTTTCACGACTATGTGATGCCGCGATGACGCTACTTCTCGATGAAATCCTGGCCGTGGGAGATCGCCGCTCCGATACCCTCTCGCACTTTCTCTCACTGTCCTAGAGCCGCTTCGGTCTCAGAGCGACACGGCTCAATGGGCATTGCCGCTACGACGGCGGCCATTCCTGCAGCACGTCAACAGGCGTGCTGCAGTTTTCTTCATGCCACAGCTGCGTCGCACGCCGATAACCCCCATGCCGTCGTGCCGTCCGCGGGCGAGAGGCGACCCGGGCAGGCCGACCCCGCCACAGGGAGCCCATGATCGGGCATGATGGGCCCATGGAACCGATCCTCATCGTTCTCGGCATCATCCTGGTCATCGTCATCGGAGGAGGGCTGTGGCTCTACGCCGGCCGACGGCGGGGCCAGGTCTCCGACGAGATCAGCGCCCACCAGCCGATGTCCGTGGAGGACCTTCTGCCCTCGGAGGGCGAGGACACCGATGAGGATGCGGAAGGGGCGGGCGCCGCCAAGCCGGCTGCGACGCTGGAGTCCCCCGAGTCCATCCCGGGCCGCATGCAGCGCCTGCGCGCCCGCCTGGCCGGTGCCGGCGGCTTCGGCAAGGCGGTCCTGTCCGTCCTGTCCCGAGGAGACCTCACCGAGGAGGACTGGGAGGAGATCGAGGACACCCTGCTCACCTCCGACCTCGGCATCGAGGTGACCACCTCCCTCATGGACGAGCTGCGCACCCAGGCCAAGGTTCTGGGAACTTCCGACCCCGAGGCGGTCCGCACTGTCCTGCGCGCCGAGCTGCTCAAGCTCGTCGACCCCTCCCTGGACCGCTCCCTCAACCTGGAGCGCCCCACCCCGGCCGAAGGGGCCCAGGGCAAGCCCGCGGCGGCCATCCTCATGGTGGGGGTCAACGGCACCGGCAAGACCACCACCTGCGGCAAGCTCGCCCGCGTCCTGGTGGCTCAGGACAAGACCGTCGTCCTGGGAGCGGCCGACACCTTCCGCGCCGCGGCGGCCGAGCAGCTGAGCACCTGGGGCGAGCGCGTGGGCGTTGACGTCGTGCGCTCCGAGAAGGAGGGCGCCGACCCCGCCTCAGTCGCCTACGACGCAGCCCGTGAGGCCGCCGCCCAGGAGGCGGACGTCGTCGTCGTCGACACCGCCGGGCGCCTGCAGAACAAGGCCGGCCTCATGGACGAGCTGGGCAAGATCAAGCGCGTCATGGAGAAGATCGCCCCGGTCGGCGAGATCCTCCTGGTGCTGGACGCCACCACCGGCCAGAACGGCATGCGTCAGGCCCAGGTCTTCTCCGAGGCCGTGGGCGTCACCGGCATCGTGCTCACCAAGCTCGACGGCACCGCCAAGGGCGGCATCGTCGTCACTGTCCAGAAGGAGCTGGGCGTGCCCGTCAAGCTCGTGGGCCTGGGGGAGGGCGCCGACGACCTGGCCCCCTTCGACCCGGAGGGCTTCGTCGACGCGCTGCTGGGCTGAGCCTGAGAACCGACGCCCCAGCGTTACTCGATGATCCACCCCTTCTGGGCGGCGATGTGCACCGCCGCGGCCCGGGTGGGGGCTCCGGTCTTGGCCATGGCCTGGGACAGGTGGTTTCCGGGTGGTTCCCTCCGAGAGATGGACCCGCCGGGCGACCTCGGAGACGGTGGCGCCATCGGCCGCCGCCTGAAGAACCTCGGTCTCCCTGGCAGTCAAGGGGGAGTCCCCGAAGATGAGCGAGTCGGCGGCCAGCGCCGGGTCGACGACGCGCAGCCCGGCATGGACCCGGCGCACCGACTCGGCCAGCTCGGTGGCCGGGGCGTCCTTGACGACGAAGCCGTGGGCCCCGGACTGAATGGCGCGCCGCAGGAATCCGGGACGCCCGAAGGTGGTCACGATGAGGACCCTCGTGGCCGGCAACCGCTCCAGGAGACTCGCGGTCGCGCTCAGCCCGTCGGTGCCGGGCATGTCGACGTCCATGAGGACGACGTCGGGCCGGTGCTCGAGCGCGACGGGCAGAACATCGTTCCCGTTCCCGACCTGGGCGACGACCTCGATATCGGTCTCCAGGGCGAGCAGTGCGGCCAGCGCCCCGCGCACCATGGCCTGGTCATCGGCCAGCATCACTCGGATCATCGCTCAGCTCCGTCTACTCAAGGTTCCTCAGGGCCGACGGCATGAGTGCTCGCCGGAGTTCGGGGATGCGCGACCGGGTCACTGGCCCGCGTCGGGCGCCATAGGTGAGGATAGACGGCGGGCGCGCACCCTCAGGACGGTGCCGCTGCCACTGGAGGGGGCCTCGATGGTGAGGTCGGCGCCGTTGTCCTGACAGCGCTGGCGCAGTCCCTCCAAGCCGTGACCGTCACCGGCGGCGGCCGAGTCGAGCCCGATACCGTCGTCGGCCACCTCAATGGAGTCGGCGCTCAGCGCCACCCTGCAGTGCGAGGCGTGGGCGTGGCGCACGATGTTGGTGACGCCCTCGCGCACCACCCAGGCGAAGAGCTCGCGCAGCTCGGGATCGACGATCTCGACGGTCAGCGGGAGGTCGGCGCGGACACCGGCCGAGGTCAGGACGTTCGTGGCGCGGGCCAGCTCGCCGGCCAGGCTCAGCTCACGGTAGCTGTTGACGGTGGCGCGCACGTCGGCCAGGGCGGAGCGCGCCAGGGACTGAACCTCGGTCAGCTCCGCCTTGGCCTGATCGGGGGCGGCATCGACGAGTCTGGTGGCGAGCTCGGTCTTCAAGGCGATGACTGTCAGCGAGTGCCCCAGGATGTCGTGCATGTCCCGGGCCATGCGGTTGCGCTCCTCGTTGATCTCCAGCTCGTGGGTGCGCTGCTCCAGAATGCGGGCCACCCGCCGCTGCTCCATGATGTAGCGCCCGAAGACGCAGGCGCCGCCCGCGCCGAGCAGAGCGATCCAGGCGCCTTCACTTGCGGACCAGGAGGGACTCATCCTGGGAACGAGGAACAGTGTGCCGGCGAGGATCGCGATGGGGCCGATGGACGCCTGCCAGGGCAGGGAGAAGGCCAGGACAACGGCCAGGAAGACCACCAGCTGCAGGCTCTGAGGGCCCACGCCGAGGGCGGCCCCGATCGCTGTGAGCGCGCCGACGACGATGAGCAACAGACTCAGGCGGCCGGGCCAGGTCAGGCCCTGGCGCACCCGTCTCACGCTGAGCGAGCAGGCGGCGTACAGGCACGCGCAGGAGACGATGGCGCTGACAGCGCCCCACACCCCGCCGCTGGATCCTCGGGTCAGCCCCTCCCTGACGACCGGAACCATGGAGGCGGCCCACGCGATCCCCCAGCCGACCGCCACAACGCGGGTGCGGCGAGCCCGCGCCTCGTCGGGGGACAGGGCGCGGGCTTTCATGACCCTGATGGTACTCACGGTCTCACACCCGGGCGGTGTCCCGGCCCATCTTCCAGGCGGCCCCGCCCAGGAAGACGACGAGCCAGGTCAGCACGTTGACCACCCACCACCAGGAGAAGCTCTCGGCGCCCATGGGCCACAGCGCCAGGTTGTGCAGCCCGTACATGGGGGTGAAGCTGCCGATGCGATCCATGGTGGAGCCCGGTGTCAACGGGATGAACATGCCGCCGAGGAAGGCGAGCAGGGCCATGAGCGGGCCGACCACCTGCATGGCGTTGTCCGAGGGCAGGAGGTAGCCGACGAACAGTCCGAAGGCGACGAAGACCAGGGAGCCCAGCCAGATGATGAGAGCCGAGGAGATCCAGACCCTCCCAGGCATCTGCGCGTGACGCACGGGGCCGCAGGCGTAGACGGCGCCGATGGCCAGGGCGCTGATGAGCATCCCCACGATCGCCTTGGCGGTGATGTAGGCGATGGGCTTGAGCGGGGTCAGACGCAGCTGGCGGCTCCAGCCCGAGGCCCGCTCGGTGCTCACGGCCGCTCCTGCCCCGGTGGTGGTCATGAGCGCGCCGTACAGGGCCATGCCGATCATCATGTTCGCCACGACATTGCCGTTGCCGTAGGGCATGGCCGAGTAGTCGGTGGTGGTGAACATGAGGAAGAAGGCCACCGGAAGAACGATCGAGAAGATGACGGACCGACGGTTGCGCAGGCGCCGGCGCACCTCGAGCGACAGCAGGGGAAGGCTCAACCCTCCCAGCGGTGGCGCGGTCCGGGAGGACAGATCGAGGCGCTTGACTACTGATGAGGCGGAGGAGGACGAGGAGGACTGAGAAGAGGACATTGCGGTTCCGGTGGAGGACGTGGACGGGAGGGTGACGGTGCTGCTGGGGCGGGAGGAACGGCTCATGCTGACGCTCCGGCACTGGGGAGTGGAGGCGCTGTCGCTGGTCAGGGCCATGAAGGCGTCCTCCAGGCCTCGGCTGGTGATCTCCAGGTCCTTGCCAGGTGATCGCCGAGGAGGAGTGCGGCAACGGCGTCGGTGTCGGTCGAGCTCAGGGTGAGCGTGCTGCCCAGGATCTCGACGTCGTGGATCCGGTCACGGGCCTGCAGATCGGTCAGGGCGCTGTGCAGCTGCTCGGGTGTGCAGGTCAGGGTGGCTCGCAGGGAGCGGCCGCTCACGGAGGCGCGGATCTCAGCGGCGGTGCCGTCGGCGATGATGCGCCCATGACGCATCAGGACGATCCGGTCGGCGAAGGCGTCGGCCTCCTCGAGGTAGTGCGTGGCGAAGACGATGGTGCGCCCGCGCTCGGCGTCGGCGTGGATGGCCTCCCAGAAGCTGCGGCGCCCTTCGACGTCCATGCCTGTGGTCGGCTCATCGAGGATGAGCAGTGCCGGGTCGCTCACGAGCGCCATGGCGAAGCGCAGGCGCTGCTGCTGGCCTCCGGAGCACTTCTTGACGATGCGTGAGGCGAAGTCGGTGACGCCGGCGCGGTGCATGGCCTCCTCGGCGTCGATTCTGTGGGAGAAGAGACTCGCCGTCAGCTGCACCGTCTCACGCACGGTGATGTCGGGCAGGAGCCCGGCGGTCTGCATGACTGCGGCGACCAGGCCCCGGTCGACCGCCTGGCGCGGGTTCATCCCGAAGACTCTCGCAGCGCCGCTGGTAGGGCGGCTCAGCCCCAGGATCATGTCGATCGTCGTCGTCTTGCCCGCACCGTTGGGGCCCAGGAGGGCGACGACCTCGCCGGGACGAATGGTCAGGTCGACACCGTCGACGGCGGTGACGTCACCGAAGGACTTGTGCAGATCGGTCAGTCGGACGGCGTCCATGTGGTCCGTCCGGGGGTCTTCCGTGACGGTGGCCTCCCGGCCGGTCCGAGGCGTTGCTGTGCTCATGGCTCAAGACTCGTCCTGCGTCGGCTGCGGTCCATGGCCCATCGGTCATCACCTGCTCATGACATATCTCAGGGGTCACCGGGCGGTGAAATACGGCGGAATACCGGGAGAAAACCTATGTTCGAGGTGGAGGGGGCCGGGACCCCGGGACATGACGCGGGGGAACGCATCCGGCTGGAGAGTGTGGGGTCAGTCCCGGTCCGGGCGCGGGGGAGAGGACGGGCCCCTCTTGCCGCTATCCTGGGTCACAGTCGAGGTGAGCGCCATGGCCCATAGGCCTGGACGCTCCACCCTCACCCGCCCTGAAGTCTCCCGACCAACGCGCCCGACGGCGCCAGGAAGGACCATCGCGTGTTCGGCAACCTCTCCGATCGCATCACCGCCTCCTTCAACCAGCTGCGCGGCAAGGGTCGTCTCACTGAGGCCGACGTCAACGCCACGGTCACCGAGATCCGCCGCGCCCTCCTGGAGGCTGACGTCGCCCTGCCCGTGGTGCGCGCCTTCACCGCAGCGGTGCGCGAGAAGGCGGTCGACGCCGCCCGCTCCCAGGCCCTCAACCCGGGCCAGCAGGTCGTCAAGATCGTCAACGAGGAGCTCATCGAGGTCCTGGGTGGCCAGACCCGGGAGATCCACTGGGCCGACCGCGGCCCCACGATCATCATGCTCGCCGGTCTCCAGGGTGCCGGTAAGACCACCCTGGCCGGAAAGCTCGGACGCTGGCTGCGTGACCAGGGCAAGCGCGTCCTGCTGGTGGCCTCCGACCTCCAGCGCCCCAACGCCGTGACCCAGCTGAGCGTCGTCGCCGAGCGCGCCGGGGTGCACGTGTGGGCGCCCGAACCCGGCAACGGCGTGGGCGACCCGGTGGCAGTGGCCCGCTCCGGCGTCGAGCACGCGCGTACCAACGGCTACGACGTCGTCGTCGTGGACACCGCCGGACGCCTGGGCGTGGACGCCGAGATGATGGACCAGGCGATCCGCATCCGCGATGCCGTCTCCCCCCACGAGATCCTCTTCGTCCTGGACGCCATGGTCGGTCAGGACGCCGTCAACACCTCGGTCGCCTTCCGCGACGGCGTCGGCTTCACCGGCGTGGTCCTCTCCAAGCTCGACGGCGACGCCCGCGGCGGTGCGGCCCTGTCCGTGCGCGGCGTCACCGGCGCCCCGGTCCTGTTCTCCTCCACCGGTGAGGGCCTGACCGACTTCGAGCGCTTCCACGCCGACCGCATGGCCTCGCGCATCCTGGACATGGGTGACCTGCTCACCCTCATCGAGCAGGCCGAGCGGACCCTGGACCGCCAGGAGGCCGAGGACGCCGCCGCCAAGCTCGCCAAGGGCACCTTCACCCTCGACGACTTCCTGGGCCAGCTGCGCCAGATCCGCAAGATGGGCTCCATGAAGAAGCTTCTGGGCATGATGCCCGGGATGGGGCAGATGCGTGAGGCCCTGGACAACTTCGACGAGCGCGAGGTCGACCGCATCGAGGCGATCGTGTGCTCCATGACGCCCGCCGAGCGCAAGGACCTGTCCATCCTCAACGGCTCTCGCCGCAGCCGTATCGCCAAGGGATCGGGGACCACGGTCCAGGCCGTCAACGAGCTCGTGGACCGCTTCGAGCAGGCCAAGAAGATGATGGAGGCCATGGCCTCCGGCGGCATGGGCGGACTCGGTGAGGGCGGTCCCATGCCCGGCATGGGGTCGCTGCCCGGCATGGGCAAGCACTCCAAGGCCCGTCAGGCCCCCAAGGCCAAGCGCGGCAAGGGCGGCAAGAAGGGCCGCAGCGGCAACCCCGCCAAGGCCGCCCGTCAGGCCAAGGAGGCGGCGGCCGCCAAGCAGGCCAAGATCGAGGGCGGACAGGGGGCTGCGCCCGCAGCCGGCTCCTCCTTCGGGCTCGGCGGTGGCCAGGGCGATGCCTCCGGCTACGGGATCATGCCTCAGGCCCAGCCGCAGGCTCAGGCCGGCGCACAGCCCTCGGGCGACGACGTCGCCGACGCCATGAGCGCCCTGCCCGAGGACCTGCGCCGCCACCTCGGGCTGTAGAAGCGACTGGAGAAGCCAGGCCCGCTCACAACCAGCCGTTGGTCTCGGCGGTGCGGGCCGCCTCGGTGCGGTTGCGGGCGTGGGTCTTGGCGATCGCCGAGGACAGGTAGTTGCGCACCGTGCCCTCGCCCAGGCTCAGCCGGGTGGCGATCTCTCGGGCGTCCGCACCCGTGGCCGCCGCCAGCAGAACCTCCTTCTCCCGCTCGGTGAGCGGGTTCGGCCCGAGCAGCACCGACTCCTGGGCGAGCTCGGGGTCGATGACCCGCAGGCCCGCATGGACCTTGCGGATCGCTTCGGCCAGCGCCTCGGGCGGGGTGTCCTGACGATGAAGCCCGCCGCTCCCGCCTCCATGCCCCGTGAGAGGTAGCCCGGGCGACCGAAGGTCGTCACGATGAGGCACCGGCACGGCAGATCCGAGTCGACGACCTCGGCGGTGGCCGCCAGCCCGTCGCGCCCCGGCATGTCGATATCCACCAGGGCCACATCCACGGTGTGCTCGCGCACTGCGTCCAGGACCTCGTCGCCCCGCCCCACCTGGGCCACGACCTCCAGATCGCTCTCGAGCCCCAGGAGCGTCGCCAAAGCACCGCGCACGAGTGCCTGGTCATCGGCGATGAGCACGCGGATCGGGCTCACGGCAGCCTCACCTCCAGTCTGGTTCCGCCGGTCGTCACGCCAGCGGTGTCTGTCGTGCCGGCGCCGGATGAGTCCGGGCGAGGGGTGAGTGGACTGATGATGGTGAGGGAACCGTCCTCCTGCTCGCAACGGGCACGCAGGCCCGCCAAGCCGTTGCCGGGCTGGTCACCGGCCAGGCCGACACCGTCATCGCTCACCCGCAGCAGCCCCGGCTCCAGATGCACTGCCACAGTGGCGGCCTGCGAGTGCCGGACGACGTTCGTGGTGGCCTCACGCAAGGCCCAGGCCATGAGGGCACGCTGACGCTCAGGAATGTCCTGGGCACTACCGGTCACCTCCACACGGATCCGGGCGGCGCTCAAGGCGGTACGCGTGGCCTCCACCTGGCTGGCCAGGTCCGGGGACCGCAGGCGTGTCACCGTGGAGCGCACGTCGGCAAGGGCTCCACGGGCCAGCGTGATGACTTCGTCGAGCTCCCGGGATGCGGCGGCCGGGTCACGCTCGATGAGCCGGCGGGCGACCTCGGCCTTGAGAGTGAGCACTGTCAAGGAGTGCCCCAGGATGTCGTGGACGTCGCGCCCGAGCGCCTCTCGCTGGGAGACGAGGGCGAGCTCGCGCTCGGCGGCTGTTCTGCGCTCCTGGAGCTCCACCGCGATGCGGGCGATGATGATGGGAACCTCGGTGAGCGATATGCCCAGTACCTGCCAGTGCGACTCTGGATGCGTGTTCCATAACAGCGAGGCGGCAACCAGAAGCCCCGTCGCCATGACGACGGTGGGGATGCCCTGGCGCAATGTCGTGGAGAACAGGATCAACGAGCAGAAGAAGGGGAAGAAGCAGATCGTCCACCATCCCAGTGCCGGCAGCGTCAGTACGGTGAAGAAGGCCTGGACCGCGAGCTCTCTGAGGAGGATGCGAGTCCGGGAGGTCAGTAGAGGGACTCCGACCCTCGATGCACGGTTGTCCGGCGTCGAAAACGCCCAGACGTAGCCGGCGATGAACCCCAGCACGCCGGTCAGCCCCAGCAGACGCTCCCACCAGGCGAAGGAGCCGAGGAGAAGCTGGATGATGGGAAGGGCTAGGAACAGCACCCATACTGTGGCGTCCCAGACGATATGACGGCGATAGCGGTGCCAGGGGCGTGAACGGGACCGCCTTGACCCAGGCGATGATGCCGTCAGGTCGGCTGAGTCACGCAGAGGCTGCGGCATGGTCATCTCCAGTCTCACCGGCGCCTGGTCGCCCGACGTCGAGCCCCGATCACCAGCAGTCCGAAGATGAGTGTCCACACCACCAGGTTAGCCAACGGCATCCACAACGGGTCCTGAACACCCGCTTGCCGATCCGGCACGTAGGTCCACCCCTCGCCCAGCGGCCACCGGGCCAGCGCCGTTGCCCCGTACATCGGGGTGAAGCGACTGATCGTCAGCAGCGTGTGGTTCAGGGGCATGAAGGTGTTGCCGATGAAGGCGAACAAGGAGACCAAGGAGGTCGCGATACCGATCGATGCCGAGGACGGCAGCCACATCCCGGCGGCCAGACCCCACAGGACGAAGGGCAGAACCCCGATCAGGCAGATGAAGGGACTGACGCCCCAGACCCAGCCCTCCATGCTCGAGTCCGTCAGTGCCCCGGCGGTGAGGACCACGGTGACCGGAAGAGCCGCCGTTCCCACCGCGGTTCCGGTCTTGACCACCAGGTAGCCGCGCAGGCCCCGGGAGGTGACCGCCATCTGCCGGCCCCAGCCCGCCGACTGCTCGACAGCGGCCGCCGCCGAGGCACTCGTGGCACCCAGACAGGCGCTGAAGGAGGCCATCGCGAGCATCACCGAGGCCGAGACATTGCCGTGAGCGTGCGGGCCGTAGTTCCCGGCCGACGCGTTCAACCGGCCGAAGACGAGGTACATCGCCATAGGGAAGGTGACGACGAAGAAGAGGTTGGCCGGCTCGCGCAGGCTCCGAAAGAGGTCGAGCCAGAGGTAGGTCAGGACAGGGCGCGCGGGCCTGAGCCTTCCCGGGCGAGGTGATCGGCCTGCGAGCTTGCCCGCGTCGGGATCGACAGGGGACTCGGATGCTGAGGAATCAGAGGGTGTCTGGGATGTCGCGGTCATGATGTGGCCTCATTGCTGGTGGTGATGGCGGTCGGGGTGAAGGGTGTGGGCTCAGGCCTCTACGGGGCTGCCTCATCAGAGCCGTCGGAGGTCAGAGCGGTGAAGACCTCGTTGAGGCTCGCGGCGCCGATCCCCAGGTGCTCGGCGGGGGTGGCAGCTCAGCAGCCAGCGGGCGACGGCATCGGAGTCCGTCGTGCGCAGCTCCACGTGCTCACCGTGGACGACCGCGTGCCCGATGCTGCCGGCCGCGGGACAGTCGGCCAGGTGCTGTCCCCAGTGACTCCTCGGAGAGCCCGGGCCAGGTGGCGGTGACCAGGGCGCCATCGCCCAGGGCCCGGATCTCATCGACGCTGCCGTCGGCGACCAGGCGGCCGTGGGCGATGATGACGATGCGGTCGGCGAAGGAGGCCGCCTCCTCCAGGTAGTGGGTGGCGAACAGGACGGTGCGGCCGCGGCGGGTCTGGGTGCGCATCGTCTCCCAGAAGGCGATCCGGGCGCTGACGTCCATGCCGGCGGTGGGCTCGTCCATCACGAGGATGTCGGGGTCTGCCAGCAGAGCAAGGGCCAGGCGCAGGCGCTGACGCTCGCCTCCCGAGCAGCGGCTCACTCTGCGGGCGAGGATCGGCCCGAGATGGGCCTCGTCGACGACATCCTTGAGCCTGGGCGCGTGGCGAGCGCGGGAACGACGGCCGGGGCGCCCTGGCTGCATCGATGCCACGACCCGTAGGGTCTCCCCAACGGTGAAGTCGTCCAGGAGACCGCCGTCCTGGAAGATGACACCAACGCGACCTGCCTGGACCGCCCGGTCGGGGGAGGTCCCCAGAAGCTCGATCGTCCCGGCGTCGGGCTGGGTCAGCCCCAGGACCATGTCGAGGGTGGTGGACTTGCCCGCGCCATTGGGCCCCAGGAAGGCAACCACCTCTCCGGACCGGATGGTCAGGTCAAGGCCGTTGACGGCGACGAGGCTGCCGAATGTCTTGCGCAGGCCTCGGGCGTCGATCGCGGGGGCTGGAGCCGTGCGCCCGACCTGAGGACCGGAATCCGAGGACTGAGTGGTGGCGGCTGCTGTGGTTCGGGTCATGGCCCCAGGGTCGCGCCGGCCCACGGCTCTCGGTACTGAGCGCTGTCACCGCTGCTGCATGACACCTGTCATGCGCCAGCGGACTGTGCGGAAAGCCGTCGTGTCCCCAGGACTGCGGTGCGTAGCCGACCAATGTGGAGCCGTCGATCGCGACAATGAAATCTTGGCGCCAGACGGGGATGACTGCTCCACGGGATGTGATGGGCAGAGGAGCCATCTGCGTCTTCGATGCCGTGTCGATCATGAACACCGAACTGATCTCACTGCTGGCGGAGCGGCCGCGTATGGTGAGCGTGCGCTTGTCGGAGCTCAGTTTCCAGGAGCTCTGGAACTGCGCACGGGCCGGGGTGTTCCACGTGGCTACGTCGTCGGACAGCGTCAATGGGTTTCCATTGAGACTGCAGTGCGTGGCATCGGTGCAGGTGAGGTCGATATCGGCCCAGCTCGTGTCGCCCGACTCGTAAGCGGCCCTGAACTGTGACAGCGAGGGTTGCTGACCATCCTTGATGAGGAGGGACGCAGTGGAGCCCCTGAGGGTGAAGGACTCCGCGGGTGACCCCATTCTTGGAGAAGGTGGATGCTGTCGAGCTGTCTGGATCGATGGTGACCCAGCCGTCGCTGGCGGAAAGCAGCTGAATGGGGTGCCCTTGACCGTTCTTTTCCGGTGAGAGGGTCACGAGGGAGCCGTCGCTCGTCGAAAGAACTCCGATGCTGGAAGAGTCTTTGGGGGAGCTTTTCAACGGACACCGCGATCGACTCTGATGATGGTGTTCCATCGGCATGGTGCCAGAGTGGGTGGACTGATGTGAAGTCGTAGGTCTGCTGCCAGCGCTGAGTCGGCTCTCCATTATTCCAGTCCCAACCCGTGCAGGTGCTGTTCGCGTCCGAGTACGAGGAGCTGCATGAGACGGCTGTGTTGTCATTGGCGACGAAGGTTAAAGACTGGAGACCCGATGGGAGTTCAGTCGTCTTTCCTGTTGTTGGGTCAAGAACCTGGCCGTTCAGTAGCAGGTGCCCTCCCCACCAGTGTCGGTAGCCGGTGGTGAACGTATATCCTAGCGACGTCGACCAGATCTTCTTGGGTGTATTGCCTTCAATGTGGAATCCCATCAGGTCTGTTGTATCGTCGTTCTTGTGGTGAATGACAACGATATAGTGTCCGCACGAGTACGTGTCCCACGTAAAATCGTTCTTCCACGCCGGGAGACCGGTGTCAAGACTCCACGTCTTCTTCCATGAAGAGCCTTCCGTTTGATGTCCTTCCATCTCGCAGGAGGCAGGCGGAGGTGGTGGAGGAGAGGCGCTCGGTGCAACGTGTGACGTGGAGTTCACGGCCACTCGCCCAGCAATGACCAGTGCCGCCACGCAGAAGGTTCCAAGAAGGATCGCGGGCCACAGCCCTACTGCGTGGCGGGGCTTGATGGCCCGCACGTTCCCGGTCAGGGGCCGTGGGGTGTGTCGGGGTGCTTCGGTCTGGTCGTGCGCTCTCGTGGTCGGCGCCTGAGGGCAGGTTGTTCGCCGAGGGGTGCTGGGAGGACGGATCGACGTCGGAGTGCCCTGTCCGGAGCGTGGCGGTCGGATCGACGAGCTCTTGCCGGGTGGCTGGATGCTGCGGTTACCGAAGGGGATAAGCCTCATGGGCGAAGCATGCCCCGATTCGTCGTGGGCTGCGCTGGGTTTTGACCGGTGCGGACCGATGGGCTGAGTGTGAGTCAATCGGCGTGGTGTACCGCTGAAGGGGCGCGCAAGCTCGGAGTCGACGTCGCCTGTGGGCGATCTCGCACCGAGTGGCGGGGTGGTGCCCCGGCTCGGGCTGGCGACCTCCTCGGAGGCTCTGGCAGAATGTCCGGCTGTACTCGGTCGGACGTCGGTCCCTCTCCCGGCCCCGGTCGCGTCTCGGCTCACGCCGGAAACCGTTGCTTGACCCCACCGGGGACCAGCGCGCGCCAAACCATCCAGAACCAGGAGTTCAACCAAGTGGCAGTCAAGATTCGCCTCAAGCGCATGGGCAAGAAGTTCGCCCCCTTCTACCGGGTCGTCGTCCTCGACTCCCGCAAGAAGCGCGATGGCCGTGTCATCGAGGAGATCGGCGTCTACGACCCGATGCAGGAGCCCTCGCTCATCAGCATCGACTCCGAGCGCGTCCAGTACTGGCTCGGCGTGGGCGCTCAGCCCTCCGACGCTGTCTACAAGCTGATCAAGATCACCGGCGACTATCACCAGTTCAAGGGCCTCAAGGGTGTTGAGAGCACCCTCAAGGTCAAGGACGCCGACGCCGCCGCGGTCGCCAAGGAGGCCGCGGTCAAGGCCGCCGCCGACGACGCTGAGAAGCGCAAGGCCGCCGCGGCCAAGGCCAAGGCTGACGAGGAGGCCGCTGCAGCGGCCGAGGCCGCCGAGTCCAAGGCTGAGGATTCCGCTGAGGACCAGGCCTCTGATGAGGCCGTCACCGAGGAGGCCTGAGATGCTGGCCGACGCCCTCGAGCACCTCGTACGGGGCATTGTCGACAACCCTGACGACGTCACCGTCACCTCCCGATCGCTGCGCCGCGGCGACCTGTTGGAGGTGCGGGTCAATCCCGAGGACCTCGGCCGAGTCATCGGCCGCTCGGGCCGTACTGCTCGAGCACTGCGCACAGTGGTCGGAGCGCTGGCGGACTCGCCGGTGCGCGTCGACGTCGTCGACACCGACCGCCGCTGAACGCAGGGCCTTCTAGGTCGGTGCTATAGGCCACCTCGGCCTCGGCCGGTCTGATCGATCAACGCCGGTGCCCGGTCCCCGCCCAAGGGGGCCGGGCACCGGCGTCCCTCGGGACGGGCGCTCCTGCGCCGCCGGCGCAACCACCGCGGCCAACAGGAGAATGGTCCGCATCGAGTTGGTCAACCTCACGTCGGCGGTGCGTCACCTCATCCCTGTGGCCGATGGGAACGCAGGCCACGGCGCGGTAGGTTGGCGTCAGACATCCAGACTTCCGGACAAACCGTTCCATGCCCCGATCCCAGGAGAACAGGTGCTGCTCACCGTTGCTGTCATCGGTCCCGCCCATGCCCTCAAGGGCGAGGTGCGGCTCGAGATCCGTACCGATGACCCCGAGGGGCGTCTCGCACCCGGAACCACTATCCCCACGGAGCCGGCCCACGCAGGCCCGCTGACGGTCAGCCGTCTGCGCTTCGACGGTTCGCGCTGGTTCGCCGCCTTCGAGCAGGCGCGTGACCGCACGGCCGCTGAGGCCCTGCGAGGAGTGAGGCTCCTGGTCGAGACCGACGACGACGCCCCTGGCGGTGAGGGCTCTGAGGACTCCGAGGAGGCCTGGTACCGCCACGAGCTGGTCGGTCTACGGGCGCTGAGCGTCTCCGGAGAGGAGCTGGGAGAGGTCACCGACGTAGAGCCCGGCGTCGCCCAGGACCGGCTCGTGGTCACCACCCCTGAGGGGGACGATGTGGCCGTGCCCTTCGTTGAGGTTCTCGTACCGGCCATCGACCCCGAGGCCGGCACCGTGACGCTGGCCCCACCCGGTGGCCTGTTTCCCGGACGCGGCCAGGCGGAGGAGGCCCGGTGAGGATCGACGTCGTCACCATCTTCCCCGACTATCTCAAGGTCCTCGACCTCTCCCTCATCGGGAAGGCGGCCGACCGCGGCCCCCTCGACCTGCACGTCCACGATCTGCGCGACCACGCCCACGACCGGCACCGCACCGTCGATGACACGCCCCTGGGCGGTGGGGCCGGCATGGTCATGAAGCCTGACGTGTGGGGCGAGGCCCTCGATGAGGTGCTCGCCGCGGACAGCCCCGGAGTCGGCCGTCAGGTCCTCATCGTCCCCACCCCCGTCGGGTGAGGTCTTCACCCAGCGCACCGCCGAGGACCTGGCCGGAGCCGACCGCCTGGTCTTCGCCTGCGGCCGTTACGAGGGCATCGACGCGCGCGTGCCCGAGCACTACGCCTCCTGCGGCATCGAGGTGCGCGAGCTGAGCATCGGCGACTACGTGCTCAACGGCGGAGAGGTCGCCACCATTGTCATGATCGAGGCCATCGCCCGGCTCCTGCCCGGGGTCCTGGGCAACCCCGAGTCCCTGGTCGAGGAGTCCCACGGAGTCGCAGGCCTGCTGGAGTACCCCGTCCACACCCGCCCCACCCGGTGGCGAGATCTGGAGGTTGACCCCGTCCTGCTCTCCGGCGACCACGGCCGTATCGCCCGAGCCAGACGGGACCGGGCCCTCACCCGCACCGTTGAGCGTCGCCCCGACATGATCCGGGCCCTGGACCCCGCCGGCCTGGATCGTGAGGACCGCGCGCTCCTGGCTCGCCTGGGGTGGGCGGTCCCGGCCGGGGCGGACCACCCGGTTCCGGTGCGCCTTCGCAACGCCACCGCCGACGACGCCCACGCCCTGGCCGAGCTCGCGGCCCGCACCTTCCCCGATGCCTGCGGCAACGTCATCGACCCCGAGTTCCTCGAGCGCCACATCGCCACGAACCTGGTTCCCGAGCTGTTCGCCACCTGGGCAGACGACGACCGCGTCGACCTCATTCTTGCCGAGCTGCTCGAGCCTTCATCGGTACAGGAACCCTCCCACGGGGCGCCAGCGGGCGCGAGCACTGCTCCGGCCCTGGTCGGCTACGCCGCAGTACTGCGCGAGGAGGTCGACTCCGAGGGGGAACAGCCCCACGGGATCGATCCCCGCCCCGCCTGTGTGCGGCCTGTCGGGGGAGAGGTCGTCGGCGAGCTGTCCAAGGTGTACGTCGACGCCGCCATGAGGGGATCGGGACTGACCCCTGCGCTCATGGATGCCGTGATGCGCCAGGCCGCCGCCCATGGGACGAGCCTGCTCTGGCTCGGCACCCACGTCACCAATAAACGCGCCCAGAAGGCCTACAAGCGGGCCGGCTTCCGCCAGGTCGGCACCCGCACCTACAACGTCGGCGGCCAGGCCGCCCACGACGTCGTCATGACCCGGCGGACAGGAGAAGGCCTATGAGCAGCGCACCCGACCAGAGCCCTCAGGGCAGGATCCATGTTGAGGTGGATGAGGACGTGACTTCGGGCAGGCATCTGCGGACCGACCATGACCGCCGGAATGGCCACCGGCACAAGGCCGGTGCCGGCGAGGACAGGGCCGGGGACAGCCAGGCCGCTGAGCCGGCCTCCCTGGGGGAGCGGATCGTCTTCCGTCTCAAGCAGTGGGGCATCACCTTGTCCTACCTGGTCGTCGCGGTGGTGATCATCGCCTTCATCCGCACCTTCATCATCCAGAGCTTCACCATCCCGTCGGGGTCGATGGAGAACACCCTCAACGAGGGCGACCGCGTCACGGTGACGATGTACGACTCCGACAAGGTCCACCGGGGTGACGTCGTCGTCTTCACCGACCCGGACCACTGGCTGACGACCCAGGAGCCCACCGGCCTGCAAGGCGCCGCGCAGGACTTCCTCGTCGCGATCCGTATCTTCCCCCAGAACGCCGGTCACCACCTCATCAAGCGGGTCATCGGAATGCCCGGTGACCACGTCGTCGCCGACGGGAAGGGCTCCTTGACGGTCAACGGCGTCGAGCTTCACGAGAGCTACCTCAAGCCCGGCCGGTCGGCCTCCGAGGTCGCCTTCGACGTCACCGTCCCCGAGGGCTACATCTGGGTCATGGGCGACAACCGCTCCAACTCCTCGGACTCCCGCTACCACCAGAACGATGTCCACCGCGGCTTCGTGCCCGTGGGCAACGTCGTCGGCGTCGCCAAGAACGTCGTGTGGCCATACTCCCACTGGTCCAGCCTCACCTCCGGCCAGGAGGTCTTCTCCCAGGTGCCCAAGCCGACGTCAACCCCCGCGGCTGTGCCCACCGGAGCGGCCGCGCCGGCGAGCAGGCTGGCGGGCTCCGGGGACTGATCGCCCCGAAAGCGTGCCGGGGCGTGAAAAAGGCGTGAACTCAGGCACGTCGAGGCTGACGCACTCGTCCGTGGACTGAGGCTGTGGCAAACTGAGCGGGCACTTGGGTCCTGCGGCTCCTCTGCCACTGGGGAGGCGGCCGCTGCGAAGGAGCCCAGGGGCGTCCACCTCCGGCGCTGCCCCCTACGGCGCGGCGCCGCCGAACCAGCACTCCTGACCAGTGGCACGGGTGTGGAGAGAAACATGAACCTGATCGACGAGATCAACGCCGCATCACTGCGCGACGACATCCCCTCCTTCCGTCCTGGGGACACCCTCAAGGTCCACGTCAAGGTCGTTGAGGGATCGCGTACCCGCGTCCAGGTCTTCCAGGGCGTCGTCATTGCGCGCCAGGGCGGCGGCGTCTCGGAGACCTTCACCATCCGCAAGGTCTCCTTCGGTGTCGGTGTCGAGCGCACCTTCCCCGTCCACACGCCCTCCATCGAGAAGATCGAGGTCGTCACCCGGGGCCAGGTCCGCCGCGCCAAGCTGTACTACCTGCGCAACCTGCGCGGTAAGGCCGCCAAGATCAAGGAGCGTCGCGAGGACTGAGCGCCTGCACTCTCAAGGCGGCGCCCGGAGCCCACGGGTTCCGGGCGCTCGCCATCTCCCACCGCCGTGCAGCGGTGGACCCACGTCCATCAATTCCGGGGAAGGAGCACGGTGAGACCGGTGCAGGATGGGACCGACGACGTCGGGCTGGACCTGAAGCAGGCCGATCCCTCTCAGATCGGTCGAACCTCCAGGTCCGCGATCACACCGGCCTGCACCTCCCCGTCCGCGGACTCCCCCCAGGAGAGTCGGCCGGCTGCTGAGACCGCAGGCGAGGCTCCGGTCGACGACAGCGACGAGTGGGACTACGACCCGTTCATCGACCCCGACGCCGAGCCTGAGCCCGATGAGGAGCTCACCGAGCTGCCTCCCTCCATCCAACCCCGCAGGCAGGTGGCCCCCGCCATCCCCCGCCGCAGACCAGCCCCCTGTATCAGCGGGTGATCAGGCTGGTGCTCGTCGTCGCCGTCGTCATTCTGGTACCGGCGCTCCTGCGGGCCTACGTCGTCCAGATCTACGAGATCCCCTCGGGCTCCATGGAACGCACCCTGCGGGACGGGGACAAGGTCGCAGTCCCCATGTACGGCTCCGACAACGTCGAACGGGGTGACGTCATCGTCTTCTCCGATCCTGATGACTGGCTTCACGTCAAGGAACCGACGGGGCTGCGCGGCGCCACCCAGAGGCTCATGGTCTCAGTGAACCTTCTGCCGGAGAACACCGGCCATCACCTCGTCAAACGGGTCATCGGTGTCGGTGGCGACCATGTGGTCGCCGACGGGAAGGGAACCCTGACCGTCAACGGCGTCGCGATCAAGGAGCCCTACGTCAAGGATGGTCAGTCCTCGTCCCTGACCTCCTTCGATGTCACCGTCCCCCAGGGCTATGTGTGGGTCATGGGGGACAACCGCTCCAACTCGGCCGACTCCCGCTACCACCGCGACGACGCCCACGGAGGCTTCGTGCCACTCAAGAACGTGGTCGGGGTGGCCAAGGTGGTCTTCCAGTGGACGCACCTGAGTCGCTGGGGGCTCCTGGGAGGAGGGGGAGAGCGCTTTCTCAGACGTCCCGGCGCAAGAGACGACGCCGTCTGCGCGGCCCTCGCCTCCCCCTGCTCCGGCGAGCGACGGGGAGACGGCTTCCGAGGAGGAAGCACCCTCCCCGGTCCCCGAGGGCAGGGACTCCGAGGATGCAGGCGCTGTGGGAGAGGGGCACAGCAACGACGAGGCCCCACAGCCCACGACCGGCGGGTTGGCCGATGGCCCGGACACTTACGGCGGCATGGCCGACCAGGGGCAGCCTCCAGGGGGAACGAGGTGAGCCCTCGGGGACGTACCCGTCCTGACCGGCGTCTGGAGAAGGCCCTGCTGGAGAGCCACGACTACGTCGGCGGCCTGGACGAGGTCGGTCGCGGCGCTCTGGCCGGACCGGTCAGTGTCGGGCTGGCGATCGTGTCGCGGCGCACCGATGACGACTTCCCCACGGGGCTCGCCGACTCCAAGCAGCTGACGGCCCGGGCGCGCACCGGCCTGATCGAGCCCGTGCGCGGCTGGTTGGTGGACCACGCCGTCGCCCACGCCTCACCCGCTGAGATCGATGAGCACGGCATCGTCGCGGCCTTGAGGATGGCGGGCTTGCGGGCCCTGCAGCAGGTCGCAGATCGCGGTCACGCCCCCCGAATCATCATCCTCGACGGCGTGGCCGACTGGCTCACCGCCCCCCAGCCCGACCTGCTCACCGCCCTGGAGGGGGCTCATGTCCCCGAGACTGCTCCGGCGCCCGCTGAGGTTCCCTCCACCCCTCCGGTTCACATGGAGGTCAAGGCCGACGCCCGATGCGCCGTCGTCGCCGCGGCCAGTGTCCTGGCCAAGGTCGAACGCGACCGCCTCATGGCCGATCTTGACGACCCGGGCTACGGGTGGGCCTCCAACAAGGGCTATGCCTCACCGGCCCACGTCCGGGGACTCACTGCCCTGGGGGCCAGTGACCAGCATCGACGCAGCTGGCACCTGCCCGGCCTGGATCAGCACCATGACCGAGGCGCCGTCTGACGCGGCCGCCAGGCCCGGGGCGACTCTCGGGCAGGGCCGACTCGCCCCGGCTGCCTGCCGCCTCCAGAGGCTGCGGGCAGGCATGATGGCCCGGTGAGCGCAGAAGACCTCGAGTCCTATGAGAACGAGCTGGAGCTCTCGCTGTACCGGGAGTACCGCGATGTCGCCTCCCTGTTCTCCTACGTGGTGGAGACTGAACGGCGGTTCTACCTGGCCAATGCCGTTGACGTCCAGGTACGCACCAGCGGCGGGGAGGTCTTCTTCGAGCTCACCCTCGAGGACGCCTGGGTGTGGGACATCTACCGGGCCTCCCGGTTCGTCAAGTCCGTCCACGTCGTCACCTTCAAGGACGTCAACGTCGAGGAGCTCACCAAGCTCGAGATGGACATCCCCTCCTCCTAGCCTCCCTCCCATGCTGCGTCGCCTCTGACGGCTCCGTTCCGCTCGTCGCTCCCGCTCGCCGGGGGCCACAGCGCGTCTTCTGACAGCGCCTTCCACAGAGCCGATCGGGCCATGGCGCGCACCGGCTGATCGGGCCTCACGCTAGTGGCGGAGGTGATCGGGATGACCGACCAGGTCGTAGCCACAAGGGGACGAACGGTGATCGCAGCCAGGTGCGGCGATCACGCGCTCACGCCGCCATTCCAGGCCCGGGAGGCGCAGGAGCTGTCCGCGCAGGGGCGTCCCGCCAGAGCACCGGACGGCGTGGAGAGGATCTTGCCGCCACCTACCTGGAGGACATCGGCTGGCAGGTCCTGGAGCGCAACTGGCGTCCGGACCACGGCCTGCGCGGAGAGCTCGACATCATCGCCCTGGAACCCGGTCACGCGCACCGTGAGCCGGGCAGTGAGTCCGTCGCCGACCCAGCTCAGGGGCGGACAGGACCGAGGCTCGTCATCGTCGAGGTCAAGACCCGCAGCTCCCTGCGCCAGGGACCGCCGGCCGCCGCGGTCGACGCCCGCAAGGTCGCCCGGCTGCGGGCCCTGGCGGCCGCCTGGGCGAGCACCCATGAAACCCCGCCGCACGCCGGGATGCGACTGGACGTGGTCTCCATCCTCCTGCGCGACGCGCGTCCTGCGCTGCTGCGCCACCACCGGGCGGTGGATGCGTCATGGGGCTAGCTCGCACGCTCGCTGTCACGCTGACCGGGCTGGCCGGACACATCGTTGAGGTCGAGGCTCATGCCGCCCAAGGCCTGCCCGGATTCACCCTCGTGGGCCTGCCCGACGCCGCCGTGCGTGAGTCGCGCGAGCGCGTCCGGGCCGCGTTGAGCACCTGCGGCGTCACCTGGGGCGAGCAGCGCCTGACCGTCAACCTCTCCCCGGCGGACCTGCGCAAGACCGGGACCGGGCTGGACCTGGCTCTGGCCCTGGCCGTCCTGGGGGCCCGCGGTTGGCTCGGACGGAGCGCGGCCGGCATCCTGGGCCGGACCGTCTACATCGGCGAGCTCGGGCTGGACGGCTCCGTGCACTCGGTGCGCGGCGTCCTGCCCAGCGTCCAGGCCGCGGTGGCCGCCGGTGTGGAGGAGATCGTCGTCGCCCAGGAGGCCGCGGCCGAGGCCGAGCTCGTCCCCGGCGCCTGCGTCACCGCCGTCAGGCACATCGGCCAGCTCGTCGAGCGCTACGGAGGACGCCTGAGCGCTGCCGTGGTCGCCGCACTGGAGCAGATCGCCGAGGCCGCCACAGACGATGCCCCCACGACCCCACCCCCTGACGCCGAGCTACCGGACCTCGCTGACGTCGTCGGGCAGGATGAGGCCCGCCAGGCCCTTGAGGTTGCCGCCGCCGGGGGCCATCACCTTCTCATGGTGGGGCCTCCGGGGACGGGAAAGACCATGCTCGCTGAAAGGCTCCCCTCGATCCTGCCGCCCCTGGAGCAGGCCGATGCTGTGACGGTCACCTCCCTGCACTCCGTGGCCGGCATCTTCGACCCCGCCCGCGGACTCATCACCCGGCCTCCGTTGCGCGCGCCGCACCACACGGCGACCCGGGCCGCCGTCGTCGGGGGGAGGCTCCGGCCTGCCCCGCCCCGGGGACGTCTCCCTGGCTCACCGCGGCGTGCTCTTCCTCGACGAGGCCCCCGAGTTCAGCGCCGGCGTCCTGGACTGCCTGCGCCAGCCGCTGGAGTCGGGAGTGGTCACCATCGACCGGGTGGGTGGGCGCGCCAGCTACCCGGCCGCCTTCCAGCTCGTCCTGGCCGCCAACCCCTGCCCCTGCGGCAAGGCCGGCGGCCGGGGCCTGGAGTGCACCTGCACCTCCCTGCAGCGGCGGCGCTACTTCTCACGCCTGTCCGGTCCACTGCTGGACCGGGTCGACATCCAGGTCGAGGTCAGTGCCGTCAGCGCAGCCGACCTCGCGTCTACCGGTCAGGGAGAGTCCAGCGCTGAGGTGGCGCGGCGCGTCCTGCGCGCCCGACGAGCCGCGGAGCGCAGACTGGCCGGTACCCCGTGGCGCCTCAACGCCGAGGTACCCGGCTCCTACCTCAGAGGCCCCGACGGAGGACTCAGCGCTCCGCTCAGCCGCCGGCTCATGACCGCCCTCGAACGCGGTGACCTCTCCCTGCGCGGGGTGGACCGGGTCCTCAGACTGGCCTGGACCCTCGCCGACCTCGAGGGGGTCGAGACCCTCGCCCTTGCCCACATCGGGACCGCCCTGGCCCTGAGAACCTCAGGAGTGCGGCCATGACGCCCTTGACGCCCATGGCACTGCCCTACGACGTCGACGATCCGGCGCTGGCACGTGCAACCTGGTCCCGCCTGGCCGAGCCCGACAACGCCACCGCAGCCATGGTGGTGGGCCGGCTCGGGCCGAGTCCCGCCCTGAGGTGGCTGCTGGAGGAGGCCATCGACCCCTCCGGGCAGGTGCGCAGCTCCCCACGCCCGCCGGTGCCACAGCCACCCCCGGGGATGCCCGGCTCAGCCGATATCAGCGCCTGCTGGGCCCAGGTCGCCGCCCGGTGGGCGCCGCGCCTGGAGGGACTCGATATCCGCCGCGAGCTCGATGTGCTTGACCGCCTGGGTGGGAGCCTCATCCTCCCGGGAGAGCCCTGGTGGCCGCCGGGACTTGACCAGCTCGAGCGCCCGCCCTTCTGCCTGTGGGTGCGTGGAGACCCATCGCTGCTGGTCAACGCCGCAGACCTGAGGGACAAGGACCTCGACGGCGGTCAGCCCGGGGCCGTCGGAGACGATGACGCTCCACGTGTCGCGGGGGCCGGTCAGCCGGTACGTGAGCAGCGGATGCCGGTGGGACCGGCCAGCGGCCTGTGCCTGGCACTGGTGGGGGCCCGGGCCTCTACCCGCTACGGTGAGAGTGTCGCCACCTCCCTGGCCTCAGGGGTGACGGCCAAGGGTGGCCTCGTCGTCTCCGGGGGAGCCTTCGGCATCGATGCCTGCGCTCACCGCGGGGCACTGCGGGAGGGACCAACCGTGTCGGTCTCCGCCGGGGGAGTGGACCGCCTCTACCCGGCGGGAAACGCCGGGGTTCTGGAGGCAGTCATCGCTTCCGGGGCACTGGTGGCGGAGGTTCCACCGGGCTGTCAGCCGGGCCGCCACCGGTTCGTCTCACGTAACCGCGTCATCGCGGCGATCTCCCAGGCCACGATCGTGGTGGAGGCGGCCTGGCGATCGGGCGCCCTGTCCACCGCCCACCGCGCCCTCGAGCTGGGCAGGCAGGTGGGCGCCGTTCCCGGCCCCGTGACCTCCATGTCCTCGGTCGGATGCCACCGGCTCCTGCGCAAAGGGGCGGTATGCATCACCGATACCGACGACGCCCTGGAGCTGCTGACGCCCCTGGGTACTGTTGATGCGGACGCTGCCAAAGGAGCAGGACCCCGAGCTGGCCGGGAGCGGGCTTCTTGATGGCCTGGAGCCAAACGCCTCCCTCGTGCTGGATGCCATGCCGGCCCGGGCCGCGGCGAGTACCGACTCCATCGTCCGCTCCTCCGGGCTGTCCCCGAAGGAGACCACCTCGGCACTGGGGATCCTGGAGCTCTCAGGGAAGGTGGAACGCACCGCCTCCGGCTGGAGGCGACGCACCCGGAAGGGCACAGGTGGTCGGGACTGAAGAGCGCCCTGCCACGACGGCGGGACCATGATGGACAGGTCCTGCCCCACCCTTGTGAGGCATGCGAGCGACATGCTCCGGTGCGCCTGAGCCAGGGCTCGGCGGGTGAACTCGTCATGATCGCTCCTTCTTCCATTCACAGCACCGACCACACTCCGATCGCGCTCAGGCAGACCATGACGGCGGCGCCCACCACGGTGACGGCCACGGCTCGCCCCGACGGGCGGCTGCGCCGCCGCTGCAGGCCCGCCTCGGCCTCCTGCGAGCCCGGGTCGTCTCTCGCGACCTCGGCCTCATCGCCCTGGGGCGGGAGAGCGGAACCGGGCCGGGGACGGTCGCACAGCGAGGCGGAGCCGGTGGGCTGGGCCTTGACACGACGAGGCGCGAAGGTCGTGGCGGCGTCGTCGTGCCGGTGTGCGGCGGGCACGGCTCCGGTCGGCCCGTCCGGGTCCACTATGACGGCCGGCCGCAGCATCGTGGAGTCCTGGTTCCGGTTCCCGCTCGTGTGTCGTCCGGACGCCTCCTCCATGACATCGAGCTGGGTGATGGCCATGCACAGGTCGGTCTGTACCTGTTGCAGCGCCCGAGCCAGGGCGACGGCGCTGGCATACCGTCCGCGGGGAGACTTGGCCATCGCCATGGCCAGGATCCGCTCGAGCTGCTCGGGTATGTCGTGTCGCCCGATCGGGGGGATTTGTCGGTGGAGCACTCGGTCGATCATCGAGAGCTGGTCGTTGCGGTCGGCTCCTGAGACATCGACGTGGGGTGAGCGTCCCGCCAGCAGCGTGTAGATGGTCGCGGCCAGGGCGTAGACATCCGAGGCCGGAGTCAGGCTCTCCCGGTCGAGCTGCTGCTCGGGTGAGGCCCACGGCGGGGACGCCCCTCCGAACTCGTCCTTCTCGATGCTGAGCCCGATGGGCGCGGCGATCCCGAAGTCGCCGAGCACCGGACGCCCGAAGGGGGTGAGCAGGATGCTGGCAGGCTTGATGTCGCGGTGGAGGTAGCCGACCCGGTGAATGGTCTCCACCGCGCCCGCCAGCTGGATACCGATCTCCAGGGCGCGTGTGAGGGACAAGGGCTGCGAGGCGGCCAGCTTGCCCAGGTGGGGAGGGGGACAGTACTCCATGATGAGGTAGCTGCGCTCTTCCTCCACCGTCCCGGCCCCGTAGACCGACACGATGGAGGGGTGCGATGACAGACGGGCCATGAGGTCCGCCTCGGTGGTGAACCGGTGGTGGTCTCGCTGGCTGCCTCCTGGCCGCAGGATCTTCACCGCCACGTCGCGGCGCGGCACCCGCTGCTCATACAGGAAGACATCGGCGAAGCCCCCGGCGCCCAGGAGGCGCTTGGGGCTGGCTCCGGGGATCGGCGGTCCCTGCGGGGCGGAGCTCGGGGAGGACATCACGCCTCACGCTCCACTGTCAGGGTGGTGCCATCACCGATGTCGATGATGTCGCCGGCGCGCAGGAGAAGCTGCTGGTGCTCGGGCACGCGGCGGGGCTCCTCCCCGGCGCGCAGCAGGAAGGTCCCGTTGGTGGAGCCCAGGTCCTCCACGCGCATGTCCCAGCCTTCGACCCTCACGGCGCAGTGAGTCTTCGAGATCGCCTTGCCCGGGCTGGGGACGGTCAGCAGGCGGGGGCGCTGAGCGGCGGTGCTGCTCGTGCCCTGGGGCAGTCGGCCGATGATGACATCAGTGTCCAGGATCGCCGTGGCGCCTGAGGAGACACGCAGAACGCCCAGGACCGGTCGCTCGACCTGGCCGGTCCTGGAGGTGATGGTGCTGTCGCACTCGCGGCACGAGGAGGCGTGCACCGGATTGGGGTGCCCCGCCTCGCAGAAGATGGCCATCACGCTGGGGCCGGTGCCGGAGGGCTCGTCGAGCCCGGTCTGCCCGCCTAGTGCGTTCCTGGCGGCATGAAGTCCCACAGCCGAGACGGTGCGCCCGTCGTGCTTGCCCTGCGCGCCCGAGGGCGCTGAGCCATTCGGGGACGCTGCATCTGCGCCGCCGTCCGGGGCCTGCCGCTGAGCCGGGAGCGGCTCAGCGGCCTGTGACGAGTGTCGGCCGGAGGCGCTCTCGCCCAGAGGGGAGGCCCGGTGACGTCCGGGCCCTGCGGCGAGCCGGGCCAACGGATCCATGTCCTGAGAGGAGGCCGGGCCGACGGCCGCCTCGGCCCCCTGCATCATCGTGCGCTCAACAAGACGACCGGCCTTGTCGTCCTGGGCCTGCTGTCCATGCGCCTGCGGGGCTGCGGCCTCGGCCGCCGGAACGTCGTTGGGTCCCAGCACCGCGGCCGGATCCCCCGCCCCGGTCCCCTGCGGGGAGCCCGCACTGTCCATCGGGCCCATGGACTGCGGTTCCAGCGTCTGTCCGGGATCGGGGCGGGACTGGTAGGCGGCCTTGCCCTGCTCCTGCCTCGCAGGTAGCGATGACGACGGCGGTGGGTCGTCCCGCTCGGGGGCGCCGTCGGCCTGAGCCTGTTGGAGGATCTCCTGGGCCGCCGATGGTTGCGGTGCCCCCTGACCCCCGTGAGCGCCGGTCTGAGCCGGTGAGGATAGTGGGAGCTGGTGGTCTCCGAAGCCGATGTGCAGCTGCGAGGCTCGGACGATCCCCGAGCGCAGGGGGAGGAACTCGTCGAGCCCTTCGGGACCGGCTGGGTGTCTGGTGGCCGGGGTGAGCTCGAGGATGCACTGGTTGACCCGCTCATAGCGGGACTCCTCCCACACGACGACCTCGGAGGCACTGAAGCTGCGCTCGCCGTCGGCAGTGTCCAGGTGGAGGCAGAAGCGGCCTCGGGCGGCCACTCGCAGCTCCTGGCCGTCGATGGCCATCATGAGGAAGTCGGGGAGGGTGAAGACCTCGTTGTCGTGCAGCCGGCTCAGGCTTTTGAGCAGGTCGCCGAGGCAGCGGTGCTCACCGAGCTCGGTCCACATCGCTTCCATCGCCTGTGCGCTCCCGTCGAGGGCGAGAACGCCGCCGTCCCCGACGGCGACCAGGATGTCGCCGGGTACCCAGCGTGTCAGCATGTTCATGGACGAAACCTCCTGGAGACGAGGGTGGGGACGGTGGAGCCGGAGCCGGTGGCCCGGGGCGGCGTGATGTCGTCAATCTGCGTATAGGTGTCCGAGGAGGCGTCGGACATGACGACCTGGGAGCTGGACTGGTCGACGTCGAAGCTCGTCGAGGAGGTGCGCAGGCCCCTGTTGAGCGTCTGCGAGCGGTAGCTGAGGTGGGCGACCATCGCCATCTTCCCGTTGGTCGCCCGCACTCCACCGCCATGAAGATCGACAACATGGGTGACCATCCCCGGGTGCAGGACGACGGCGACCAGAGCGGCAGCGGTCAGGACCGCGATGACGCCGACGTGGACGCCGCGCCTGGAGAACCGTTTCACAGTGCTGCGCTCCAGCAGGAAATAGGGATGAGCCAGGAAGGGATGGAGTTCGTCAGAACGACCAAGATTTTAACTTCCTCGTTGGACGGCAACAAATGCTCCGAATGTGGGGAAACACAGAGGAAAGATGGGTTTTTCGTTGGGATCAAGGAGAAGGGGAGGTTGGTATCCGTAGTGCCACCTGGATGGTTGTTATGAACTTGTGATTTCGAGTGGTGAGATTGTGCGTTGAATCAAGGTGGCGATTGTCTGTCCGGCGGAGATAGTGATCTGAGGCGGAGGTGGTTAGTGGCGAGGGCGTCGCCGAGACCCTCGTGCTCGGGCAGAGCCGGGGCCCGTCAGAGCGGCGTCACCGGGCCGTGCGCTGCCGATGCCTGCGGCGCGTATTCCGTGGAGGGCCCGTCCCGGCGCCGTAGTCTTCAGGTGTTCTTGTCGCCAGCAGGGAGGAGGGAGTCCATGTCGAGGACGCGTGCCGATCTGCTCGCCTCCTACCGCAGCTACCTGGCCCTGCAGCGGGACCTGTCCGCGCACACTGTGCGTGCCTATCTCGTCGACATTAGCGACCTGCTGAGCTTCCTCGGCGTCGGTGAGGGCGACGCTGAGCCCGTCGATACCGCCCTGGCCACCCTCGACCTGGCGGACCTGCGGGACTGGCTCGCCGCGATGGCCGCGAGCGGTCACTCGCGCGCCACCCTGGCCCGGCGCTCGGCCTCGGTGAGGACCTTCTCCTCCTGGGCCTTCGAGACGGGACTGCTCACCTCCGACGTCGCCGCGCGTCTGCGCGCGCCCCGCGTCGACAACCGCCTGCCCGGAGTGCTGACGACCCAGCAGGCCTCGCAGCTGCTCAAAACCGCCTCGGACCTCGCCTCTGAAGGGCACGTCCTGGCCGTGCGTGACCTGGCCATCATCGAGGCGCTCTACGCGACCGGAGTACGGGTCTCCGAGCTCGTCGGCTTGGATGTCGCCGACCTCGACCACTCCCAACGGACCCTGCGAGTCCTGGGGAAGGGCCGTAAGGAACGGACCGTCCCCTACGGGCTGCCCGCCGCCAAGGCGCTGGAGGCGTGGCTGCATCGGCGCGGTGAGATCTGCGCCGTCGATGCGGGAGGCGCCCTCTTCCTCGGGGCGCGGGGGCGACGCATCGATCCCCGGGCGGTGCGCGACGTCGTCCACCGCCTGTGCGCGGCCGCCCAGGTACCCGACCTGGGCCCGCACGGACTGCGGCACAGCACCGCCACCCACGTCCTGGGCGGGGGAGCGGACCTGCGCAGCGTCCAAGAGCTCCTCGGTCACTCCTCCCTGGCCACCACTCAGCGCTACACCCACGTCTCGGCTGAGCGCCTGCGCAGCGTCTACGAGCAGGCCTTCCCCCGCGCCTGAGCGGAGCCCGCGTATGGCTGCATTCTCAGTGAAGGGGCTTGAGACGGATGACGGCAGGTTGCAGCAGGCGCAGCGGGTTGATGTACGTCTTGGGGCCGGTACGCGCCCCCCAGTGCAGGGCGCAGACCCCGTCCGAGCGGTGCCCCGCCAGCAGGGTACCGATGACCTGCCCCGCAGCTACCGTGTCACCGGCGCTGACGGCCGGTTCGACCGGCTCATAGGTGGTGCGGATCCCGGTCGGCGTGGTCGATGGACACCACGGGGCGCCCGGCCACCATGCCGGCGAAGGCGACCGTCCCCGCGGCGGCGCTGCGGATCTGCGTGCCCTCAGCGGCCGCGAGATCCACTCCCCGGTGTCCGCGTCCCCACACGACGGCGGGCGGGTCGAAGTCCTCCACCACGGTGGCCGGCGCGCCGGTCGGCCACTGGTAGTGGCCCCGCGGCCGCCGGGGGCCCGCAGATTGGTCCGTCAGTGCCGGGCCGGCCGTTCCCCTGCCGTTGATGAGCGGGGAGGAGGGGCTGAGGCTCGTTACGAGCGAGGCCGACGAGCTCAACCAGTGGGCGGCCCCGGCCGGCCCTGGCGCACTTTCCGTGAGATCGGGAAGTAACGGATCCTGGACCCGCGGAGGCGGAACCGTGATCACGGCCGTGCTGGTGGCTGGGCCGGGGAGGGTGCTCATGCCCTGAGCCGGCGGCGTACCGGGCAGGACGGTCAGCGCGCCGCAGGCGATCAGAGCCGTTGCCAGCGCGGCGAGACGGCGGGACGAGTGGTGGGCAGGAGAGGACGGCGTGCGAGGATCTCGGAGGTGGCGGCTTTGCCGAGGCTGCTGTGGCTGCATGCCCTCAGAGTGCGTGCCGAGCGGCCCTCGGCGCCGGGGGCGTCGTCGGCCCTGTGGAAAGCCCCGTGAGGAAGGCTGCCTGTGGTGACCGGAATGACTCCGAATACCGCTGATTCGGCCTCGGCAGCTGGTCCAGTCCTGTGGTAGCCTCGCCCCCGCAGCATTCTGCGGATCGCTCCGGCGTCAGTGGGAAACGGGCCCGGAATGCTGACTTCGCGTGCCTGCACCCGAGCATCTCGGGACGTCCCTCCGGGCGACACGGTCGCGGTCCCGGTCATCACGGTTCGCCACGGTGAACGGGTGGCCGTGCGTCGCAGGCACCAGGCCCCATCCGCGCCGGCTCCCAGCCGGTCACCGGCTCCGGTGCGCGTTCGCAAGCGTGCGGAACCACGGGGAAGAACCCAGAAGAAGAACCCTGGGACGCGTCCGGGCGCAGCTCGGCCGTCCCCCCGAATGATCGTGCGTCGAGCAACCTCTCGGCACACACGGAAGGACCGTCATGGCCGTCGTTACCATGCGCCAGCTCCTTGACAGCGGTGTCCACTTCGGGCACCAGACTCGTCGCTGGAACCCCAAGATGAAGCGCTTCATCCTCACCGAGCGCAACGGCATCTACATCATCGACCTCCAGCAGTCCATTGAGGGCATCAACACCGCCTACGACTTCGTCAAGGAGATCGTCGCTCGCGGCGGCAACATCCTGTTCGTCGGAACCAAGAAGCAGGCCCAGGCCGCCGTGGCCGAGCAGGCCCAGCGCGTCGGCATGCCCTACGTCAACCAGCGCTGGCTGGGCGGCATGCTCACCAACTTCTCCACCGTGCGCGCCCGCCTGGACCGCATGAAGGAGCTCGAGCAGATCGACTTCGACGACGTGGCCGGCTCCGGCCGCACCAAGAAGGAGCTGCTCATGATGCGCCGCGAGAAGGACAAGCTCCAGCGCACCCTGGGCGGTATCCGCGACATGAGCAAGCTCCCCGCGGCCGTGTGGGTTGTGGACACCAAGAAGGAGCACCTGGCCATCTCTGAGGCCCAGAAGCTCGGGATTCCGGTCATCGCCATCCTGGACACCAACTGCGACCCGGACGAGGCCACCTACGGCATCCCCGGCAACGACGACGCCATCCGCGCCGTCACCCTGCTGACCCGTGTCGTCGCCGACGCCACCGCCGAGGGCCTGCTGGCCCGCTCCGGCGGCCGTGCCCGCACTGGTGAGGAGGCCGAGGTCGCCCCCGCCGACGCCGAGCCGCTGCCCGAGTGGGAGGCCCAGCTCCTCGCCGGAGCCGAGGCCGACGCCCCGGCCGCTGAGGCTGCTGAGACCGCCGAGGCCCCCGCCGCCGAGCAGGCCTGAGCCCGTCCCTCAGCTCCTCGCTCACAGCGCGGCGTCCCCGCGCTGTGAGCACCTCTTCACTCGTCCTTTTTCACACGTCTATTAGTCACTGACTGACCAGGAGACATTCATGGCGAACTACACCACCGCTGACATCAAGGCGCTGCGCGAGAAGACCGGCGCGGGCATGCTCGACGTCAAGAAGGCCCTCGACGAGGCCAACGGCGACGCCGAGAAGGCCATCGAGATCATTCGCGTCAAGGGCCTCAAGGGCATTGCCAAGCGCGAGGGCCGCGCCGCCTCCGCCGGCCTCATCGCCGCCAAGGTCGTCGACTCCGGCAACGGCCAGGTCGGCGTCCTCGTCGAGATCAACGCCGAGACCGACTTCGTGGCCAAGAACCAGAAGTTCCTCGACTACGCCGAGCAGGTCCTCACCGCCGCCCTGGACTCCGGCGCCACCGACGCCGAGGCCCTGGCCGAGGTTGAGGTCGACGGCTCCACCGTCAAGGAGCTCACCGACGGCATGCAGGCCGTCATCGGCGAGAAGATCGTCGTGCGCCGTGTCGGCCGCCTCGAGGCCGACAAGATCGAGCTCTACCTGCACCGCACCAACCCCGACCTGCCCGCGCAGGTCGGCGTCCTGGTGGGCACCGACGCCAAGGCCGCCGAGGTGGCTCACGACGTCGCCATGCACATCGCCGCCTACTCCCCGGCCTACGCCACCCGTGAGGACGTCCCGGCCGAGGTCGTGGACAAGGAGCGCGCCATCGCCGAGGAGACCACCCGCGCCGAGGGCAAGCCCGAGAAGGCCATCCCCAAGATCGTCGAGGGTCGTCTTAACGGCTTCTTCAAGGAGAACGTCCTGGTCGACCAGGCCTTCGCCAAGGACCCCAAGACCACGGTCGGCAAGGTCGTCGAGGCCACCGGTGGCGAGCTGACCGGCTTCGTGCGCTTCCGCGTCGGCGCCTGAAGTCTTGTTTCGCTCGTAACGGGGACGAACTACGTCAACGGTGAGGGCCTCACAAGCGTCTGCTTGTGAGGCCCTCATGCTATGATGAACAAGGAAATCGGAAGAATGGATGGAAGTTTCCCATCTCTGAAGTTATTGGAGGAGGAAGTAATGAAATTTGACGAAGAGGAAGAAGGGTGATCCTGGGGTGGCTACTTGGATAAACCCCTTGATTACTGGCGTCTTGTCCGGGATGGTGGCTTCCCTGCTTTTTCTGTTAGCACTGCGTCAGTTTCGCCCAAAAATATTGATATCTCCGTTCATTGCGCGCAGCGTGAACTCTTTAGGTGAAATTCGATACCGATTCAAGGTTGTCAACAGGCTTTCGTCCTGCAGTTGATGTTGGAGTCTATCTTTATCGGGATCGGCCAAGAAAAGTGTCTGGAGGTGCCTCGACGATTCATGTCCTCAAGCGAATACCAATTTCAGACATTCACATAAATATGATCCCTGGTAGGCGGCTTGGGGATAAGGATGCTCGCCATGCTCGGCGATATAAGTGTGATGCTGATTTGTTAGATTATTGGCCTAACGATGAGTTTGATTCAGTCGTATTGAAGATAGTGTGTCGTGACGGGTTTACGGGCGTCTGTCGCGTCGTCGAGCAGAGGTTTGAGTTGCATTCGACCATACGTGATGGTGTTTTTGCTTTTGGTGACAGTTTGGAGGTTGTTTAGCGCCTAGGTTGCTTCGTCGGTGCCTGCCCTCAAGGGGTAAGTGCTGTTTTTTGTTGGCGCTCGGTGTAATGATGGGTGAAAATATCCTGCGGTAGGCATCTCGTGATGCGTGCGGTTGACTATTGAAGTTTCGTGTCGAACTGCTGACTGATGGTGGGATTGCCTCAAGGTGTCGGGGTGTAGGTCTTAATGTTTTAAGGTTCTCGATTAAGGAATGCTTGGGGTGACAGTGACTACGTGTTGGTGGGAAGTATGGGATTCCGTAGACGGGAGTGGAGTTGAACGATCTGCTGATCGAAAAGTTTCAGGTGTTGGCGAAATTCATCTTCTGGGTAAATTAGGGGCTGTGTCGAAGTTTGTGTGAATAATTCTCGGGATTGAGTTACCTAACTTAGGTGAGGATACTTAGGGTTAACATTTATTTCACTGTGTTGGGTTGAATAAATAACTGTTATCTTGCGTCACGTGGGCGGCAAGGTTGTTTTGAGTGAGCGCAAGATACTGTGCATGATTTGTTTTCTTTGCAAGGTTATGTACAGAATAACGTCTGTTCGACGCTCTGGATTTTTTTATGTTGCTGTTTGTCTTCATGGGTTTGTCTCTGCCTGCATCTAATACCTGTAGGGTCGGTTGATGGATGATGGGGCGGGGCGCGAGCATCTCTCGCGCCCCGATCTCTCCGTCCTCTGTCTGCTCCCCGGGC
>BNJU01005646.1_pt1 | contig 114036 bp, 127 predicted proteins | sample 8539281 | NCBI WGS metagenome assembly BNJU01 (sample SAMD00202456, study PRJDB9452) | human saliva metagenome | isolation source: human saliva | place: Japan
GACAGACCAGCTCTTGGAGAAAGTCCTTTTGGATGCCAGCAATCTCATGACCAACCATTTCTCACTGAGTGACTAAGGTCCTATCCGTAGCAAATATTTTTCTTTCTCTTGCTTTTGGTGTAAAATGTTATCAAAAGTAAGCTATTCAAAGGAGAAAATTTATGGTAGCAGCAGTTACAGATGCAACATTCGCGGAAGAAACAAAAGACGGATTGGTTCTGATTGACTTTTGGGCAACTTGGTGCGGTCCATGCCGTATGCAGGCGCCTATCTTGGAGCAGTTGGCAGGAGAAGTTCATGAGGACGAACTGAAAATCCTCAAAATGGATGTGGATGAAAATCCAAATACTGCCCGTGAATTTGGCATTATGTCCATTCCGACCCTTCTGTTCAAGAAAGACGGTCAAGTCGTTAAGCAAGTCGCAGGTGTTCACACCAAAGACCAGCTCAAGGCTATTATCGCGGAATTAAGCTAAGTAAGAAGCCTCTGAGCTTCTTTTTTTGTATCAAAAAACGTTTACATGCTTAAATTTTTTTATAAAATATTGACAAAAGGCGAATGTTCTTTTAGAATAATAGAAAATTAATAATCAACACCGAACGAAGTTTTTCAGAAAGAGGCGGGCGCTTCTGACTGTGAAATGGACGGAACTCTGGAGAGACCATGAATGGCACCGAAGGGGCAAGGCGGTTTAGAACCGCTCAAACTCTCAGGTAAAAGGACAGAGCGAAGAGGCAGGGATTTCCCTACTCCAGCACATCCAGAGTACATGTTTTGCATGTGCTCTTTCTTTTTCTCGGTGTGAAAAGGAGCTTATATCATGTTGGAAATATTGAATCGTCTGGATTCTTTAGTTTGGGGTCCGCCCCTGCTCATTTTGCTGGTTGGTACTGGTATCTATCTCAGTCTGCGTCTAGGCTTGCTGCAGATTTTTCGCCTTCCGCGTGCCTTTCGGCTAATCTTTGTATCAGACGAGGAGCATCAGGGCGATGTCTCTAGCTTTGCGGCTCTCTGTACGGCTCTGGCTGCGACTGTGGGAACGGGAAATATCATCGGAGTGGCAACGGCTATTAAAACCGGTGGACCGGGGGCACTCTTCTGGATGTGGGTAGCTGCTTTCTTTGGAATGGCGACGAAGTATGCCGAGGGCCTCTTAGCTATCAAGTACCGCCGCAAGGATGCTCATGGTGCTATGGCGGGCGGTCCCATGCACTATATCCTACTAGGGATGGGCGATAAGTGGCGTCCGCTGGCTATCTTTTTTGCGATAGCTGGTATCTTGGTGGCTCTCTTGGGGATCGGGACCTTTACGCAGGTCAATTCCATCACAGAGGCCATGCAGAATACCATTCAGCTGCCTCCAGCTGTGACAGCTTCTATCTTGGCTATTTTGGTGGCTCTGGTTATTTTCAGCGGCATCCAGTCTATTGCTCGAGTATCGACCAAGGTTGTGCCCTTTATGGCGGCTATCTATATCTTGGGGACTGTGACTGTCTTAGCGGTCAATCTAGATCGTCTGCTGCCGACTCTCCAGCTGGTCTTTAGCTCAGCATTTAGCCAGACGGCTGCTGTCGGTGGCTTTGCCGGTGCGACCATCCAGATGGCAATTCAAAACGGGGTCGCGCGTGGAGTTTCTCCAATGAATCTGGCTTGGGATCAGCCCCTATTGCAGCGGCGGCAGCTCGGACCAAGGAACCGGTAGAACAGGGCTTGATTTCTATGACCGGAACCTTCATCGATACCCTGATCATTTGTAGTTTGACAGGATTGACGATTTTAATCACAGGGGTCTGGGATGGCAATCTTAACGGTGTGTCCTTGACTCAGGCAGCCTTTGCGAGTGTTTTTGCTAATTTTGGTCCGGTTCTGCTTTCAGTCTTTCTAGTTCTGTTTGCCTTTACGACTATTTTAGGTTGGAACTACTATGGCGAGCGCTGTTTTGAATTTCTCTTTGGGGTTCGCTATATCCGCGTTTATCGCCTGCTCTTTGTTCTTATGATTGTTCTCGGTGGCTTTGTGGGTCTAGAGGCGGTCTGGATTCTTGCAGATATTGTCAATGCTCTCATGGCCTTGCCAAACTTAATCGCTCTTCTGGTGCTTTCTCCTATTGTCATCAGTGAAACGAAGAAATATTTTGACAAGCGTCGAAAGAACTAACTTTCGCACATAAAAAACCTCTAGTTTTCCGTAATGATGGAAGTCTAGAGGTTTTTTGTCGAATTAATAACGTTTTTCTTTTGGCCAGTTGCTCATCTCGGCCACAGCTGTAAAGAGAACGTCAGTAGAAGAGTTGAGAGCTGTCTCGCAGGAGTCCTGAATGACACCGATAACGAAGCCGACGCTGACTACCTGCATGGCCAAATCATTGGAAATCCCAAAGAGGCTGCAGGCGACCGGAATGAGCAGAAGAGAACCGCCAGCTACGCCGTAAGCCCCGCAGGCAGAAATTGCCGCTACAATACTGAGAACTAGAGCTGTGCCAAAATCAACTCTGATACCCAGCGTGTTGACAGCAGCCAAGGTCAGGGTATTGATAGTAATGGCAGCCCCTGCCATATTGATAGTAGCTCCCAGAGGAATAGAGACCGAGTAGGTCTCTGGATTGAGTCTAGATCCCGACATAGTTTCATGTTGACGGGGATGTTTGCCGCAGAGCTGCGCGTGAAAAAGGCAGTCACACCACTGACTCGCAAACAGCGCCAGACCAAGGGATAAGGATTTTTCTGCAGCATGATAAAGCTAATCAAAGGATTAATAACCAGAGCGACAATCAGCATGCTGGCTATCAAGACCAGCAGCAGGATGCCATAGCTTTTTAGAGCTTGGAAGCCCTTGCCGGAAATGGTCGTGTAGACCAGGCCTAAAATGCCAAGAGGGGCTAGATTGATAATCCACTCGACAATCTTAGAAGTGATATCTGCCAAGGTCTGCAACAGTTCCTTGCTGTGGTTGCTGGCTTCTCGCATGGCAATTCCAAAGATAACAGCCCAAGACAGGATACCGATGTAGTTAGCGGTGATGAGGGCGTTGACGGGATTGTCCACCAGCTGAAGCAGAAGATTGCTGAGGACTTGTCCGATTCCATCTGGCGGAGAAACCTTTTGGGAGGACGAAGCCAACTCTATACTAATGGGAAAGAAGAAGTTGACTAGGACCGCTACCAAGGCCGCCGCAAAGGTTCCCAGGAGGTAGAGCAAGATGACTGTCTTCATATTGCTCTTTTGCCCTTTCTGCTGTTGAGACAGGGCGTTTGCCACCAGAGCGAAGACTAGGAGCGGAGCAATGGCCTTGAGGCCGCCAACGAAGATTTAGCCCAGAAGTCCGATGGCCTGTGCTTGGGGGGAAGATGATAGCCAGCAGGACACCAATGCCAATACCGATGGAAATCCGCTTGATTAGATTGGTTTTATTCCAAATAGTGATGAAGCGATGGACCATGTATGTTCCTTTCTTGTCTTAGATACTTATTTTATTATACGATAGAAAGAGGGCGAAAGCAATGCTAGGTCGGGTTAACCATTCTATGTCCGCGCTGTGTGGTCTTTGTGGTATAATGGTAGTAATCTTTTTGGAGGTAGCCTATGTCTAAGACCGGAAATGTCTTTTCCCGTTATATCCAGCAGTTTGACTGGAGCAAGATTGCAGATGACCTCTTTTCCAAGCTGGTCTCTTTACTTCTGCTTTTTATCTTATTTTACATCGTTAAGAAAATCCTGCATTTGTCAGTGACCAAGATTATTGCCCCCTCTCTCAAGCTATCCAAGCAGGATGTAGCCAGACAGAAAACCATTACTCGGCTGATTGAGAATCTGCTTAATTATGTCTTGTATTTCCTCTTGATTTACTGGGTTTTATCCATCTTGGGACTGCCGGTTTCCAGTCTTTTGGCTGGTGCGGGAATTGCTGGTGTAGCTATTGGGATGGGAGCCCAGGGCTTTCTGTCGGATCTGGTCAATGGTTTCTTTATCCTTCTCGAGCGCCAGTTAGATGTTGGTGACAATGTTCGCCTGACTAACGGCTCTATCAACATCGCTGGAACGGTGATCAGTGTAGGGATTCGGACGACGCAGGTACGGGACGCGGACGGAACGCTTCATTTTGTGCCCAACCGCAATATCATGGTTGTCAGTAATCTGTCTCGTGGAGATATGCGGGTTCTGATTGACATTCCGCTTTATGCCCAGACGGATTTGGACGAGATTTACCGCATTATTTCAAAGGTTAATGAAGAAGCAGTGCCAGAACATCCAGAGATTCTCAAGGAACCGGATGTCTTGGGGCCGCAGATGGCTTCAAATGGCCAGTTCAACTTCCGTATCAGCATGATCGTACAAGGTGGCATGCAGGTTTCCATTTACCATATCTTCTACCGCCTTTACCATGAAGCGCTTTGCGAGAGGGGATTGAGCTTCCGACGCTTGGACCTCTTTCAAAAGGCATGTAATTATTGATTAGAAAGGTCCATATGAATCAGCGAATTCAGCAGGAAATTGTCAGTGAGGACAATCATGTTTACCGTTTAAAACGTCCTCTCCACAAGCAGGGTCTCTTTTGGGCAGCTCTGGTGTCTGGTATTATCATCTTTCTTCTGGCCTTGCTCAGCATTCTCCTCGTCATCACTTCGATTGGCCTTATGGAAGAAAATGACCATCTCAAGTCTCTCACAGGCTACCATAACTCGCCATTAGAGTCCTATAACAGCCATGCTTTTGAAAAAACAGTTGAATTTTCCAGTGGACTTAAGGTGACCGTTCATTCGGCAGTAGAAGACAGTAAGAAAGTCATGAGTGATGAGTCAACTGGTGTAGCTGTCGTTGCGACAATCACGGTTGAAAATACTTCTAAAAAGCCCATTCTGGTTAGTCCTTATGATTTTGGACTCTATGACAAGAAGGAAAATGTCTACATTTTGGATGGCTCAACCTTTGACAATACACAAATTGGAACCAATCTGGCGCCAGGCAAGTCCATCCGCTTTGACCTAATCTTTGACGGTGAAGGCGGCGATGAGGATACCTATACCGTGACCTACGAAAATGCTAAGTGGCAAAAGGAGAAAAACAAGACAAAGCAAGAGAAAAAGAAGGAGCAATAGGGAAAATTATCCTATTGCTCTAAGATCTTTGCTACTTTCCGCACTAGATTTGAAAGTGGAGGCAGCAAATGCTATAGATAAAAGGAGATTTGAGACAAAAGTTTCAAATCTTTTTCTTGACTCTGACCTTAGAGGAGGGTGTATACTGGTGGAAATTAGAAAAGGAGATTACCATGAAAATCAATATGATTCGTTCAGATAAGGTTTATCAGGAGTTGCTTGAACTGCCCTTGGAAAAGAGAGAGGGTTGTTTTCGAGCTAAGATTTTAGCACCTTTTGCAACAAAATATCAAACACAACACATTCCTCTGAAAGCGAAGTATCCCGGAGGATTTGATGCTTTGTTCCTACTTGGCTTTATGAATCAGCTACCCAGCACTCTGTCAGAAAAGGATAGGCCGGCTATTGATGCTCTGAGCTCTGATCAACTCTGGCAAAATTGTCAAGATACCATCAAGAGGAGTATCGGTCTTTTTGAGCAAGCTGGCTATGATTTAGAGGTTGAGGATTACTATTTTACTATTTTGTTAGGCAATCCAGAAAAGCCCATGCTACAGCTCAATAAGGGTTATAGCGGAGATGGTGGAATTCCAGGCTACCTCATGCTTAGTCTGTTACCGAATGACTACACTTTGCCACGTGTACAGGCGGCGCTGGCCCACGAGTGCAATCATAATGTCCGCTTCCAATTTATCAAATGGAACCAGCAGACGACATTAGCAGACTGGGTAGTTAGTGAAGGATTGGCAGAGTCTTTTGCTGCTGAACTCTATGGCAAAGATCTCATCGGACCTTGGGTCACTTCAACTAGTTCCGAGCAGTTAGAAGAGATTAAGCCCATCATCTCCAGTCAGCTTCAGCTAACGGGGATGGCGGAAATGGCTCCTTACCTCTATGGTGATGAAATTGCAGAAATACAAGGTCAAATACCAGTTGGAATGCCTTATGCTGCAGGCTATGCTTATGGCTATCATCTGATACAAGCTTATCTGAAAAAGACTGGTAAGAGCATTATTGAGGCCACAGTAACACCGACTGAAGAGATTTTAGAAGCTACTAAAGACTTTGGAAATGACACTTTTGCTTGAAAATCTGCCAAAACTTGATATAATGTAGGTGATTTCTGGAGGTATCAGTATGCATTATAAAAGAGTAGAATTGAAAGTCACAAATCAAGGTATCCATGAGCGCAAAATTTTTCAAGGTGTTAAAATTTTCAGCCGAAGCAAGCTGTCCAAAGATCAGAAAAGCATTCTGACGCAGAAGCTTTACCTGACTCCGAAGCAAAACATTGTTTACTATCAACGGACAGATGTCAACTATGACCAGAACTGGCATCATAATAAGGACTATTACGAATTAGCTTACGGTCAGATAGACAGAGAGACTGTTTTTAAGGTTTGTCAAGATTTTGACGAACTAAGTCCTTTTCTGGAGAATGATCTGCTGGAGAAGCTAAAAGAAAAGCGGTCTGCAGGCAAATTTTTTGAAAAATTAGATATTTAAAAATCCGGCTGCTTTGATAAGCAGTCGGATTTCTTTAGATTCGTGTTAAACGATAATTGAATCTTCTCTCTTTTTAAGTTTCTTTGAAGTCTATAAAACAGGACAACTTTCATCAAAAGATGATAACTAAACAAAAATTGAGATAACTGTGCCACGTCGTCTATGTTGACATCTTTGAAAATGAGCGTATAATCAAGAAAAATGATTGAGTGCTCACTCAATTTATAGATAAACAAAGGAGCTCATGAAATGGTTGTTCAAGCAATACAGTATAGTCGTTTCGGTGATGAAGAAGTACTAGATTTGGTGAACATTAAATCTGATGTTTTGGAAGTGAATCAAGTTAGGGTAGAAGTTTATGCAGTTGGTTTAAATCCTATTGATTATAAGACTTTGAGGGTGCAAAGCCACTTCGTTTTCTATCTTTTATGACGAAACTAAGGAAGCCAAGTCGTTGGTTTGAGTCAAAATCATCTCTTTTTCCAAGAGGTGTTGGTCGGGATTTTGCTGGAGTTATCACAGAAATCGGTGAAGGAGTAAGTCGGTTTGCAGTAGGGGACAAGGTTTTTGGTACAATGATCAGTGACCCTGGATTGGGAACCAAGAGGGGAGCTTTGGCAACAGAAATTTGTGTCAATGAATCGGAAATCGTATCGAAACCAGATATGATTGATATGAATCATGCTGCTACTATGGGGGTAGCTTCTCTAACAGTGGGAGGTGCTTTTAGAAAAATTGAGTTAAGTTCTAAAGATATTGTGGTTATTTCAGCAGCGGCAGGTGGTATTGGAAATATTGCAGTACAGTATGCAGTTGCTAAGGGTGCAACAGTTATCGGAATTGCAAGTAAGAAGAATTCAGAATATCTGAAGTCTTTAGGTGCTATACCAGTAGCTTACGAAGAGAACATCCAGAATGCTTTTCTATCAGCAAGTCCAAAGCCGATTACAAAATTCTTGGATTGCTATGGAAGTGATTATGTTAAATTAGCTTTCAGTTTGGGATTGAAGGGCACGGATATTGGAACGCTAGTACCTTCACCATATGTTATGATAAGAGGAGCTCAGTTCACGGGTCCGAGACATTCCACATATGATGATTTGAACACTCTGGCGGAAATGGTCTCAGATGGGAAGGTTTGGCTGAATATTGATCAGGTTTATGATTTTTCTCTAAAGTCAGTTAGAGAGGCATATCGTAGTCTGAAGTTGGGGCACACTCGAGGTAAAAAAGTCGTAAAAGTAAGAGAGTAGAAGAGAGGTGCTAGCAATGGATAGTTTAGAACAAAAGTATGCACAGACATTAGAAAATAGCAACTTGAGTATAAAACAACGTCAAGTATTATTATCAAGTCTAAAGTTATTTTCAGAAATTGGTTTTGAGAATACAACAGCCAGCCTTATTGCTAAGGAGGCTGGAGTTTCAGAAGGGACCGTTTTTAGTTACTTTAAAACCAAGGAAGGAATATTAGAAGCTATTCTGTCGACTTTTCTCGAACAGGTTATTCCAGATGTGATTGCTGATTTTTCTGAGAAGAAATTTACAGCAAACCAAGAATCTTTTCCAGTGTTTTTGAGAAGCATTGTTCGAGATAGACTAGTTTTCGTTCAGGAGAATCAAATGCAAGTTAAAATTCTCTTGAGTCGTTCTTTTATTGATAAAAATATTTCTGACCAGTTAGGGAATGTTATTGTTCACTCTATTATTAAGCCAATTAGTCCAGTTCTGAATCAGTTTAAAGAAAATGGTGTTATCCGAGATTGGTCAAATGAAAGAATCGTTCGTTATATTCTAGCCTTGAGTCTTTCTTATGTTATTCCAATGATGTTGAATGATAAGGAAGATGTGAACATAGATGAAGCAGTAAACGAAATTGTTGAATGCCTATCTTCTGCCTTAGTAGAAGTAAAATAAATCTTGATTTTTTTAAGCTTACTATTAAAAAAATAGTGAGCTTTTTTGAAACCAATATAAAAATCCCCAATCGTTGTGATTGAGGATTGAGCAAAGAATCTTAAACAATACCATAGCTTTGGCTACGTTTTCGAAGGCAGGGATATTAGCACTAGCCAGGTAGTCTTTGCCAAGTCCGTAAGTTTCAGCTGTGTTGAAGATGTTAGTCATGATGTCCTTGAGGCGGCCAGAGTATACTGACATCTATTCATCTGATGAGAGGGATTTTATCATCCAGATATTCATAGCTGGGTGGCCGGCAGCGTTAGAAAGTGGTTGTTGCAGTGATGTAAAACCATAGTGTTGATAGACGGCCACGGCTGTAGCCAGTTCAGTAGTGGTTTCTAGATAAAGCTGTTCATAACCTGCTAGACGGGCTTCCTGGAATATCTGCTTTATCAGCCGACTGGAATACCCCTTGCCACGACTGTTTTTAGTGACATACAGTTTTTGTAATTCGGCAATCTTATCAGACACAGGTGCAAAGCCACCACAGCCAACGAGATGGCCTTCATCTTCCAGAACAAAGTAGGCTGCCCTCTCTTGATGTTGATAATAGTCGGCCAAATGATCTAGATGAGAATCAAAGTAGACAGTTCCTGGTTTGTTAAGTCCGAATTCTTCTAGGCTGGCTCGAATGAGCTGCGCTACAGCCGGATTGTCTCTCACTTCCATTGGCCGTAAGTTCATGATAGTCCTCCGATAGGATGTATCGACTAGTTAAACAATACCTTGCGCAATCATAGCATTTGCTACGTTTTCGAAGGCAGCGATGTTAGCACCGGCCAGGTAGTCTTTGCCAAGTCCGTAAGTTTCAGCGGTAGTCTTAGCTGTGTTGAAGATATTTGTCATAATGTCTTTGAGGCGGCCGTCAACTTCTTCGCGAGTCCATGACAGACGAAGGCTGTTTTGGCTCATTTCCAGAGCAGATACAGCTACACCACCAGCATTGGCAGCTTTAGCAGGTCCGTAGAAGATACCATTCTCTTTGTAAACTGCGATAGCATCTAGGTCGCTCGGCATGTTGGCACCTTCAGATACACAGATAACTCCTTGAGCAACTAAGCGTTTGGCAGCTTCGCCATTGATTTCATTTTGTGTCGCACATGGCAGAGCGATGTCATATTTCTCAGCGTAAGTCCATACAGAACCTTCATGGTAAGTAGCAGTTGCTTTCTCAGCTGCATACTCAGTCAAACGAGCACGGCGTTTTTCTTTAACATCAACCAAAAGATCAAAGTCAATACCGTTTTCATCGATCACATAACCGTTTGAGTCAGATACAGAGATAACAGTTGCACCAAGCTCAGTTGCTTTGAAGAGCGTATTGGGCTACGTTACCAGAACCGGAAATAACCACCTTCTTGCCAGCAAAGCTTTGGCCGTTAGCCTTAAGCATTTCTTCAGTGTAGTAAACCAAGCCGTAACCAGTTGCTTCTGGGCGAATCAAGCTGCCGCCAAATCCAAGGGGTTTACCAGTCAAGACACCCGCATCGAATTGGTTAAGACGTTTGTATTGGCCATAGAGGTAGCCGATTTCACGTCCGCCGACACCAATATCACCAGCTGGAACGTCAAGAGATGGGCCGATGTGTTTTTGCAATTCTGTCATAAAGCTTTGGCAGAAGCGCATCACTTCAGCATCAGTTTTACCTTTAGGATCAAAGTCAGATCCGCCTTTACCACCGCCGATTGGCAGGCCAGTCAAGACGTTTTTAAAGATTTGCTCAAATCCGAGGAATTTCAAGATCCCTTGGTTTACAGTTGGGTGGAAACGAAGTCCGCCTTTATAAGGACCAACTGCTGAGTTAAATTGCACGCGGTAACCGCGGTTGACTTGTACATTACCTTCGCGGTCTACCCAAGGAACACGGAAGCTGATAACGCGCTCAGGCTCAGTAATACGCGCTAGGATGTTTTCTTCGATGTATTCTGGGTGTTTTTCGAAAACGGGCTCCAGAGTATTGAGAAACTCTTCAACAGCTTGGAGGAATTCTGCCTCGTGTCCGTTGCGGGCTTTTACGGTCTCGAAAGTGCTTTGGATATATTCTTTAGCAGTTGTCATCTGTCATTCTCCTTTAAATAAAATAGTAAACCATCCTGCCGGAAGTTGCTTGCAGCTTGTGTGACGAGGATGTGTTTAAATTTAAAACAGGCATCTTTTAGATGTCATATTTTATTACATGGAACATTATAGCAGACTTTTTTTCTCTTGTAAAGAAAAAAGTTGAATTTTCTAAAAATTTCCACAATTTGTTTTCTGAAATATTTCAGAAAGCCGACTAATCGAACTGGATGTTTTCCGAACATTAGTGGGGAATTACCGGTTTAAAAAACGAAAAAGTGGAGTTTGGTGATATAATAGAGGAAATGAGCTAAAGGCACTCGCCTTCAGAAGAAAAAGGAGCGTTTTACTATGGTTTCGACATCTACACAGATTGCTGGTTTTGCATTTGACAACTGCCTGATGAATGCAGCTGGTGTTGCCTGCATGACAAAAGAGGAACTGGCAGAAGTCAAAGATTCTGCTGCGGGAACATTTGTGACCAAGACGGCAACGCTGGAATTTCGTCAGGGAAACCCAGAACCGCGCTATCAGGATGTTCCGCTTGGCTCTATCAACTCCATGGGCTTGCCTAACAATGGTTTAGACTACTATCTTGACTACCTGCTGGAACTTCAGGAAAGCGAGCCAAATCGGACTTTCTTCCTCTCTTTGGTCGGTATGTCGCCAGAAGAAACCCACACCATTCTTCAGAAAGTGCAGGCAAGTGACTTTAAAGGCATTACTGAGCTCAATCTCTCCTGCCCCAATGTCCCTGGCAAGCCACAGATTGCTTATGACTTTGAAACGACGGAAAAGATCTTGTCAGAGGTTTTTGCTTATTTCACCAAGCCGCTGGGTATCAAGCTGCCTCCTTATTTTGATATCGTGCATTTTGACCAAGCCGCTGCGATTTTTAACAAATATCCGCTCAAGTTTGTCAATTGTGTAAACTCTATCGGAAACGGCCTTTATATAGAAGATGAGTCAGTGGTCATTCGTCCGAAAAATGGTTTTGGAGGTATCGGAGGTCAGTACATCAAGCCGACCGCTCTGGCCAATGTCCATGCTTTTTATCAACGCCTTAAACCAGAAATCCAAATCATTGGTACTGGTGGTGTTCTAACGGGGCGCGATGCCTTTGAGCATATCCTCTGTGGTGCCAGTATGGTGCAGGTAGGAACAACCCTTCATAAAGAAGGAGTGGCAGCTTTCGAACGCATCACCTCAGAACTCAAGGCTATTATGGAAGAAAAAGGCTATGAAAGCTTAGAAGATTTCCGAGGAAAATTGAAGTATATTGAGGAGTAATTAAAATACGGCTGTTTCAGATTGAAGAAATCTCCATATTAGAAGACTTTTAAGGCAACGGTAATATCTGAGAACTACTGACCTCCACCTTTTAAAGGATACCCTAAAACTGTGTTATACTACAAATAAAATAAATTGATAAGATATTTGAAGGGGAAATTACGATGAATAAAACATTCTTATGGAGTGGGCTTAGTATTCTAGTAGTTACGGGACTGATTATCATAGGATTTAGTATGTATCAAAACCAGAAGAAGCAAAAGATGATACGCATTGCGACTAGTAGAGAAGCAAGGAAGGTTTATGAAGAACATATGAGAGCGAATGATCCTAATGCTCTAACAAGAGAAGGAGTTATTCAATCTTATGAAATTGATACTGAGACATTAGAATATAATCCGATGGGAGGTCTGATGGTTCGATTGTATTTTAATAACAATAAAGAATTAGACTTTCATTTTGGATTGATAAAAAATGACAATGGAGACTATGAAACATATGGATATACCGTATCACCTAAATTATCAGCTTTGTTAAAGGAAAATGTTAAATGAGCAAAAAATATGTAAATGAATAAAATCTTCAGACGGCTATGACTGAATATAACGATAATTCTCTTAATGGTGAAGTAAAAGATCAATATGGCTAAAAAAATGAGACCGGTTGTCGGCGAGCAAAAAAATAAATATGATGAGATTCTGCCTGTATAATAGTAGTTATAGTCAGTAGCAGAAATCATTTTTGAGTTGAATCACTATAAAATTTACTCCTTTTATGAGAAAATAGTCGCAAAGAAATGAGGTGTTATTATGGCTGAAATTTATTTAGCAGGTGGATGCTTCTGGGGATTGGAAGAGTACTTTTCTCGCATTGAGGGTGTGGAGGAAACGACAGTGGGATATGCCAATGGACAGGTGGAATCAACCAACTACCAGCTGATTCACCAGACGGATCATGCAGAGACGGTTCATCTAGTCTATGACGAAAAGCGGGTCAGCCTGCGGGAAATCCTGCTCTATTATTTCCGAGTCATTGATCCTCTGTCGGTCAATAAGCAGGGAAATGATGTAGGACGTCAGTATCGGACGGGCGTTTACTATACCAATCAAGCCGATAAGACAGTCATTGAGCAGGTCTTTGCTGAACAGGAAAAACAACTGGGACAAAAGATTGCTGTTGAGCTAGAACCTTTGCGCCATTATGTTCTAGCTGAGGACTATCATCAGGATTATCTCAAGAAAAATCCTGGTGGCTACTGCCATATCAATGTCAATGATGCCTATCAGCCCTTGGTCGATCCAGGCCAATACGAGAAGCCTACAGATGTGGAACTAAAGAGCAGCTGACGGAAGAGCAGTATCAGGTGACCCAGCATAGTGCGACAGAGCGCCCTTTCCATAATGCCTACAATGCCACTTTTGAAGAAGGAATTTATGTAGATGTGACGACTGGTGAGCCCCTCTTTTTTGCTGGAGACAAGTTTGAATCTGGCTGCGGCTGGCCTAGCTTTAGCCGGCCGATTGCCAGAGATGTTCTAAAATACTATGAAGACAAGAGTCATGGCATGGAGCGGATTGAAGTGCGCAGCCGTTCTGGTAATGCCCATCTGGGCCATGTCTTCACTGACGGTCCAGAAGCAGCAGGCGGCTTGCGCTACTGTATCAACTCAGCAGCTCTGCGATTTATTCCAAAAGAGAAAATGGAAGCAGAAGGATACGGCTATCTGCTGACCTTCATGCAGTAAAAGGGTATAAAATCAACTCAAATGCTTCAAACAGTCATATAATTTTTTTATCACGGCGATAAATTATTTATATAAGCCAAGTCTCCTTTAACATGGTAAAATGAGAAGTAATCTTATAAAATAGAAGATTTAGAATTTTATCCATTAAAGGAGAATAAATGATGAATTTGAAAAAAATCTTTTCAGTAGGCTTAGTTGGCCTTGCAGCCTTGGGTTTGGCAGCTTGCGGAGGTTCTTCTAGTAAGGAGAGCAAATCAGCAGACGGACCTGTAACCGTCAAGGTTGGGGTAATGAGCCTGAGTGATACAGAAGAAGCGCGCTGGAACAAGGTTCAAGAGATTCTTGACAAAGAAAATGCAGGCGTTAAATTAGAGTATACGCAGTTTACCGACTACTCTCAGCCTAACCAAGCTCTGCTTGACGGTGATGTGGATATCAACGCTTTCCAACATTACAACTTCCTTGAAAACTGGAACAAAGAGAAGGGAGCAGACCTTGTGTCTGTTGCGGATACCTATATCGCACCTATTCGTCTCTACTCTGGTACAAAGGACGGCAAAAATAAATACACAGATGTGAAAGACATCCCGGAAAATGGTACGATTGCCGTTCCAAATGATGCGACAAATGAGAGCCGCGCTCTTTATCTTCTCGAATCAGCTGGCTGATCAAGCTTGATGTTAAAGGGAACGAGCTTGCTACTGTTGCCAACATCAAAGAAAACAAGAAGAATCTGACAATTTCTGAATTGGATGCTTCTCAAACACCAGCTTCTCTGACTTCAGCAGATGCCGCAGTTGTCAATAATACTTTCGTCCGCGAAGCAGGCATTGACTACAAGAAGGCCCTCTTCAAAGAAGAAGCCAATGAAAACTCAAAACAATGGTATAACCTGATTGCAGCGAAACCAGACTGGAAGAAATCAGACAAGGCTGACGCAATTGAAAAAATTATCAAGGCTTACCACACTGATGAAGTAAAAAAAGTTATCGAAGAATCATCAGATGGTATGGATCAGCCGGTTTGGTAATTTTTTTCCAGCAGAAGGTCATTGTATTGAATAAATGAAATGATTAAGAAGGGCGGAGATTAGCTTCTCCAGCCCTTTATCTGCTATTATGATCATTTAGTTTGATCATTATCTAGCTTTGAGCTAGGTCGGTATAGATTGTAGCTTATGATTTTACATTTCCCTAGTCGAGCGACAGGCGGAAAGCAAACTAAGAGGCTATAGTGGCTAAATCTCATATTGGACAAATCAAGGAGTGAATCGGAAATTATGGGCAAAGAAATTATCAAATTGGATCACATTGATGTCGTTTTTAAGCAAAAAAAGCAAGACATTAAGGCTGTAGAAGATGTGACCATTCATATTAATCAGGGTGATATTTATGGAATTGTAGGCTATTCTGGTGCTGGGAAATCTACTCTGGTCCGTGTCATTAACTTGCTGCAGGTGCCGTCTGCTGGTAAGATTACGGTGGATGATACGGTTTTCTATGATCATCATCAGGTTCAGCTTACTGCGGCTCAGCTACGTCAAAAGCGTAAGGATATCGGGATGATTTTCCAGCATTTTAACCTCATGGCTCAGATGACAGCCAAGGAAAATGTTGCTTTTGCGCTTAAGCATTCACCTTTATCAGCTGCTGAAAAAGAGAAGAAAGTTCACACTCTTTTGGACTTGGTAGGCTTAGCAGATCGGGCGGACAATTATCCTGCCCAGCTGTCTGGCGGTCAGAAGCAGCGGGTGGCCATTGCACGGGCCTTAGCCAATGATCCCAAAATCCTAATCTCGGACGAGTCCACATCCGCTCTGGATCCTAAGACCACCAAGCAGATTCTGGCTCTATTGCAGGATTTGAATCAAAAATTGGGTTTGACTATTGTCCTCATTACCCACGAAATGCAGATTGTCAAGGACATTGCCAACCGGGTAGCAGTCATGCAGAATGGTCGGCTGATTGAGGAAGGCTCAGTTCTGGATATTTTCTCTAATCCCAAGAATGAGCTGACCCAAGACTTCATTACGACCGCAACGGGCATCAATGAGGCCATGATCAAAATCAACCAGCAAAAGATTGTGCAAAACCTGCCGGAAAATTCCATTTTGGCACATTTGAAATACTCAGGTGTGGTAACGGACACAGCCATTATAAACGATATTTACAAGCAGTATCACATATCTGCCAATATTCTTCACGCCAATATTGAGATTTAGATCATGTACCGGTCGGCGAAATGGTCGTTATCCTATCTGGAGAGACCGAGCAACTGGCGGCGGTGCAGGAAAGTCTGCGCGAAGCAGGAGTAGAGCTGCATGTTCTGAAAGAAGGGAGTAACTAATGCTACAGCTGATTCAACAATTTATGCCCAATGTTTATAGAATGGGATGGTCTGGGCAGGCTGGCTGGGGAACAGCTATTTACCTGACTCTGTATATGACTATCATTCCTTTCTTTATCGGAGGGATTCTAGGCTTTATCGCTGGTCTCTTGCTCGTCTTGACAGGGCCGAGAGGTATTTTGGAAAATAGACTTGTCTTTTTCGTCTTGGACAAGGTTACCTCTATCTTCCGGGCTATTCCGTTCATCATTCTCCTAGCCCTCATCAATCCTTTTACTCGGATTATTGTGGGAACTGGGATTGGACCGACTGCGGCCTTGGTGCCTCTTTCGCTGGCTGTTTTTCCTTTCTTTGCCCGTCAGGTTCAGGTGGTCTTATCCGAACTAGACCGAGGAGTCATTGAGGCGGCGCAGGCTAGTGGAGCAACCTTCTGGGACATTGTCGGTGTTTACTTGCGGGAAGGTCTGCCGGACTTGATTCGGGTGACGACTGTTACGCTGATCTCTCTGGTTGGTGAGACCGCTATGGCCGGAGCGATTGGAGCTGGTGGACTGGGAAATGTTGCTCTGACTTATGGTTATCAGCGTTTCAACCATGATGTGACCATTCTTGCGACTATTCTTATTTGCTGCTCATCTTCTTTATTCAGTTTGTTGGGGATTTCCTGACACGGAAGATTAGTCATAGATAATGATTGACAACTAGGGCCTCAGCTAGGGCTCTTTTTTATGCCATAATTGTATTAAAAGACTTGCACAATTAGATTAGGCTTGTTATAATAGCTAAAATCTCTTGAAGCCAAGTGTTGGGAAAGTGAGGATATGGCGGATGAAAGCTTATACAAATGTCAATCTGGTGACCTGTGACAGCGCATTTCATGTTTACCGGGACGGGCTGCTGGTGGTTGAGGACGACCGCATTGCCTACTGCGGTCCCTATGATGAAAACTGGCTAGGGAAATGCAGTGAAATAGTGGATTATGAAGGGGCTTGGATCATGCCAGGGCTGGTCAACTGCCATACTCACTCTGCCATGACCTTGCTGCGCGGGATTCGTGATGACAGCAATCTACATGAATGGCTGGAGGACTATATCTGGCCAGCAGAAAGTCGATTCACAGCAGATTTAACGACCCAGGCTGTCCAGCTGGCTCTGGCTGAAATGCTGCTGTCAGGAACAACAACTTTTAACGACATGTATAATCCTCAGGGAGTGGATATTGACCGGATTTATCAGGCTGTGCGGCAGTCCGGTATGCGATGCTATTTCTCACCAACACTCTTTAGCTCAGAGGTAGAAACGGCAGAAGAGACTCTGGATCGTACTCGGACCATTATTGAGAAAATCCTCTCCTATGACGATGAAGATTTTCAGGTTATGGTGGCGCCTCATTCGCCTTATGCCTGTGACGAAGAGTTGCTCAAGGGCAGTCTTGAGCTAGCGCGTGAACTGGATTTGAAGCTTCATATCCATGTGGCGGAGACACAGGATGAAAATAAAATCATACTGGAGCGCTATGGCAAACGGCCTCTGGCTTTCTTAAAGGGTTTGGGTTACTTGGAGCAGCCAGCAATTTTTGCTCACGGAGTTGAACTGAATCCGTCAGAGATTGCGGATTTGGCGGCTTCACCAGTCAGCATCGCCCACAATCCTATCAGCAACCTCAAGCTGGCTTCCGGTGTAGCTCCAGTGACAGACTTATTAGCTGCTGGGGTGACCGTTGGACTAGCTACAGACTCTGTTGCTTCCAATAATAATCTGGATATGTTTGAAGAAGGTCGGACAGCGGCTCTCCTTCAGAAGATGCGGGCAGGAGATGCGACCCAGTTTACGATTGAGCAGGCCTTGAAAGCTTTGACTATTGAAGGAGCCAAGGCGTTGGGATTGGATAACAAAATCGGTAGTCTGGAATCGGACAAGCAAGCCGATTTCATTGTCATTCAACCTAAGGGACGACTTCATCTCTATCCTTTGGAAAATATGCTGTCGCACCTAGTATATGCGGTCAAAGGCAGCGATGTTCAGGATGTCTACATTGCTGGGCAGCAGGTCGTCCGAGACGGCCAGGTGCTGACCGTTGATGTAGGGAGTTTGTGTAAGTGTAAAAGCTTAAAATGGAAGCGAGAAATTAGCCTTGCTTCCATTTGTTTTTTATAAAATTCGACAAATTATTCGGAAAACGCTTGCAATTTCTCTAGCTTCTGGTATAATAAACTTATGGATTGTTACTGGTCAAGCAGGCAAAACCTAAGCAAATACAAGATATAAAGCAGTTTCTTGCTTTCTATTTGGTGTGTGTTTAGGTTTTTTTCGTGCCCTATTTTCCGGGAATAGGGACAGACTGCTAACCTAAAAAATAAAAGGAGGATCCATTATGGCTAAAGACTATACTGAATTAGCTCAGGATATTGTTGCCCATGTAGGTGGCAAGGACAACATCACCAAACTGGTACACTGCGTGACACGCTTGCGTTTTTCTCTAAAGGATGAATCTAAGGCAGATACAGACTATCTGATGAAGCGCGACGGAGTTGTAACGGTTGTCAAGGCCGGTGGTCAATATCAAGTTGTTATTGGTAATCATGTGCCAGATGTTTATGAAACGGTGCTCAAGGTTGCTGGAATTGCTGGTGAAGGCAGTGTTGATGCAGATGATGATGCTGTAGAAGGAAATCTGTTTGACCGCTTCATTGCGCTCGTATCCGGTCTCTTCCAGCCGATGCTTGGTACCTTGTCAGCAGCTGGTATGATAAAAGGTGTGGTAGCCATTATGGCAGCCTTAGGCGTTGCCAAAACAGATGGTGCTTATGTGGTTCTCAATGCAGCCGGTGATGGTATCTTCCAGTTTCTTCCTTTAATTTTGGCTATTACATCTGCTAAACGTTTCAAGATGAATCAGTTCACGGCTTTGGCTATCGGTTTTGCCTTGGTCTATCCAAATATCGCAGCTAGTTTTACAGCAGAAAAACCGCTTTATACACTTTTTGCAGGTACACCGATCGAGTCTCCGATTTTCTCGACTTTCTTCGGTCTTCCTATTATCTTCCCTGCATCTAGCTACCTATCAACAGTCCTTCCAGTGATTACAGCTGTTTGGGTTGGGGCCAAGATTGAAAAAGGCTTTAAAAAGATCATTCCCGATGTTGTCAAAGTCTTTATCGTACCATTCTTTACCCTTTTAATTACAGTGCCACTGGCCTTTCTGGTCATCGGTCCGGTTATGAGCTGGGCTTCTGATTTGGTTGGTGCTCTCTTTACAGGTATCTATGACTTTAGTCCGGTGCTGTACGGTATCGTTCTTGGTGCTGCTTGGCAGGTTCTGGTTATGTTTGGTCTTCACTGGGGCTTGGTACCGCTAGCAATCTTGGAGCTCCAAAAAGGTCCGGGGGTCATCCTTGTTGCCACTATTGCGATCTGTTTTGCTCAGGCAGGTGCCCTGCTCAATATCATGATGCGTACCAAGGAAGATAAGGTTCGTCAGCTTTCGATTCCAGCTTTCATCTCATCTCTCTTTGGTGTGACGGAGCCAGCTATTTACGGGATCACGCTTCCCTATGCGCTTGCCATTCATCATGACCTGTATTTCTGGAGCTCTGACTGGTGCTTATCTGGCTTTCTTTGATGTCAAAATGCAGGTTATGGGTGGTTTGGGACTCTTTGCTATTCCATCCTTTATCGAAGCTGGCAATAGCATGACTTTGATTCACTTCCTCATTGCTATTGTGGCAAACTTTTGTGCTAGGTTTTGGCCTGACTCAGCTGGTCAAGATTCCAAATCTTTTCGGTGGTCCGTCAGAAAAAGATGCTGCTGAGTCTTTAGATTCTGAAAAAGAAACAGTCTCAGCGGGAATTACAGAGCAAGTCGTGACCAGTCCATTAGCTGGCGAGATAATCGCTCTTGAGGACACTCCGGACGCAGTCTTTTGCCAGCGGAGCTATGGGCAAAGGAGTTGCCATTGAGCCTAGTGTCGGGTGAAGTAGTAGCGCCTGCTGATGGGGTCATTCGCCTGCTCTTCCCTACCAACCATGCTATTGGTTTAGCTACGGATGATGGAGCAGAACTGTTGATTCACGTTGGTATGGATACAGTTGCCCTTGACGGAAAAGGGTTCACAGCCCATGTTGTCCAAGGCTCTAAAGTCAAGAAAGGTCAGCTTTTGCTTAGTTTTGATATCGATACTATCAAGGAGGCTGGTTATCCAGTGACAACTCCAATCATTGTTACTAACACAGCCAATTATAAGCAGATTGAAGTCCTTGCAAAAGGAGAAGTTCAGCTTGGTGATCAGCTCTTAGAATTGAAAAAATAGATAATGAAGCAGGAGAATGGGAGAAAGTGCCGCAATTTGGAGATTGTAGCATGCTTCTCCCCGCTCCTGCTTTTTGCTTTGCTTTCCTTTTGACGGTAAAAATAGTACAATATAGTAAATGTTGATGCACTATTATCAAGTAAGAAAAAGCGGAGAAATGTGATGGATAAAAAATTTCTTTGGGAGAAGATTCAGACTTTTTTTCAGGAACTTTGGAAAAAGATATCGGGTTTTGTTGCAAAGCATAATCTTTTAGTAGATGCTTACCATGCTTGGCGGGACTGGTTTAAGGAACTTCCATTTCCTCGTCCCAAAATCTTTCAAAAACAGCTTAGCAATCGCCAGTTTGTCGGAGTGCTTTTGACCGTAGTAGGGCTGTCAGCCAGCTTAATCCTCTTGTCAGAACATTTGCAGGATTTTACCTTTCTGTCTCCTAGTAAGAAAGAGCAGCAGTCAGATTCCTCTCAGAATCAGACGGTTCGCATCATGGCAACTGGGGATTTGCTTTATCACGATGGCCTTTATCTGAGCGCTCAGAAAGAAGATGGCACTTATGATTTTTCTGAGAATTTCCACTATGCCAAGGAATGGCTTCGGCAGGGAGATTTGGTCTTAGGGGACTTTGAAGGCACGATTCGGCCGGACTATCCCTTGAATGGCTATCCGCTCTTTAATGCTCCAGAAGCCGTAGTTCCAGCAATCAAGGATGCTGGCTATCAGGTGATGGATCTGGCTCATAATCACATTTTAGACTCTGGCTTGGAGGAGTTTTTCACTACAGCTCAGGCTTTTGAAAAAGAGGGAATCACTCCCATCGGTGTTTATCCGCATGAAAGCCGCAGTCAGGCACCGCTCTTGATAAAGGAAGTCAAAGGCATTAAGATTGCACTGCTGGCTTACTCCTATGGTTACAATGGCATGGAGGGGCTTCTCAGTCAGGAAGACTATGACAATCGCCTGTCCGATCTGGATGAAGAAAAGATGCGAGCCGAGATTGAGCGGGCAGAAAAGGAAGCAGATATTACAGTCGTCATGCCTCAGATGGGGATAGAGTACCAGCTGGAGCCGACAGAGGAGCAGATGACCCTCTACCATAAAATGGTTGACTGGGGAGCAGATATCGTCTTTGGAGGGCATCCGCATGTGGTTCAGCCGGCGGAGATTTTAGAGAAAGACGGTCAGAAGAAGCTGATTATGTATTCTATGGGGAATTTTCATTTCCAATCAGCGCATCGAAACCATGGAGGAGATTGAAAATGCTCATTGGACCGAGCGCGGAGTGCTGATGGATGTTACCATTGAAAAGACACCAAAGGGCACACAGATAAAAAGTGCCCAGGCTCATCCGAGCTGGGTCAGCCGAGTTGAAAAAGGCACTACTTCGGCAGACGGTCTACCTTTATACACTTACCAGACCTGGATTTTGGACGACTTTTGTCGAAGGTGGCAAGTATCGAGACAAACTGGATCAAGAAACCAGAGCACGGATTGATACCGCCTATCAGGAAATGAATTCTCATGTTGGACTGAATTGGCCGGGGCAATAAATTGCTTGAATATGATTTTAGCCAGATTGGATTTACCAATCTGGTTTTTGCTGTTTTGAAATTTAAGATTTTGTTATAATTAAAAAGGATTATAGAACTGTTAATGAATGAAACTGACCGCTTTCGAGCTCGTCTATTATTTTATTGGAAAGAAAATGAAATGTATTTTGGTTTGAGGCTGCTTTTGTATTTTATACCCATGTTTATCTTGTTTTTGTTGCTGGTGTGCTCCTTGGTCTTGCTGATTTTCTGCCTGTTTTCTGAGAAGAAATTTCTTTCAAGGAAAAGCAGGGACGCTATTTGTTGCTAGCTATCTTTTGGCTGGGGCTCTTCAATCTTCTGCTGAACTTGCTAGTATAGAAATGATGAGTTCGTAAGGAGAACGATTGAAACACTGACGTCTTAGCTGACTTATATGTAAAAACATACTATTATTTCTGTTTTCTGGTGAAATTAGCATAAAAAACGAACACCTCAAAGTTCACTTAGCTTAGCAGGTATTCGTTTTTTTATTTTCCATTTTAGAGCTTCATTTCTTCCGATACTGACTTGGTGTCATTTGGTAGTATTTTTTGAACTGGCGGTTGAAAGTTGGACAGGTTATTAAAGCCTGCTTGGCTGGAGATTTCCAGTACAGAGAGGTTGGAGTGCTGCAGGAGTTCGGCTGCCTTGCGCAAGCGGAATTGGATCAGGTACTCAATGCAGGAAACGCCCAGATGCTTCTTGAAGAAGTTCATGAAATGGGTGGAGCTGTAGCCGCAGATGCCAGCTAATTGGTCAATATTTAGGTCTTCTTGGTAGTGGGCATTGATGTAGTCGATGATGGAGCGAATCTTTTCTTCCTTGCGGTAGCCTTCTGGTGACAGGTCTTTGGAAATGACATAGCCATTCTCAAAGAGCAGGTAGAAGAGCTGGTTGAGCTGGGCTTTGAGTTGAAATTCGTAGTGAGATTTGCGGAAATAGCCTGTTTCCATAGCTGCTAAGAGGCACTGGCGAATCTCGGCATAGGCTGTATCCGTAGGCTTGATAACATGAGTCAAGTCCAACTGGCCATTGTAGAGGGGTTGCAGATAGTTGATGCTGGCCTGATCCATGGCAGAGTAGCCCATCAGATCCAGATGGAAATTAATGGCGTCCATATAATGGCGCTCGTCGTTGATGGGGTGGATGGAGTGCAGGGCATTGGGGCGAATCAGGATAATATCACCTTTTTCGCTGTTAAAGTAGTCGTCGTCAATATGAAATTGTGCTTTTCCTTCGTGGACATAAATCATTTCAACATCGGTATGCCAGTGGAAAAGAATATCTGGATGACCATTTTCAGTGATGGTGCGGGTCAGAGAATAAGGGGTTCCTTGGTTTTTAAAAACGGTATTTTTATGTAGTTGGCCTAAATCAATCATGGGGACACTCTTTCATAGAATAGTACAATTTATTAAGATAATTGTGTTAGAAAATATGTTTGACAACTATTATAATATAAATATAAAAAAAACGAAAGCGAGAAAATGCAAATGGGTAAATTTCCGCAGAATTTCCTCTGGGGCGGTGCAACTGCAGCCAACCAGTATGAAGGCGCCTATAATCTGGATGGAAAAGGCCTGTCTGTTCAGGATGTGACTCCAAAAGGCGGTGTGCCAGCTACGCCAGGTGATTGCAATCCTTTGATTACCGAGGAGCCGACAGCAGATAATCTCAAGCTAGAAGGGATTGATTTCTACCATCGTTATAAGGAGGACATTGCCCTCTTTGCGGAGATGGGTTTCAAGGTTTACCGGACTTCCATTGCCTGGTCTCGGATTTTCCCAAATGGGGACGAGCTAGAGCCCAATGAAGCTGGTCTGCAATTTTATGACAATCTTTTTGACGAGCTGGCTAAATATGGCATTGAGCCGCTGATTACCCTGTCTCACTATGAAACGCCCCTGCATTTGGCGTGTCAATACAATGGCTGGGCCAACCGTGATTTGATTGGCTCTACGAGCGCTATGTTCGCACGGTTTTTACCCGCTACAGGGACAAGGTCAAGTATTGGCTGACCTTTAATGAAATCAACTCTGTTCTCCATGCGCCCTTTATGAGTGGCGGCATTGCCACGCCAGCTGAAGAGTTATCCAAGCAGGACCTCTATCAAGCGGTCCATCATGAGCTGGTGGCGTCTGCCTTAGCAACGAAGATTGGTCATGAGATCAATCCTGATTTTAAGATTGGCTGTATGGTTCTCGCCATGCCGGCCTATCCCATGACACCTAAACCTGAAGATGTGTTGGCAGCACGGGAATTTGAAAATCAAAATTACCTCTTCTCTGATATCCATGCGCGTGGAAAATATCCAGCCTATATCAATCGTTTCTTCAAGGAGAATGGGATTGAGATTCAGTTTGCGCCGGGCGACAAAGAGCTTTTGGCTGAAAATACTGTAGACTTTATTTCCTTCTCCTACTATATGAGTGTGGTTGCGGCTCATGATCCGGAAAATTATTCTTCCGGCCGAGGCAATCTTTTAGGTGGTATCCTAAATCCTCATCTGGCTAGCTCAGAATGGGGTTGGCAGATTGACCCAGTCGGCTTGCGCTTGGTGCTAAATAGCTTTTATGACCGCTATCAGCTGCCTCTCTTCATCGTGGAAAATGGTCTCGGTGCCAAGGATGTCTTGGTGGATGGTCCAAATGGTCCAACGGTTGAAGATGACTACCGTATTGATTATCTCAAACAGCATTTGCAACAGGTAGGAGAAGCTCTGGAAGATGGCGTAGAATTGCTAGGTTACACGACTTGGGGCTGTATTGATCTAGTCTCAGCCAGCACGGCAGAACTCAGCAAAGCGTTATGGCTTTATCTACGTTGACCGCAACGATGACGGTAGCGGAACTCTAGCCCGCTACAAGAAAAAATCTTTTGATTGGTACAAAGAAGTCATTGCGACGAATGGAGACAGTCTCTATCAGGATTGAATGACTTAAACAAAATGGTACCTTATAAAATAAACCAAGTCCTCTGACGGGTTTTCTGTATTTTAAGGAGGTAATTGCTTGAAGCCTCTTAATTTTAAAAGCGAGGAGAAAATGCAGTGGTTGAAGGCTGTCTCTATAAAAGGCAAAGTTTATTGCGAAATTGCAGATATTTGGTCATTTACAAAAAAAACAAAAGACACACTCAAATAAATATGGTATAATATATTAAGTATTTACTTCAGGAAATCATGATACAATCGTTTCTGCTCTGTTCATTTTTTTGATGAACAAGTCTTTTCAGACAGTGGGAGGTCCGGGAGGCTTAAAAGCAGCCAATTTTGAAATGACAATAGCTGAGAGAAAAATACAACAATACTCCTTGCTGATGTCAAGAAGGTCATTCAGATTAAGGAAAGGCGACTACCTTTTCCGACAGGAGGGTACAAAGCCTAACGATTTTTGAGACACTGCCATGAAGAAGGGACAGACAGTTTGGTTTCTTCCTTTGAAATTTATGGGGACAGCAACTTACGAGCTACTATTTTAGGGGTGACAAGATGAATGACCATGACAGATAGTAGTTGAGCCAATGTATTTCTCTGCGACAAATTAGGTAAAATGAAGTATACAGGAATATCTAAGTCTAGCCAAGCAAGGTGAGGAAGCTGGGAATTTTTGATACGCTCTATTTACTACATGGGATGATGAGCTGGGTAAAGCAAGAAGCAAAGCTTTGGATAGTTAGATGGGCCAGAAAGGGCGCGACAGCTGCTCCCCAACCAGAGCAGTCTGCTCGGAATGGTCGCCTGCAGCTGAATGGACAGAGTGCAAGACCTATTCCATTATAAAAAGAGTATGTGTCGCACCAAGCGGTGATGGGAAGACGGGTCTTTCTGACTATAAAGAAGGACAATCGGGTCAACTGGCAGTCTATCAGGACAGATTTGCCTACCCACACTATGATGGCCGCAGCGGCCAAGAATTCTAGTGATGATCAATTCTTGCAGACAGCGGTTGCTTGCGGGCTTGACCAGGACTACAGTGAGCGGTTGAGAAAAATATATGGACTCCTTGTTGTTCCCTTAAGGCAAAACTTTAAGACTATCAAGCAGTCTATCTCATCTGATAGCTTTGCGAAACTGATGCCGAATCCAAATTGATTTTCGGACTTTTTGCCAGCCAGGTTTCCCGCCACCAGCAGAAGGGGCATTCCTGAAAACACCACTGCAGGTGGTGGCAGATTCAGGCTTGATACGTCTATGAAAAAATTAGAAAAAAAGAAGGCGGGATGTCAGATGCAAAGATTCTATCAAGGCATACCTACCAAAACGGACTTTTCATTGAGCAGTGGGTGTCGAGAAAGAATTTTTAACCTGTGTAGATGAACTTATAATGAAAGGTCAATGAGAGGAAAGCTGAGTCGGGTGTTTTGATATCGGCGTAGAGGCGGGCTGACTTGGATCTCAGGGTAAACAGTCGTTCATGATGTTAGTGATATTGAGGAAAGGTGGCGTAAGAAGTGCAACAGAGATATTTTATAGGCTCTTCTGTCCGATGCCGAATATGTTGATTACGGTGAGTTTCAGGCTGAGTGAAGGAGTGTTGAATTAGCCACGATGTTTTAGAGGTAAAATCAGTCATTCAGCGGGAGTGGTTCCCATACCGTGATCTTTAAGCAACATGTGGTAAGTTTTAATACGATGCTGTGAAACAACAAATATAAGAAAGGCGCAAAAGGTCGAAGTTGTCAAAGACATCATCAAAGACGGGTGAGCGACGAGAAAGATTGAGGCGATTAATCGGTATATGATTGGTATATTAGCTATGATGGGGTTGCTTACGAACTTTTTGATTACAAACATCTAAACGAATAAGAGATGAAGAAAGCTATTTCAGCGTTTAAAAGATATGCAGACCAATTATTCGCAGTATGAATCTAGTTTTGATATTACAATTCGCTATTTGAAATTAAGAGGTCTGTCAAGCTTAACAACAGGCTCTTGCTCGGAAGCTAGATGAGCAACAACGTGGTGGAAATACAGATGATTTGACCACTTGGGGCTTGCAAAGTAGATGGTCAGTGGCGGCCTTGGGTGCCTGGGCCGACTCTGGTGGGCCAGCACTAAAAAAAGAAAATAGATAACACTGTGTGCATGGATAATCCACTCTGCACACATTTTTCACACGACAGATACCGGTGCTGCTAAGGGTGCTCCAAACTAAGGCAATCTTTAAAGATACTAAGTCTTTGAGACAAGAAAAAGTAATCAAAAACCCTGAGATAACATGCCGGTTTCTATCTTTATTTTTCAGCTTTCGACTTCTTTTTGGTGGTTTTTGATCCACTCTTTGGCTGCTGCTTCTGGTGAGCTGCCTTCGTTAATCTTAAGCATGACTTCTTCCATGTCCTTTTGAGTCCAGTTGAAGTTATCCAGGACCTTGTTGACTTCTGGTAAGTCCTTGTCTAGATTTTTTCGAGTCATAGTGTGGATAGCTTCCTTGCCGCCCATGGTTCCCTTAGGATCCTTGAGGTATTTGAGGTCGTATTTAGAGAACATCCAGTGTGGTGACCAGCCGGTTACGATGATATCTTCTTTATTCTTAATAGCCTGATCCAGAGCAGTGGTCATGGCTCCTGTTGAGGAAGAAGAAAGATTCCAGCCACTGAGATTGCTGTATTCTTGCATAGTCTTCTCAGTCGCGGTCATGATACCAGCACCGGGCTCAATACCTGTGATGGTTTTCTTGGCTTGGTCTGACAGGTCTTCGATGGAGTCGGCGTCCATATAGCTTGGTATGACTAGCCCTGTCTTAACGCCCTCAAGATTTGGCCCCAAGTCCACTAGCTTGTCCTTGTACTCCTCATAGAGAGCAGCGTGGGTGGTCGGCAACCAGGCAGAAACCATGGCATCAGCTTCGCCATTAGCAACGGACTTCCACATAACGGCATTGTCCAGCGGTGTGATGGTGACATCGTAGCCCATTTCCTTGAGAGCCTCCGCTACGACATTGGTTGAGGCAACTTCGGAGTCCCATTCAACATAGGCAAGGTTGACCTTTTCTTTTTTGCTTTGCTGAAGCTTGGTTACTTGATTTCCGACAAAGGCTGTCAGGATGACAGCAGCCAGAGCAGACCAGAGCATAATCTTGTTGCGTTTTTCCTTGGCAGTGACCGGTGATTTTTTAGCCAGAGGCTGGTTGAGCTTCTGGGTCAGGCGGTCAATGATAATGGCTAGGATAACCAGAGATACCCCATTGACAAAGCCGGAACCGATGTCGGCATGCTGCAGGGCAGAGAGAACGCCACGGCCCAGTCCTGGCGCCCCAATCATAGAGGCCGTAACGACCATAGACAGAGCTAACATGATGGTCTGATTGACCCCAGCTAGGATGGTGTTTTTAGCCAGAGGCAGCTCAACTTTGAAGAGCTTCTGCTTGCCAGTGCCCCCGAAAGAGTCTGACGCTTCAATCAGCTCGGTCGGAATCTGACGAATGGCTAGATTGGTAAAGCGGACAGTCGGTGGCAGGGCAAAGATGACGGAGGCAAAGACCCCAGGCACCATACCAATACCGAAGAAGGCCACGGCCGGTATCAGGTAGACAAAGGCCGGCATGGTCTGCATAAAGTCCAGCAAGGGCTTAATGACAGCTTCGACACGGTTGCTCTTAGCCATCCAAATCCCCAGTGGAATACCGATGATAATGGAAATGGCACTGGAGACGATGACCAAGGTCACAGTGTTCATGAGATTTTCCCAGAGGCCTTGGTTGTAAACAAAGAGCAGGCCTAGGAGGGTGAGCAGGGGCAGCCCTAGCTTACGCTTGGAAATCAAATAGGTAAAGATAGTGATAACTGCGATAAAGAGCAGGGGCGGAATGAAGAGCAGGGTGTCTGTCATTCCATTCATGATGGCATTTCCGATAGCCTGAAGGACCGAGAAAAGCCCGGAGAAGGTATCAGTTACCCAGTTAGTAAAGGCCTCAACCCATTGAGAAACGGGGATTGGCTGTTGTAAAATATTCAAAATGCGAACCTCCCTTATTCTTCAGATTCAGTAGTATTGGCCAAGGCTTCGATGACTCGACCTTTAATAATAACGCCGACTAACTTGTCCTTATCATCTACAACGGCCAGAGGCGCTGGTGAATCGTAGATCAGCGGGAAAATATCGGTAATCAGGGTTTCCTGAGTGACCTTGCGGACATTCTTATCAATCACTTCAGCCAGTGCTTGATGCTCCTTACGGGCATCGCGGGCGGATTCGGCAGTCAGACTTCCCTTGAGGTGGCGCTTCCTATCCACAGCCAGCAGCATACTGACCTCTTCTTTTTTCATCCGATTAAGAGCCACGGTTGGTCCGTCGATGTCAATGTTGGTGGTCAGTGGCGTTGTCATGATATTCTGGGCGGTCAGGACCTTAGAGCGGTCCACATCCTCAACGAACTCTCGAACGAAGTCATTGGCTGGATTGGTTAGGATTTCCTCACCGGTGCCAATCTGCATAATCTGACCGTCAGCCATGATGGCAATGCGGTCACCGATACGCAGGGCCTCATTGAGATCGTGGGTGATAAAGATAATGGTACGCTCATGCTCTGCCTGCAGATCCAGCAGTTCATCCTGCATTTCGCGGCGGATGAGAGGGTCTAGAGCTGAGAAGGCCTCGTCCATGAGCAGAATGTCAGGATTGTTGGCCAAAGCTCGAGCTAGGCCGACCCGCTGCTGCATCCCACCGGAGAGCTGATCGGGGTATTGATCCTTGAAGGACAGGAGACCAGCATTGTCCAGAGCTTGTTCAGCTAGGCGCGTGCGCTCCTCCTTATCAACACCTCGGACTTCCAGACCGAACTCAGTATTTTCCAGAATGGTCCGATGCGGGAAGAGTCCAAAGTTTTGGAAGACCATATTGAGCTTGTGGCGGCGAACGTCACGCAGCTCCTCTTCGTTCATCTTGGCCACATCTTGGCCGTCAATGTAAATGTCGCCTGATGTTGGGTCAATCAATCGGTTGAGCAGGCGGGTAAGGGTAGACTTCCCACTACCGGACAGTCCCATGATGACAAAAATTTCTCCGGTCTGAACCTCAAAGTTTACATCGTAAACTCCGACAGTAGCACCTGTTTTTTCTAAAATTTCCGTCTTGCTTTTGGCTTGCTGCACCATTTCTAGTGCCTGCTTTTGCCTTTTTCCGAAAATTTTAGTCAAATGTTTTACTTCTAGTTTATTCAACGTATTTCTCCTTTTACACAAGTGACTACATATTTATTTTGATGAGTTGTCACTTAAAAGACCATCACAGTATAACATCGTGTGGTCACTTTGTCAAACCCAAAAGACCGTCAGACCGGCCTTTTTCGGCTATTATAAAAAAGGGAGTGGGGATTTTTGGAATATTTCTGAAAGTCATAAAAACCTTGTCAGACAGCGGATTCGCCTGTCTATTCTGTTTTTTGACAAAGAAAAAACAAGTGCTGTTTCACTTGTTTGTTTCAATTTCATTAAAAAATAAATTATGCATCAAACCGACTGATAATTCGTTGCCAACAAAATAGATGGTATTGCCGGCTTCCAGCTTGGTATAAGGACCAGGCGAGATTAGGAGTTGGTCTCCCTGCTGGACTGCGACAATGGTAGCGCCAGTCGAGTGCCAGATATTGAGTTCATTGATAGATTTTCCTAGGTTGATGGCGTCTGCTGAGAGCTGGAGCTCGTAGGGATTGAAAGGGAAGCGCTGCTGGACATCTTTAGTTCGGCTGAGAAGCTGGTTAAGCAGCTGGGAAAAGTTAGCAAATTCTTCCTCTTGGCGCTGGATGCTCTGGTGGAGCTTGCTTTTGAGATCCTGCAGAGAGTTGACATCTTTATAGGTCTCAAGAAACTGCTGGGCTTTTTCCTTGGAGGAAATGAATGCCCCGCTGCCATGGCGGACTTCCATGATTTCCAGATCTACCAGCACATTAATAGCCTTGCGGGCTGTCTCGGGAGAGACATTGAAGTTGCTGGCTAGGGTAGAGCGGGCATAGATTTTGCTGCCGATAGGATATTTGCCGTCAACGATTCGCTCGGCAATGGCGACGGCAATCTGCTGGTAGCGTGGGAATGCGACTTCTTTTTTGCTCATGAGGACCTCCAATTTTACGACAGGAATATAGCTATGATTATAATATAAAACTGGAAGATTGAAAAGTGCCCTTTGTAAAATCGACCGTCTTAACCGCCTCTTCTTGCCTTTCTTTTTACTTTTTTAAGTAGTATAATATGTCTAAAAGTCAGAGGTTTTCTGGAAAAGAGGCAATCCAAATTGGATGATAAAGATAGAAATGGATAAAAAGATGACTGTAAAGATGATAGCGACAGACATGGATGGAACCTTGCTGGATGGACAGGGACAGCTGGATTTGCCTCGTCTGGCTACTATTTTAGATGAGCTGGAGAAGAGAGACATTCGCTTTGTGGTGGCTACTGGCAATGAAATTCCACGGATGCGACTGCTATTGGGAGATTTGGTAGAACGAATGACCTTGGTAGTCGCCAACGGAGCGCGGATTTTTGAAAAGAATCGGCTAAGCATGAGCAGCTTCTGGGAACCTAGATTGATTAGAGATGCTCTGGCTTACTTTGCTGGGCGTGAAAAGGAGCTTCAGCTTGTTGTGACCTCTGAAAGAGGCGGCTTTGTTCAGGAGGGAACAGAGTTTCCCTTGATTGAAAAGGTTATGACTAAGGAAATGGCCCAGCTTTTCCACAAGCGGATGAACTTTGTGCCTAGTCTTCAGGATTATCCCTTTGACAAGGTCTTGAAAATGAGTATGATGGTAGAAGAAACTGCAGCAGCAGAGCATGCTCGTTTGATTAATCAGCATTTTGCAGGCCGATTGAGCGCTGTTGCCAGTGGTTATGGAGCCATTGACATCCTCCAAGATGGGATGCACAAGGCCTGGGGCTTGCAGCAACTGATGGCTAAGTGGCAGATTCAAAGCTCGGAAATCATGGCTTTTGGCGATAGTGAAAATGATGTAGAAATGCTTGAATTAGCTGGTATTTCTTACGCTATGGAGAATGGCGATGAGCGGGTCAAAAAGGTAGCAGATTACCTAGCGCCGGCCAATACAGAAGCCGGTGTTCTACAGGTGCTTGAGCAATACTTAGAAGAGGAAAAAGGATAATGGCAGTACAATTATTAGAAGAATGGCTTCTCAAGGAGCAGGCAAAATTGCAGCAAAACTACAGAGAACTCAATCAAGTCTCCGTCAAGGAGCCAGACATCATCTTTATCGGAGACTCCATTGTAGAATACTATCCGCTCCAGGAACTCTTACAGACGGATAAAAGACTGATCAACCGCGGTATTCGAGGTTATAAGACTGATTTGCTTTTAGAAAACCTGGATGCCCATCTCTTTGGGCAGGCACTGGATAAGGTCTTTATCCTGATAGGTACCAACGATATTGGCAAGGAGATGCCTCAGACAGAAACGCTGGCGAATTTAGAAGCCATTATTCAGGAGATTTCTCGTGACTATCCTCTGGCTCAGATCCAGTTGCTGTCGGTCCTGCCGGTCAATGAAGCTCCCGCCTATAAGAGCACGGTCTATGTCCGCAGCAATGAAAAGATTCAGGCCCTCAATCAGGCCTATCGCCAGCTGGCCAGCGCCTACATGAATGTCCAGTTTATAGATCTATACGATGCTTTTCTGAACTTGGAAGGTCAGCTGCGGCCAGACTACACAACTGACGGCCTCCATCTGACCATTGCTGGCTATACAGCCTTGTCCAAGGTTTTGCAGGAGACGTTATAGAGATAAAAATAGGGAGCGAAAAAAGCCCAATCAGACAAATCTTCAAAGGAAGATTTGTTTTTTTAAAAACTTTTTGTTTACAAATGTAAATATTAGTGGTAAAATAGCATCATAAGATTTACAAATGTAGATTTTGAAAGGAGAAGCTATGCAAATTTCCAATGCGGAATGGCGCATCATGAAGATTATCTGGATGGAAGGCAAGCAGACCAGCACGGATTTGATCGCCGTCTTGTCCGAGCGCTTTGACTGGTCGAAGTCGACGGTCAAGACTCTCTTGACCCGCTTGGTGGAGAAAGGATGTTTGACTAGAGAAAAATCAGGCAAAGCCTTTGTTTACTCGGCTTTGTTGAAGCAGGACCAGAGTTTAGACTTGGTGGTTGAGGATGTGAAAGACAAGGTTTGCTCCAAAAGGATTGTCCAGGTGCTTGAAAAACTTGATTCAGGCGAGTGACTTTACGCTTGCAGATCTTAATCAGCTGCAGCAGGTCCTGGAAGAAAAGAAAGCAGAGGCTGTCGAAACAGTCCCTTGCAATTGTATGTAATAGAAAGAAGGAAATTCCATGTTTGGATTGTTGATTAGTATTGTTTGTTTACTTGTGGTTGCTTTTTATTGCTTGGTGGTTCTTTGCAGAGCATGAAAAGGTAAGCGGCCACGCTCGTCAGAAATCAGGTTATCAAGAAATTGAAGTCGAAGTCATGGGGGCTATTCGCCTGAAACCATTGTCCTGAAAAAAAGAATGTTCCAGCCCGGATCATCTTTTAATCGCAAGGATCCATCTTCATGTCTGGCTCAAGTGATCTTTCCAGATTTTTGGCGTTCATGAAGATTTGCCTTTAGGTGAAAAAAACATGTCATTGAAATTACGCCAGAAAAAAAGCGGGCGAATATGGGTATTCATGTGGAATGAACATGATGCATGGTCACATGATTGTGGAATAAAGGAGTAGGTATGGTAGAAAAACAAAAAGCAGTTGTGGAAAACGGAGTGCAAAAGATCCGTATTACAGCAGAAAAAGGGCTATAGTCCCAAAGAATTTCAACTTCAAAAAGGGATCCCTGCTGAAATCACCTTCCATCGGGTCAATCCTTCCGGCTGTTACAAGGAAATTTTGTTTGAAGATCAGGGGATTTTAGAGCCTTTGGAAGTCGGTGTGGATAAGGTGATATCCTTTACCCCGACAGAAACAGGGGACTTCGAGTTTTCATGTGGAATGAAGATGCAAAAGGGTTCCTACACGGTTGTGGAAAAACGCCGTCGTGTCTTAAGTTTACGGGATCGCTTTTGGATTACTAGTATCTTTACCCTTCCTTTATTGATCTTGATGATCGGGATGATGGCAGGATTTGTATCCCATACAGTCAGTCGCTGGGGGACTTTTCTAGCGACAACGCCGATCATGTTGGTAGCAGGAGTTCCTTTTATCAAGAGTGCCTGGGCCTCATTTAAGAAGCACAATGCCAATATGGATACCTTGGTAGCTCTTGGAACCCTGGTAGCCTATGTTTATAGTGTATTTGCCCTTTTTGCTGGTCAGCCAGTATACTTTGAGGCTGCGGGTTTTATCATCTTCTTTATCCTCTTAGGGCAAATCTTTGAAGAACGGATGCGTAACAATGCCTCCGAGGCTGTGGAAAAGTTGTTGGATTTGCAGGCAAAAACGGCTCAAGTTCTCCGTGATGGGAACTATGTCGAGGTGGCGGCAGAAGATATCCAAATTGGTGACTTGATTCGGGTCCGTCCTGGGGAAAAGATTGCGGTTGATGGGACGATTGTAGAAGGAAGTACGACCATTGATGAGTCGATGGTGACAGGTGAAAGCTTGCCTGTGGAAAAATCAGTTGGTGATGCAGTTATCGGCTCCACTATCAACAGCAATGGGACCATTCTCTTTAAGGCTGAAAAAGTCGGTAGTGAGACCCTCTTATCTCAAATTGTGGACTTTGTCAAAATGGCCCAATCCAGTCGTGCTCCTATTCAAGATTTGACGGATAAGATTTCAGGTATCTTTGTTCCAGTGGTGACGATTTTGGCCATTGCGACTTTCTGGGTTTGGTCCGTGCTTCTGGGCGCGTCGCTTCAAGAGGCCATGCTCTATGCAGTCTCTGTCCTCATTATTGCCTGTCCTTGTGCCCTTGGTTTAGCAACCCCAACAGCCCTGATGGTCGGAACCGGCCGTAGTGCCAAGATGGGGGTTCTGATTAAAAATGGAACAGTTCTTCAAGAAGTGCAAAAGATTCAAACCGTTGTGTTTGATAAGACAGGGACCATTACCATTGGCCAACCACTTGTAACCGATGTTGTAGGAGATGAAGCGCGTGTCTTGACACTGGCTGCTAGTCTTGAAACTTTTTCAGAACATCCACTAGCCCAAGCGGTGTTATCCCAAGCAGAAGAAAAAGGTTTGGTGTTATTCCCTGTGGAAAACTTCCAAGCGATTGAAGGAAAAGGGGTCCAAGGTCAGATCGACCAGCAGTTGGTGACCTTGGGAAATGGCAAACTTCATGACGGGACAGCGATGGATCCGGAGCTTGAAAAACGGATGGTAGAGTTGCAAGAGCAGGCCAAAACAGTGATCAGTTTGTCTGTGGATGGGCAAGTGATTGGCTTGATTGCCATTCAAGATGCTCCGAAGGCCAGCTCAAAAGAAGCGATCAAAAAGCTCAAAGAACGGGGCTTGAAAACGGTCATGTTAACGGGGGATAATGAACGGGTGGCCCAAGCTATTGCTAAGCAAGTGGGAATTGACACCGTCATTGCTGATGTCCTTCCTCAAGAAAAAGCTAGCGCCATCCAAAAACTGCAAGAATCTAGCAAGGTCGCCTTTGTTGGAGATGGGATCAATGATGCTCCAGCTCTCTCGATCGCGGATGTGGGGATCGCTATGGGATCTGGAACGGATATTGCGATCGAGTCCGGTGGCATCGTGCTCACGCAAAATGATTTACTTGGCGTTGTGCGCGCCTTTGACATGAGTCAAAAGACCTTCCGCAGGATCTTACTCAATCTCTTCTGGGCCTCTATCTACAATATCCTTGGGCTTCCAATTGCTGCTGGAGTCTTTGTAGGACTGGGATTGACCCTCAATCCAGAACTAGCAGGTCTTGCTATGGCCCTTAGTTCTTTGTCTGTTTTGACTAGCTCGCTGCTTCTCAATGTTGAGAAAATTGATTAAATGAAATAAAAAGTGATACAGAATTTTGTATCGCTTTTTGTTCGATTTCCTACAGCTACAAGTCTTAGAGGTGCATGCAAATTATAATAAAATATCCTATACTAATATAGTTTGTGAAATTTTCTCAAAAAAAGAGCATTGTGTTATGTAATAGTTCTATATCATCTTTGAGCATATTCTTATACAAGAGCGAAAAAACATGATAAATTGGTAGAGTAAAGTTTCTTGAAGCGTTTTCATTCACAAATGGAAATGTTTTCAACAACTGAAAATTTATTTTATTGAAGGGGAGTTATTATTATGACTCAAGGGAAAATTACTGCATCTGCAGCAATGCTCAACGTATTGAAAACATGGGGCGTAGATACTATCTACGGTATCCCATCAGGAACACTCAGCTCATTGATGGACGCTTTGGCTGAAGACAAAGATATCCGCTTCTTGCAAGTTCGCCACGAAGAAACAGGTGCTCTTGCAGCGGTGATGCAAGCTAAATTCGGCGGCTCAATCGGGGTTGCAGTTGGTTCAGGTGGTCCGGGTGCGACTCACTTGATTAACGGTGTTTACGATGCAGCTATGGACAACACTCCATTCCTTGCTATCCTTGGATCACGTCCAGTTAACGAACTCAACATGGATGCCTTCCAAGAATTGAACCAAAACCCAATGTACAACGGTATCGCTGTTTACAACAAACGTGTAGCCTACGCTGAGCAATTGCCAAAAGTAATTGACGAAGCTTGCCGTGCTGCAGTTTCTAAAAAAGGTCCAGCTGTTGTTGAAATCCCAGTAAACTTCGGTTTCCAAGAAATCGACGAAAACTCATACTACGGTTCAGGTTCTTACGAGCGTTCATTTATCGCTCCTGCTTTGAACGAAGTTGAAATCGATAAAGCTGTTGAAATCTTGAACAATGCTGAGCGTCCAGTGATCTACGCTGGTTACGGTGGTGTCAAAGCTGGTGAAGTCATTACTGAATTGTCACGTAAAATCAAAGCACCAATCATCACAACTGGTAAAAACTTTGAAGCCTTCGAATGGAACTACGAAGGTTTGACAGGTTCTGCTTACCGTGTTGGTTGGAAACCAGCCAACGAAGTTGTCTTCGAAGCAGATACAGTTCTTTTCCTTGGTTCAAACTTCCCATTTGCTGAAGTTTACGAAGCCTTCAAGAACACTGAAAAATTCATCCAAGTTGATATCGACCCTTACAAACTTGGTAAACGTCATGCCCTTGACGCTTCTATCCTTGGTGACGCAGGACAAGCAGCTAAAGCAATCCTTGACAAAGTAAACCCAGTAGAATCTACTCCATGGTGGCGTGCAAACGTTAAGAACAACCAAAACTGGCGTGATTACATGAACAAACTCGAAGGTAAAACTGAGGGTGAATTGCAATTGTACCAAGTTTACAATGCCATCAACAAACATGCTGACCAAGACGCTATCTACTCAATCGACGTAGGTGATACTACTCAAACATCTACTCGTCACCTTCACATGACACCTAAGAACATGTGGCGTACATCTCCACTCTTTGCGACAATGGGTATTGCCCTTCCTGGTGGTATCGCTGCTAAGAAAGACAATCCAGATCGCCAAGTATGGAACATCATGGGTGACGGTGCATTCAACATGTGCTACCCAGACGTGATCACAAACGTTCAATACGACCTTCCAGTTATCAACGTTGTCTTCTCAAATGGTAAATATGCCTTCATCAAGGACAAATACGAAGACACAAACAAACACTTGTTTGGTTGTGACTTCCCTAATGCTGACTATGCGAAAATCGCTGAAGCCCAAGGTGCTGTTGGATTTACAGTTGACCGTATCGAAGATATCGATGCAGTCGTTGCAGAAGCTGTGAAACTCAACAAAGAAGGTAAGACTGTTGTCATCGATGCCCGCATCACTCAACACCGTCCGCTTCCAGTAGAAGTACTTGAACTCGATCCAAAACTTCACTCAGAAGAAGCTATCAAAGCCTTCAAGGAAAAATACGAAGCAGAAGAACTCGTACCATTCCGCCTCTTCTTGGAAGAAGAAGGTTTGCAATCACGCGCAATTAAATAATTCCTCTCGCCGAAAATCAAATATAAACTTTGTAGATTTCATTCTATGATTTTCTAAGAGCGGAACTTGAAAAGATCGGAGCAATCCGGTCTTTTTATGGAGGATAGTAAATGAATTTAAATCAATTAGATATCATCGTTTCAGATGTTCCTCAAGTCTGTGCTGACTTGGAGCGTATTTTTGATAAAAAGGCAGACTATGTTGACGACAGTTTTGCTCAGTTCACGATTGGCAGTCATTGCCTCATGTTGTCCCAAAATCATTTGATTCCTTTGGAAAATTTCCAGACAGGAATCATTCTTCATATCGAGATTGAGGATGTAGACCAGAATTACCAGCGGTTGAAAGAGCTTGGTGCTGAGATTTGTACACGGCCCAGCTGTAACTGATTGGGGTACGGAATCGCTGCTAGTTAAAGGCCCTGCTGGTCTAGTGATTGATTTTTATCGAATGAAATAGGATGCGTAGTCATTTGAAGTTAACCTTAGAGGAAGGAATAGCGAGATTGTGTCTCGACGAACAGAAATGTGATAGTACGGCATGTATAGTGGTAGATAAGGGAATTTGAAATTAGTTTGTACTCGATTAAAAATTATTAAAATGTAGAACTTTTTCTAATATTCTGATTTTTTTCTTGAATTATTATTTTAATAGTTATACAATGTATTTAAAATAAAGCAAAGATAAAGAGATGGTAATATGAAAGTTATCACGATATATCTTAAGGTATGATACTGAAGATGGTAGTGTATATTTTAATATCAAAAATAATCATTCATTTTTGATTACGAATGAATTGAAGAAGAATATACAAGAAAATAAAACAACGGAAAGTGAATATATTGCCTATTTTGGAAGAGAATAAACATTTACTTGAAGAAAATGAGGTAAACAAATATTTAAAAACAGATAGAAGATAGGAATAATGAGATTGTAATATTTGTTAAATTTATATAATAAAAATGGAGAGGAGTGCTAGCCACTCTCTTTTTTTCTAGGAGGGCATTGTGAATAAAATATTTCACTATCTGGACAAGAAAAACGAAGTTTTATACTATCATTGGCGCACTGGCAAATGGAGGTTTGGCTCTTGCTCAACCCTTAGTCGTATCACAAGCCTTGTCCTTAAATCAAGGAGAATTGACTTATTCTAAAATTATACAGTTTGCTGTTTTTTTGGCTTTTACAGTATACTTTTGTCCTGTATAGCTTAATGCTCTTTTGTAATCATACACATAATGTTTTTTTCGTCGTGAAATTCAAAATGAATATGAGGGCAGATTTATTTGGCAAGCTGATGACAAATAAAGATTTTTAGCGAAGATGAAAAATCACCATGCTCACACAAGATATGGAGTATTTGGGGGATAATTACTTAGAAAAAAATACGTCAATATCATTTGCTGGAGCTTTGTTGCATTACTAACAGCGATTTATATTATTTCGCAAAAATTTGTTGCTAGGTAGCATTTTTTTGTCTTTTTTTCACTATTTTGCGTCCTATTCCTCAGTTCTTGATGAATAAAAAGACTCAAACATACTGGTGATGACATGGCGCAAGGCAGAGTAGATGTTCATAATCAAGTATCTGATAGTATCCGAGGAGCACATACTCTACTCATGAACCAAGCAATTTCTGAAAAATCAGAACAGATTTTTGGAAGATTAATCTAAATTATCAACGAGCAATTCAAAAATTTTTGCTTTTACCCATAATATTATTTTTCTTTTTGCAACGGTTTCATGGTCTTTTTGAGCCAAGTTTTACCACTTGTTTTTAGGGTTTTTACTTTGCTATGGCTGGGCAGAAAGTGTCAGTGGCAAGTCTTGTTGCCATGTACATCGCAGCAGGTCAGTTAGTGAGCCCTATTCAGACTATTATGTATGATGCTGTAGATATACAAGGGGCAAAAACGACAGCAGATAAGATTTTTGGAATATTAGAAATTGGAGATGTAAAACAGATAGATAAAAAAGATGCGCAAGAATTGCATGCCCTGCACATTAAAAATTTAAGTAAATCCTATGGTGACAGACAGCTTTTTACTCATCTAAACTTGGATGTTCAAGCAGGTCAGAAAGTTTTAATCAAAGGACCGAGTGGTTGTGGTAAGTCAACCTTGTTCCGACTCATTACTGGAGAAGAAATAGCAGATGAGGGAGAAATTATCGGCGTGACAACTGTTAATGAATGTACATCAAGTTTTGTATCCAGTATAGGAATTATTAACCAACACCCATTTCTCTTTAACGATACAGTGCGTTACAATTTGACCTTAGGACAAGAATTTTCTGAGGAAGAACTGCTTGCTGTTTTGAAACAAGTCAAACTAGATTTTGAATTGACGGGTGGGCTGGATTTTATTATCAAGAATAACGGGGAGAATATTTCTGGGGGACAAAGGGTGCGGATTGAATTGGCACGCTTTCTTCTTCGTAGAAAAAATCTGTTATTGGCTGATGAAGTGACAGCAACCCTAGATAAAGAAAACGCCCTCATGGTACATGAACTACTATTTTCTCTTCCTGTTATGATGTTAGAAATTGCCCATCATATTGATGATGAAAGTAGATATCAACAAGTTGTAGATTTAGGAAAATATTGATTCTGGCCCAAAAGTCAGTTTTATCATAAAATGAAGTAAATATTGCAGCAATAAAACACCCAGTATCAAGATTTTTTTCAATGCATAGTAATATGCGTTTTTCTGATTATATACTTTTTTTCCTAAACTTCACTCTTCTTTTCTTATCACAAGATTGTGATAGTTTACATCTTTATAACAAAAAGATTTTAAAGACTTGATTGTTTTGAAAGAAGATTATAAAACAAGATTCAGCAAAAATGAAAGAGGCTTTGAAAATGTCTGAAAAACAAATGAAAGTTTTGGGTTGGGTAGCGACCTTCATGTCTGTTATGATGTATGTGTCTTACTTCCCACAAATCATGAACAACTTGGCTGGTCAAAAAGGAAACTTCATCCAGCCCTTGGTTGCAGCGATTAACTGCAGTCTCTGGGTCTACTATGGACTTTTCAAAAAGGAAAGAGATATCCCTCTTGCAGCAGCCAATGCACCCGGGATTGTTTTTGGCCTAGTAACGGCTATCACGGCTTTGATTTAAAAGGAACAGAGAAGACTGGTTTTCAGTCTTCTTTTTTTGTTTAAGGAGAGGGCAATTGCTTTTTTTGAGAGGATAATTTTTAAAAAATGATCTGATCAACTTAAATAGTAGAATAGTATCAGTATGTAACAGTATTTTATAAGAAAAGGTTTACATAATGAGCTATAATATAAGTAAATGAACAAGCAAATAAGAAAGCGAGTAGAAATATGACTGAAAAACTGACTTTTCCGGATGGTTTTTTGTGGGGTGGAGCGACAGCTGCCAACCAATGCGAGGGCGCTTACGATGCGGATGGTCGCGGGCTGGCCAATGTAGACGTGGTGCCGATTGGTGAGGACCGTCTGGCCATCATCACGGGTAAGAAAAAGATGTTTGACTTTGAGGAAGGCTATTTCTACCCAGCCAAGGAAGCTATTGACATGTACCATCGCTTCAAAGAGGACATTGCCCTCTTTGGTGAGATGGGTTTTAAGACCTATCGGCTGTCCATTGCTTGGAGCAGGATTTTCCCTAAGGGGGATGAGCTGGAGCCCAATGAAGCTGGCCTGAAATTTTACGAAGACCTCTTTAAGGAATGCCATAAGTACGGCATTGAGCCCTTGGTGACCATTACTCACTTTGACTGTCCCATGCACTTGATTGAGCAATATGGTGGTTGGCGGAATCGTCTCATGCTAGAATTTACGAGCGTCTCTGCCGCACTCTCTTTACCCGCTACAAGGGATTGGTCAAGTACTGGCTGACCTTCAATGAAATTAACATGATCCTCCATGCACCATTTATGGGAGCGGGGCTCTGCTTTGAAGAAGGCGAAAATGAGGAGCAGGTCAAGTATCAAGCAGCCCATCATGAGCTAGTCGCGTCAGCCATTGCCACCAAGCTGGCTCATGAGATTGATCCGGAAAATAAGGTCGGCTGTATGTTAGCGGCGGGTCAAAATTATCCTAACACCTGTCATCCACGCGATGTATGGGCTGGTATGGAGGAAGACAGGAAAAACTATTTCTTCATTGATGTGCAGGCGCGTGGCGAATATCCCAACTATGCCAAGAAAGCTTGGGAGCGCGAGGGCATCACTGTCGAAATGACAGAAGAAGACCTGCAGCTGCTCAAGGAGCATACGGTGGACTTCATTTCCTTCTCATATTACTCTAGCCGGGTGGCTTCGGGAGATCCTAAGGTTAATGAGCTGACCGAGGGCAATATCTTTGCTTCTCTCAAGAACCCTTATTTGGAAGCTTCTGAGTGGGGCTGGCAGATTGATCCTCTGGGCTTGCGCATTACGTTAAATACCATCTGGGATCGCTATCAAAAGCCCATGTTTATCGTGGAAAATGGTCTGGGTGCAGTGGATACTCCGGATGAAAATGGCTATGTGGCTGATGATTACCGGATTGACTATCTGGCGGCCCATGTCAAGGCTATGCGGGAAGCCATCAATGAGGATGGGGTAGTTCTGTGGGGCTACACGACCTGGGCTGTATCGACCTAGTATCAGCCGGCACTGGCGAGATGAAGAAGCGCTATGGTTTTATCTACGTGGACCGTGACAATGAAGGAAAGGGAACGCTCAAACGTTCCAAGAAAAAATCCTTTGACTGGTACAAGGAAGTCATCGCGACTAACGGAGCATCTGTGAAATAGGAAAAAGGCTGAGATATGAATGTCTCAGCCTTTTTCCTTAGCCTTCAAGGGCGAAAGTAATACTTCTAAAAATGATTTTGCAAAAAATTTTAAACATTCTGAGCCTCCTTTTTATAGCACATACATTTCTTATTTCTTTCTATTTTAAAGTCCGATTCTCAAATATCCTTCAAGTAATTCTAAAATATTTCTAAAGTTTTTCGAATAATCCATCTTTTATTGACTTAGCCTCTTATCCTTGCTACACTAGTGATAGGAAATTTCTGGAGGCGAGTGTTTATGGCTCATATTTTACTCATCGAAGACAATAGTGATATTCATGAAATTCTAAAAGAACTTTTTCAGAAGGAACACACGGTTTATTCTGCCTATTCGGGGACAGAGGGCATTTCGCTGTTTGAGCGGGAGGAGATTGATTTGGTCCTTCTGGACATCATGCTGCCGGGTAAGAATGGCGATGAAGTGTTGAGGGAAATTCGCAGCAGCAATGCTACGGTACCAGTGGTTATGCTGACGGCCCTTGGTGAGAAAGCGCTGGTTAGCCAGTACCTGCTGAATGGTGCTAATGATTATATCGTCAAACCCTTCAATCTGGATGAGGTTTTTGCCCGTATCACCGTGCAGCTGCGCAGCCAGCAGGCTTTGACTGGCGAAGAAGAAGGCCAGTCCTTTAAAAATATCTGTCTGCTCAAGTCTACCTTTGAGGCGGTCTGCGGTGAGAAAAGCGTCCGTTTGAGCAAGAAAGAATATCATATCCTCCAGCTCTTGCTCCGTCATCCCAAGAAGATCTACACCAAGGAAGAGCTCTTTGAGCAGGTCTGGGAAGAGAGCTATCTGCCTGGGGATAATACCCTGAATACTCACCTCAGCAATCTACGTAAGAAACTGGCTCAGTTGGATCCAACAGAGGAATACATAGAGACTGTTTGGGGACTAGGTGTCCGGCTTAAGGAGGACTGATATGTTGGTGTTAGTCATTTTATTTGCCCTTATCAGTCTGTTTCTGGCCATTGGTTTCATACGCTATCATCTGGCGGTCAAGGATGTGGCTCAGCAGATTCGTCTGAAGCGGCAGACAGGGAGCCAGAATCGTCTGGCTCCTGCTGCCCATGCCCCCAGTATTTTGGAATTGACAGAGGAAGCAGAGTTGCTCTTTAGGGAGCTAGATAAGACGACCTTTGTTGTCCAGCAGGAAAAGAAGACGCTGGATATGGCTATCAGTAATATCGCCCATGATATCCGCACCCCTCTGACCATTGCCAGTGGCTACACCCAGCAGCTCTTGAAGGATGATAGTCAGGAAAGTCAGCAGCTAGTCAAAATTGCAGATAGTCTGGGAATGGTGTCCAAACGGCTAGAAGCCTTGATGGAGTATCGCCGGCTGATGGAGGGTGCCATTCGGGCCAATGTCCAGCCGACAGATATATCCCAGCTGGTAACCCAGCAGCTTTTTACCTATTATGATGCCTTTCAGAAAGCCCAGATTGACCTGCAGGTAGAGCTGGCTGAAGGTCTAGAGCTAGAGACAGATCCAGAAATTCTAGAGCGCATTGTCCAAAATATGATAAGCAATGTCCTCAAGCACGGCCGTAAGGCTGCCAGCATTTCTCTGAAAAAAGAGGGCGAGCATTGTATCTTTACCGTCAAAAATATCGTCCAGCAGCCTATCCAATATCTGGATAAGCTGACTAATCGCTTTTACTCAGAAAACCTATCCAGCAGCGAGGAGTCTTCAGGGCTAGGGCTCTACATCACCCAGCAGTTAGTCGAAATCCTAGGCGGGGACTTGACAATGAAAGCCGAGGACGACTGGTTTGAACTGGTTGTGACTTTGTAAAAAACACTTAAAAAATCAAAACAAGAAAGGCTAAGCTCTATCAGCTAGTCTCAAAATCCGCTCATAAACCTCAGCTAATTTTCGAATTGGCTGAGGTTTATTTTTAGATTAAGTCAAAGAAAGGTATGATAAATATGCCTTCTTGTTTTGTGATTTGAAAAGCAAGTCATCTCAGCGAGGTCATTTTACCGGTCAAGGTGAAAAATCAGCCAACTACTCTAAACCCTTGATATAACTGACTTGCAACTGACAGTTGACAATGATTCCAAGTTCAATCCCCCAAAAAGCAACTAGATTTTTTCTTTATTCCAAGTCCAGTCGCTAGAAAGGCAACTGGCTTTTTTGTTAATCTGAAAGCAGAAGCCGAGTTTTTGATTTTGGAATGAACGAGTCGCTGTCTTTGAAGATTTGGCTCAAAAACTTGTGTTTAATTATATTATAAGGAGGTATTCTCATGAATACAGAAACAACTATCAAACCACAACCAAAACTAATTTTGCCGTTCCTGGCTTGGAACTTCGGCTGGACATGGGGATTCTGGCTGCTGGACATTATCCTCAAAAACCTTTGGCCAGACAGTCCACCTACAGCCTATCTAGCTCTTGAAGCTATTCTAAATGGCATTGCTATGTTTGGGCCTATGCTGGCCAGCCTGATTGTACTGAAAAAGAAAGGCTTCAAGGCCATTTGCTCCTATCTCTTTTCAGGCAAGAAAGAGACCTGGCTCTACTTGCTAATCTATGGTGGCGGTCTGACTGCCTTCTATGCCCTAGCTTCTGGCGGCAAGCTGGTAGACGGCGCTTTAGTAAGCTTTCCTTGGTTTTTTATCTATTGTATTGTCCTATCGGGCGGGATTGAAGAATTTGGCTGGCGCGGCTTTCTACAGCCGGCCTTGGAGAAAAAGTTTTCTTTTTTTGTCTCTACCTTGATGACCGGTATTATTTGGGCCATCTGGCATATTCCTCTATGGTTTTACGATCGCTTTTATGATCGAAGCCATGATCTTTTCTCAGTTTTTATCATTTTCAGTATCTTTCTCTCTTTCTGGCTTGCTGCACTTTATAAGAAGACCCAGTCTGCCCTTGCTTGTAACATCTTTCATGCGCTCTCCAACACCCTCATCCCGACTTTTGTTGGCATAGCTCAAGCTAACAATCAATTGGATTTCTCTCAAGTCAATCCCTTCCTTTACTTTGGAGGTGTGATTCTTCTGACACTTTATAGTATCTATCTCTGGTATCGGACGGATAGGGAGGAAAAAGCTCTTCCGTCTAAAGAAGAAGTCTAGCATTTTATGAAGAGATGACAATCAGACTTTGCAGTCTCGCCGCCTTGTGCTATAATAAGTGTCAATGAAAGAGAGTATAAAAAATAAGAAAGAATAGGTAAAACAATCCATGAATCTATCAGACAGAATCCAGTACCTGCGGAAAGCGCGGGGCATTTCGCAGGAGGGGCTAGCCGACCAACTCGGTGTGTCCAGACAGGCCGTTTCCAAGTGGGAGAGCGAGCAGAGTATGCCTGATTTGGATAAGATCATTTCCATGAGTGACTATTTTGCGGTGACCACAGACTATCTGCTCAAGGGAATTGAGCCTGTAGTACAGAAAGAGGAAGAGCAGTCAATCAAGCACAGGAGAATAGCCAGCAATATTTGCTATCAGCTCTCTCTTGGCTTTATCGGTCTGGGCATCATCCTCTCCATTATCCTAGCTGATTTCTCAAGATCAGTGTCTTGCTAACGCCGGTGCTGATTGTCCAGGGAGTAGGGCTGCTGGTGTGGGGAACGGGCCGCAATCTATCCGAGGTAAGACCTTCTTTTCAGGTTAAGCTAGCCTTGATTTTATTCTTGCTCTTTGTTCCCCTCGGATTTCTATCTAATATTCTTTTTCCTCTGGGCAAGATCTTTCCATATCCGACCAGTTTGGCAGCTAGTCTTACCTTTGTCACTTTCTACCTTATCCTAGGAGTCTGCATCAGTCTGTTCTTGAAAAAGCAAGATTGGAAGCAGTGAAAGAAAGCCGATAAAGAGGGCTAGACCAGAAAGGGTGAAATCTGCTCATCATCCAATTAAAATCCGCTCAAAAAAACTCAGCTAATTTAGTGATTAGCTGAGTTTTTATTTTACAAATCTCTCTTTTTCAGTGTAGCCAGTCCTGCTAAGCTAAAGACCGTGATCAGACTGAGAGCAAAGATAGCTGTTTTGATGATGACACTTGGTATTGAAGCGTCTCCGTAGACGAACTCCATCTTGATAGCCTTGAACCATTCATTATTGGCATCAACCATTTGACTAGGGAGGCCGAGTAAGATGTAGGTCATGATATAGGTGATAAAGACGACACTATAGTTTCGAGTCAAGTAGAGGACAAAGCTGGTAATGCAGTACCAAGCATAGGTACAGATGACCTGCATGACAAAGAGTATTGCGAATTGTCCCCAGAAATTAGCTGGCAGGGTTCCCATATTACCGCCGGTTCGGACAAATTCGATGACAATACCTAAATGTAGAGCAGTATGAACTGCATAGGCAGTAAGCTACCGATAACCAGTGCTTTAGAGAAGTAATACTGGGTCCGAGTCTTGCCTGTAGTCAGGTTATTGTGATAAAGTTTGTCATTGAGATCAACACCGAGAAGCAAGCTAGTCATGACATTGCAGGCAATAAAGAGCATGCCGCTGTTGTAGGAGACGACATCTATGGCAAAAAAGATACCGTTGTCGGAACTGACAACTTTGGAAGTGAAAATGGCGAGGAGAATTCCAAAGATGCAGAAAGCCTGCACTCCCCAGAATCCTACGGAGCGGAAGAGACGGTAGTAATCCGCCTTGATACTATTAAACATGAGTGTTTCCTCCTTGTTGGTTGATTAAGTCTGTAAAGTATTTTTCTAAGTCTTTGTGGGCGTAGTAGATTTCCCCGATTGGGATGTCGGCTAGGACTAATTCCTTGGCAATCTTGCGAATTTCTTGTACTTGGCCGGAAATATGCAGCTCATCTTCCTTGTTGGTCGGTCTGAGCTGGTAGCCTAGCTTGTCTTGCACTAAATGAGCAGCTTGCTTGATATTATCCGTTTTTAGGATGATATAGTCGCCGCTTTCTCGGTTAAATTCTTCCTTAGACAGCTCCTTGATGAAATGCCCTTGATTGATAAAGCCAAAGCGAGTTGCGACTAGATAAAGCTCGGACAGGATATGGCTGGAAATGATGATGGTGATGCCTAGTTCTTGATTGAGGCGCTTGACCATTTCTCTAAATTCCTGAATCCCAACTGGGTCTAAACCATTGATGGGCTCATCCAAGATGAGCAAGTCGGGACGCCCCAAAATGGCAATGGCAATGCCCAACCGCTGTTTCATCCCCAGAGAGAAATTACGGAATTTCTTCTTTCCAGTATCGGTCAGGCCGACATATTGAAGGGTTTCTTTGATGACTTTGTCAGCATTTGGAATGCCCCGGTCGGTACAGTAGTAGCGCAGATTTTCATAGGCCGACATGTGGGCATGAGCTACAGGGGATTCGATGACAGATCCAGTATGGCTGAGGGCCTTGGTCCATTCTTGTTGGTTCTGAGAGCCCAGGACAGATACGGTCCCTCCGCTAGGATAGATGACTTGCGTGATGATTTTGATCAGCGTGGTCTTACCAGCACCGTTTTTTCCGATGAGACCGTAGATCTCTCCTTTCTTGATGGAAAGACTGACATCTTTCAGAGCATATTGATCACCGTATTTTTTAGTGAGTCCTTTCACTTCTAAAACATTTTGCATGATGTTTCTCCTTTAGTTACTTTGTTTATACTTTTAGTATACAAACTAAATTTCAAATATTTCTCAAGAAATTCTAAAAATATTTCTAAAGAAATTTAAAATTGGAAAAGATTAAAATGAGCCAGTCGAGAGCCAGCTCATTGTTTACTATAAATCCTTTTTGTGGAAAGTATAGAGACTTGCTGCGGTGAAGACTGTTCCTAAGACCAAGGCGATTAGAACAATTCTTAAGGTTACACCGTTGCTTTGAAGCGTCTCAAAATCAAAGCTCATGGTGAAATGCTGCAGCCATAAAGATTTGGGATAAAATTGAGCAAGAGCTCCGGTTAAGGATGCGCAGAAAAGGTAACCTCCCAAAGCAGCAATCATAGATTTACTCAGATAAAGAATAAAGGAGATAATAGCTGTCCAAGCAATGACAGTCAGGCACTGCACAAAGAATAGAAGAATAAACTGAAGCAGGAAGGTGGCGGATAAATCACCAATACCGTTTAGAATGGCCGCTAGGATAAAGTTGATGCTATAAAAGAGAGCCAACTGCAGGAACGTTACGCAGACCATGACTAGGGCTTTAGAGACGAAGAAGCTGGTACGGGAAACACCGCTGGTTAATGTATTCTTGTAAAGCTGCTTGTTCAGATCTGTCCCGATGACGACCATAGAGAGGATAATGATGATAAAAGTATTGTTACCGATAGCGTTGGACACCGCTTGTATAAGCTGGACGGCATTTAATTTGCCAAAGACTGCGCTCAAGGTCGTCAGTAGAAAGATGAATTCGGTAATCCAAACAGCCTTGGAACGAAAGAAGCGGTAAAAATCTGCTTGAAAAGTATGTAACATGGTTTTTTTCTCCTTACTGGACTAAATCTGTAAAGTATTTTTTTCTAAATCTTTGTGAGCTGCATAGATACCATTGACATGAATGTTGGATAGGACCAACTCCCTGTTGATGTCATTTAGTTCCTGTTCTTGGGCGACAATGTGCAACTCGTCAGATTTATCAGCATCCTTGAGCTGATAGTGGAGCTTGCCTTGGATGAGATTGGCAGCCTGGTCTCTATCGCTGGTTTTGAGGACGATATAATCTTCGCTGGCTCGGTCAAAGTCGTCTTTGGTGAATTCTGCAACAAGCCGTCCTTGGTCAATCACTCCAAACTTGGTGGCTACCAGATAAAGCTCGGACAAGATGTGGCTGGAAATGATAAAAGTGATTCCCAATTCTTGATTGAGTCGCTGAATCATCAGTCGAAATTCCTTGATGCCAAGAGGATCTAGGCCGTTGATGGGCTCATCTAAAATCATGAGTTCAGGCTTGCTTATAAGTGCAATAGCGATTCCCAAGCGCTGCTTCATTCCTAGCGAAAAGTTGCGGAATTTCTTTTTACCAGTATTGCTCAATCCGACATAGGCCAGGGTTTCCTTGATGAGCTGGTCGGGCTGGGCAATCTGGTGAACCTTGCAGTAGTAGTTGAGGTTTTGATAAGCAGTCATCTGATTGTAAGCGACTGGTGTTTCGATGACAGTACCTATCTTGCGCAGGGCTTCATTCCATTCCTTAGAGTTCTGCGAACCAAAGACAGAAACGGTTCCGCTGTTGGCATGAATGAGCCGGCTAATGGTCTTGAGAAGAGTGGTTTTGCCAGCCCCGTTCTTGCCAATCAGTCCATAGATGTCACCTTTCTGGATCGAAAGACTTACATGATCAAGGGCGTATTGCTGGCCATATTGTTTGGTAACTTGCTTTACTTCTAAAACAGTTTGCATGGTATATTCTCGCTTTCTTAGGTTTGATTTTAGTATACAAGCTAGATTTCAAATATTTCTCAAGAATTTCTAAAATATTTCTAAAGAAATGCAGAACCAGCCCGAAATCAATAAAAAAGCAGCCAAAGGGCTGACTGCTTAGATTTATAAGTCTCTGTGCTGAAACGCTTGGTAACCACCTAAGAGAGAACCAGCTAGGATAAGGAATAAGAATAGTTCAGAATTTATCTGAGGGAAAACGATGACGAGGCTAGACTGAAGCATAATCAGGGCGAAAAAGACGAGATAGCTGACCAGGGTGGAGCGGGTCAGGTAGAGGAGACAGGTAACTACAGAACTGCAGGTCATAATAAAGAGAAAGGAGCGAAATAAAGACAAGGAAAAGCTCCAGAAAAAGTTTTTTGGCATAGTCCCAAGTCCGTGGAAGAGGCTTCCAAAGATAAAGGCTGCGGCAAAGGCTGCCACTAGTTGAAAGATGATAATTGTGACAAGAACAGCTATTTTGGATAGGTAAAACTCTTTCCGAGAACCCCCGCCAGCTAATATATTTTTGTATAGCTTTCTAGTCAGGTCGCGACCTAACAGAAAGATGATGAGCACAAGGACAGTAATCATGACAAAGGGCAGGAAATCTTTAGCAAGCTGCCCGATAGCTTCAAATCCTGTCCAACCTTGGATGACTATTTCTTCTGGATTAGAAGATGTAGAGATATAAAAATTAAAGTTTCTTTCACCAAGAGAGCTGATGAAAATGAGAAAAAAGAGCAGCCCTTCTATTAGCCAAAAAGGTTTGGAGCGGATAAGCTGATAGAGTTCCGCCTGGATAGTATGTAACATGAAATCTCCTCTGAATGATTAAGATTGTTCCTGCTTTTTATAAATCTTTCTTTTTGAAAACCATCAGTCCGCTAATCAGAAAGACTAGGGTGACCGTTACCACTGTCAGGATAGCCTTGATAACAGCTCCGCTATCTGCTGCCATATCTGTGTTAAATCGCAGAGTCAGATAGAGCAACCATTCATTGTCAGGGTAAAAGATGAGGGGAATAGTCAGTAAGGTACCGCCAAGGAAATAGGTTAGAAAGCTAGATACAATTGAGTGGCTGGCATAGAGTACAAAAGAAATGATGGCAATCCATGCAATCGTGCCGAGAAATTGAACGAAGAGAGCAGCTACCAGCTGAGGCAAAAAAGAGCTGGGGGCACTACCAATTCCGTTGGACAGACTAGCGGTCACAAAGGAGATAGATAAAATCATCAGGAAGTGAAAGGCTGCGATGCTAACGCAGACAAAGAATTTAGAAAAATAATAGCTGAGCTTAGAGATGCCGTAGCTCAGACAGTTTTTATAAAGTTTCCGAGACAGCTCCACTCCAAGGACCATACTGATACCAATGATGGTGAAAAATAGCAGACTGTCTGTATTGCCTGCAAAATAGTCCAGAGCTTGAAGGCCGGTTAGTTTTCCTAGGGATTGACTAGCAGACGCATTACTTGAGATATTTGCTCCAAAATGAATATTTGCATGGAAGAAGGTTGTTGAGATAATCGCACAGAATAATAAAAACTCAGTAATCCAAAAGCCTTTTGAGCGCATGAGCCGGTATAAATCGGCTCTAATGAAATCCATCATGATAAGCCTCCCTTTGTCATTTGACCAAGTCTGTAAAGAAGTTTTCTAGATTTTGTCGTGCATAGTAAATCTCCTGCACCGGTATATCTGCGACCGCAAGTTCCTTGACAATCTTGCTAATCTCATGCGAATGGGTAAAGATATGAATCTCGTCAGAAGCATTGACCACCTTGATACGATGCATGAGCTGGTCGTGAATCAGCCGGCTGGCTTCTTCTAACTGCGATGTTTTAAGCACGATATAGTCTTCGCTCTGTTCTTCAAACTCCGCCTTGGAAATCTCGCGAATCAGCCGTCCCTCCTCGATAATGCCGAACCGGGTCCCCACCAAGTAGAGTTCAGACAGGATATGGCTGGAGATGATAAAGGTCATGCCCAATTCCTCGTTGAGCCGCTGCACCAGCTGGCGGAATTCCTTGATGCCGACTGGATCCAGTCCGTTGATAGGCTCATCCAGTATCATCAGGTCAGGTCTGGTAAGAAGCGCAATAGCCAGACCCAGCCGCTGTTTCATCCCGAGAGAGAAGTCGCGGAATTTCTTCTTGCCGGTATCTGTCAAGTCCACGTATTCCAAGGTTTCACGGATGACCTTGTCCGCATGGGGAATATGGCGGAGCTTGCAGTAGTAGCTGAGATTTCATAGGCTGTCAGGTGGTTGTGAGCAACCGGTGTTTCGATGACCGATCCGACCCGTTTGAGGCTCTGCGTCCATTCTTGATAGTTCTGAGAGCCAAAGAGGGAGATATTGCCACTGCTTGCTTCCAAAAGCTGGGTGATGACCTTGATCAGAGTGGTCTTTCCGGCCCCGTTCTTGCCAATCAAACCGTAAATATCTCCTTTTTTTATCGTCAGACTCACATCGGTCAGAGCGTACTGCCGGCCGAATTTTTTGCTGACTTGCTGTAAAACCAAAACATTTTCCATGATCAATTCTCCTTTTCATGATGTTAGGAGAGAAAACTCCTCTTCTTATTAATTAGTATAGCGCCAAACCTTCAAATATTTATAAAGAATTTCTCAAATATTTCTAAAGTTTTTGGTTTGTCATGTAAAAGGGTCAGAACTCATCTAGGAACTTCTCTATTATTTGAGCAAATGTTTCTGGCGCTTGGCTATTCAGAGTATGGCCGCCCTTTTCTATGATGTGAAGCTGAGAATCTTTCAGCAGCTTGTTAAGTTTGTAGGCAGCTTTTAGATTGGGCTTGTCTTTGCTGCCGCAAACAAGCAGGCTGGGGAGCTTGATTTTCTTTACCTTATCAGTAAGATTTACCTTACGCAGTTCGGTCAAAATCCGCAGCATCTGTTCCTTATTGGCTCCTTGCTTGGAGAAGACGCTTTTGGGCATCAGTTTAAAGACGAGAATCTGCAGTCTGTAGAGAAAATTATCTGCTAAATTGTATTGAGTCCCGGTTAAAATCAAACCCTTCAGATGAGGAAGAGCTTGGTCAGCTAGGTCCAGTGCCAGCAGGCCACCGAGTGACAAACCGACTAAGATAAATGGCTGTTCTTGGGCCTGAAGGTGCTGGAGGGTTGCTTGTCGAATTTCTTGGTAGCTTTCATTTCCCCTTGGAAAAAGAGCTAGCGACTCCGTTGAGACATTGGCTAGGGCTTCTTGAACTTTCTTCCAAGAATGCGCATCTTGCCCTAGTCCGTGCAGAAAGATAACTTTCATGTCAGAGCTCTCCTTTATCAATCTCCAGCTCGTACAGTCCCCTGACTGCATTGCAGGCGTAGATTTTCTCCGCTTGAGCCAGATCAGCCAGCGTTAAAACTTTCTCAGTAGCCTGACCCTTATCCAGTAGCTGCTGGCGGTAGATACCCTTGAGCAGGCCTAGTTCAGCTGGAGGTGTGTAGAGCTTGCCGTCTAGCTCCAGCAGCAGATTTCCGATAGAAGTTTCCAGTAGCTGGCCTTGGGCATTGTAGTAAATCTGTTCTTGTTGCTCCAAGGTCAGATGTGGCCGATGGCTGGTTTTGAAATAGGTGAAAGGCTGGGCTAGATTGGCTGTCTGCTCGACCAGTTTTGCCTTTCTGAAAGTCTCTGTTAGTGGCAGCAGGGGAGCTGTTTTTAGCTCAATACTGCCGTCTTTTTTAAGAGCTGTACGCAGCCTGTAATCCTGTCCTTTGTCTAGCTGAGCGCAGGTTTCTTCTAACTCTTGCTCTAGTTTGTCTTGGTCGAAAGGATAGGCGAAGTAGCTAGCTGCTTCTGTCAGTCTTTGCAGGTGTTGGTCTTGCAAGGTCAGCTTTCCATCTGTCACTTTTCCTGTAGAAATCAAGTCGAATCGCGGATTTTTCCGATAGAGGACGGCAGATTTTTGCTGGGTTTCGATGTATTCAGATTTCCACGTGCTATCCCAAGTGATGCCGCCGCCAACGCCATAGATGGCTATTTTCCCCTCCAGCTGAATGGTGCGGATGGCGACGTTAAAAATCCGTCTCTGGTCTGGCAGACAGATACCTACTGTACCGCAGTAGACCCCGCGGGCAGCTTTTTCTGTCGCCTTGATGATAGCCATGGTCGAAATCTTAGGAGCACCTGTAATGGATCCGCAAGGAAAGAGCGCCTTGAAAAGCTCAGCCAGCCCAATTCCCTCATGCAGCTGGCTTTTGATGGTAGAGGTCATCTGCCAGACTGTAGAGTATTGCTCGACGCTGCAGAGGCGCTCAACCCGCTCGCTACCCGTTTGAGAAATACGGTTCATATCATTGCGGAGCAAATCGACAATCATCATATTTTCTGCTCGGTTTTTGGCATCCTGGGCCAGCCATGTAGCCTGCTCTCTATCCTGCTCTAAGGTCAGTCCCCGATTGGTAGTTCCTTTCATCGGACGAGTGGTCAGTTGACCTCGGTGCTCCTCGAAAAAGAGCTCAGGGCTGATGGACAAGATGGCAGTCTCGTCATGCTCTACATAGGCATTGTAAGCCGCATTTTGCTCGACGACCAGCCTATTGTAAATAGCCAAGCTGTCTTCAGGATTGAGCTCCGCGCACAGCTGCACCGTATAGTTGACCTGATAGGTATCGCCCTGGCGGATATGATGTTGAATGGTCTCGATAGCCTTCTGGTACTCTTGCTCAGAAGTCAGTCTCTGCCAAGCTGCTGGCATTTCTACTTCATCATAGGTCAAGGGAATGGCAGCCTGCTCGGTCTTATCGTGGATAGTAAAGTAGAGAAGGTACTCCTTCTGGAGCGGAGCGGAATGAACTTGGAACTTTTCCTCGAAGGCTGGAGCTGCTTCATAGCTGACATAGCCGACAGCATAGTATCCTTTCTCCTGCCAGCCCTCAATCTCTGCCAAAAGTTCCTCCACTTGGTCCAGGCGGCGAGTCTTTAGCTCCTTGATGGGATTCGTAAAAATCAGGCGTTGGCCCAACTGCTTAAAATCAATAATCGTTTTTTTGTGCATAAAGTTATTTTATCATAAGATAATTTGAATGAAAACGGATTTATCGGATGTGACAATCATTCTTTTATAAAGGTTGACAGATTAGAAAGTAGCTAGGTATACTATGTTTAAAAAAGAAAGAATGAGATTTCTATGAAGTCAAATAAATTGTTATTGGTAAATGGGGTTGCGAGTATTATAGCGGGAATTCTTATCATGTATTTTTTTTCTTTACAAAGATCGAGTTTTGAGTTTGTTGATTTGATTGGTAGCTTCATTGAAAATTACATATGGGCACTTCTGATTCTGCTAATTAATGTTTTTCTTGTTGATACTTTCCTTAGCTGGTATGTCTCATTATAGTGGGGACTCTAGGGTCAATAAGATGAATCATCAGATGCTGCTTTTTGCATCTATCATGGGATTTATTCCTTTTCTAGCTATCTTTGCAGGCCTTTTGTCTATAGGAGCTGGGGTCCTCTATCTTCAAGATTTGCAAAAAATTAAAAGTGAAGACAAAGCTGACTAACCCATGCTTCCTTCTGCTCGAAAGCCCACGAAAATTATGATAAAATAAGGAAATGATAAAACCTTAAAAGGAAGCCTTATGAAAAAAATAAATGAATCTTATAAACTGATCGTCTTTGCGGCGCTCGCTCTGGCCCTGGTTCTCTATATCGGGAACATCTGGTCTGGTCTGCAGAGTATGATTTCGGTTTTTTCGCCTATTATACTGGGTGGAGTCCTAGCCTTTATCTTTAATGTCCCGATGAAAAAGCTGGAAGACTTCTTGGATAAATGCCGAGTCCCACAAAAATTGCAGCGCGGTTTGGCATTAATTTTAGAGGTGCTGATTTTAGCTCTCATTATGACAGGGATTGTTTCCATTGTCGTGCCGACTCTGACCACAGCGGTCAATCAGCTGAGTGCGACAATCGGCAAGGTAGCACCTCAGGTAGCCAAGTGGCTGCAGCAGTCTGGCTTGCTTTCCTCTAGCCAGCTGAAAGATTTGACCAAGCAACTGCAAAATAGTGACATTGTCAACCGAGCCATCTCTCTTCTGGGCAGTCTGACGGGTAATATCTCTGCTATCTTTGGCAATTTCTTCTCTGTTATCATGTCTATCTTTCTCATGTTTGCCTTCTTGAGCAGCAAGGAGCATTTGCAGATAATCACTAGCCGTCTCCTGCAGGTCCTGCTTCCTGAGAAAGCTGTGAAACGCCTATCCTATGTCGGTTCTGTCATTATTGAGACCTATGATAAGTTTCTGATGGGTCAGATGATAGAGGCTGTCATTGTTGGGATTTTAGTCTTTATCGCCTACTCTCTGACAGGCCTGCCTTACGCGGCCTTGACAGGAGTTCTGGCCGGAGTGCTCTCTTTCATTCCCTACATTGGGCCTTTCTCAGCTTGTGCTCTAGGTGCTATCTTTATCTTCACCGACAGCCCTTGGAAAGCTCTTCTTTCAATCGCAGTCTTTCAGGGAGTGCAGCTGATTGAGGGCAATGTCATCTATCCGCGCGTGGTCGGTCAGTCCGTCGGTCTCCCAACTCTCTTTACCCTAGCCGCGGCCCTGATTGGAGGTAATCTCTTTGGCTTGGTCGGCATGATTTTCTTCACGCCTATCTTCGCAGTTATCTACCGCTTGGTTAGAGAGTTTGTTGTGGAGAAGGAGGAGAGGAATGAAAGTGGAGAAGTTGACTAATTATTTAGACGATAAATTTGCAAAAATAGGAGCTTAATTATGAAATGGAGTAAAACAAAGAGTCTTATTACACTGCTAGTGTTAGCAGGTTTATCTTTGGTATCTTGGACTCTCTATCGTTACTATAATGAACAATACTATGGGCAGTACAGCCAGTATACTGGTAAAGCTGAAATTGATGATTATGAAATCATTGCGGATGGTGTAGGCGCTATTGTCCATTGGACTTCAACGACTCCGGACGAAGACAAAAAAATGGAAGAGTTTGGGAGTTACGGATTTGTACAAAATACTCGTGTAGGTTCTCGATATATATTGCGTCAGAATATGAAATTAAAAGATACTCCTTATTATTTACAGGAGCGGCCAATTGATGGAGCTTACTGGACTTTGAGTATTTACCAAGTTAAGGGCATGAAGCTTGAGGAGGAGACGGAGTTGGATCTTTACAAGGTGGTAGAAGATTACAATGTGGATTATATACCAGCAGAGCTAGGGGATATTTATACTTGGAAAGGACAGGAATATTTAAAGATTCAGATACGGGATTTAAAGAATTATCAAAATACTAAACCACTTTTTCTTAATTTGCAAAATAAGAAGATTGAGGAAAATGAAATTCTAGCTCAAGACTTTAACAGAAAGTTGGGAGTAACAACATCAACATCTTGGGATGATAAAGCTAATGGTATTAAAACTGTTTCTGTTGGTGGGGAGTTCTCGATAGATAAAGCTTTTTTGGAACAGACTCAGTTTTCTAAGAGCTCAAAGCCCTATAAGCTCTTAGAAAAAGGAAATGAGACTGTATTTATTTTGAATTCTAAAAATAGTGCAGTTCAATTTGAGCGTGAGGCAACCGTCTACAGCTTATTTTTGCCGTCTACGGTGAATGTATATGAAGCTGTAAACATTCCCCCAGAACTGTCTGTTGACATCCAGAAACACATTGTCAACTCCAAAGAAGAGTTTGACCGATACTATGATATTGAAAAGGCTAAGAAGGCTTATCACGAAACAGAATAAACAAGACAAGATATTATAGAAACCAACGAGAGTTTATTCTCGCTGGTTTTTCTTTTTCCAAGGTCATAATTTCTACCTATAGCAAACAATAATTTTAGTCAATGGAAGTTGAAAAATAAGCTTTTGTGTTTGTAGAGAGAATCGGGTTATAGTTTTAGACTATATCAAACTCTGGGAAATTCCAATTATACAGAGGGGAGATTTTCTGATAAGATAAAATCAAGAAAAATTTTGGAGGACGTTTATGTCAACGACTATCATTGGTTTCCCACGTTTGGGTGAATTCCGCGAATTAAAATTTACAACTGAAAAATACTTTAGACATGAAATCTCAGCAGAAGAGCTTCTGGCTGCGGCTAAAGAGTTGCGTGCTAAGCACTGGAATATTGTTAAGGAAAAAGGAATTTCAGAGATTCCGTCAAATGACTTTTCTCATTATGACAATGTGCTAGATGCGGCCTTTCTCTTTAACGTGGTGCCGTCATCTGTGCAAGGCTTGGATCTGACTGACTTGGAGCGTTATTTTGCCTTAGCTCGTGGCTATCAGGGTGAAAAAGGGGATGTCCGTGCTCTTCCGATGAAGAAATGGTTCAACACGAATTACCACTATATCGTTCCTAAATTTGAAAAAGAAACCCAAGTCAAGCTGGCTGGGCATAAGATTTTTGATGAATTTGCAGAAGCGAAAGAGCTGGGATTGGTAACCCGTCCTGTTGTGGTCGGACCATTCACCCTCCTGCAAGTATCTGATTTTGAAGATGGTGTGGCGCCGGCTGACTTTGTAAATGGTCTAGCTGCAGCTTATCAAGAAGTTTTTGCAAAATTAGCAGAGCTGGGCGCAGAGCGTATCCAGCTGGATGAGCCAAGTCTGGTCAAGGATCTGTCAGCAGAAGAAAAAGCTCTCTTCTTGGATCTTTATAAGAAACTTTTGGCGGACAAGAAAGGCTTGGAAGTCTTGGTCCAAACCTACTTTGGTGATGTTCGTGACATCTATGCAGACCTTGTAGAGTTGCCAGTAGATGCGATTGGTCTGGACTTTGTCGAAGGCAAGAAAACTTTTGACCTTGTTAAAGGTGGTTTCCCAGCTGATAAGACACTCTATGCGGGTATCGTCAACGGTAAAAACATTTGGCGCAACAACTATGAAAAGAGCCTGGCAGTGCTTGAGCAAATCCCAGCTGAAAACATTGTCTTGACTAGCTCATGCTCACTTCTCCATGTGCCATTTACAACGGCTAATGAAGAGTTTGAACCAGCAATCTTGAACCACTTTGCATTTGCGGTAGAAAAATTGGATGAAATCCGTGACTTGGATGCTATCCGCAATGGTAGTGGTGCAGAAGCACTTGCTGCTAACAAAGCTCTCTTTGCAGCAGAGCGTGTTGGGCAAAATGCAGAGCTGGCTGCTCGAATCGCTGGCTTGACAGATGCAGACTACACTCGCCTGCCGGTCTTTGCAGAACGTGAGGAAATCCAGCACAAGACGCTCAATCTGCCACCATTGCCAACTACGACAATTGGTTCCTTCCCTCAAACCAAGGAAGTCCGTGCCAAACGTTTGGCCTTCCGTAAGGGTGAGCTGTCAGCAGAAGACTATGACAAGTTCTTGGCTGAGCAAATCGATGACTGGATCAAGTGGCAGGAAGAAGTTGGATTTGACGTGCTGGTGCACGGTGAGTTCGAGCGTAATGACATGGTTGAGTACTTCGGTCAAAACTTGTCAGGTTACCTCTTCTCTAAGAATGGTTGGGTACAATCATACGGTATGCGTGGGGTTAAACCACCAATCATCTGGGGTGATGTGACTCGTCTCAACCCAATCACTGTCAAATGGTCTAGCTACGCACAAAGCCGTACTGACAAACCTGTCAAAGGTATGTTGACTGGACCTGTTACCATCCTCAACTGGTCATTCCCACGTGAAGACATCTCTATCAAGGATTCTACCCTTCAAATCGCTCTTGCTATCAAGGATGAAGTGCTTGACCTTGAAGCTGCTGGCGTGAAGATTATCCAAATCGATGAGGCTGCTCTTCGTGAGAAATTGCCACTCCGTCGCAGTGACTGGTACGAAGACTACCTTGACTGGGCGATTCCAGCCTTCCGCTTGGTACACTCAACAGTAGCGCCAGATACGCAAATCCACACTCATATGTGTTACTCAGAATTTACAGATATCATCCCAGCTATCGACAACATGGATGCGGACGTGATTTCCTTTGAAGCCAGCCGTTCTAACTTGGAAATCCTGGATGAGCTCAAGGCTAAGAACTTCCAGACAGAAGTGGGGCCTGGAGTTTACGATATCCACTCACCACGCGTGCCAAATGAAGGGGAAATCGACCATACGATTGAGGCTATCTTGGCTAAGGTGCCAAGCGGCAAGGTCTGGATCAACCCTGACTGTGGTCTTAAAACTCGTGGTATCCCAGAAACCAAGGCTAGCTTGGTGCGCTTAGTAGAAGCAGCCAAAGCAGCTAGACAACATTTGAAATAATCCTCCTGGAACCTCAAAAGTTGAACTTGATGGAGGATACCCCCAAAAAATGAAGCAGAGCTGACAATCCTGCAGAAGCTGTTCTTCTAGGATTGTCCTCGGCTATCACTACCATCATTGAAAGGAACTTTTTGTTATATGGTTCGTCGTCACACACCCAGTCTCTCATTTGAAGTATTTCCTCCCAATCCGGCAGTAGGCAATGATAAGATTTTTCAGGCGTTGAGAGAGATGCAAGATCTGGCTCCTCACTTTATCAGTGTGACAGCCAGCAATAATAAGTTTGACATTGAGGAGACGACGGTTCGTTTGACGGAGTTCATCGCCAACGACCTCAAGATTCCGACGATTGCTCACCTACCCGCGGTTTATCTGACCAAGGACATGGTGTCCAATATTTTGCAGTCTCTAGATCGGGTTGGTGTCCATCAGATTTTAGCTTTGCGAGGGGATATTTTTCCAGATGTAGCACCTAAGGATGATTTTACCTATGCGACTGACTTGATCGAATACATCAAGACAGAAGCGCCGCATTTTGACATCATCGGAGCCTGCTATCCAGAGGGCCACCCGGATTCGCCTAATCAGATTTCGGATATTCAAAATCTCAAGAAAAAGGTCGATGCTGGCTGTTCTAGTTTGGTGACCCAGCTTTTCTTTGACAATGAGCGCTTCTATGATTTTCAGGACAAGTGTATTTTAGCCGGTATTGAAGTGCCCATCCATGCTGGGATTATGCCGATTCTCAACCGCAATCAGGCTCTGCGCCTGCTTAAGACATGTGAGAATATCAAGCTGCCGAGAAAATTCCGGGCTATTCTGGATAAGTACGAACATGACCCAGAGTCCCTGAGAGCAGCTGGTCTGGCTTATGCTGTGGATCAAATTGTTGACTTGGTGACTCAGGATGTGGCGGGCATACACCTTTATACTATGAATAACGCCGCAACAGCCTATCATATCTATAAGGCTACTCATGCCCTCTTTAATCATAATCCATCTGTCCAATCTTTTTAAAATGAATGAAGAAACCACTAATCAGATTCAGTTGCTGTTTAGTGGTTTTTGTTTTATAATATGGATAAAAGTTTTGTCTAAATCTAAGGAGGAGCTGATGGAGCATTCGCTGACCTTGGTTAAGTCTATGCAGTTTGGCCAAGAAGATTGTTTTTTTGCTTTCTGTGGTTATTCAAAAACGGAAGCCCATCATAGCTTTGGCCCAGCTATTCGGGATGTTTATGTCATTCATATCGTACTGGAGGGGCGGGGGACTTACTCCGTTGGCAATCAGCGCTATGATTTGCAGGAAGGGCAGGGCTTTGTGGTGCCACCGGGTCAGTCGGTCTTTTATCAGGCTGATGGAGAAGAGCCATGGTCTTATGTCTGGATGGGACTGGGTGGGCACCTCTTGCCTCGTTATCTACAGGCTCTGGGACTACAGTCTGGCCAGTGGTCGTTTGAGTTGAGCGCTTTACAGGAGTTCAAGGCTCTGGTCTTTGAAAGTTTGGCCTATGAGGGCAGCGGAATAACAGCTGAACTAGCTCTGCAAAGGCAAGTTTATCGCTTCTTAGAGCTCTTGTCCCAACGTCTTAAGCAGACATCTTTAATCACGGAAAGCCGTCGAGTCAATCCTTATGTCCAGCAGGTCTTGGAACTGCTGAGCAGTCATCTGCCAGAAAGTCTATCTGTGCAGGAGTTGGCGCAGAAATTGGCGCTGCACCCTACCTACCTATCTCGGCTTTTCAAGGATGAAGTAGGAAAGGGTATTAAGGAGTACAGCAATGACTTGCGGCTCAATATGGCAGCTGATTTGCTGACGAGCAGCCAACTTTCGGTGGAAGAGATTGCCAATAAGACAGGCTTTGCCGGAACACAGAGTTTTTCAAAAGCCTTCAAGAAGGCGCGTGGCCAGTCGCCCTTGAATTTTCGCAAGGCCAGTTCTCATCTGGGGCAGGAGCTGTAAAAAGTCACATTTGGATAAATAATACTAGAAAGAAAGGCTTACCAAAAGGGGGGGCCTTTTTTATAATGAAAGGAGAAGCATGATTAGAGATAGCGAAAGGAGAAGGTCATGAACAAGGCGAGTATTTGGTTTAACGAAGAATGTCGGCAATTTCATCTGACTAATGGTGAGATTTCTTATATCTTTCGGGTTTCGGAGGATGGTAAACTCTTGCAGCTTTACTACGGTGTGGCTGTACCGGAGCGGGATTATTCTTATCTGGTGGAGCTGCAGCATCGGCCCATGACGACCTATCGGAAAGAAGGAGATTTACGCTATTCTTGGAGCATGTGCGGCAGGAATTTCCAGAATACGGCACGACAGATTTTCGTCATCCCGCTATCTGTCTGCGGCAGGAAAATGGCTCGCGTATTACTGACTTTGTCTATGTCAGTCATCAGATAGTGGATGGTAAGCCAGCTTTAGAGGGTTTGCCCGCTACTTATACTGAGGCTCAAATGGAGGCTAAGACGCTTATTCTAACCCTGCGAGATGCGTTGACAGAAGTAGAAGCTCAGCTGTTTTATACGATTTTTGCTGATTGGCCAGTTATCGCTCGCTCCAGCAAAGTGATTAATCAAGGCGGGGAAACTTGCTATTTGGAATCCCTAGCTAGTCTGTCGCTGGATCTGCCAGATGCTGACTATGACTGGCTGCAGCTATCAGGAGCATGGGCTCGGGAACGCTATATCAAGGAGCGCCCGCTTCAGCAGGGGATTCAGTCCATTGAGTCAACTCGTGGTATTTCCAGTCCTCACCACAATCCTTTTGTAGCTCTTAAGCGCTCGAAAACGACTGAGTTTTCAGGTCCAGTGCTAGGAGCGTCCTTGGTGTACTCAGGCAATTTTTTCATTCAGGCTGAAGTGGACACTTATGATGTGACTCGGCTGCAGATAGGCATCAATCCTTTCGGTTTTGAGTGGAAGCTGGCTGCGGGCCAGTCCTTTACCAGTCCAGAAGCTCTGCTGGTTTACTCTGAGCGGGGCCTCAACGGCATGAGTCAAGTTTTTCATCAGCTATTTCGTCGACGTCTAGCAAGGGGATACTGGCGCGAGCGAGCTCGTCCTGTTCTCATCAATAATTGGGAAGCTACCTATTTTGACTTTAGTGAGGATCAGCTGCTGGATCTTGCTGAAAATGCTCAAGAAGTAGGGGTGGAGCTCTTTGTGCTAGATGACGGCTGGTTTGGCCAGCGGACTAATGACCGAGCTGGGCTGGGTGATTGGTTTGTCAATCCAGAAAGGCTGCCGCAGGGGCTGGGCCCGCTAGCAGAGCGAATTCACGTTTTGGGCATGAAGTTCGGTCTTTGGTTTGAGCCGGAAATGGTCAATAAGGACAGCCAACTCTACCGAACTCATCCTGACTGGCTGTTGGCAGTGCCAGATAGACAGCCCCACCATGGTCGGAACCAGTTTGTTTTGGACTATTCTCGGTCGGAAGTAGTGGATGAGATTTTTGAGCGTCTATCGGTGGTTATCAAGGAAGCGCAGCTGGATTATATCAAATGGGATATGAATCGCCCTCTGACGGATGTCTTCTCAGCTGCCTGGCCAGCTGATCAGCAAGGAGAGATTTTTCACCGCTATGTCTTGGGTGTTTATGACTTGTATGAGCGTTTGATTAGTCGCTATCCGAGATTGTTATTTGAGTCCTGCTCTTCGGGTGGAGGCCGCTTTGATCCAGGTATGCTCTACTATGCTCCGCAAGCTTGGACCAGCGATGACTCGGATGCGATTGAGCGCTTGAAAATCCAGTATGGGACCAGTCTTCTCTATCCGCTTTCATCCATGGGAGCCCATGTCTCCATCGTGCCCAATCACCAGACCAATCGTCTGACTCCGTTGAAGACGCGGGGGAATGTCGCCTTTTTCGGTTCCTTTGGCTATGAGCTGGACCTTAATCAGCTAAGTCCAGAAGAATTGGCTGAAGTCAGGGAACAGATAGCTTTTTACAAGCGCCATCGAGAGCTGATTCATAATGGAACTTTTTATAGACTGCAGTCGCCATTTAAGGGAGATGGACAGACAGCTTGGATGCTTGTCAGTCAGGATCAGAACACTGCACTTTTAGGAACTTTCAAGGTCCTCAATCAAGTCAATCGCTCTCATCAGCGTTTGCAACTGAAAGGACTGGCTGCGGATAAGGTCTATCGGCTGGAGGGGCGTACCTATACGGGGGCTGAGCTTATGCGAGTTGGGCTGGTCACAACGGACGCTTCCAGCGGTCAGCTTTTAGAGGATTCTGAGCAAAAGCCGAGCTATGACTTTGATTCCAAACTCTGGCTGTTTGAAGCAGAAGATGAGTAGATAAGCTGGGTAATAAAAAGCAGAAGGAACAAGCTGATTAAAAGCTGTCCTTCTTGTTTTTTTCTCTGAGAGAAAAAGGATAGTACCATTATCTCTGATAATTCTATAAGAAAAAGGCTTTCAAAAAGATATATAATAGGATGAAGAGTTCGTAAAATAATATTGGCCAAAAGTGAGAGAATTTGTAAAAATGAAGAAAGCATTCGGCAAATGCGAGGAAAATCATGAGAAAAAAAGGGGCTTTATGACGAGAAAAAAATCATCTTTCTGGATGTGGACGGTACCATCATCGACTATGATAATCATATACCGGAGTCTGCTGTGGTCGCCATTCGCAAGGCACGGGAAAAGGGCCATCTGGTCTATGTCTGCACAGGTCGCAGCAAGGCTGAGATGCCGCCGGAAATTTGGGATATTGGCTTTGATGGCATGATTGGGGGCAACGGCTCCTATGTGGAGCATGAGGGGGAGGTTATTCTGCACCAACTGATTCCGCGAGATGTCGCTAAAAGGCTAGTCGACTGGCTTCAGGAGCGGGAGCTAGAGTTTTACCTAGAGAGTAATAACGGTCTCTTTGCAAGCAAAGGCTTCCGCGAAGCAGCACGACCAGTGCTTCGGACCTATGTACTTGGAAAAGGTGTCAATCCAGAAAAAGTAGTAAATATGGAGGCTGAAGAAGCTCTTCATGGCCTGGTTTATGGTGGGGAGATCTACCGGGACGACCTGAACAAAGTCAGCTTTATTCTCAGAAGCTATCAAGACCATCTGGACTCTAAGTCAGCTTTTCCTGAACTTAAGGCAGGTACTTGGGGAGGAAAGGACGAGCATGCTCTCTTTGGTGACTTGGGCGTCAAAGACATTACCAAAGCGCATGCCATTGAGCTTCTCCTGAAGCATCTGGATGCTGACAGGGCAGATACTCTGGCTTTTGGCGATGCCAAGGTTGATATTCCTATGCTGGACTATTGTCAGGTCGGGGTCGCTATGGGAAATGGCGGAGCGGAAATCAAGGCCATGGCTGATCTGGTGACAGACTCGGTCAGCCAAGACGGTCTCTACAAGGCCTTTGAAAAGTTAGAACTCATCTAAAGGAGAGATGATTGATGGCAAAAACACTTTATCTGATGCGGCATGGGCAAACCTTTTTCAATCAAGAAGGCTTGGTGCAGGGAGCTTGTGACTCCCCTCTGACTGAACTGGGACAGGATCAGGCACACCAGGCAGGAACTTATTTGAAAGAGCGGGGCATTCGTTTTGGTCAGCTCTATTCGTCCACTCAGGAGCAAGCTTCTGATACGCTGGAACTTGTCTCTGGTCGAACCGACTACACTCGCCTTAAGGGCATTAAAGAATGGAACTTTGGTCTTTTTGAGGCTCAGCCTGAACGTCTGCAGCCGAAATTTCGACCAGGAGCTACCTCTTTTGAAGACCTCTTCGTTTCCTATGGCGGAGAAGGTGTGGACCAAGTCGGTGAGCGCATGCTGGTCACTCTGACTGAGGTCATGGAGCAGGCAGGAGCAGAGCCAGTCTTGGCCGTCAGCCATGGCGGTGCCATGTGGGCCTTCTATCTCAAGATTGCAGCTCAAGCCCTGGACCCCAAGGTACGCTTTGGCAACTGCGCCATCTGCCATTACCATTATGAGAAGGGCTATTTTAGGCTGGCAGAAGTTATTGACCCTCTGACGGGGAGTGTGTATGAGTGTGAATGAAAAATCTGGTTTCTTATAGAAACCAGATTTTTTTATTATACAAAGATAAAAACTAACTGTATCATCGTTCTGTTACTTCGACTGGGTCAAGAATCAGAAGCTCACCTTTAGTAAACTCTCTCACACTAGCCTTTATATGCATATTTTGTCCAATGCCAACTCCATCTCCACTAAAATTTTTAAATATTGAGGTCGGAACAACATCATTAAATTGAAAAGCTGGGCCAGGAGTAGCAAGATCAGGTCCAGGATAATCACCTGCATAAATTAGAATATCATAGCGAGTTTTATAATTAGCATGAGGATTTAAATAAGCAATATAACCATTAAATTCTACTGTCTTGCCTTTGTATTTTTGAACGAAGGAAGAAATTGCTGTTGGATCTTCAGTCTGTAAGATGGCAGCAAATTCTGGATTGTTGTCAGGAGTGATAGTTTGTGGTTCAGGTTTTTTTGATGATTCAGATGAGCTTGAGGAAGATTCGGAAGAGCTAGAAGAAGATTTAGTATCAATTGAAGAGGAACTGGAATTTTCCTTTTTTTTATTACCTTCTTGATTCTTTTCCTCTTTTTTAAAAGTGTGATAGGTGACTGTAATATGAGCATTTTTTTAGAATTTTTTTCTCCCTTTTGAAACTCCGTCTTTCCTTGAATAGATACACTTTCAATTTGTCCATCTTTTATAAGCCAGCCGTTGATAAGATCTTCAATTTTCTCAGTTTTCACATTTGTAAAACCAGTATCCTCTAGTTGACTAACAATCACTTTATAATTTTTTTGATTAATGTTTTCTGACTCTATTGGTAAAGAAAGCTCGTTAGAATTTTTCTTTAGAAGACGAAAAAATACCGATACAAACAAAAAGCAACTATTGCAATTGTTACTCCAACAATCATAAAAAAATTTTTCTGATACTTTTTTTATGCTGAATTTCTTTTTTTCAGTAAGTGGCCTAATATCTACTATAGCTTCACTGGCAAATAAACCAAAGACTCCAGTATTTCCTTGATGTTTAACTTCGATTTTTAACTTTATTTTTTTATCAAGTGCTAAATCTTTTTAAACCTTTTTCAATTGCATCCTCAGTCGTTTTTTTCCTTTATATATAGTCATAATATCTCCCACCTTTTTTTCAATTTAAATTTATATAAATCTCTGATACTATATATAATACAGAAACATGTTTATGTCAATAAGTTTTTTGCATTATTATCTAATTTTATAATAATTTGACATTGAACTTATCCCCTTCAGCTAACTGGAGGGGATGAATTTTTTATGTTCTTCTAAGTTCAGTATATGTAAATTCTTTTTTCTTTTTGCTGATTTCCCCTTCTGCCTTCCACTCACTGCGAGTAAAGACCATGGAGAGTAGTGCCAGAGCCGCAAAGGCTGCTCCTACATACCAATAGGGAGTATCCAGTGTCGTGGAGCGGCCAGATAGGTTGACGATGCCACGGAAGAGCATGCCGGTTGTCATAATGGCTACAGCCGAGTTCCAGAGGTTGAGGCTGAGCCGAGAGAGGTTAGGGATGACCTTCATGAAGAGCAGGAGTAGGATGCCGCCCGCTAGAGGAATGGCAAAGAGATAGTGCATGTGGCTAGATGTTTCGCCGAAACTGAAAGATTCATAGATTCTGCTGAAAGCAAAGAAGAAAATAGTTAATAGTGCGTAGATAAGGGCCGTTTTTCTAAAACGTTTTTTGCTGGGATTAGTAACCGATGTAGACAATATCACTCACCGACCTTTCTGAGATAGTATTTCCGTTGGTTGTAGGTTTGTTAATGACCTGACCGTTAAAGTAAAGTGTAGAGGAGCCGCCGCCATCAAGGTTGTAGGCAGTCTTGACTCCGTAAGATTTCATGATTTCGGCCATCTGGTAGAGGGAAAGCCCCTCGCTTTCTGAGGTGCGTCCGTCTGAAACGATAATGATATAGTGGTTTTCATCAATGATACCGATAGCTGTCCGTGGATTGGAAGACATGGACTGGCCGACTTCGGAGTTGGTATCAACGACAATCTCACCATTTTCTACAAGAGATGGGCCGAAGGCCAAGAGATTGACCACACCGTCTTTGACCAGTTGATCAGCAGAGATTTCATTTCGTAAATGATTTTAAAAGAGCCGTCTTTGTAAATGGCCAAATCACCATTGCTGGAGTCTTCTCGGACGGTATCGCGGTAGACGACGCCGTTGCGGATGACATAGCCAGTTGTGTTGGCCCCATAGTAGTCGCCATTGACCGCTAGGATAGCATTGTTGTTGGCGGCCGTTTCTGAAGTTTTGGCTGTGACATTGTTTCCGTAGGTGTTTTGGGCAAAGGCTGTTTTCAGGTATTCTGATGAGCTGACGGTCACATCAGCCATGTAGACTTGGGTGTTACTGACGGTCTTTTCAGTCAGCGTGACCGAGATGTTGTCGTCTGAATAGCTGGTATCCGTCACAGTTGCTGTTTCCGCAGCCTTGCTGGCAGCCTCGGCATTGGACGATGAACTTGTGCTTGAAACCGTGGAAATGGTCTCTGCGATGACGAAGGTTTTCAGCATGGAGTAGCTGAAAGAAGCTGTCAGAAGCAGTCCGAAAATGGAGGCGTAAGCATAGCGTTTCTTTAAAAATTTCATGATGCGGTGTTTGTCCTTTCCTTAAAAATAAATCTCTTTTGCACCATCCAGGAGGCGGTGAAGAGCAAGATGCCGACGATGATTTTGACAATCAGAAGATTAAGACCAAAGACAGCATAGAAGAGGCGAATCAGCAGTGTGTCCAGGATAAAGAGCACCACAGCTAGGCTGAAATAGCCAGTTCCTGTCTTGAGTATACTGTCGTCGTTCTTAAAGACCAGCTTTTTATTGGTCGAATAGTTAAAGATTGAGCTGGTCACGCGGGCAATCCCGTTAGCTAAAAGAATTCTCAGGCTGGTCGGCACAGCAGTTAAAAACAAGAGAGCCATTGCATAGACGATGTAGTCCACGACGAAACTGCTGAGAGAAGTCAGGGCAAATTTAAAAATATTTTTATAAATCATGAGCCCATCCTGAATTGGCCGAAAGTGGGAGCCTTGATTGTCATTGATATAGACCGTCTCAATGGGCACTTCCAAAATGGGATATTCCTTGCTGGCTTCTAAGAGCATGTTCATTTCATACTCATAGCGCTGCCCCTCTACCTTTAGCATAAAGGGAATCATGTTGGTCGTAAAGGCTCGTAAGCCTGTCTGGGTATCGGAGACATCCACCCCAGTCTGGGCTTTGAAGAGAGCTCGAGTCAGACTATTGCCGAAGCGGCTGCGCAGAGGCACCTTGCCAGTAAAGGCACGTGCTCCCAGAATCAGCTGATTGGGATTTTCAGAAGCTTTGCTCGCTACGCGGAAAATATCCCAGACCTTGTGCTGGCCATCCGCATCTGCTGTTACCACCGTTCCATAGATCTTTAGTGCTTGGATAAAGGTGAAAGCAGTTTTCAGCGCTTGCCCTTTGCCTTGATTGACCTGATGACGGAGCACGGTCGCGTATTGCTCTGCCTGCTCAAAGACTATCTGGCATTTGGAAGAGCTGCCGTCATCGATAACAATGATATGAAAATCACTTTTATGGTGAATTTTTTTTATCAGCTTAATAAGATTATAATCAGGCTCATAGGCCGGAATCACTAGATAATCCATATCCATACCTCTTTCTTAGATGATTTGTAGAAAGTATACAGACTGCGGCTTAAAGATTCCTAATATAAGTTAGTTTTAAGAAAATGTTAACATTTCTTTAAGGAAAGAGCATGGAAAGAAGAGGATGGAAGATGTTGGAAAAGGTTGGTGGGGAGAGGATTAGAGATAAGATTGTAGAATAAAATGTAAGATGGAGCAGAGAAGTTTGACTTATTTTAAAAAGTAATATATAAACAGCGGTATTGGAAAGTTTCTAAAATCTTATGAAAAATTCCAAGAAGCATTTGTTTGGGATAGTATTCGTGGTAAAATATTGGAAGATGAATAAAAAGAAGAATATAGATTGGAAAAGGATGAATGCTCAGTATCAGGCATCCAGAAAACGAGGAGAAGCGAATGAAAAGATTCCAGAATTTTAAATGGCAGATGTGGCATGTGCATTTGATTGGGATAGTGGTGTTTTTTTCTATCTATTTTTTTATCTGTGGTTTCTGGTACAAAAGTTATGAGGAAAAACTGGCTTTAAAAGAAAATTATCTTACTGTAGGCCACAATCAGGGGATAGTAGAAATTGACTATATTACATCTATACCGTCTGTGTCTGCATCCTTAAAACGCCCTCTCGATAAGGATGAATATGAATCAATTGATATTGGGCGTCATTATATAGTTTTTCCAAGATTCTAGAACAAGAAAAGATGAAGGTTATACCAAAAGATCCACATGAGTACTTTAAAATTCACTATTATCGTTTTGATCATAAAGGAATCAAAAAAGAGACAATGGATTTGCTTAAGATTGCGTATGAGCAAGGTTTTGTAAGGCTAAGTGGTAGAATAAAGTTATACGGCGATGGTAATGATGACTATGTTGGAGTTTGGACTAGAGAAAAGCAAATGCTCTATATCAATCTCCGGACTCAGAAAGTTAGCAGGAAAGAACTAAGAGAACTATTTGACTGGGAAATTAAAGATGATATTACTGGTAAGGATGCGATTACATGGGTCAAAAGAGAGGAGAAATGATGATTAAAAGAGTATACCGAGGTTTTATTTCATTATTCCTTTTTTTCCTTTCTCTCTTTCTGCTCTGGTTATTGGGGATAAAAAATTTAGAAAGTCGCCTAAAAGCAGGCTACCAAGCTCAATATTTTAGTGGAAAAGTTCAAGTTAAGAGCTTCATTCCTGATGATAAAAGAAATTGGGCATCTTTGGAAGTGTCTTATATTTATACTGAAAATGTTGGGAGTAAGGTTTATACTTTTCCTATTAAAAAAAATATGAGTTGGTTGGATCTTGTTTTGCCAGCCTACAAAGGAGAGGTTTCTTATCCAATATCTTCTAACACGCCTGCATATTCAAGAGATGGATTGGGTAATTATGGTTATGAAATATACGAACCAATAATCAAGAAGGTCTTTGAAGAAAAAAAGGAGTATAAAATTATTGAGAGGGATTTTGCAAAAAGGTTACAAAAGTCATCTGAGTTAAAGGGGGCTAGAATCAGTCTTAAAAGTACTTTTTCTGATAACTTTATAGGTAGTCAATCACTCCATTGGCTCGATGAATCCAGGCTAAGTAATATACAAAAAGGTCATTCTACTTTTGGCGGCGCAGAAGAACTATCTGTGAAAGATGCAATTGCAAATGGTCTAATTTACGTTAGTATCGATTTACCGAATAATTTGAGCAATAATGAGAAGACAGAGTTTTTTAAAAAAAGCCTGAAAGAATTGAACGATGAAGAGCCTTTGCCAAATGGTATTTATCGTTTAAAAAGGTGAAGAAAAAAAGGTTTTGCTGTTGAGGATGGGAAATTAAGATTGGAGAATTGGTGATGAGAAAATATCGTGGGAGTGTAAATTTTAAAGATGAAGATTTTTAAGGTAGAAGTAATTTTCATTTTGGTTTATTACTTTGGTATATTTATTTTTTTCCAACGGTAGTGATTGATGATAAAGTTTTTTTATGTCAATCTCAGATTTGAAATCAGTTGATAGTATTAATCATTCTAATCTGGACTTGCTAGTATCGATGTCATGGTCAATCTCGCTTGTTTTTGGTGTTGTCATTTATTCTGAAACGTATTCTACTGCACAAGAATTTAGAATTTTTAGCATTTCTGCAAATGTTTCTTTTGTATGATCTATTGCGTCGTGGCTCTCTTCTATTTTTAAAAAAATATTTTTTTAAAGTATTATTGCATTATAACCAGATTGGTTTATTGTACGATGTCCGTCATTTCTGTTTATTAGCCATTTTAATTGTAAATTATCAAAGTTTGAGAAACTTGCATAAACAAGAGAATCAGTATACTAGTTTAGTTGACATGCTTCACCGCATCCTATTTGCTGAAATAGTATTAGATAAAGACGTATTTATAATATGTATCAAAAAAACGACCATAACGGTCGTTTTTTTGCATTAATGCACTCCCAATTCTTCCTGATCGATTTTATGGGCTGTTCGGTAGGCTTGGTAAAAGATAAAGACAGCTAGAGCAGTCATGGCTGGAACGATGACGGGGATGTCGGTTTCAATAGCAGTCAGCGGTGAGTTCCAGAAGAAGTGGAGGACGAAGGCTGCTAGGAAGTAGAAGAGCCCTGCTCGGAAGTGGTTTTTCTGAGTCTTGGCATAGCGCAGCATGAGAGCTAGACCGAGAGTGGTTAGGGCAGTGTAGAGCCAGTGAGAGGCAACGCCGCCTGTGATGCGGCCTAGGATACCAGAGATAGTGAAGGAGAAGCCTTCGGGCAGGTCAGAGAGGATATAAGAGAAATCCTCGCTAATCTGAAAGCCCATGCCAGCTGTAATACCCAGCATCAAGAAGGATTTGAGCTTTTTGACGGGGACTAGATAGACTGCGAAGGCAACTGCCAACAGCTTGAGGGGTTCTTCAACCAGCGGAGCTGCGATAGCATTTTCTAGGTCGCTGAGCAGAGTATTTGGGAAGCTCGTGCTGACCCACTCGTGGATATAGGTGTTGGCCAAGCCAGAGGTCCAGCCAGAAATGAAAAGGCCACCTAGCAGAGCTACCCCAAGACTAAGTGCAGGCGTCTGCCATTTTTTTCCCAGTTGACGAATCAAGAGCAGGGAAGGAATGATATAGAGCAGGGCCAAGAGGGCTGATAGTCCGACAATCCCATAGGAAGTACCTGACATACTGCCAGTAGTATAGGCTTGTGTCTCGTATTCTAAGCCAATCGCGCTCAGAAGGAGAAAAATGAAAAGAACAATATTTTTCTTCATAAGTAACTTTCTAAAATTTTATTTTTCATCCTAGTATAACAAAAATCCTAAATAAAACCAATTTAAAAACTGGAAATTAAGGGCTAGTATAATACTTTACTTGCCAAACTGTCTCTTTTTGTTTATATTAGTTCTATAAGGTTTCTTGGAGGCGTTTGCATGTCGAAAAATCTGTTGAGGTTGAAATTGCTGGGAAGTCCGAGTGTCTTTCTCAATCAAGAGGAAGTCTTTTTTCCTTTTGCCAAAATCAATGCTCTGCTTTACTATCTTCATATCAATGGTGCAGTCAATAGAGAAGAGATTGCAGGAATCCTATGGGAAATAAGGATAATCAGACCGCCAAAAAGAATCTGCGCAACACGATTTATCAAGCTAACAAGCTACTAGGTGGGGAATGGATTGTCGCTCCAAACCGGACTGTGCTGTCGCTTAATCCCGAGTGTGCGATTGAAAGTGATGTAGAACGTTTCACAGACCATCCAGCGGAGCATCTGTCGCTCTATCAGGGGGATTTTTTGCAGGGCTTCTATCTCAAGGACAGCGAGGCCTTTGATTACTGGGTGTCCAAGATGCGGACGCGATATGAGCAGCTTTATATCCAAGCCTGCTACCAGCAGCTGGAAGCGGAAAAAGACCAGCTGGATTTGGAAGAGGCTGAGCGGAATTTGCGCCGCTTGATCAGCATTGATGAGTTTGATGAGAAGAACTATCATCTGCTCATGAAGCTCTATCAGGATAATGATCGGCCTGGAAAGGTCATTGAGACCTATTACAAATTGCTGAATCTCTTGGATAAGGAACTGGGCATTAGTCCTACGGAACCTATCCAGCAACTATATCATGAGGTGCTAGCTAAGGACCGTAGCGAGCGCAAGACCAAGCAGTTTCTGCGCAATACAGACCACTTTTTCGGGCGGGTCGATGAAATTAAGCGCTTGGAATCTTATTTCTCCAAAGTGATAGAGGCTCAGGAGGCGCGTGCTCTGGTCCTAGTCGGTGGTACTGGTATCGGAAAGCGGACAGTGACTCGTCAAGTATTGGCCAATCAGACCAAGTATTTCCAGATTGTCATGGCTGAGTGCTTCAAGGAAGAGATGAAGGCAGAGCTCCAGCCTTGGCGTAGCTTGCTGGACGGCTTGGGGGACTTGGTTATTCAGCACCAGATTCTCTCTATCAGCCAGTGGCAGGTCATTTTGGAGAGTTATTTTCCCATTTTGACAGGCGGCACTTCTAGTCTTCAGTTGGATGCGGACAAGATAGCTCAGTTTGTGGTGGATATTCTGCAGAAGATTTCTAAGAAAAAGGCTTTGATAATCTTAATTGAGGACTGTCACTGGATGGATAAGGCCAGTGTTGCTGTCTTGGAGCAGGTTATGAATCATTTGACCGGCTATCCTGTGGCCTTTGTGCTGACCAAACATCTGAGCACCCCTTCTTATTTGGAACATTTTTTCAATCACCTGCTGGTACGCAATAAGCTGGGCTTTATTGAGCTGCAGCCGCTGAATTTTAAGGATAGTGTTGCTTATTTGCAAGCCCAGACGGGTCAGCTAGCCATGTCTGAAGCACGCCTTGAGGATATTTATCGGGTCAGTCAAGGCATCCCTTTCTTCCTGTCGGAATACGCTGAGCAGCTCCTGCGAGGAGAGAAGTTTTATCCGTTGACTCCGGCTATTAAGGCTAAGCTGTCTCTGAAGCTGGATTACCTGAGCAGCCAAGAGGAGGAGTTGGTAGACTACCTGGCTTGCTTTAGGGCTCCTGCGTCGGTTTCGCTCTTAGCTAGGTTATTAGGCCTGCCGATGGAAGAAGTGGTCGAAATCACTGAGGAGTTTGGACAGAAGCAGCTGTTGATGGAAGAGGAGCAGGGCGAGGACTTGGTGGTGCGATTCAGCCAGGAGCTTCTAAGAATCTACGCCTATGAGCGCTTGTCACTTGCCAAGAAACGAATGCTGCATCACCAGATTGCCCAAGGCATGGAAGACCAGCTGGGAGACTCTCTCCAGCATGCCCAGCTGCTCAATGAAATCGCCTATCACTACAAGATGTCCAAGCAGCCCATTAAGTCTCTGGAGTACGAGCTGCATTATCTTGAGGCTACCTTGCAGTTTCATCACGAGCTCTTTCCGATTTACTCACGGGAGTTTGGCTTTATCGAAAGACGGATGATAGCAATCAGTCAGCGGTTTTAGACCAGTTTGACCGTATTCGTCGGGAAATAGAGGGCTTAGAGAGAAAACACCAGAATCACAAAGATTTTCAGCTCTTGGTTCTCCGTTTCCTCTATCTAGAAGGGCGCTATGCTATCCGGACAGGGGATTACCAGCAGGGGATGGACAATATCCAGCAGGTGATTATTTCGGCCAAGGAGCTGCAGCAGATGGATTTTCTCTTAGAAGGCTATCGGCAGATGATTTATTACTGCATCCAGACAGAGAATATCCCTGAGATGCGCTACTATACGGAATTGGCTCTGGATGCTTCGGTCCAGGCCAACAATCACGAAGCCATTGCCATCAATCTCCGGCTCAAGGGGCTCTATCATCTCATGATTGGGGATGAGGAGCAGTCGCTCCACCACCTCTACCAGTCTATCGACTGTTTCAGCTTGACGGCTTCGCTGCGTTCCAAGTACTCAATTCAGATTGCGGCGGCTCTAGACTATCTGGCGGAGATTGAGCAAATTCGCGGGAATTTCACGGCATCTCTGGCTCATCAGAAAGAGGCCATTAAGCTGACGGAAAATAAGACAGCAGAGCCTTCGATTTTGCTTTCTACATCAGCTTGGGCATGACCTATTATCAGCTGAAAGATTATGAGCAGGCAGAGCGAATTTTCCTCAAGGCGAAAACAGCTCTGAAGTCCCTTAGCTTCCCTTGGAAAGAGACCCAGTTGGAAGTTTATTTGGCCTTGATTGGCTATGAGAAGAGAGACTACCAGCCGATGCTTGATCTGCTGCGGAAAAAGGATAGTCTCATCAGTCGCTATGGCAATCCGAGGGACAAGGGGCTGATCTACTATCTGATGGCTGTGATTAAGTATGGACTGCTGACCGGAAACTTGCAGGGAGCAGGCTTTGAAGTCTTGCTGGATCAGGACTTTGACACCTACTATGAAACGGCTAAAAGCCAGCTCAATCCCTACCGAGACCGGCACCAGCTAAAGGAATTAGAAAACTTACGTCAGAACTTGTCTCAGGCATTAAACGCACGATAAAAGAGGATGAAAGCAATGTTCATCCTCTTTTGATGTTTGTAATGAAGTTTTTAAATGCCCATCAATCGTGTGCTTGTGCCCAGACTTGGGTCAGGTAAAAGACAAAGCTGGCAGCCAGATTAGCTGTATGGTTGTCTATATCGTGAGGTGGTGAGACTTCGACGATGTCAAAGCCTATCAGTTTGCCTGATGCTGCGATATGCTGGAAGACCAAAACAGCTAGATTGGGATCCACACCGAGCGACTGAATGGCACTGACACCAGGCGCTGCACCAGCTGCAAAGCAGTCAATATCAATGGTCAAATAGACCTGCTTCTTGTCGGCCAAAAAGGCATCGACCACCTTACAGACTTCCTTGTAACCCATTTGGTACATATCCATTCCAGTCAGAAACTGGATAGCCTTGGATTTTGCCACAAAGTCAAAGAGAAAGAGATTGTTATTATGTTCCTGAATCCCTAGGATGAGGTAGTTAAAGGCCTGCTTCTGAGCCAGAGTGTCATCGAACATCTGGCGAAAGCCGGTACCAGAGTTAGGACCAGTCTGGTCATAGGGACGCAAATCAAAGTGGGCATCCATATTGATAACGGCCAAGTCTTGGTCAGATCCTAGTGACGACTTGAGGCCCAGATAGTGGCCGTAGGCTGTTTCGTGGCCGCCCCCTAGGACAATAGGCCGGAGATTGAGCTCTCGCAGGCGTTTGACTGCCCGAGCCAAGCTTTGCTGCAGCTGCTCCAGAGAGCGGTTAGGCCCGTCAATATCGCCAACATCAAAGACGCGGACGTTTCTGCCTAGATGCCAAGGAAGCTTGGCCAGCTGGGTTCGGATAGCTTGTGGGCCTTCGACAGCGCCCACTCGGCCGTGGTTGATATAAACCCCTTTGTCACTCTTGAAGCCAATCAGGCAAAGTTGACGCCATCAAAGGGCCTTAAGTTAGGGTCATTTAAGTCCAAAAACTCAATAACCATCCCCCATTTGGCAGCATATAAATCATCATCTAGTCTCTTATGATAGTAGCTGTTATCTAGCTGATAGTAATCTTCTAACATGATTTTGTCCTTTTCCATAACGATACTTGCGACTTTATTATAAGAGTTTCCATTAAGCCTGTCAATGACTTTTGGCGAGGAAAGAAGCCCAGCTGCATGAGAGTGGGCTTCTTAGGTTAGCTTTTTTACAGAGTCATGAGCTTTAGAACTGAATGCTCAAGTCCACAGCCTTTTCAACGGCTGCTAGGAATTTTTCGTTTTCAATCAGCTCAGAAGCCTTGTTGAGCTCCTCATAGATTTCGATATCCTTGTCAAACTCGATAAAGCGGACATGCTGACGGAAGAGGTCGTAGGCTGGCTTGGTTCCTTTACCAAGTTCATGGTTTTCTGGTTTCAGATCCAGAGCTTGGCAGGCTGCCATGATTTCTGTTGCTACGATGCGGCGAGAATTCTTGAGAATTTCAGCTGCCTTGCGTGCTGCGGTTGTTCCCATGCTGACAAAGTCTTCTTGATTTTCACAAGATGGGATAGAGTCTACGCTGGCTGGATGAGATAGGACTTTGTTTTCAGAAGCAAGCGAAGCACAAGCGTACTGGGTAATCATAAAGCCAGAGTTGAGTCCTGGGTGTTTGACCAAGAATGATGGAAGCTTGCTCAGTTGGCTGTTGACCAGACGTTCTACACGACGCTCGGATACATTACCGATTTCAGAAATAGCGATGCCGAGGAAGTCGAATGGTTGTGCCATTGGTTCACCGTGGAAGTTACCGCCTGAGATAACATGGCCTTCCTTGGTGATGATAGGGTTGTCTGTAACAGAGTTGATTTCAATCTCAACCTTGGTCTTGACATAAGCGATAGAGTCCTTGCTGGCACCATGAATCTGCGGAATACAACGCAGGGTATATGGGTCTTGGACCCGTTGTTGAGTGGCTACAGTTGTGTTGCCACTGCCTTCTAGAAGGTTGCGGATATTGCGGGCTGTAGCCAGCTGTCCGCTTTGAGGACGGATGGTATGCAAGTCTTCTTCGAAAGGACTGGTAATACCATTGTGGACTTCCATGGAAAGAGCACCAGCGACATCTGACAGTTTAAGAAGCTGGATGGCATCGTAGGTAGCCAGAGCTCCGATACCTGTCAGGACAGTCGTACCGTTAATCAGCGCCAGCCCTTCCTTGGCCGCTAGAGCAATTTTTTCGATGCCGGCCTTGTCCAAAGCTTCTTGTCCGGAGAGTAATTGGCCTTGATAGTAAGCGCGGCCTAGTCCTAACATAGGCAGAACCATGTGAGCCAGCGGGGCCAAGTCACCAGAAGCTCCCAAAGAGCCTTTTTCTGGAATGTAAGGGACAACGCCTTTATTGAGCAATTCCAGGAGCTTTTCGACAGTAGAGAGACGGATACCAGAATAGCCCTTGACCAAGGAATTAATCCGGATTAGCATAATTGCACGGACTGCATCTTCAGGCAGGGGATCGCCGTAGCCTGAAGAGTGCGTACGGATTAGGTTTTCTTGCAGTTGAGTCGTATCTTCTGGTGAGATGCTGACATTGCAGAGAGAGCCGAATCCGGTTGTAACACCGTATACGACCCGCTTTTCGCGGACGATATCATCCACGATTTTGCGGGAAGCTTCTACAGCTTTCTTAGCTTCTTGGTCGATTTCGCAAGTGGCTCCATGACGAGCTACTGCGATGACGTCTTCTAAAGTAAGGTGTTCGCCATCCAAATTGATTACATGTGTCATAAGATTCATTCTCCTTCTTGTTCAAGAACTTTATTTTTACAAATCAGTACTATATAGATAAAGTATACTGCACTGGCGATAAGGACACCGATGAGGCCGTAGACATAGTTCATTGGGTTTTCACCCCAAATCATGACGAGACTGACTAGAACCGCCAAAATTGGAATTACTGGACCAAATGGAACGCGGAAGACCACTTTCTTATCTGGATATTTCTTTCTTAATACTAGTACAGCTAGAGCAGTTGGGATGTATTGGAAGAAGCGGAAGACCACACTGAGAGCTGCTAATTCTTCAAATTTACCAGAGAAGAGCAGGACGATAGCCAGAATTCCTGAAATAATAATGGCAACTATAGGGGCATTTTTAGAGTTGGTTTCTGCAATTTTCTTAGGAAGCAGACCTTCATTTGCGATAGCTGCACCATAACGTGGAACCATGATAGATTCCCCGATGTTAAGTCCAGCAATAGAAATCAGCGCTCCGATAGAAACAATCCATGCTCCAACAGGGCCAATCATTTCGACAAAGGCGTCTTGTACAGAAGCATCTGTTTGCAGGATACGGCTGCCTAACATGGCGATAGTTCCTGCGATAATCAGCATATAGAGAACAGAGACAATACTGATAGAGCCCAAAATAGCTCGAGGTACATTCTTTTCCGGATTGCGCATTTCACCAGCAACGATAGACATGGTTTCAAATCCGATAAATCCGTAGAAGATATAAATGGCTGTACTAGAGATAGCTTTCATGATATCTACGCCAGGTTCTAGCTGAAGAAACGGAGTGAAGTTTCCTTTGTCAATTCCTCCTTTGATGAAGAAAATCGCACATAGACTGAAAGCGACAATTGGGATGAGCTTGGCTACGGTTGCGGTCAAGGTGAACATTTTGGAAGTCTTAAGACCTGATATATTCATTAGACTGAGCAAAATAATCAGGCTCACACTGAGCAGAAGTTCATAGGGGGCAAGGATTTAAAAGTAATGACAAAAAGTCTCGCAAATCCTGCTGCCATAGCAGACCAAGCGATGATGGTAACTGCCCAGCCTAGGAAGCCAACATTAAATCCGACAAAGTCTCCAAAGGCCGCTTTGGAATATTGGAAAGCTCCGCCGTTTTTATTAAAATAACCAGCAGTTTCTGCCAAGCAGACGGCTAAGAGAATAACGAGGAGGGCAGTTCCAAGCATGACAGCTAGAGAGGCAGGACCAAGTCCTTTATAAATCTTTTGCGGTAGGAGGAAAATCCCTGATCCGATAACGGCATTGATACCGTAGAGAGTTGCACCGGAAAAGCTGAATTTCGCTTTTTCCTGTTCTTGTTCTTGTGCAGTGAGTTTAGTTGCATCCATAATAATGTTTCTCCTTTAGAGATATGGGATCCTTTCCAAGTAAAGATAGAATGGTGACAAGGCATCATGGTATCTTTACTTAGTAGGGGATGTGGGTCAAACCAGCCCATATAGAAAGGGGCGTTCCCTTTGGCTGGTTACTCGAAAACATTATATGCAGCTCAGTTTCCTGAGTCTCTTTTTCCACTATCAGAAGCTGCTCTGCCTCTAGGTTAAGCACTGGCAGGGTTGTTACCGTCACCGTCAGATCCTCTAAGGCATAGATAAATTGAATTTCGTCATCTTGGCTAAGCTCTTGCCCATTCGAGATGGCAATCATCTGTCCCTGATAATGGTCGCTGTAGATTAAGTTAAAGTCGGTACAAGTCCCACGACTTGTGATAGAATCACTCCCTTCAAAGACATAGGGAGTAAAGGGAGCTAGAACCGTTTCCTCCTGCCGGCTGGCATTGTGGAGATGAAGTGTGTGGTCCAGGCTCATGAGAATGCGGTGAAAGCCGCTGAGGTCAGAAAACTGACTTTCAGCCAACTCCACAGTCGCTGTCGATAGCCGATAGTCAAAGTCCCGCTTGCCATAGTGGCCAGTTGGCGGGGAAAGATAAAGCTGTTTTGTCTTTCCCCCCCGACCAATCGGAAACTTGAAAATCATTTACTCTTAAAAGGGTTACATTTGTCATTTTTGGTATTTATTAGAACAAACCGCTGATATTGCCGTCTTTGTCAACATCAATCTTTTCGCTGGCTGGTACCTTAGGCAATCCTGGCATGGTCATGATCGCACCAGTCAGAGCAACGATGAAGCCTGCACCAGCAGAAACTTTGAGCTGGCTGATAGTCACGACAAAGTCTTTAGGTGCGCCTAGTTTCTTAGCATCGTCTGAGAAGGAGTATTGAGTCTTAGCCATACAGATAGGATAGTTGGAGAAGCCCAGCTCTTCCAGTTGTTTGAGCTCACGTTTAGCAGCAGGAGTCAGGCGAACGCCCTTGCCTCCATAGACCTTAGTAACAATTTTGTTCAGCTTGGTCTCAATGGAGTCCTCTTCATTATATACAAATTGGAAGTGATTGTCTCCTTCGGCCAGTTCTACGACTTTTTCAGCCAACTCTTTACCACCGGCTCCGCCATTCGCCCAGACGTCGGAAATCACGACGTCAACGCCGCGTTTTTGGCAGGCATCATAAACTGCTTGCAGTTCTGCTTCAGTGTCCAGCGGGAATTTATTGATGGCAACGACTGCTGGCAATCCATAAACATCTTGAATGTTTTCCAGATGTTTTTCCAAGTTTGGCAGACCATCTACAACGGCTTGGACATTTTCTTCAGCCAGATCACTCTTAGCCACACCGCCGTGCATCTTGAGAGCACGGATGGTAGCAACCAGAACTACAGCCGCTGGACGAAGACCAGATGTACGACACTTGATATCAATGAATTTTTCAGCACCGAGGTCAGCACCAAAACCAGCTTCTGTGACTGCATAGTCGGCATATTTGAGAGCTAGCTTGGTAGCTAGGACACTGTTACAGCCATGAGCAATGTTGGCAAAAGGTCCACCGTGAATCAAGGCTGGTGTGTGTTCCAGTGTTTGAACCAAGTTTGGATGGATGGCGTCTTTGAGCACAGCAGCCATAGCGCCACCAGCTTTCAAGTCCTTGGCAGTTACTGGCTTACCTTCAAAGCTGTAGCCAATGATGATTTTTTCCAAACGGTTCTTGAGGTCAGTGATATTTTCTGACAGACAGAGAATAGCCATAACCTCAGAAGCAACTGTAATGTCAAAACCATCTTCACGTGGAACACCGTTGACTTTACCTTGCAAGCCGTCTACGATGTGGCGCAGTTGCCGGTCATTCATATCCACTGCCCGCTTCCAAGTGATGCGGCGAGAGTCGATGCCTAAGGCATTGCCATGATGGATGTGATTGTCAATGAGGGCCGCCAGCAGGTTGTTGGCAACACCGATGGCATGAAAGTCACCAGTGAAGTGGAGGTTGATGTCCTCCATGGGTACCACCTGAGCGTGTCCACCGCCAGCAGCTCCGCCCTTGATACCAAAGACAGGTCCGAGAGAAGGCTCCCGCAGAGCGATAACGGCTTTTTTACCGATAGCAGCCAAAGCATCGACCAATCCGACAGAGGTAGTGGTCTTGCCTTCTCCGGCTGGTGTCGGAGAAATAGCTGTCACGAGAATCAGTTTGCCGTCTGGCTTGTCTTTTAAGGCTTCCAGTTGGCCGGCACTGATTTTTGCCTTGTAATTTCCATAAAGAGACAAGGCATCTTCAGCAATTCCTAGCTTTTCTGCCACCTCTTTGATGGGCTTCATTTGAACCGAATTCGCAATTTCAATATCTGATAAAACCATATTGTTACCTCTTGAGAAGAGGAAGTCCATTCATGGGAAAGAGTGGACTTCTCTTCCGTTTATCTATTAGACAACTTTCAAAATCTCTTGATAAATTTCATCGGCTAGGACGCAGCCTTTTTGCAGGAGATCTTCACCCTTGCTGCGGTAGTCTGCGACGAATGCTTCATCCTTGACACCTGACAGGTTGATGAGGACATTGAGCCAAGCCCCTTGCAGGCCAGCCTTAAGGTTGAGGGCTGCTACTCCCAGGTCGCTGGCAGCATTGGTATTGGACTTGCCAACAGCCTTTTGAGTTGTTTGCAGGGCAGCCAAGATGTCTTCCATCATGCCATAAGGTGACTTGGTCGCTTCCTTGAGGGCTTGCTGCATCGCTTCCCGTCGGGCAGCCTTGTCTTCCTCTGTTTCCTTAGGCATATCAAAGACGGCGGAGACTAGATTGAAGGCTTCAGTGTCCTTGTCAATAGCTGCGAGCAGGCTTTCTTGGAGTCGAGCACTTTCTGCGTGCACTTGAGCAATTTCTGCTTCAAATTCTGCGTATTTTTTCTTACCAAGGGTCAATTCACAGACCATCTTAGTCAGGGAAATACCGTTCGCTGCTGAAAGAGCAGCGGCAGAGCCGCCTCCCGGTGCAGGAGCATCTGAGCCTAGGACTTGGGCAAAGTCTGTCAAACTTAAATCTACTAATTTCATAGTTTTCTGTCCTCCTAGCCCAGCAAATGGTTTTCCAGAACTTGCTTGCCGTAGTCAAAGTCTTCGATTTGCAGATAGTATTCTGCTGCGTCAATCAAAGCCTTAGCTGGTGCCAGCCAATGACTTCTGAGCCGAGGATTCCAACTCCGTAACGTTTGGCTTCAAAGCGAACAGTTTCAAAGACACGATAGAGTGGGAATTTTTCCAGATTGACCATGTTGATAGAAACCTGAGCAATGTTGCGGTCTTCCAGCATAACGCCGATCGCTTTACAGTACTTGTAACCACCGCTTGATCCACGGATGATTTTGGCAATATTGTTGGCAATTTCCAGATTGTCTGTATCCAAGTTGATGTTGTAGGCGATGAGCGGCATTCTAGCACCGACAGCAGTAACACCAGCAGTTGGGTGAATCTTTCTTTCACCATAGTCAGGTGCCCAGTCAGGTTCCAAGAGTTTTTCTGGCATGCCTTCAAATTGTCCTTTACGAACCTTAGCCAAGTTCTTACGCTCAGGACGAGTCGCTGCATCTTCATAGAGGAAGATAGGGATACCGAGTTCACGGTTGATCCGCTCAGATACGGTCTTCGCAATTTCGACGCATTCCTCACTTGTGATGTCCTTGATAGGTACAAAAGGCAGGACATCAGTTGCGCCCATACGAGGGTGTTCTCCTTGGTGCTTGGTCAAGTCAATATTTTCAGAAGCGTATTTGACCAAACGAAAGGCAACTTCCTGAATATTTTGATCATCGCCGACCAAGGTAAAGACGCTGCGGTTGTGGCTGGCATCAGAAGAGTGGTCCAAAAGTGTTACGCCTGGCACGCTCTTAGCTACTTCCACTAGACCGTCAATGACCGCTTGATTGCGGCCTTCAGAAAAGTTAGGAATACATTCAACAATTTTTGCCATAAGATATTACCTCGTGATATCAATAATTTTAATTTATAATATGAACTTAATAAAGCAGAATCTCCTCCTGAGCTAGGTTGATACCCAGCTCAGGTCGGAAGTTGGGGGACAAGTTTTTCCTATTCGAACAATTTCTTAACAGATTCTTTGACCAAATCTTCGTCAGTTAAGTATGGAATGGTAATGTGGTCTGTTCCTTGGTGGAGGCGGTTGTACTCGATAGCAGTTTCGATGGCATGCTCATTACGTGCCCAGTTACGACGAGCGACTCCTCCGATTGTATCCCAAGCGATAGCAGATTTGATGATTTCATCAATGCGTTCGCTGCCGTCCAGTACCAAGCCAAAGCCACCGTTGATTGCTTTACCGATACCAGTTCCGCCACCGTTGTGGAGAGCTACTAGACTCATACCGCGAGCTGCGTTACCAGCGTAACATTGCACAGCCATGTCGCAGGTAACATTAGAACCGTCCTTGATATTAGAAGTTTCACGGAATGGAGAGTCAGTACCAGATACGTCGTGGTGGTCACGGCCAATCATGACAGGACCAATCTTGCCTTCGCGGACTAATTCATTGAACTTGAGGGCGATATTGACGCGTCCCATACAGTCTTGGTAGAGAATCCGAGCCTGGGTTCCAACAACCAACTGGTTCTTTTCTGCATCGCGGATCCAGTTGTAGTTGTCGCGGTCTTGGTAGCGGCGGTTAGGGTCGATCACTTCCATAGCTGCATGGTCAGTAGCGACTAGGTCTTCGTGCTTACCGCTCAGACATACCCAACGGAAAGGACCATAACCATAGTCAAAGAGCATTGGGCCCATGATATCTTCTACATAAGATGGCCAGATAAAGCCGTCTTTGTCGTCAAGCCGTTCTTAGAAATTTCCTTGATGCCAGAGTCATAGACTGCCTTCATAAAGGCATTGCCGTAGTCAAAGAAGTAGGTACCGTTGCTAGTCAGGGTCTTGATTGCCTTGAAGTGACGTTTCAATGTTTGGTCAACCAACTTAGCAAAGGTTTCCTTGTCTTCAGCCAGGAGGCGAGTCCGCTCTTCAAAGCTGATACCAGCTGGACAGTAGCCGCCGTCGTAAACATTGTGGCAAGAAGTTTGGTCAGACAGCAAATCAACATGGATGTTATTCTCGTTGACATATTCCAAGAGATCTACAATGTTACCGTGATAGGCAATAGAAGTTGATTCGCCAGCTTCCAGAGCTTTTTGAGCCAAGTCGATAGCTTCTTTCGGACTTTCGGCTAACTGGCTAATCCAGCCTTGGGAGTGGCGAGTTTCAATCCGAGATTGGTCTACTTCAGCTACGATTGCCACAGCTTTAGCAATTTCGGCTGCTTTCCCTTGAGCTCCACTCATGCCACCCAGACCAGAAGAGATGAAGAGTTTGCCGGTTAGATCACCATCATCTGCCACACCCAGTTTCAAACGTCCAGCATTGAGGAGGGTGTTGAAAGTACCATGGACGATACCTTGAGGGCCGATGTACATCCAGCCGCCGGCTGTCATTTGACCATAGTTGGTCACGCCCATTTCTTCTGCAATTTCCCAGTCCTTCATATTGTCATATTCACCGACCAAGAGGCCATTGGTGATGATAACACGAGGTGCTTCTGGTTTGGACTTGAAGAGTCCGAGCGGGTGGCCAGATTCTACAACCAAGGTTTGATGGTCGGTCATGATTTCCAAGTATTTCTTGATCAGGTTGTACTGCATCCAGTTAGCGCAGACAGATCCAGTTTCTCCGTAGGTAACCAATTCATAAGGATAAAGGGCGATTTCAAAGCTCAGGTTATTGTCAATCATGACCTGCAAAGCTTTGGCTGCGGTACAGTTCCCTTTGTACTCATCAATTGGTTTGCCATAGATGCGTTCTTTTGGACGCCAGCGGTAGCCATAAATCCGTCCGCGAGTCTTCAGTTCTTCTAAGAATTCTGGAATCACTTCCTCATGGAATCTCTTTGGAATATAGCGAAGGGCATTTTTAAGAGCAATTTCGGTTTGAGCTTGAGTCAAACGAAAGCCCCGGTCCGGTGCTCGACGGATGCCTTCTTGGAAAACTGTTTTTTCAGGCAGTACATCGTCTAATTTGACAGTCATTGCTGCTGCAATTTCATTTTCGCTAAAGTATGACATGGAAAATCCTCCTTTTAGTCAAGTGTAAAATATCTTTCTCCTACATTCTATAAGAATCCCGTCCATAAAGAGTCAAGAAAATGAGAAAAGCAGTAAAAAAAGAGAGGTTCCTATCTTTTACAAGCTTTTGACTATAATTTGACGATAGTGTATTATGATGAAAAGCAAATATGTCGGAAAATGAAATGGAGGAACAAGCATGACTGCTGATTTACTATTAACTCACTTTAATCAAGTCTTCTGCCCCAAGGATCTCGGGCATCCCCTTTTTGGCGAGGAAATGAAGGAAGCTCAGGTTTTGGAAGACGGCTACATTGCAGTCAAAGACGGCAAAATCCTAGCAGTTGGTAGCGGAGAGCCGGATGCCAGTCTGGTTGGACCAGATACTAAGATTCAGTCTTATGAAGGCAAGATTGCCACACCTGGCTTGATTGACTGTCACACTCACTTGGTCTATGGTGGCAGCCGGGAGCATGAATTTGCTAAGAAATTAGCTGGTGTCCCTTATCTGGAAATTCTTGCCCAAGGCGGTGGTATTCTCAGTACAGTCCGGGCAACTCGAGAAGCTTCTTTGATACTCTCTACGATAAGTCTAAGAGGCTGCTAGACTATATGTTGCTGCATGGGGTGACAACAGTTGAGGCCAAGAGTGGCTATGGTCTGGACTGGGAAACAGAGAAGCGCCAGCTAGATGTCGTTGGGGCTCTGGACCGTGACCACGAGATTGATCTCGTTTCTACCTTTATGGCTGCCCACGCCGTTCCACCAGAATACAAGGGACGCTCTCAGGAATATCTGGAGCTCATCGTTGAGGAAATGTTGCCTCGGGTAAAAGCAGAAAATCTAGCTGAGTTTTGTGATATTTTCTGTGAAAAAGGCGTCTTTACAGCTGACGAGTCACGCTACTTGCTTTCTAAAGCTAAGGAAATGGGCTTCAAGCTTCGTATCCATGCTGATGAAATCGAATCTATCGGCGGGGTAGATGTAGCAGCTGAGCTAGAAGCAACTAGTGCAGAGCACTTGATGGTAGCGACCGATGAGGGCATTCGCAAGATGGCACAAGCCAAGGTTATCGGCAATCTCCTGCCGGCAACTACCTTCAGTCTGATGGAAGATACCTATGCACCAGCCCGCAAGATGCTGGAAGCTGGTATGGCCATTACCCTGACCACCGACAGCAATCCAGGCTCCTGTCCAACTGCTAACCTGCAGTTCGTCATGCAGCTAGGCTGCTTTATGATGCGTCTGACGCCAGTAGAAGTTCTCAATGCTGTAACCATCAATGCGGCCTACTCAGTTAACCGTCAAGATAAGATTGGTAGCTTTGATACTGGCAAGCAGGCTGACATTACCATCCTAGATGCTAAGAATATTGACTATCCACTTTATTTCTTTGCGACTAACCTAACCCATCAGGTCTACAAGGCTGGAAAACTGGTCGTCGATCAAGGTAGAATTGTCTAGCCTCCCTAAAAACGAATCGTATTTTTCAGACTCTCTCTGCTAACAGGGAGAGTTTTCTTTAAATCAAAACTTTTCCTTGCCATTCTTCTGAAAGTCTGCTATAATAGTTGTTTGTGAGCGAACCTCACTTACCCCTTGCAAAGTCTTGGGGTCATTAGACCAAAAGGAGGAAAAATCAATGGCTAAATACGAAATTCTTTATATTATTCGTCCAAACATTGAAGAAGAAGCTAAAAACGCTTTGGTAGCACGCTTTGACTCTATCTTGACTGACAATGGTGCAACTGTTGTTGAATCAAAAGACTGGGAAAAACGTCGTCTTGCATACGAAATCCAAGATTTCCGTGAAGGACTTTACCACATCGTTAACGTTGAAGCAAACGACGATGCAGCTCTTAAAGAGTTTGACCGTCTTTCAAAAATCAACGCTGACATTCTTCGTCACATGATCGTCAAACTTGACGCTTAAGAAGGTAGACTATGATTAATAACGTTGTACTGGTGGGTCGCATGACCCGTGATGCCGAGCTTCGCTATACTCCGCAGAACCAAGCGGTCGCAACATTTACTCTGGCTGTCAATCGCAACTTCAAAAATCAAAGTGGCGAGCGAGAAGCAGACTTTATCAATGTTGTCATCTGGCGTCAGCAGGCAGAAAATCTTGCAAACTGGGCTAAAAAAGGAGCCCTGATCGGAATTACAGGTCGTATTCAAACGCGTAACTACGAGAATCAGCAAGGCCAGCGTGTCTATGTCACAGAAGTTGTTGCGGACAATTTCCAACTCTTGGAAAGCCGCTCTAATCGTGAAGGTCAGTCATCTGGCGGTTACGGTGGGAACAGCTTCGGCGGCAGCTCTGCTCCAAGTTATGGCAGTGCAGACTCGTCTAACCAAGTACCGAACTTTTCTCGTGATGAGAGCCCATTTGGTAATTCTAACCCGATGGATATCTCGGACGACGATCTACCTTTCTAAGGACCGAATCTAACTATAATATAAAGGAGAAAACACATGGCTCAACAACGTCGTGGCGGATTCAAACGCCGTAAAAAAGTTGATTACATCGCAGCGAACAAAATTGAATATGTTGATTACAAAGATACTGAGCTTCTTAGCCGTTTCGTTTCAGAACGTGGGAAAATCCTTCCTCGTCGTGTAACAGGAACTTCAGCTAAAAACCAACGTAAAGTAACAACAGCTATCAAACGCGCTCGCGTAATGGCTTTGATGCCTTTCGTAAATGAAGACTAATTAGATTCCCTGCCTCGGCAGGGATTTTTTAGATAATAGAAGAATTGTATAATAAAAAGACAGTTTGATTTGAACTGTCTTTTTAAGTATTATTTGATTTAAAGATTTCTTATCTCGTAGGCCCCATAGTCGCACTCTTGATGTTGAAGCGTTTTTTGAGATAGAAGCGTAGGGCTAGGGTAATAGCGCCGACAATAGCAACTACGACATTGGACAGACGGGGATTGAGGAATTCAGGCAGGAGGCTGGTCAATACGATGGACATGCTCCAGAGGAGAATAGCCGCTGCCATGGTAAGGATGGACTTGAGCAGCTTAGGGCGCTGGCTGCGGTCCTTATCTGGTCCGTAGAAACGGTAGATAAAGTGGTAGAGAGCATAGAAAGAAAGGCCACCGACGATGCTTCCGAGTACGAGAGTCGTCAGTCCATAGACAGATGGCTGAGAGGAAGCCAGATTGACGATAGAGGTCAGGAGGGTAAAGAAACCAAAGATAAAGAGGACAGAGTCCAGCATCATCCATTTAGGATCGTCATTTCTTTTGGATGCTCGGCATCATAGCGCTCTTTTGCGGTCAGAGAAGCTGCCCAAGTAGTTGGGGCTCCGTAGAGGCCACGGGCAGTGATTCCCTTGGTTTGATTTTCCAAGATTTCCGGCAGAATGCCTTCTAAGATAGTTTGGATTTCCTGATCGGATTTGCCGTCTTGCAGGAGTTGGTTAGTCGCGATATGGATAAATTCTTTGTTTTTTTTGCTAAGTTTGTCGAGGGATACTTGTGACATAGGCGTTCTTTCTAAAGGTTAAAATAGTTTTTTGTGCATGAGATAGGCCATGACCGAAGCACTCATGGCAAAGGCGATGAACATGATAATCCAGAAGGCATGTGGTTCGCCGTTGAGAGGCAATTCGTTATTTTTGAAGTTCATCCCATAGGCCGAGAAAATCATGGTCGGGATAGACATGACGATGGTCACCAGAGCCAAGGCTTTCATGATATTGTTCTGATTATTAGAAATGATAGAGGCGAATGTCTCTGTCATACTGTGGAGGATGTTGCCGTAGATATCAGCCATCTCAATGGCCTGCTGGGTCTCAATTAAGGTGTCTTCCAGCAAGTCCTCGTCTTCCAGGTATTTCTTGATATTGCTAGTGGAGCTGGTCAGCTTCTTAATCACGCGCTCATTTGTTTTAAGAGAAGCCTTGAAATAGACGATGGTCTTTTCCAACTCCATGAGCTCAATCAGTTCTTCATTTCGTGTGGACTGGTGGAGCTGGCTTTCAATCTGCTCACTCTTGCGATCAATGGAGCGCAGGGCTGTCAGATATAGCTCGGCATTGTGGTAGAGAATCTGAAAGATAAAACGTGACTTCATAAAAGTATAGAAGTTACGCAAGCGCCGATGAATGAAGATATCCAGTAGAGGCAATTTTTCCAAACAAGTGGTAATAATAGCCTCTTCCGTGATGATAATACCAAGCGGGATCGTGACATAGTAAGTCTGGTTATTCCGCTCCTCTGTGATGGGCACGTCAACGATAATCAGCGTGTACTCATCCTCGATGGTGACCCGAGACATTTCTTCCGCATCGAGCGGCGCTCGCAGGTCAGTGATGTCAATGCCAAAGGCGTTGGCGATTTCGATTGATTCACTCTGGGAAGGGTTGACAAGATTGATCCAGGTGCCTGATTCGAGCGCATCAATCTCTTTGAATTCTGTCGTAGTTGATAAAAAGACTTGCTTCATGATCTTTTTCCTTTCCAGAGTGTTTTTTGCATACCGTACTATTATACTACAAATTCGGGCTTTTGGGGCAAAAGTTTGCAGAAAAATTTGTTATAATGGAGGAGGTTTATAAGTGAAACGAGGTCAAGATGCAAGATAAAATTGTGATTCATGGAGCGCGAGCTCATAATTTAAAAAATATTGATGTAGAAATTCCGCGGGACAAGCTAGTTGTGGTGACCGGTCTGTCCGGTTCGGGTAAGTCCAGCCTAGCTTTTGATACCCTCTATGCTGAGGGGCAGCGCCGCTATGTGGAGAGTCTGTCGGCCTATGCTCGGCAGTTTTTGGGCAATATGGAAAAGCCGGATGTGGACTCGATCGATGGTCTCAGCCCGGCTATTTCCATCGACCAGAAGACGACCAGCAAAAATCCGCGCTCAACAGTGGGAACAGCTACCGAAATCAATGACTACCTGCGTCTGCTCTATGCTCGTGTTGGGACGCCATACTGTATCAACGGTCATGGAGCTATTAAGGCTTCGTCTGTTGAGCAGATTGTTGACAAGGTCTTGGAATTGCCAGAGCGTCAGCGGTTGCAGATTTTAGCGCCGGTCATCCGCAAGAAAGGGTCAGCATAAGACCGTTTTTGATAAGATTCAGAAGGACGGTTATGTCCGTGTGCGCGTGGATGGCGATATTTACGATGTTACGCAAGTGCCAGAGCTTTCTAAGAGCAAGCAGCATGATATTGAGGTTGTGGTAGACAGAATTGTTATCAAGGAAGGGGTGCGCAGCCGCCTCTTTGACTCGGTCGAAGCAGCTCTGCGGATTGCTGAGGGTTATGTGGTGATTGACACTATGGACGGTCAAGAGCTGCTCTTTTCTGAGCATTATGCCTGCCCAGTCTGTGGCTTTACAGTGCCGGAGTTAGAGCCCAGACTCTTCTCTTTCAATGCGCCTTTTGGCTCCTGTCCGGACTGTGATGGTCTGGGGGTTAAGCTGGAGGTGGATCTAGATGTGGTTGTGCCAGAAGCTGGCAAGACCTTACGCGAAGGAGCGCTAGCACCTTGGAATCCCATATCCTCCAACTACTATCCGCAGATGCTAGAACAGGCCATGGCAGCCTTTGGAATTGATATGGACAAGCCTTTTGAGGAGATGACGGAGGAAGAAAAGCAGCTGATTTTCTTTGGCTCAGATGGGCGAGAGTTCCATTTCCACTATGAAAATGAATTTGGTGGCGTGCGCGATATTGACATTCCTTTTGAGGGGGTTGTCACCAATATCAACCGGCGCTACCATGAAACCAATAGTGATTTTACTCGGACGCAGATGCGGGCTTATATGAATGAGCTGACCTGTGCAGCTTGTCACGGTTATCGACTCAGCCCTCAGGCCTTGTCTGTCAAGGTTGGCGGCGAAGATGGCTTGCATATCGGTGAGATTTCAGACTTGTCCATTGCAGATCATCTGGTCCAGTTGGACAAGCTTAGCTTGACTGACAATGAAGCTACTATTGCTCGGCCTATTCTCAAAGAAATTCATGACCGTTTGACCTTCCTTAATAATGTTGGTCTTAATTACCTGACTTTGTCTCGCTCGGCTGGGACTCTATCAGGAGGCGAGAGCCAGCGGATTCGTCTGGCGACTCAGATTGGTTCCAATCTAAGTGGCGTCCTCTATATCCTGGACGAGCCCTCTATTGGCTTGCACCAGCGTGACAATGACCGCCTGATTGCCAGCCTCAAGAAGATGCGCGACCTGGGCAATACCCTCATCGTGGTTGAGCACGATGAGGACACCATGCGGGAGGCTGACTGGCTGATTGACGTGGGACCAGGAGCTGGTGTTTTCGGAGGTGAAATCGTTGCAGCGGGCACTCCTGCACAAGTGGCCAAGAGCAAGAAATCTATCACTGGCCAATACCTGTCAGGTAAGCGCGAAATCCCAGTGCCATTGGACCGCCGTGTAGGCAATGGCCGCTTTATCGAAGTGACTGGTGCTCAGGAAAATAACCTGCAGAATATCACGGCCAGATTCCCCTTGGGCAAATTTATCGCTGTGACGGGAGTTTCTGGATCCGGTAAGTCAACGCTGGTCAATTCTATCCTTAAAAAGGCCATCGCCCAAAAACTCAACCGCAACTCTGCTAAGCCAGGTAAGTTCAAGAAAATTAGCGGTATTGAGCATGTGGACAGACTGATTGATATCGATCAAAGTCCGATTGGCCGGACACCGCGCTCTAATCCGGCTACCTATACTGGAGTCTTTGACGATATTCGCGATCTGTTTGCCAAGACCAATGAAGCCAAGATTCGCGGCTATAAAAAGGGCCGTTTCAGCTTTAACGTCAAGGGTGGCCGCTGTGAGGCTTGCTCGGGTGATGGAATTATCAAGATTGAGATGCACTTCCTGCCTGACGTCTATGTGGCCTGCGAGGTCTGCCACGGTACCCGTTATAATAGCGAGACTCTAGAGGTTCACTACAAGGAGAAGAATATCGCTCAGGTTCTGGACATGACGGTCAATGATGCGGTAGAGTTCTTCCAGCATATTCCCAAGATTGCCCGCAAACTCCAGACAATCAAGGATGTGGGACTAGGCTATGTGACTCTGGGGCAGCCAGCCACCACCTTGTCAGGTGGTGAAGCCCAGCGGATGAAGCTGGCCAGCGAACTTCACAAGCGCTCGACTGGTAAGTCTTTCTATATCTTGGATGAGCCGACTACGGGTCTGCATTCTGAAGACATTGCCAAGCTCCTTCAAGTGCTATCACGCTTTGTGGACGATGGCAATACAGTCCTCGTTATCGAGCACAATCTGGATGTTATCAAGACAGCTGACCATATCATCGACTTAGGACCGGAAGGCGGTGTCGGTGGTGGTACGATTATTGCGACGGGGACACCGGAAGAAGTCGCAGCCAACCCAGCCAGCTATACCGGCCAGTACTTGAAAGGCAAGCTGCATGTGAAATAATACATCAAATCCCTGTTAGATATTAAAAACAGGGATTTTTCATGTCAGAGAGTGCTCGTTGGATTCTAAGACCTAGATAAGTTTTGTCAAAAAATGTCCTATTTGACTGGTTTTTTGATATAATAAGCTTAGTTATTTCACGGAGGTGCCTCATGTTATCAAGAGTTGAAAAGTTTGAAGCAACGTTGGCTCAGACAGACTGCGATGCTGTTTTAGTAACCAATCTGAAAAATATTTACTATCTGACTGGTTTCAGCGGGACAGAAGCGACAGTTTTTATCAGCAAGAATCGTCGGATTTTCCTGACGGATGCGCGCTATACGCTGATTGCCAAGGGAGTAGTCCAAGGTTTTGATATTGTCGAAACCCGCGACGCGATTAGAGAGATTGTCAAGATTATTGCGGATGACAAGCTGCAAAAAATCGGTTTTGAGGATGAGATTTCCTATGCCTACTTCAAGATGCTGGAAAGTGTCTTCTCGGCCTACGAGCTGGTTCCCATGACAGGCTTTATTGAAAATCTGCGCATGATTAAAGATGAGCACGAAATCGCGACTATTCGCAAGGCCTGTCAGATTTCGGATCAAGCCTTCCTAGATGTGCTGGACTTTATCAAGCCAGGCGAGACGACAGAGCTAGCTGTTATGAACTTTTTAGATGCCCGTATGCGGCAGCTAGGTGCTTCAGGAGCCTCTTTTGACTTCATCATCGCTTCGGGCTACCGCTCTGCTATGCCGCATGGCGTGGCCAGTGATAAGGTCATTCAAAAGGGAGAAACCCTGACCATGGACTTTGGTTGCTACTACAACCACTATGTCAGCGATATGACGCGGACTGTTCATGTGGGACAGGTGACAGATGAAGAGCGGGAAATCTATGATATTGTCCTTCGCAGCAACCAAGCCCTGATAGAAGCTGCTAAGGCTGGGCTTAGCCGAATTGATTTTGACAGGATTCCACGCCAGATTATTAACGATGCTGGCTACGGTCCTTACTTTAGCCACGGGATTGGTCACGGTATCGGTCTGGATATCCACGAGATTCCTTACTTCGGCAAGTCAGAAGAGCCGATTGAGGCAGGCATGGTCCTGACTGATGAGCCGGGTATTTATCTGGATGGCAAATACGGTGTCCGCATCGAAGACGATCTCCTCATCACCGAAACAGGCTGCGAAGTCCTAACCCTTGCGCCGAAAGAGTTGATTGTTATATAAAATGAATATTGTATTCTTACCCCTATTATTTTTTATAAGGATGAAAAGAGGATTATGAAAAAAAGTACTTTAGCGTTTGTTGCAAGTCTTCTTGCTTTACTATTGGTTTTAGCTCCTACAGTTGATGCTGGTGTGGGTAATTCTAAGAGTGGCGGAAGCAGAAGATCTGGAGGAAGCAATCGGTCCGGAAGAAGTAGTTGGTCAGGAGGAAGCAATCGATCTGGAAGAAGTAGTTGGTCAGGAGGGAGCAATCGGTCAGGAGGAACGAGTAGTTACAGTTCGAGCTCAGAGTCTGGGGCAGGATTAGGATCTTCTGGGGCTCTAGGTGTCGTGGCTGTTGTTGCAGTTGGCGGTATATTTTTTAGGATTGTGAAGGGAATGGGTGGTGATACCTATTCAAGCAATGACGTGGAAATGACTACAGAAGAGAGAGTGGGAAGACAGATTCAGAATAATCAAGAAGCAATTAGAGAACTGAAAAGATTAGATCCTTACTTTGATGAAGAAAGTTTCTTGTCTCAAGCGAAAGCCGTCTACCTTCACCTTCAGTCTGCATGGACAGAAAAAGATTGGGCTTCTGTTCGTAATTTAGAAAGTCAGAGTTTATATGAACAACACCGAACTCAGTTACAGGAACATATTCGAGCCAAAACGACTAATGTCTTGGAACGGGTGTGTGTAGAAGATTCTAAAATTAAAGACTTTTATCCAAATCCACAAGGTCATGATAGATTAGAAGTCATCCTTTCATCTACTATGAGAGACTATATTAAAGATGATGAAACAGGTCGGATTATTGAAGGTGATCCAACCAAAGAATTGTTTACAGTTTATCGAATGAACTTCATTCGTGTGCATGGAGCTCAGACTGAAGGAATTGCGAAAGACGATGTATCCAGCGATCATTGTCCTAATTGTGGGGCGCCACTGACGATTGATTCTGGTAGTAAGTGCGAGTATTGTCAGGCTTCCTTGATTCGAACCGCTCAAGATTGGGTTCTGGATACTTATGACGTTGTTGATGAAATTGAATTTTATAAATAGGAGTAATTATGGGATTTATTAAAGCAGCCCTTTCTGGGGGTATTAGTAGTTTTCGTGATAGTCAATTTAAAGAAGCAGTGGTCTTGCCTGAATCTGTTCCGGAAACGGCACTAGCAATCAAAGGGAGAATTTTGACCAAAGATCCAGATGGTCAATCTCGTCATGGCAATCAGAATACAGGGCTTTTAACGGATGGCTCGCTAGTTATTGTTCCACAAGGATATGTGGCTCTACTGGTCAACAATGGAAGCTTCTTGGGAGAAGTTTTAGAACCGGGAAGTCATGAATGGCAGGCTGGAGACAACACTTGGTTATTAGAAAAAGAAGGTATCAAGGGAACTTGGGAGAACTTTAAACATCGCTTCTCCTTTGGTGGTCAAGTTGTAACCCAGCAAGAAATCATTTATTTCAGAACTCAGCCTTTTACAGGGAACAAATTTGGTACACAAAATCCAGTTGAGTACTTTAGCGAACGCTATCAACAGCTGTTAAGTATTCGTTTTTATGGTCTGTATGACTTGAAAATTGCGGACCCGGTTCTCTTTTATATTAGTTCTGTAAGTCGTCAGATTACAGCGGAACAGCCATTTACCTTGCAAGATGTAGCACAAGGGACTTTGCGACAAAACCTGCCGCCAAAGATTGCGGTAGCAATTGCAAAGTACACTGCCGAGAACCAAGTGGATATCTATAGCCTTAATGCTAATCAAGAAGTCTTTAATGAAGTAGCAAAACAAGAGGTCAATCAAACTTGGACGAGCTTATATGGCTTGGAAGTAACCAATGTCCTCCTTGAAGACTTAAGCTATGATGAAGATAGCATGGCGACTGTTCGCAAGCTTGATAGTGAGTTAGCGGCTATGAAATACAATACGATTGAGATTGAAGAACGCAGGGCGCGTAATGAAGCCTTGGTTGCTGCGGCTAAAAACGAAGGCGGAAACGGAATGAATCTTTTGATGGGCATGAATGTTGGACAAGCTCTAGGTGGAGAACTTCAGCAACAAGCATCTTCTTCTCAAGGTAAAGCAAAAACGTTTTATATTGAGGTGGATGGCAAGTATGTCCATGTCAAGAAAGATGAAGATGGAAATATCGTTCCAGTAGACTGAGGTAAGTGTACGGTTTGGTATGGAGATTAAGTCTGAAAATTTAGTAGCTGCAACCAATTGGAGTTGATTGTTATTTGAGAATTATCAGGCTTTATGATAGAATAAGTAGAAATATAATTTTAAAAAGAGGTAATATAGAATGATTGAAGCAAGTAAGCTGAAAGCTGGAATGACCTTCGAAACAGCTGATGGGAAACTCATCCGCGTTTTGGAAGCGAGCCACCACAAACCAGGTAAGGGAAATACGATTATGCGGATGAAGCTGCGCGATGTTCGTACGGGCTCTACCTTTGATACCAGCTACCGTCCAGAAGAAAAATTTGAACAAGCCATTATTGAAACTGTTCCAGCTCAATACTTGTACCAAATGGATGACACTGCTTATTTCATGAATACTGAGACTTACGATCAATATGAAATTCCAGTAGTCAATGTAGAAGAAGAATTGAAATTCATCCTTGAAAACTCTGATGTGAAAATCCAGTTCTACGGAACAGAAGTGATTGGTGTGACAGTACCAACAACAGTTGAATTGGTCGTGACAGATACTCAGCCATCTATCAAGGGAGCTACTGTTACCGGATCTGGTAAGCCAGCAACACTTGAGACAGGTCTTGTTGTCAACGTACCAGACTTCATCGAAGTTGGACAAAAATTAATCATCAACACTGCAGAAGGAACTTACGTTTCTCGCGCATAATATAGAAGAGGTAATAACTATGGCAGCTGAACAATTAGGTGAAATCGTCATTGCGCCACGTGTTTTGGAAAAATTATTGCCATTGCAACGGCAAAGGTAGAAGGTGTTTATTCCTTCGCAAATAAGAGTATGTCAGACAGTCTTTCCATGCGCTCACTCGGTCGCGGAGTATCGCTTCATACCGATGAGACAGGTGATGTGACTGTAGACATCTACCTGTATTTGGAATACGGTGTCAGCGTTCCAACTGTTGCAGTAGCAATCCAGAAGGCTGTAAAAAGCGCTGTTTTTGATATGGCTGAGGTAGAACTGTCTGCTGTCAATATCCATGTGGCAGGCATTGTTCCAGAAAAGGCACCGAAGCCAGACTTGAAAGATCTATTTGATGAGGACTTCCTCAATGACTGATATACTGTTGGAATCCAGAAGAGGTCTGCGCCAGCGGGCTTTTCAGGCCCTGATGAGCCTAGAGTATGAAGGGGATCTTGTAGAAGCTTGCCGCTTTGCCTATTCTTATGATAAGGACGAAGAGACAGATAAAGCGGCGGAAGCTGATATTCCAGCCTTCTTGCTCAATCTGGTCTCTGGTGTAGTCCAGTCCAAGGACGACTTGGACAAGAAAATTGCCCAGCACCTCAAAAAGGGCTGGACAGTGGATCGTCTGACGCTGGTAGAGAAAAATATCCTGCGTCTGGGGATTTTTGAGATTACAGAGTTTGACACTCCACAGCTGGTAGCAGTCAACGAAGCCATTGAGCTTTCCAAGCAATTCTCTGACGAAAAGTCCAGTAAGTTCATTAATGGGATTTTGAGTCAATTTATCGTTGAATAAAATGAAGGTCGAGACAAGTGTCTTGGCCTTTTTGCTTATCAATTGTTGTTTTGAATCGCAAATAGCTTATCCTATCAAATCATCAAAATCCGCTCAGAGAGCATGAAGTATCTGAGTGAAAAAACTCTTCTTGAAAGCCTTTACAAGTTTAAAAAGAATCGGTATAATAAATACAGAAAACGTTTGCATAGATGTTCTCTATAAGAAAAAATAAAGGAGTTTTCTGTTTATGAAAAATAACGATCACCTACAGTCTCGGATGGGCGAAAAGCGCCATTATTTTGGCATCCGTCGCTTAAAAGTAGGAGTAGCATCTGTTGTCATTGCCTCAGGTTTCCTACTGGGAAATGCCCAATTAGTCCGAGCGGATGAGGCGAGCACAGCTACCAGCCCAGCAACAGAAGCAGTCTCTGATATAAATGCGGCAGCCCAACCTAAGTCAGCAGATGAAGAAAAAACTGGAGAGGCAGGTAGTTCAGGAGCGGGAGCCACAGAGCAGGCTGCTCCAACTGGTGTGCTAGCAGATCAAGCTCCAGCTAGTGCAGTTTCAGAAGCAGCTGGTCAAGAAGCTGCAAATCCAATTGAAAAAGACAAGCAAGAACCAGTTAGTCAGCCGCAAGCTTCGGCGAAAGATGCTATCGAAGAAGGCAATATTCGCTTTCATTTCAAAACCTTGCCGTCACAAAATCTAGACAGCTTGGGCTTGTGGACTTGGGATGATGTTGAGACGCCTTCTAGTCAAAAGGGAGCTTGGCCGACCGGAGCGACTAGCTTTGCGACTACTAAAGAAGATGACTACGGCTATTATCTTGATGTTAAAATGGCTGAGAAAAGAAGCAAAATCAGCCTTCTAATCAATAATACAGCAGGGTCAAAATATTACGGGTGATAAGACAGTTGAACTGCTCAGTCCTCAGATGAATGAGGTTTGGTTTGACACAGACTATCAACCTCATACTTACGAGCCTTTGAAAAAAGGGATGGTTCGAATCAACTACTATCGTACAGACGGCCAGTATGATAAGAAGTCACTCTGGCTCTGGGGAGATGTCCAAAACCCAAGCAAGAATTGGCCTGACGGAGTGGATTTTGAAAATACTGGGAAATATGGTCGCTATGTAGATGTTCCCTTTGAAAGATGCTGCTAAGATGATTGGCTTTTTGCTTCTAGACGAAAGCAAATCAGGAGATGATGTGAAGATTCAAAATCAGGATTATAATTTCGCGAATTTGGAGAAAAACAGCCAAATTTTCTTGCGTGATGCGGATCCGACAGTTTATACTAACCCTTACTTTGTCAACGATATTCGTATGACGGGAGCCCAGCATATAGGATTGACCGAGATTGAAGCCAGCTTTTCTACCTTAGAAAGTGCTAAAAAAGAAGACATTTTAAAGAACTTAAAGATTACAGACAAAGATGGCCATGAAGTCGTTGTTAAAGATGTGGTTCTGGATCCTAAGACCAAAAGTGCCAAATTCATCGGTGATTTTAACCAAGCCCAGTCACCTTACCTTATCAAATATGGCAATGATCAATTCAAAACCAGCATGAACTGGCAGCTGAAGGATAGTATCTATAAGTATGATGGTGATTTGGGAGCACGTGTTTCTCAAGCGGGCAAACAAGTGGATCTAACCTTCTGGTCTCCAAGTGCCGACCAAGTTGATTTGGTGGTCTATGACAAAGAAAGATCAGAACAAGGTCATTGGACGCCTGGCTATGCAGAAAGGGGAGTCTGGAACATGGACCAGTAGCTTGACACCTGAGAGTGGTCTAGGGATTTCTGACTATCGAGGGTATTTCTATCATTATGAAATTACTCGCGGTGGTAAAAAGGTTCTTGTGCTGGATCCTTATGCCAAGTCTTTAGCTGCTTGGAACAGTGACGATGCGGACAAGGGGGATGCCTACAAGATTGCCAAGGCAGCCTTTGTAGATCCAAGTGAATATGGACCGAAAGACCTGACCTATGCTACTATTCCGAACTTTAAGAAGCGGGAAGATGCTTTGATTTATGAGGCGCATGTTCGTGATTTCACCTCTGATCCGGCTATTTCAAAGGATTTGAAATCTCAATTTGGAACCTTCTCAGCTTTCATTGAGAAATTGGATTATTTGAAAGACTTAGGAGTGACCCACGTTCAGCTCTTGCCAGTTCTAAGTTATTACTTTGTAAATGAGCTGAAAAATGCTGAGCGCATGGACAAGTACGCTTCTAGCAACAGCAACTATAACTGGGGCTATGACCCGCAAAACTACTTCTCGCTGACAGGTATGTACTCCAGTGCGCCGACAGATCCAGCCAAGCGCATTGAGGAATTCAAAAATCTTGTCAATGAAATTCATAAGCGCGGCATGGGCGTTATCATGGATGTGGTCTATAATCATACGGCTAAAACCTCTATCTTTGAGGATTTGGAGCCCAATTACTACCACTTTATGGATGCGGATGGTACACCGAGATCAAGCTTTGGTGGCGGCCGCTTGGGTACTACTCACTATATGAGCAGACGGGTCTTGGTGGATTCGATCAAGTACCTGACAGAGCAGTACAAGGTAGATGGTTTCCGCTTTGATATGATGGGAGACCACGATGCTGAGTCCATCCAAAAAGCCTTTTGAAGAAGCCAAGAAGCTCAATCCAAATCTCATTATGCTGGGTGAGGGCTGGAAGACTTATGCAGGTGATGAAAATAAAGCTGTCCAGCCTGCTGACCAATCTTGGATGAAGTCAACAGACACGGTAGCAGTCTTCTCAGATGATATTCGCAATACCTTGAAATCAGGTTATCCAAATGAGGGAACACCAGCCTTTATCACCGGTGGCAAACGCAGTGTAGAAAATGTCTTTAAAAACATCAAGGCGCAACCAACCAATTTTGAGGCGGATAGCCCAGGGGATGTGATCCAATACATCGCAGCCCATGATAATCTGACGCTCTTTGATATCATTGCCCAGTCGATCAAGAAAGATCCGGCAGTGGCTGCCAATTATCAAGAGATTCATCGCCGCCTGCGTCTGGGAAATCTGATGATTCTGACTTCGCAAGGGACACCATTTATCCACTCTGGTCAAGAGTACGGCCGGACCAAGCAATTCCGTGATCCCGACTATAAATATCCGGTCTCTGAAGACAAGGTTCCAAACAAAGCGCATTTGTTGACCAATGAGGACGGCACGCCGTTTGACTATCCGTATTTCATTCATGATTCTTATGATTCGAGCGATGCGGTCAACCACTTTGACTGGACCAAGGCGACTGATTCGGAGAAATTCCCTGAAAATGCCAAGAGTCGGGCCTATATGAAAGGCTTGATTGCCTTGCGGAAATCAACGGATGCCTTTACCCGCAGCAGCAAAGATGAAGTGGAGCAAAATGTGACCCTCATCACCCAGCCTGACAAGGATGGTGTTGAGAAAGAAGACCTTGTTCTCGGCTACCAAGTAGTTGCGTCGAATGGCGATATTTATGCTGTTTTTGTCAATGCGGACACCAAGGAACGACAATTCAACTTTGGTGAAGCCTACAAGCATCTAGCAGGTGCAGAGGTTGTGGCAGACGGAAATACCGCAGGAGTGACAGCCATTGCTGATCCAGCAGGTGTCACCAGAAACGGCAATGGATTAGCCCTAGCTCCGCTGACAGCGACTATTTTGCGACTTCGAAAAGTTAACCCAGCTCAGGAAGAAAAATCCCAAGCTCCAGCAGCTCAAGAAGAGAAGCTGTCTGCTGCTTCTGTAGCCAATGTTCAACCCTTGGATGCGCAAAAACCTCAGGCTTCAGAAATAAAAGAAGCGAATAACCAAACAGAAAAAACCTTGCCAAAAACGGGAACAAGCACTTCCCTGCTGGCACTTTTAGGTGGCTTCCTTGCTTTCCTGGCCGGTTTGTTAACCTTTAGAAAGAAAGAGTAATAATTGATTATTGCCCTGTGAGAAATTTTTAGACTATGGCTAAATAAAGACGACTTCCAATAATGGATGTCGTCTTTGCTTGCTTATATCTGTGTTAAACACTCTTACCAGGCAAGAGGCTGACTGGCAGAAAATAGCCAGTCGTTTGGACTTCTTGACCGGCAATTTTTTTGAGGAGTAGGTCTACAGAGAGACGGGCGATATCTTTCAGTGGCTGCTTGATCGTTGCTAGCTGCGGGTAGTAGTTCTCCACAAAGTAGGTGCCATCGTAGCCGATGATTTTCAAATCTTCAGGAATCTGGATGTCCAGCTCCTGAGCGACCTTCATAATTAAAATGGCTGTCAGATCGTCTGATGTAAAAATACCATCAGGTTTGGTCTGAGTCAGAATTTGCTTGATTTCCATTTCCTTGCGGACGGGAGAAAAATCACTGGATACATTGATAATCGGTGCGTCCGGCAGGACGGAAGCGAAGCCAGCGTGGCGCAGGCCGGTTGGCGAGTTGGAATTGTCATTGCCGGTTATCATGATGATGTTTTGTGCCCCAGCCTTGACCAAGGTCTGAGCCGCCAGCACTCCGCCACCATAGTTGTCTGAGGAGACGACAGGGATATCCGGAGAAAGATTGCGGTCAAAGGCAATGATTGGAGCAGTCACGCGATTGTAGTCCTCGATGCCTAGATTGTGGCTGCCAGAAATGATGCCGTCCACCTGATTGGCTTCCAGCATCTCAAGGTATTCACGCTCCTTGTCTGAGTCATGCTCACTATTGCAGATGATAGTTTTATAGCCTTGTTTAAAGAGCTCATGCTCCAGCTTGTCAATCAATTCTGCGTAAAAGACATTGCTGATATTAGGGAAAATGAGTCCAATTAGCTTGGCCGATTTTCCTTGGAGGCTCCGCGCCAGATTGTTGGGCTTGTAGGACAATTCTCGCATGGCTGCCTCAACCTTAGAGATCGTTTTGTCGGATAAGTAGCCTTTTCTGTTGATGACGCGGGAAACAGTTGTGGGGCTGACTCCTGCTAGTTTTGCTACATCAGTTAGCTTTGCGACCATAATCTAATTCATAGTAAGTACCGGTTGGATTGCCCTTAGTAATAGCAATGCCTGTCTGGTCTTCTCTCGGGAAGACACGGCCGGAAAATACTTTCTCTCCTTTATTGATGAAAATTTCAAAAATTGATTTATCGATGAAGATAGTAGCACTTGTGGCTTCTTTGTCAATATCACAGCTTCGGCTGGTTCCAAAGTCCAGAGCGAATGGCTCACCCGCCTGACTGCGGTCAACGGTCACTTGACCTTCCTTGAGGTCAAAATTGATGCGTAACCCCTTGCCATCCTTGTCTGCAAAGAGGACGATTTCGTGTTCGGTGTTCGCAGCGAAATCTAGTTCTAGTTCGTAGCTGTTCTTGCTTTCTGCCAGAGCAGTGAAAGGCTGTTCCTCTGCTCGCAAATCCTTGATAGCAGGCACTGGGTATTGGTAGAGCTTGCCGTCTTTCAGACTTAATTCCTTGACGAGAGAGAAGGCCCCTTGATGGTCGAAGCGGTCAGATGGGTATTCCACATCAGGCAAGCCTAGCCAGCTGACAGCCAGTGCACGACCGTCAGGTGCGTTAAAAGCTTGGGTCGCGTAGCAGTCGAAACCGTAGTCCAGATTTTGGATAGGGCTAAGATTAATCATAGCAGCTTTGTTTGTGTCAAACGATCGACCTATTTTATACATGTTTGGATAAATGTTGCCATAGTCCTGTACATCCTTAGACAAACCTTGAGGACAATAGAGCAGGACTGGTTGGTCATTGATAAAGACTAGATTAGGACACTCCATCATATAGGCTGTCTTGTCATTGGCGAAGTCCAAATCACCGACGGATTCCCAGTTGGTATAGTCATTATCAACTGCCTTGTAAAGCTTGACATAGCCTTGCTTGTCTAGGTTTTGTCCACCAACAATGGCATAGAACTGCCCTTTGTAGTTGAAAATCTGCGGATCGCGGAAGTGGTCGGTCGCTTCAGCAGGTTGCTCAATCAAGACCTTGTCAATTTTTTCCAGCTTACCTGATTTATCTAACAAGGCACCGATCTGATAGGGGTGACGCACCCAATTCTCATCACGAACATTGCCAGTATAGAAGAGAAAGAGCTTGTCGTCAAACTGCATGGCAGAGCCTGAGTAGGCACCGTGGCTGTCCAGAGCAGTATCTGGCAGCACTCGAAGACCAGTTTCCGTGAAGTGAACTAGGTCGTCACTTTCCATCTGGACCCAGCACTTGAGACCGTGAGCTGCTCCGAAAGGAAAGTTTTGGTAGAAAACCACCCACTTGCCGTCAAAATAAGAAAAGCCATTGGGATCATTGAGCAGACCCGTCTGAGGCTCCACATGGTAGTTAGCCCGCCAAGGAGATTTAGCGATGTTTTCTTTAATCTGCTGTAGCTCTTCCTGAGTCCAGTCTTCATAGCGTTTGTAGCGTTTTTCAGTCGTCCAAGCCAATCTTTTGTCCTCCGAATCATATTATTTCTTATTACTATAGTAAACGTTTTCTGCCGAAAAATCAACATTTAACAGTGAAAAAATATTTTTTCTGCAAAACGCTTGACATATTTTTGAATCATGGTAAAATAATATTCGTAAAGGTGATAAAAATCGCTTTCAAAAAAAGTTAAAAAAATATTTATAAGGAGATTTTTGCAAATGAATAATACTGAAATTGCAAAAAAAGTCATCGAAGCCCTTGGCGGACGTGAGAATGTCAACAGTGTGGCTCACTGTGCGACTCGCTTGCGCGTGATGGTTAAAGATGAGGGTAAAATCGACAAAAATACTGTCGAAAATCTGGAAAAAGTTCAGGGTGCCTTCTTTAACTCAGGCCAGTACCAGATTATCTTTGGTACCGGTACGGTTAATAAAATCTATGACGAAGTTGTAGCCTTAGGATTGCCAACTTCATCAAAAGATGACATGAAAGCAGAAGCTGCTAAGCAAGGGAATTGGTTCCAACGTGCCATTCGTACATTTGGTGACGTATTTGTGCCAATTCTTCCAGCTATTGTTGCGACAGGACTTTTCATGGGAGTTCGTGGAGCAATTGCTCAGGATCAAGTTTTAGCTTTGTTTGGTACTACTGCGGATGCTTTCAAAGCAACTGACTTCTATACTTATACAGTAGTCTTAACTGATACTGCCTTCGCTTTCTTCCCTGCTTTGATTTGCTGGTCGGCTTTTAGAGTTTTTGGCGGAAACCCAATCATTGGTTTGGTTCTTGGTCTAATGATGGTTAACTCAGCACTTCCAAATGCTTGGGAGGTAGCTGGTCAGGCTACTAAATTTGCTGTTGATCCTTCTAAGGACATTTTAGATAAAATTGCTAATATGGATGTTCTAGGAAGTTTGAAATTTACCAGCGAAGTTACAGCAACAAAAGTTCACCCAATTTACTTCTTTGGTTTTATTCCAGTAGTTGGCTACCAAAAACTCTGTGCTTCCAGCCTTCTTTGTAGGTTTGTTTGGTGCAAAATTTGAAAAAAATGGCTGCACAAGAAAAATTCCAGATGTTTTGGATCTTCTTCTTGTTCCATTCCTTACTTTCCTTGTCATGTCTATTCTGGGACTCTTTGTGATTGGCCCAGTCTTCCACATTGTAGAGTCATATGTTTTAAATGGAACAGAGTTCCTTCTTAGCCTTCCGTTTGGTCTTGCTGGATTGATTATCGGTGCTGTGCATCAGCTGATTGTCGTAACTGGTGTTCATCACATCTTCAACTTACTGGAATCTCAGTTGGTATCTCAAACTGGGAAAGATCCATTTAATGCGATTATCACTGCTGCTATGACAGCTCAAGCTGGTGCGACTTTGGCTGTAGCTGTGAAGACAAATCTAAAAAACTCAAGGCTCTTGCCTTCCCAGCAGCACTTTCTGCAGGATTGGGTATTACTGAGCCAGCTATCTTCGGGGTTAACTTGCGCTTTGTTAAACCTTTTGTAATTGGACTGGGTGCCGGTGCCGTTGGTGGTTGGTTAGCTTCTATTATGGGGCTTGCAGGTACAAGTTTCGGTATCACAATTATTCCAGGTACTCTCCTTTACCTGAATGGTCAATTGTTGCAATATATCTTTATGGTTGTTTTGACAACTGGTTTGAGTTTTGTTCTGACTTATATGTTTGGTTACAAAGACGAAGAAACTGCTGAAGAAAAAGCTGAAACCGAAAAACTGGTCGAAGAAGAAACAACTGGTAATGTGCCAGCTTCCCTCCAAGACGAAACAATTGTTTCTCCAATCGTTGGTCAGGCAGTAGCTTTGAGTGATGTTGATGATCCTGTTTTCTCTAGCGGAGCGATGGGACAAGGAATTGCTATCAAGCCTAGTGAGGGTGTGGTTTATGCACCGGCTGATGCTGAAGTTACGATTGCATTCGCGACTGGCCATGCTTATGGTTTGAAGACAGCCAATGGTGCTGAAATTCTGATCCACGTCGGAATTGACACAGTATCTATGGGCGGCGAAGGTTTTGACCAAAAGGTTGCTCAAGGTGACAAGGTCAAAGCTGGCGATGTTCTGGGAATATTTGAAGCTGAGAAAATTGCAGCTGCTGGTCTGGATGATACGACTATGGTCATCGTTACCAACACAGCTGACTACGCTTCTGTGACTCCAGTAGCAGAAGGAGCTGTTGCGAAAGGAGACGCAATTATCGAAGTGAAAGCCTAATGGAATTTAGAAAACGAACAAATCAGCTTTTGTTCGTTTTTTATGTCATAATTGCAGCCTTGTTGAAAAAGCTTTAAAAAGACTATTTTTAGCAAGAAGTCTGCAAGAGATATGCTATAATGAATAGAGTAAAAATCAAATGTTAAAAGAGGATTTATAATGACAAAATTGTATGGAAGTTTGGAAGCGGGCGGCACTAAGTTTGTCTGTGCTGTAGGCGATGAACGGTTTGAAGTTGTTGAAAAGACACAGTTTCCAACGACCACGCCTATTGAAACGCTAGACAAGACGATTGAGTTCTTTTCTCGTTTTGACAATCTAGCTGGTCTAGCTGTTGGATCTTTCGGGCCGATTGATATTGATCCCAACTCAAAGACTTACGGCTTTATTACGACTACTCCTAAGCCGCACTGGGCTAATGTGGACATTGTTGGCGCTCTGCGCCGTGCTCTCAATGTGCCTATTTACTTTACGACGGATGTCAATAGCTCAGCTTACGGTGAAGTGGTAGCCCGCAACAATGCTGGCGGTCGTATTGAAATCTGGTTTATTATACGATTGGGACAGGAATCGGTGCTGGTGCTATCCAGCGAGGTGAGTTTGTCGGCGGAACAGGTCATCCGGAAATGGGGCATTATTATGTAGCTAAGCACCCTATGGATGCGGAAAAAGAGTTCAATGGTGTTTGTCCTTTCCACAATGGCTGTTTGGAAGGATTGGCGGCTGGACCAAGCTTAGAGGCGCGGACCGGAGTTCGTGGGGAAAATATTAAACTCAATAGTTCTGTCTGGGATATTCAAGCTTACTATATCGCTCAGGCGGCTATTCAGGCGACAGTGACTTTCCGTCCAGATGTCATCGTCTTTGGTGGCGGTGTTATGGCTCAGCAGCACATGCTGGATCGGGTTCGTGAGAAATTCACAGTTCTCCTGAATGGCTATTTGCCAGTTCCCGATGTTCGTGACTATATCGTGACACCAGCTGTGGCTGGAAATGGCTCCGCAACGCTGGGCAACTTTGTACTGGCTAAAGAAGTTAGTGAGCGCCACGCAAAATAAGTTTATAGGGTCTAATTTATCAGGCCCTTCTCTATGAGGAAAAGTAATGGAAAAAGCAATTGTCAAAGATATTTTCTTCCTACAGCAGCCATCAGAGCAGGCTAGCAGAGAAGACCTTTATCTGGCTCAAGACTTGCAGGATACTCTGCAGGCCAATCGAGAAAATTGTATAGGGCTTGCAGCCAATATGATTGGCAAGCGTAAGCGGGTCATTATCTTTCTATATGGCTTGGTGCCGGTAGTCATGTTTAATCCGGTGCTGCGCTCTAAGTCAGGCCCTTATCAGACAGAAGAGAGCTGCCTGTCCTTGGTTGGAAGCCGTCCTACCCAACGTTATCAGGAAATCACAATTGATTATCTGGATAAACATTGGCAGCAGCAGACCATGACCTTGAAAGGCCTGCCTGCCCAAATCTGCCAGCATGAATTGGATCATTTGGAAGGGATTATCATTTAGAAAAATTTGACAAAATTGCAAAAAATGTCTAAAATTAGAGATAATTAGCAGAATAATATTGAAGGAGGCAAGATGTAAATGAAAACAAAAACTTTAGCACTGATAAGCGGTCTGGTTGGTTTGATTGGAGGGACTATTTTGCTGCTCTCGAATATCTTTTTTGTTCCTTTTTCAGCCCTACTAGGTGATTCTGGCCTGAATTTACTGGGAGCGGTGATTAAATTGGCAGCTCTGGGCTTGGGAATTACTTCCTTGGCTTATTACAAAGGTCAAATGCGTTTCAGTGTCGCAGCGGGCGTCCTCCTTATCGTCGGAAGCAGCAACATCGCGCCCATTCCATTTATAGGCTGGATTGCAGGCATTCTCCTTATCATTGGAGGGGCTCTATTCCTCGCTTCTTCTTCAAAATTTTAATGCGGGACCAATCAATTTTTAGGCTGTTTGTCAGTTTGAAAGGAAGGGTGAAGAAATTTTCTTCGCTTTTTTTCTTGTTGAAAAAATAGTTCTCATAGAAACTTTTTTCTTGACATCTTTCTTCTGTGTGGTAAAATAGTTCTCATGAAAACTAAATAGTTCTCACGAGAACCAATCTAGGAAGGAAGTTTTGATGGAAAAGCCTTTATTAGAAATGAAGCGTTTTGGACGAAAAATTCACCTCATAGTAGAAAAGCTTGCTAAGGAGCATGGGATTGAGTCCATGGCTGGGCCACAGGGGCAGGTCTTGCATATTGTCGCCTGTCGTACGGAAGAAGGGAAGGATACTCTTATCAAGGATATTGAGCAGAAGTTGGATATTTCTAAATCGGTGGCCTCTAACTTAATGAAAAGGATGGAGAAGAATGGCTTTATTCAGCTAGAAACGAGCAAGACGGACAAGCGGGCCAAGTATATCCGTCTTACTCCGCAGTCGCAGGAAAGAATGAAGAAATCCGTGACTTTTTTGATGAAATGGACCGTGCTATTTTGAATGGTGTTTCTGAGCAAGAACTGCTGATTTTTTCACAAGTCATGACCAAGTTTTATCAGAATATCGAAAGTTTAGAAAATGGAGGAAAAGATGTTTAAGTTATTTAAACGGCTGACGGCAAGGGAAGTGAGCATGATTGTTCTCAGTGTGCTCTTCACCTTCCTAACGGTATATTTGGAATTAGAAGTTCCAACCTATATTTCGACGATTACAGAGCTATTGCAAACGCCGGGGACTGGTTTGGCGGATTTGTGGGAGCCAGGTCTGAAAATGATTGGTCTGTCTTTTGCAAGCTTGTTGTCAGCTATTGTGGTTGGCTTTTTTGCTGCTCGTATAGCAGCTAGCTTTACCCAGAGTTTGCGGAGCGATATTTTCAACCGTGTGCTAGACTATTCGCAGACGGAGATTAAGAAATTTTCGATTCCTAGTTTGCTAACTCGGACAACGAACGACATTACTCAAGTACAGACCTTAATTACCATGGGACTGCAGGTGGTGACCAGAGGACCGATTATGGCGATTTGGGCCATGACTAAGATTATCGGTAAGTCTGAGAACTGGCTGACAGCAGTTCTTATTGCTGTTCTTGTTAATATCCTGTTGACAGTAGTTTTGGTTACATTGGCCTTTCCTAAGCAGTCAGTTGCGCAGCGCTTGGTCGACAAGCTAAACAGTGTCACTAGAGAGAGTCTGACTGGGATTCGCGTGGTCCGGGCTTATAATGCTGAGGACTATCAGGATGAGAAGTTTGCGACGGCTAATGATGAAGTAACTCGTCTTAACCTCTTCATTAATCGTCTGATGGCCATGATGAATCCAGTTATGATGGGGATTTCTAGCGGTTTGACACTGGCGATTTACTGGATTGGTGCTTATTTGATTCAGGAGGCTGGACTGCAGGAGCGCCTACCACTCTTCAGTGATATGGTCGTCTTTATGTCCTATGCTATGCAGGTTGTGATAGGCTTCTTGCTCATGGGTGCCCTCTTTATCGTCCTGCCTCGGACCATTGTATCCGCTGGCCGGATTAATGAGGTGCTGGATCTGCATTCTTCTATCACCAGTCCGGAACATCTAAGGCAGCGGCAGATAGCAAGGGAGAAGTGGTCTTTCGAGATGTGTCCTTCCGCTATGCTAAGAATTCAGAAGCGGTCATTGAGCATGTCAGCTTTACAGCTCAGGCTGGTGATACCGTGGCCTTTATCGGTTCAACCGGTTCAGGGAAATCCACACTTGTCAATCTCATCCCTCGTTTCTACGATGTGACTGAAGGAGAGATTCTGGTAGATGGTGTCAATGTTCAGGATTACCAGCTGGAAGACCTGCATAATAAGGTCGGCTACATCCCGCAAAAGGCTGTGCTTTTCTCTGGCGATATTGAGAGCAATCTGGACTTCGGTCAAAGCAAAGAAAGCCCGCTGGATGAGCAGAAAATGTGGGAGGCTCTTGACCTAGCACAGGCTAAGCCCTTTGTCCAAGAGAAAGAAAAAGGGCTGAAAGCAGAAGTGGCTCAAAGCGGAACCAACTTTTCTGGTGGCCAGCGTCAGCGCTTGGCCATTGCCAGAGCCTTGGATCGTAAGCCAGAAATCCTCATCTTTGACGACTCCTTCTCAGCCCTAGACTATAAGACAGACCGCATTTTGCGCAAGGAACTGGCTGAGCGGACGCAGGATATGACCAAGCTGATCGTGGCGCAGCGGATTTCTACCATCATGGATGCGGATCAAATCTTGGTCTTGGATGCTGGTAAGGTAGTCGGTCAAGGTACTCACCGAGAACTTTTGGCCAGCAACGAAGTCTATCAAGAAATTGCCTACTCACAACTATCCAAGGAGGAATTAGAAAATGGAAAATAAGAAGCCTCATTATTTAGCCAGATACGGCCTTATCTCAAAGGCTTCCAGCTTCCTCTTGCTTTGGCATTTGTGGGAGCTGTCTTGTCAAACATTATCACGGTCTATGGGCCAAATAAATTAAAGAAATTACCAATCTCATTTCTGATGGTCTGGCTACCAGCATTGATTTAAAAGCTGTGTCTCAGATTGCTCTTCTGCTGACCGTGCTCTATGCAGTCGGAGCCCTGCTCAACTACGGCCAGTCCTTTATCATCAGTACGGTTATCCAGTATTTCTCTAAGCGGCTGCGGACGGCTATTGCAGAGAAGATAAATAAGCTGCCGTTGGGCTATTTCGATGGTCATTCTCAGGGAGATACTCTGTCGCGCGTGACCAATGACGTTGATACGGTCGGCCAATCCCTCAACCAGAGTCTGGGTAACGTTATCTCTGCCAGCCTGCTCTTGGTGGCTGTGGTCTTGACCATGTTCTTCATGAACTGGATCTTGGCCTTGGTAACCATCTTAGCTACTGTATTAGGCTTTGTCTTTGTCGGTCTCATTATGGGCAAGTCTCAGGGCTATTTCACTGCCCAGCAAAACAATCTGGCGGCTGTCAACGGCTATGTAGAGGAGATGTACTCCGGTCATAATGTTGTTACCAGCTATAATGCCATTGAGCAGTCTAAGGAGCGCTTTGCGGTTCTCAATCATAATCTCTATAACAGTATTTGGAAGTCTCAATTTATCTCTGGTATGATGATGCCGCTCATGTTCTTTACGGGGAATTTTGCTTATGTGCTGGTTATTTTGGTCGGTGCTGCTCTGGCGATTAATGGCTCTATTAGTATCGGAATTATCGTCGCCTTTATGGTTTATGTGCGGACCTTTTCTCAGCCTTTGTCACAGATTGCCCAAGGAATCACTGTCTTGCAGCAGGCAGGTGCAGCACTGGTTCGTGTTCTTGAATTTCTGGCTGAGCCTGAGATGGAAGACGACCAGTATAAAGAGCGGCAGCTTGCTGCTGTCAAGGGAGATGTTGCCTTTGAAGAAGTCTTCTTCGGTTACAAGCCAGACCAGACAATCATTCATGATTTCTCAGCCCAGGCCAAAGCCGGACAGAAGATTGCCATTGTCGGCCCGACGGGTGCTGGTAAGACGACCATTGTTAATCTGCTCATGAAGTTCTATGAAATTGACAAGGGGCGTATCAGCATTGACGGTATAGATATTAAGAATATGAAACGCTCTGAGGTTCACGATGCCTTTCAATGGTCTTGCAGGATACCTGGCTCTTTGAGGGGACGATTCGGGAGAATTTGATTTATAATCAGGAGCATGTGACAGATGAAGCAGTTATCGCTGCAGCGAAGGCGGTCGGTGTTCATCACTTTATCATGACTCTGCCGCAGGGCTATGATACGGTGCTGGATGACACGGTCAACTTATCGGTCGGTCAGAAGCAGCTGTTGACAATCGCTCGTGCTCTGCTCAAAGATGCGCCGCTCTTGATCTTGGATGAAGCAACTTCGTCAGTCGATACGCGGACGGAGGAGCTCATTCAAAAGGCGATGGACAAACTCATGGAAGGCCGGACTTCCTTTGTCATTGCCCACCGCCTGTCTACTATCCGTAATGCGGACTTAATCTTGGTCATGCGCGATGGAAATATCATCGAGCAGGGCAACCACGATGAACTCATGGTTCAGAACGGCTTCTATGCGGACCTCTATAATAGTCAATTTGTAGAGGAAGATGCAGGTTGATACTCAAATAAAACATCAGGAATGTTCGTTTTCCTGATGTTTTTTTAAATTTAACAGAATTGTAAAAATTGCTCATCTTTCAGTGAAAACGCTCTAAAACACTGACTTTTTTCGCAGATGCTCTAGGAAAAACTTGACAGCTTTTGTCATTTATATTAAAATAAATTTAATATAAGAACTGGAAGCGAACACAACGGGGTGTTTGCTCTACATATAAGTGAGCAACGGTGCTACAAAAAAATAAAAATTCCTTATTTTTTTGTAGTACTTTTTATCAGCGAATCTGGAGTAAAGCGATGAAGCAATTTATGCTAGCGGGTGTTTCCAGCGGTGTCGGAAAGACCACAGTTACCCTAGGGATTTTGAAAGCTCTGGCAGACAGAGGTTATCAGGTTCAGCCTTATAAGGTAGGA